>Ga0209543_1000703_pt1 | contig 38856 bp, 43 predicted proteins | sample MesohylFT_FD_187296 | JGI IMG/M metagenome (GOLD analysis project Ga0209543, IMG submission 187296) | Host-associated microbial community of the marine sponge Aplysina aerophoba from Gulf of Piran - sponge mesohyl, lysed by freeze-thaw... | ecosystem: Host-associated > Porifera > Sponge >...
GAACCCTCCAGCACGTCCGGTACGGCATCTAAAGTGCCCAAGGTGGACAATATCGGTTTCCAACAACCAGGCTGGAGGATTCACAGGATGGAGTATAGCAACAAGACCGTGGTCGGGGTGGACACCGCGAAGCGGGTATTTCAACTACACTGGATGGAGCCTGGCGGCGAGCTGGTCGACCTGAAGTTGTCGCGACAGAAGTTCCAGGAGCACTTCGCCAATCGGGCGCCCTGCCGGATCGGGTTGGAGGCCTGCGGCGGTTCACAGGAGTGGGCCCGCCGGTTCCGGCGGATGGGCCACGAGGTGATGGTGCTGCCGGCGCAGTCAGTGCGGGCGTTCGTCACCGGCAACAAGAGCGACGTGCAGGACGCCCGGGCGATCTGGACGGCGGTGCAGCATCCGCGGGCGAAGGCGGTGGCGATCAAGGACGAGGAGCAGCAGATGATCCTGGGGCTGCACCGGATGCGCCAGCAGCAGGTGAAGTTCCGCACGGCGACGATCAACTGCCTGCGCGGCCTGCTGTCGGAATACGGAGAAGTGATGCCGAAAGGGCGCGCCGGGTTGAGCCGGGAGATCGAGGGGGTGTTGGCGCGGTTGACGAGTCGTCTTCCGGAACTGGGCCTGGAGGAGTTGCGCCGGCAGTGGGGGCGCGTGCAGGATTACGACGACGCGATCGCACGGATCGAACGAAAGCTGGAAGTCTGGAGCGAGAGCCATGAGGCTTGCCGGCGGTTGCGGGCGGTGCCGGGGATCGGCCTGTTGACCGCGACCGCGCTGGTGGCCGCTGTGGGAGACGCGCGGGTCTTCCGCAACGGGCGGGAGTTCGCGGCCTGGCTGGGGCTGGTGCCGCGTCATCGCGGCACGGGCGGGAAAACCCGCACCCTCGGCATCAGCAAGCGCGGCGACCGCTACTTGCGCACGCTGCTGATCCACGGGGCCCGGGCGTTGCTGGTCAATGGCAAGGATCTGCCGGACTGGACCGAGAAGATCAAGCAGAACAAGCCGTTCAACGTCGCCTTGGTGGCGGTCGCCAACCGGCAGGCGCGGATCGTCTGGGCCTTGCTTGCCCATGATCGCGAGTACCGGAAAGATTACGTCAGTCCGCCGCCGCGCGGCTGAAGGACTTCAACCCTTTACTGATTTCACCGGAGGGGGCACGAAACAGGTTGCGCAAGGCATTTCCGATTGTGATGGCGAGCAGGATCAGACCTGACGACCCGTAAACCTGACAGTCTCTTTGAGCGGAACAGCTCGGATTAGAAATGAGGATCGGGTCGGCAGATTCCATCAGGGCCAGCGGGCGATGCTTCGGCGGGACCCGCATCAACAGGTCGAATATAAAACTGCAATCTGGCCGCCCCAGAACTGTCTGGAGAGTGACTTGCGTTACAGACGGCCTTCATATAAAGAGACTCCAATTTGCGCCTGGACGCGGTTTCTGCTAAAGTTCGCCGCTCAAGTTTGAGGCTTCTCTCATGTCACGGATCTGCCAGGTTACCGGCAAGCGCCCGATGGCGGGCAACAATGTTTCGCACGCGCACAACAAGACGCGGCGGCGTTTCCTGCCGAACCTCCACACTCAACGTTTCTGGGTGGAAAGCGAGAATCGCTGGGTCAAGTTGCGGGTCTCCCGCAAGGGGATGCGGATCATCGACAAGAAGGGCATTGAAACGGTATTGAACGAAATCCGCGGCCGCGGCATTCGGGTCTGACGGTCATGGCCAAGGCAGTCCGCGAGAAGATCAAGCTGGTTTCAAGCGCTGGCACGGGCCATTACTACACGACGACCAAGAACAAGCGCACGGCGGACGGCAAGATGGAAATCAAGAAGTACGACCCGGTCGTACGCAAGCACGTCCTCTACAAGGAATCCAAGATTAAGTAGGAGCCGGGCGGTTCCGCCGGGCTTTCCCGTCAAGACTTCCGGCTATTCCGGGCAGGGGCAGGCGCATTCGCCGCGGGTGCTCCAGCAGCATGCGCCCTGGGTTTCTTGAACCTGATCCTTCCAGACGCCGCAGCTGCCGCCGGTGGTCCGTTGGCCCAGCGGGTCCTTGATGCGGAATCCATACCGGTCCTTCACCGTCACGGTGACGTATTTTTGGGCGGGTTCCTCGTCGATCGCGGTTTCGGCCTGCACGTCCTCATCGTCGAACCAGGAAGCGACGTCGCCCATGGTTTCACAGCCTGCCAGAGTGAGGGGAAGGAATAGAGCCAGGATCCAGAAATGTTTTTTCATTGGCGTATAAGCTGAAAGGTCGGGATGGGGAAAAGGGTCAGGCCGGTCGGAGCGAATAACGGCACAGTCGGCGCGCGAACTGCTGAAGACCGGCGATGCCGGTCTGTTCGGCTTCCACGCACCACTCGTCGAGCCGGGTGCGCATGATTCGGTAGCCCTCGTTCCGGGCGCGGATGATTTCCTGCAATCGCTGCTGGTAACGGATCACCTCGCGTAGCCGTGGGCATTGCGACAGGAGTTGCTGGAGCTGGTCGTGATCCAGCGGCGTCAACCGGTGTTCCAGTGTTGGAAGCATTTTTCTCAGCCGTTTGAGCCCGGGGAGGTAATGGCCGGTGGCGCTGCGCATCTCGGCGCGCAGCGTGGGGAGCAGCACTTTCCGGGCGTATTGGCCCATGATCGTGATCCGGCTGGCAATCAGGGCCTGCATCGTTTCCTGGTCGATCTGGGTCTTGGCGCGACGCAGCCTCAACCGGGGGGCCTGTTGCAATACCTTGGCCATTCGCAGCATGCGCAGCAGGCGGATGTACATCCAGCCGATGTCGAACTCCCACCAGCGCATCGAGAATCGCGCCGAAGACGGGTAGGCGTGATGGTTGTTGTGCATTTCCTCGCCGCCGATCAGGATGCCGATGTTGACAATATTGGTGGAAAGATCGTCCGTGGCGAAGGATCGATACCCGAACCAGTGACCGACGCCATTGATCACGCCTGCGGCAAAAAACGGGATCCACATCATCTGTATCGCCCATATGGCCACTCCTGGCAGTCCGAACAGGACCAGTTGCGTCAGCAGCAGCAGGATGATGCCGATATTCCGCCGGCGGGTGTACAGGTGCCGTTCCAGGAAGTCGTCCGGCGTGCCGCTGCCATAGCGGCGCAGGGTCTCCTCCCGTGCTGTTTCCTCCTTGTACAGTTTCACGCCGGCCCACAGCACGGTGCGGATGCCGGAAACCGCCGGGCTGTGCGGGTCGTCGCAGGTTTCGCAGGTCGCATGGTGTTTGCGGTGCACTGCTACCCACTCCCGGGTGTTCATGCCGGTAGTCAGCCAAAGCCAGAACCGGAAGAAATGTCGGACCAGTGGATTCAGGCGCAGTCCGCGGTGGGCCTGATCACGGTGCAGGAAGAGCGTGACCGCGACGATGGTGATGTGCGTCAGCCCCAGAACCAGCAGAAAGTAGCCCCATACCGGCAGCAGGAACAGGCCGTGCCAGAAGGCGATTAGTTCACTTGTCAAGGCAATGTGCGCGTCGGAGAAATCAGGGTTCGCGTTGCAACCGGATATTACCACATGCATCCACTTTAGCGCGCCAGTGGGACGAGACCCGGGTGGTGGCAGTATCCTCAAGGATAATGGCGGGGCCTTCCACTGTCTGACCGACCGCCAATTGGGCGCGCGCGTAGAGTGGAATCGGCAGGGCCAGACCGTGTACCGTCGCATGATCAAGGGGGTCTGTCGGGTCCTGCACCGGCCAGGGGGGCAAGGCTGGGGGGGAGGAAGGATCCTTCAAACTGAGCCGGAGATTGACCAGTTCTACCGGCATGTCGAGTGTGTAGCCGTAGCATTCCCGATGACGTGCGTGAAAATCTTCCTGCGTCCGGGTGGTTGAAACCCAAGGCAGGCGCAAGACTTCGGATTGCCCCTCGTAACGCAAATCGAGATCGCGCGACTGTTGCCAGGATCGTGAGACCTCGTCCCCGATCTCTTCGCGTATTCTCTCGGCAAGTTCGTCGAAACGGCGCTCAATTTTGGAATCATTCATACCTTGAAGGCGACCTGGCACGGTTCGGGACAGTTCCCTCCCCTGTGGCGCCAGCAACAGGCCCAGCGCGGAAAATATCCCGGCATGGACCGGGACCATTGCCTGCGTCATTGACAGTGCATCCGCCAATTCACACAGGTGCAGGCCGCCCGCACCGCCGAACGCCATCAGCACGAAGTCTTTCGGGTTGTGGCCTTGGCGCACCGAGACGACGCGGAGTGCCTGAGCCATGTTTTCATTCACCAGATGCACAATGCCCTGCGCAGTCTCGTGCAGGTCCAGGCCCAATTCCTGAGCCAACCGTTCAACTGCCGATTCTGCAGCCTGGATATCCAGAGGCAGACCTCCCGCCAGGCGGGCCTGTTCCGGCAGCCACCCCAGCACGACATTCGCGTCGGTCACGGTGGGTTCCGTGCCGCCCCGGGCATAACAGGCGGGACCGGGCTGGCTCCCCGCGGAGCGCGGGCCGACCCTGAGCAGGTGGCCGCTGTCCCGGTATGCCAGCGATCCCCCGCCCGCTCCAATGGTGTGCATGTCCGCCATCGGTACCGACACCGGCCAGCCCGCGATCTTTCCCTTGGACGTCATTTTGATGGCTCCGTCGATCAACGCCACGTCGGTGGAAGTCCCACCCATGTCCAGGCTCAGGATGCGTTCGCATCCGGCCTGCTGGCCGATCTGGAGGGCTGCGGCCAATCCCCCTGCCGGGCCCGACAAAAGCAGTCGCACCGCGTGACGGGAAGCCAGCTGGCCCGGCAACGTGGCCCCGTGGCTCTGCATGGTATCCAGCCGGACATTTGGCAGGGACCGATGCAGCTCATCGATGTAGCGGCCAACCAGCGGACCGACATAACTGTTGAGCCAGGTTGCCATGCCGCGTTCGTATTCGCGGATTTCCGGCAACACTTCGGAAGATCGGGAGACGAACAGGTTTTTTGGCAGGGCTTCCATGATCTGCCGCTCGTGGCGGTCGTCCAGAAACGAGAACAAAAGATTGATGGCGACTGCCTCTGGCTGGAAAGCTTTGATTCTCCGGCACAGTTCGTCCAGGTCCGCATCGGTCAGCGGCTCCAGGGTTTCTCCGTCGGATGCAAGGCGCCCGCCGGTCTCAAGGCACAGATCCGCCGGAACGGGCGGCGCCTCGGGTCGGGGTGTCAGGTTGTAGAGTTCGGCCCTCGCCTGGCGCCCCAGGCTCAGGATATCGGCAAACCCTCGGTTGGTGATGTAAACGCAACGGGCACCCTTGCGTTCAAGTACGGCGTTGGTGGCGACGGTGGTGCCGTGGACCAAATGGAAATCTTGCTGCAGATCGATTCCCAGTTCCCGGAGGCCGCGCAGGATCGCCTGCGCCGGGGAATCCGGGTCGGATGGCACCTTGTGAACCCGCCAGACATCGCCATCCAGTACGGTGAAATCCGTGAACGTTCCACCGGTGTCAATGCCGATCCGCATGAGTGCCCGCACCTCGACCCAATGTTAAAATGGAAATTCTTTTGGGAGACCGTTGATTCCGGCCGTATTCATTCATGTCTTCGAGGTCATCTGGTTTTCGAATCGAGTATTTTCCAGATCCGGTTTCTCCTCAACACTCCGAACAAACCATTGTGCGTATCTTATATGGTGCGCGCACGGAGGCGAGCGAATCCGGGCTGGAATTGGGGCTGCCGCCGCTGGGCGTGCCGGCCCTGTGCGAGCATTGGACCAGCGACCGGATCGAACGGCGCGGTGAAAGCCGGGGATTCCGCTTCGTCTGCTTCGGGTCGCGGATGTTCGCACATGCGGTGTTCGGCGAGGACTCGCCGGACCCGCAGTCGCTGACCCGCCAGGTTTACCACGACCTGCACCTGCTCGCGCGCGAGCAGGGATACCCCTGGATCCTGCGCGTGTGGAACTATTTTCCGGACATCACCGGGCCGACCGGCGGCCTGAACCGCTATCAAGCCTTCTGCGAGGGTCGGCGCCAGGCCCTGGTGGAAGATGAGCAGGCTGCTGGGCTGGCGCTGCCTGCGGTGACCACCACCAGTAGTTGCGCGCCAGGGTTCGCCGTGTACTTCCTGGCAGGGCGGGACGCCGGGAACCCACTGGAAAACCCCAGACAAACGGCACCTTCGGACTATCCCGAGCACTTGGGACCTCACGGCCCTTCGTTCTGTCGCGGAGTCTCGCATGCCGCCGATGGACAGAGCGCCCTGTATCTGTCTGGAACCGCCAGCATTACCGGGCATGACACACGGCACTGCGGAGATGCGGCAGCCCAAGCCCGGGAAATCCTGCACAACCATGCGGCGGTGATTGAACAGGCCCGCATTGAGGGGGCGACTAGCCCGGAGCGGTTGCACGACCTCCCGTTCCAGAAGATCTACTTGGCGAATCCGGACGATCTCCCGAAAGTCGAGGGTGAAGTGAATGCTGTCATCGGCCGGGAGACGCCGCGCTATTTCCTGCACAGCCGTTTGTGTCGGGACGACCTTCTACTGGAGATGGAAAGCACCTATCTAGATGAGCCTGCTTAACTTCCCGCATGCCGTCCCCCGGCTCATCCTGTTTGACTGGCACGCCACGCTGGTGGACACGCATGACGCGATGTACCACGCGGTCGACGAAATCCTCCCTAAACTGGAAGAACTGGGATTGTTCGAACGGATGATCTCGATCAAGCAGAGCCGGACACTCGAAGACGCCAAACTGGTTCAATACGTACGCAAGCACCGGCAACTGCACCCCAAAGTCCGGAAGGCTCGGAAGATCTCCAGGACCGACATCTTCGAGGTGCTGTTCGGGCACGATCAGGAAGCCAAGGACAGTGCGCACCGAGCCTTCGACGCCGCCTACCGGACTCACTGCGGCTCGGTGACGCCGCTGGAGCCGGACGCCCTGAAGACCTTGGGGCATCTGCGGGAAATGGAAATCCGCCTCGGCATGCTGAGCAACCGGAACCGGGAATTCGTGGAGCAGGAAATCGAGGTGCTCGGGGATTGCGGCTGGCGGGAATCGTTCGACACGATCGTGTGCGGCGACGACGTGCCGCGGCGCAAGCCCCACCCGGACCAGATCCGCGAGGCGCTAAGCCGTCTCGGCGAAAGTGCGGGTCTGCACTGTTGGTATGTCGGGGACAGCACGACCGATGTTGCCGCCGCCTGCAAGGCGGAAGTGGCGGCGGTGTTCTACAACGGGGCAGGCTGGAAGCAGGACTGGATCGACCGGATTTTCCCCGGCACCGTGAGTTACCCGTACCGCCCGCACGCGGTGGTGGCCAACCTGCACGAACTCCTGCACCAGACGCGCACGTTGAAGTACGCGGTCTCCGAATAGCGGGGCGTTCTCAGGAATCCGGGATTTCCAGCCGGGTCTGCCATTCCACGTGCAGCGCGTTTTCCATCAGGTTCGGCCCCTTGGGGCCGCCATGCGAGACGCTGTGGCTTTGCGGGCCGTACACGTAGTCCAGATAGGCGAACACAGCGTCCGCCAGGCCCACGCAAGGGAGCGTGAAGTCGGAAGTCACCTGCGGTTGGTCTTCGCCATCGACATGGATGACATGCGCCATATGGTGGGCATGCAGTTTTCCGTGATATTCGACGTCGAACAGCACTTTGGACACCAGGGTCTGGCCTTCCTGGCGGACTTCGTCCGGGAAGAGACCGTGGAACGTGAACAGGGCGGAAGCCATGGCGGTAAAAGCAGTAATATAGGGGGCATGATATACCGGTTGAAGACGGCCATTGCCACATTTGAATTGCGCCAGGAGCCGCTTGGCATGTGGGACCTGTGGGTGGACGAGACCCCGACCCTGACGTTCCCCTCTCCGGAAGAAGCGGCCGAGGCGGTGGCCGGCAAGGATTCCGGCTATTCCGTTTGGGACAACGACGACTGCGAGGCTCCGGCGGATCTTTCCGGATGGCAACAAGTCGAAGAATAGCCGGAAATCAGGTCTGGTGACCCCCTAAAGGAAAGGCGCCCGAAGGCGCCTTTCCGATAATTGCCGAAAGCCAGGATCAGCGGATATGGTATCCGGTCTCGTGATGCTGGCTGGTGTCCAGCCCGGCCAGTTCCTCGTCCGCATCGGCCCGCACCGGGGTGAAGAAACCGACCAGCTTGAGGACCACGGCCGTGAGCGCGCCCGTCCAGACCAGCACGGCCAGCACGCCAACCACCTGTGTCGTCAGCTGGCTGCCCATCGTCACGCCCATGGGCAGTCCGGCACCGCCGAAGGCTTCGGCCACGAACACGCCGCACAGGATGGTGCCGAGTGCGCCGCCGATGCCATGCACCGCGAACACGTCCAGAGAATCGTCAATCCGGAATCTCTGCTTGACCGCATTGGTCACGATGAAACACAGGAAGCCTGCCGCAAGACCGATCACGATTGCTCCGACCGGCCCGACGAAACCGGAGGCCGGGGTAATCGACCCCAGTCCGGCCACCATGCCGGTGATGATGCCGAGCACTTTGGGCTTGCCGAAGCGGATCCAATCCGAGATCATCCAGGTCAGAGATGCAACTGCCGCACTGATGTGCGTGACCAGCATGGCCATGCCGGCATCGCTGCTGGCGGCGACGGCACTGCCGGCGTTGAAGCCGAACCAGCCGACCCAAAGCATCCCCGCGCCCATCACGCTCAAGGTGAGGTTGTGCGGCGGCATCAGGCGTCCTGGGAAGCCTTCCCGCGGCCCAAGCATGATGGCCGCAGTCAGGGCTCCGACTCCGGCCGTGAGGTGCACGACCAGTCCACCCGCGAAGTCAAGCACGCCCATCTCGGCGAGCCAGCCGCCGCCCCAGACCCAGTGGCAGACCGGCAGGTACACCAAGGTGACCCACAAGGCCGTGAACCAGAGCATGGCAGGGAAGCGCATGCGCTCGGCAAAGCCGCCGATGACCAGCGCCGGGGTAATGACGACGAACGTCATCTGGAACATGGCAAAGACCGTCTCCGGGATCGTCCCGGACATCGCCTCCCGGCTGACTTCGCCCATGAACAGGTTGCTGAGCCCCCCGATCCATGGGTTGCCCGCACCGCCGTCGCTGAATGCCAGGCTGTAGCCGAAGATGACCCACAGCACGGAAGCCAGACAGGCGATCGAAAAGCACTGCATCAGCACGCTGAGGACATTGCGGGAACTGACCAGCCCGGCGTAGAACAGGGACAGGCCCGGCAGGGTCATGAACAGGACCAGCGCGGTCGCCGTCAACATCCAGCCGGTATCGCCGGCGCTGAGTTCCTCGGCAAAGGCCAGCGAGGGGGCGATGACCAGTATCGCGGCCAGCCCGCTCAAAAGATTAAATCGCTTCATCACCACGCTCCCCTGTACGAATTCGTATGACATCGGTCAATTCATAGACGAATATCTTTCCGTCTCCGATCTTGCCGGTGTTCGCAGCTTCAGAAATGGTCTCGATGACTTTCTCGACCTGGTCGTCCTGAACGGCGACTTCCAGTTTGATTTTCGGCAGAAAGTCGACTACGTACTCCGAGCCTCGATAAAGCTCGGTATGCCCTTTCTGTCGCCCGAAGCCCTTCACCTCAATCACGGTCATCCCGTGGATGTCTTGGTGGGAAAGCGCCTCGCGGATGTCGTCCAATTTGAACGGTTTGATGATCGCGGCTACCATTTTCATGGTTAGTATTTCCTCCCGGTGTAATCCCCCGATGTTGACCTTATGCGGCCATGCGCCCTATCATATCGCAAGAGGAACAGGTCCTCGGCCAACCGGCGCACACGATCGTTCTTCGCCTCCCTCACACACCAATTCCCATCGCCGTATCCGGGGCCAGCTTGGCGCATCCGCGTTCAGACAGATGAAAAGGGGCGCTCTAGGCGCCCCTTTTCCGGATGGCCGAGAGCAGTTACTCGACGTGGTATCCGCTTTCCTCGTGCTGGGAGAGATCGAGGCCCATGCGTTCTTCCTCGTCCGAGGCACGCACCTTGGTCCACAATCCGATCAGCTTGAGAATCACGACGGTCACGATGGCCGTCCACGCGAACACCGCAATCACGCCGATGACCTGAATGCCCAACTGGCCGCCGATGCTGTCGGCGTGCAGTCCTGCTCCGCCGAAGGCCTCCGCCGCAAACACGCCGGTCAGGATGGTGCCGAGCGCCCCCCCGATGCCGTGCACGGCGAACACGTCCAGCGAATCGTCAAGCTTGAAGTTCTGCTTGACGATGTTCGTGACGGTAAAGCAGGTGAAGCCGGCCGCCAAGCCGATCAACACGGCACCGATTGGGCCGACGAAGCCGGAGGCCGGGGTGATGGCCACCAGTCCGGCGATGGCTCCGGTCACGATTCCGAGCACTTTCGGCGTGCCGTAGCGAATCCAATCGGCAACCATCCAGGTCAATGCCGCCGCCGCCGTCGCGATCTGCGTCACCAGCATGGCCATGCCGGCATCCGTTCCCGCCGCCACTGCGCTGCCTGCATTGAAGCCGAACCAGCCGACCCACAGGATGCTGGCGCCGATCACAGTCAGCGTCAAGTTGTGCGGACGAGCCTGTCTCGACGGAAACCCGGTACGGGGTCCGATCAGGATGGCCGTCATCAGGCCCGCTACGCCGGCCGTCATGTGCACGACCAGGCCGCCGGCGAACTCCAGCACGCCCAGCTCACCGAGCCAGCCGCCGCCCCACACCCAGTGCGCGACCGGGAAGTAGACCAGGGTCAGCCAAAGTGCGGCGAACCACAACAGTGCCGGGAAGCGCATCCGCTGGATAAAGCTGCCGATCACCAGCACGGGCGTGATGATGGCGAACGTCATCTGGAATGTGACGAAGACCGACTCGGGGATGGTGCCCGAAAGGCTGTCCCGGCCCAGTTCCCCAAGGAACAGGTTTCCGAGCCCGCCAATCCAGTCATTGAGGCCGCCGCCGTCGCTGAATGCCAGGCTGTAGCCGTAGATGAACCACAGCAAGGAAGCCAGGCAGGCGATTGCAAAGGCCTGCATCATCACCGACAGCACGCTGCTCGCCCGGGTCAGGCCCGCGTAGAACAGTGACAGCCCCGGCAGCGTCATAAACAGTACCAGGACAGTGGATGTCAGCATCCAGGCGGTATCGCCGGTGTCCAGCGCGGTTTCCGCCAGTGCCGCTCCAGGAGCGACGGCAAGAAACAAAACGCCAGCAACCGCAAGCAGGCCCCGCCGGGCCAAAATATTAGATCGCATCATTGCCAGTTTCTCCAGTTCGTATGCGCACAACCTGATCCAGGTCGTGCACGAAAATCTTCCCATCACCGATCTGATTGGTGTTGGCGATCTCGCAGATTGTGGTGATCACACCCTCCAACTGTTCATCGGTAACGGCCACCTCCAGCTTGACCTTGGGCAGGAAGTCAATCACGTATTCCGACCCTCGGTACATCTGAGTATGTCCTTTCTGCCGTCCGAAGCCTTTCACTTCGGTGACGGTGACGCCGCTGACGTTTTTCGTCGACAATGCCTCCCGCACCTCGTCCAGCTTGAACGGCTTGATAATGGCGACAACCATTTTCATAGTCGCAGTTCTCCTTGAAGGGTCTATCCCTTCAACTCTGAAATTGAATGTAGGTTTTTTAAATAAAGATAGATCAAGCAATGCCCAACGGGCATTGTTGGATCAAGGAGGCGCGCGGAGAGACAGGACGCGAAAGCGCCGGCGTCAAGATGCACGACGGACACAAATCCCAAGTCTCGCAGCAAAAAAACGATGCCATGAAATAATCAATTCGGCCGATGGCCTGGATTGCCCCCTGTAATCCTCAGCCCGGAGTTGGCAGGTCCGGAGAGGTCCCCTGTAGACCGCTGTACTCATGGCGCAAATGGCCGACGCGAGTCAGCAGTTCATAGCCTATTGTACCGCTTTTCTCGGCAACGTCCTGAACGGGCACCTGCGATCCCCAAAGTTCCACCCAGTCTCCGGAGTCGGCATCGCTGCCCGTGAGGTCGACGGCAATCAGGTCCATCGACACCCGGCCCAGGGTCGAAAAGCGCTCGGTTCCGATGGCGACCTCCGTTTGCCCGTTCGAGGCGTGCGGATAACCGTCGGCGTAGCCGGCTTCGATCAGTCCAACCCGCATATCCGAGGCGCAGGTATAGGCGGCCCCGTACCCGAGTCGCTCGCCAGCCCGGCAATCACGGATCGTCAGCAAGGGGGCCTCTAGGGTCATGACCGGGCGGAGATCGACGGGCGGGCTGTGGGCGGGCGCGACGCCGTACAGCATCAGCCCCGGTCGCGTCCAGTCCAGGTGACTTTCGGGGTAGCGCAACACGGCGGCGGAGTTGGCGGCCGAGCGTTCGCCGGCGCCGGAAATCCCGGCGAGCTGTTCGAGTTGCGCGTGGGTGGCGGCGTCTCCGGGCTCGTCGGCGCAGGCCAGATGCGTCATCAGCCCGACCGGGCCCGGATGCCAGGGTAGCGCCTGCAGTTTCGCCAGGCAGGATTCCGCCTGCTCCGGATTGATGCCGAGTCGGCTCATGCCGGTGTTGACTTTCAGCCAGAGTTGGGGGCCCATGCCGGAGACCGTGGCCTGTTCCAGCAGGGCGACCTGTTCGCTGTCGTGGACGACCAGGCACAGGTTTTGCTCGGTCGCCGATGCCAATTCTCCGGGCTCGCGGACCCCATGCAGCACGATGATCGGGTCCTGGATGCCGCCGCCGCGCAGTTCGAGGGCTTCATCCAGCGCCGCGACTGCAAAAGCGTCTGCTTCTCCTCGAAGCGCCTGGGCACAGGCAAGGGCTCCATGCCCATAGGCATTGGCCTTGATCACGGCCATCAGCGAACTGTCGGGCGCCTTTGCTCGCGCCTGTCTGCAGTTGTGAACCAGATTAGAAAGGGAAACGCGAACCCGGGCGGGCCGGCTCATGACGAATAGCCGAAGTGGGAATTATGTAGCAAAATCCGCATGACGGTTCCTGCTCATTTCTTGACGCTTCCCAGGCCGACTGTGGCGGGATGCTCCGCCGGTGTCGCCACCTCCACGCCCAGTAGCCCCATTCCCGAAGGCCAGGATGTTCAACGCGGCATTCACGTCCGCATCGTCTGTGTGCCCGCAAGCGGTGCACTTGAAATCTGATTGCGAAGGACGATTTTCCTTTGCCACGTGCCCGCACTGGTGGCACGTCTGGCTGGAGTACGCCGGCTTCACCTTGCGCACTTTTGTCTTGTAGCTCAGGCGCAATTCCAGCATGCCCCATGCGCTGGCTAATATCCTGCGGTTCAGCTCTGATTTCGCTTTCACGTTCTTTCCTGGAACCTCCACTGTACCCTTGGCCGATTTCGTCATACTCCTGATGTTCAGATCTTCGATGTAGGTGAGATCGTACTGCGAAGCAATGGCCTTGCTGACGTGGTGCGCCCAGTTCAGGCGAGCGAAGCGTTCTGCTTGGAATGCTTTCTGCAACCGCACCTGAGTGACTTTTCGCCGGTTGCTCCCTTTGGCCTGCCGTGCCAGTTTGCGTTGGTATCGTTTCCGGCGGGCAACCTTGCGCCCAAGGTCGGGGATCGGGTGTTTGCTCCCGTCCGAGAGCACTGCCCATCGGCCATCCGATACGTTGCGGTCGACCCCCACTTCCCTGATCGTATGCGAAAGGCTGGCTTGGGTTTCCACTTCGTAGACTAAGTAAGCGTACCAATTCCCACACTCATGCCGGATGCGCCCGGACTTGAACTCGCCGTCCGGATACGGGTTATTGCCTACCATCTTCATCCAGCCGACTTTCTGAACGAATAGGCTGTCTCCAGAGATTTTCGCAGTGACGTAATTGATCGGGAAAGAAAGTGGGGTAGTGTACTTGCCGTGGAACCTCGGAGGCTTTCGGTTGAGTTTCCCTCCAGTCTTCAAATCAGCAAAGAACGCCTTGTAAGCCGTCTCGATGGGCTGGAGCGAGTTCTTGACGATGTTTGCCGAATAGCCCTGTAACCACTTGTAGCTGTGCCTCCGCAATATGGTGAAGACCTTGCCCATTGAGTAATATCGCCATTCCGGGCGGATCCCGAACGCATATTCATCCTCAAGCTTCCCGACCATGTGGTTCCAGACGAATCGACAGGCTCCGGCGGTGCCGTGCAACTGCTGATGCTTGCGTTTTGAGCCGGGGTGCAGGCGGTAGCGGACGGTGCGGTGGACTTTCATTCAGGATTATATTCCTGCAGATTTTGCTATCAATTCCCGCCAAAGTCTTGCGGGGTCTCTCCTTGGTAGTCGTCTGGGCTGCGTTGCTCGAACTGGAAATGCTTTTTGGTGAAGTTCAGGCTCATGGAGAAGCAGCGGCCATTACGATTTTTCGCCACCTTCAGCTCGGCGTTGGCGATCCCCGGGTTCGGCATGTTCTCCTCTTCGGTTGCGTTGTACAGGAACATCACGATGTCGGCATCCTGTTCGATGGCGCCGGAGTCGCGCAGTTCCTGCAGCTTGGGGGCATCGCCTGCCTCGCGCTTGGAACCTTGGCGGTTGAGCTGCGACAGGCACAGCACCGGGGTTTGCAGTTCGCTGGCGATTGCTTTCAATTCCCGGGTGATGATGGACAGCTCGGCATTGCGGTTGCTGGCATCCCGGCTTTCGCCGGGGATCAACTGCAAATAGTCGATGACGATCAGGTCGAGTCTGTTTTTGTGGTTTGCACGAAGGCGCCGCGCCATACGACGGATCAGCGCCGGGGTGGGGGAGGACACCTCGTAGACGTACAGGTTGGGTTTGGTCAGCAACCCGAGCGCCGACTCGATGTTTGTCCAGTTGGCGTCATCCAGTCGTCCGCTGCGCAGCTTGGTCTGATCGACCTGGGCCACCATGGCCAGCATGCGGTCGGCGAGCGCCCGGGCCGACATCTCCATGCTGAAGACGGCGACCACGTCCTCTTCATGCCCTGGAATCCCGCCACCGGCGACATTGAACGCGATGTTCATGGCCAGGCTGGTCTTGCCCATGCCGGGGCTGGCGGCGAGGATGACCAGTTCGCCGGGCTGCAGGCCGGACGTTTCGCGGTCGAAGTCGCTGAAGCCGGTCGGCGTGCCGGTCAGCAACTGCTTTCCAGGGTTTTCGCGCACCCATTCCTGGCGCTGCTCGATCTCTCCGACGGACTCGCTGGACGCCTTTCCGATGCGTACGAAATCATCGTTGCCGCGTTTTTCGGCGTTGGAGACTTCCAGGATCAGGCGCTCCGCTTCGCCCACGACCTCATCGGAATCACGGCCCTGAGGATCGTTGATCAAGGCGATGATGTTGCTGCAGGCGCGGCGCAACTGGCGCTGCACCGAGCAACTCAGGACGATGCGGACGTAGTGCTCGATGCGTTCGGACGTAAAGTTCTCGTCTGCGATGTAGCGGGCGTACTCCAGGATTTCCGGATGCTCCTGGTAGTCCGCGTGTCGGCGCAACTGATCCGAGGCGGTGACAAGGTCGACCGGTTTTCCGTCGTGCTCCAAGGTATGGATCGCATCGAAGATCATCCGATGGCTGGCTTCGGTGAAATCGCTGGCCTGAAGGGAGCTGATCTTGTCCCAGGCGCCTTCGTCGTTGATCAATGCGCCGAGCACTGCGCGTTCGGCGTCGAGAGGCTCGACGGCGGATAAAGTTAGGGTTTCGTCGGCCATTCTGTGTCGAATTCTATGGGTTCAGCGGTGCGCGGAGCAGGCGCGGGCCTGCGGTGATCCGGGACTCTATACTGTCGGGGAAGTGCGCCGTCCTGTCAATAGGAAAAGCGGTACAGCAACCTGCCCATAACTCGCTAAAAGTTATGGTAAATCTAGTTCAAAACCTGTGGGGGAATTGTGGAAAAAGCCTCAGGAGGCCGGTTCCTCCGCCGCTGGAGCCTCTTCCGGCGCAGCCTGCGCTTCGTCCGCATCCGGGGCGGCTTTGGCCTCTTCTTCCTCCAGTTCGACCGGAGTCTCGATCACGCCGCTGGATTCCACGGTGACGTGCACGGTGGCTTCGACGTCTGAATGCAGATGCACTTCGACCGGATGCTCACCCAGGCTGCGCAGCGGCCCATCGGGCAACCGCACCTCGTGGCGTTCCAGTTCTCCTCCCGCCTCGGTGACACCCCGGGCGATCTCCCCGGCGCCGACCGAACCGAACAGTTTGCCTTCCTGGTTGGTTTCCACCATGACGGTGATCTTGAAGCCGTCCAGTTTTGCTTTGCGCTGCTCTGCTGCGGACAGTGTCTCCAACGCCTTGCGCTCCAGTTCTTCGCGGTGCGCCTGGACTTCCACCATGTTGGCTTCGGTTGCGTACTTGGCCTTGCCGGCCGGAATCAGGTAGTTGCGTGCATAGCCGGGCCGCACGCGAACCACGTCGCCCAGCGAACCCAGTCGTTCGATCTTCTCAAGCAGAATGACTTCCATGTTGTTTCTCCGATTTCAGGAAATGCCGTTGTTTCCTGCCGCTCGTCGGTGCCATCCTAGCAGGTCTTCGACCGCGCCGAGTGTGGCGACGATCAAAGGTACCTCCTGTAGGCTCAGCAGCAGGATGTAAAAGGGAATCAGCACGGCCAGCCGGTAACGTATCCGGTCCGCCAGGCGGTGCACGGTGGCGATTCCCGGGAACAGGAACGCCGTGACCAACGTCAGGGACAGGCCCAGCATGAAGGGTTCTGGGAACCACCAGGTCGCGACGACGGTAGCTAGGAAAACAATATCCGCAATCCGGCCGTAACGCGTCGCCCGGAATTCCTGAGCGAAAAAGGGTGTCTCCGACAATGCGCTCTGCCAGGTGCGGGCGAGCAGCAGCAGCAAGGTGGACAGAAGCGCCAGGCTGGCCATCACCACTTCAGTGCCGATCAGGCCCAGCCATTCCGCCGACAGGCCTCCGAAAGGTTCGGGGCGTCCCGCTTCAAGGGCGGCCTGACGGACGCTTTCCAGCGCGGCGGCCCAGGCCTGGTCGAGGTCCAGCGGCAGCAATCCCAGCACCTTGGCTCCGATCCAGGCCCCGATGAAGCCGCACAGGATCGCCAGGGAAAGGGAGTCGCTCAGGCGCAGGATGGCGGCAAGGAGGGCCGGGGTGCCGAGGAAGAGCAGCGGAATCAGAAGCGCCGAGGAGTCATTTGCGAGCAGGTAGCCCAGTGCCGCGTAGGCGATGCCGGACAGGGCCAGGATCAGGGCGGCCTCGCGCAGGGGCCGCATTAGCATCAGGAAAGCGGCGACGATGCCGGCGAACAATATGCCGAACAGCAGCACCGGCACGTGCATCGCCAGTGCCTGCAACAAAATCAGGCCGCCGACGATCGGGAGCGGCGGTCCTTGCAGGATCCGCCCGAGCGCGGCGAGCATCAGTGGTTGTCGCAGTAGGGCAGCAGGCTTAGGTAACGGGCGCGTTTGATGGCGGTGGAGAGCCGGCGCTGAAAGCGCGCCGGAGTGCCGCTGACCCGGGCCGGCATGATCTTGCCGGTCTCGGTGATGTAGTCGCGCAGCAGATCCAGGTCCTTGTAGTCGATCTCAGATGGAGTGCTGTTCGAGAAGCGCCGTGCGCTGTCGCGTTTGGGGTTGCTGGCCATGGTTACTCCGTGGTCTCGGAGGGTTTAGGGGTGGGTTCTTCGGTCGCTTCCTGCGTCTCTGCCGCTTCGGCGTCGGGCTCGGAATCCGCTGCGGCCTCGGTCGGCGGGCGGTCAGCCTCTTCCTGTGCGGGCTCTTCGGCCTCGGCAGGTTCTTCAGCTTCGGCGGGCTTTTCGGCCTCGGCGGCTGGCGGGGAGGCTTTCGTCTCCGCCCCGTTTCCTTTCTCAGGCGTGTCTGCTGCGGCCTTGTCGGAGGCTTGTGAGTCGTTGCGCCAATCGTCCTCTGTGTCGCTTTCCTCCTCGGCCGATTTCGCCAGCGGCGAAGGCTCGGTGATGGCGTGGTCCTGGCGGACGATCAGGCTGCGCAGCACGGCGTCGTTGAAGCGGAAGGCATGCTGGATCTCTCCCAGCGCCTGGGACTCGCATTCCACGTTCATCAGAACGTAGTGGGCCTTGTGCAGTTTGTCGATGGAATAGGCCAACTGGCGTCGCCCCCAGTCTTCGAGGCGATGTACCTGTCCGCCGTCGCCGGTCACCATTTTCGAGTACCGCTCAATCATTTGCGGTACCTGGTCGCTCTGGTCCGGATAGACCAGAAACACGATTTCGTAATGTCGCATGTGTGCTCCCTTCGGGTTGCCAGCCCCCCGTCGGTGCGGTGGGGCAAGGAGTCGGAATTATTTCCGGACGCGCATTCTAGCAGAAATCGCCTGCTTATTGGGGTGTCGTCGCGACGGGCGCAATGCTTTTGTGGGGCAGGAACAGGCCGCAGCCGAGCAGCCGCTCGGGGCCAAGGCCCTGACGCTGGAGATCCAGGGACTGTCCGGGATCGAGCCCGTCCAGCATCAAGCTGCGGCAGTGCAGGGCTGCATTGTTTGCGGCGATGAGGTGGGTCCGGCCGGCCATCATGCGCGGCGCTTCGATGCCGAAGCCTTGGAGTTGCTCGGCGCACAGGCCCAGGAACGTCTCTTCATCCTCGGTTTCGATCGCCACGTAGCGGGCGAAAGCCGTGCCCTGTGCCTGCAGTGGGTACAGGCGGCTGTCCTCGATCACCATCGGGTCCGGCCCGACCTGCAGGGTGGTTCCGGGCAACTCCCGCGCTTCCTCCAGACGGTGGTAAGGCAGCCGCAGGGCCAGACGGGTCCGCCTGGACAGCGGCAGGTAGGTAGCCGGATCGTCCGGCCGGATCCAGCCGTTCCCGGATTCGGCCCCATGGATGGTGTGAATGCCGGCAAGCGGCTCGTCGGCAAGCCAGGGCCAGACCGAAAGCAGTGCCAAGCGCAGGTCTCGGGCATGGTCGACCGGCAACGCCCGGCACCGGATCCGGTAGCGGACGTCCACCACGTCCGGGGCGACGGGGGGCGGGGGAGTGTCCTCTTCCTGCCAGTGCACGGTCAGGGGCGGCGGGCCGTGAAGAAGCTTTCCAGCTGCTCCTCCCAGTCGTCCGGAGTGTCGTGAAACGGGGGGCGGACGTCCAGGCTGAGGAACCGCTCCCCGGCATCGATGCGTTCCGCGATCAGATCCTTCAGGCTCTCGAAGGAGTCCAGATCATAGTGGCCAATCAAAAGTTCGCTCAGGGTCAGCATGGGCGTCGGGCGCGGTCCGTGTAGCGGGTTCGGTACAGCAGGCGGGGGTGATCGGCAGAGTCGGCATAAGCGCTCCGGCAATGCAACACATTATGCGCGATCAGTCCGCATCCCGCATCCAGGCGGAGGAGGTGCCCGGCTTGCGGCAAGGTCTCAAGCAATTCCTGGACCCGGGTCCGGGCAGGTTCGGTTTCGGGATGCCAGCGGATATGGATGGCGCGCTCGGTATAGCGCATGTACAGGTGTTCGCCGTCGATGGAGAAGACCGGGCCGCTGAATTCGGCGCGGCGTTCCTCGCCGTCCTCGGCATGGGCCGGGACCGTGAGGGCCCGGGGGTGGATCAGGGCCTGGATCAGGTCCGGATTCTCGTCACGCAGGGCGATGTACAGCAGGCGCGGGTCGAGCAGCCGGTTGACGCCGCCGTCGAGCGCCGGCTGGACGCAGTGCAGGACGAAACTGCGGATCTTTTGCGTATCCGGCTGGTAGTAGCCGTCGGTATGCCAGCGCAGGCGGTGGCGGGTGTACGGGATGAACCGCCCGGCCGTGTCTTCCCGTGCGGTCAGCCGCGCCACCCCGTCCGGTTCGGCGCACTGGTGGTGGTCGAGATGCACCAGCCCCAGCTGCTCGCCCAGGGCGAGGATGTCGCGAGGCTCAGGGATGCGGTCCGTGCCGTAGCAGACGGCCCCGGCGGCATGCAGGCGCGAGGCCAGGGCATCGATTTCCGCCGCGCTCAACCGGGAGAGGTCGCGGAGTCGGACCGGCGTGAAGTCCGTCACGCTTTCGCCGAGGACCTGTTCCCGCCATGCCCGATAGGCTTCCGTGCGGGCGAGATCCCACCATGCGGGGGGAAGATGAGAGGGTGCGTCAGTCAAGAAGGTCGCGCAGGCGCGAGATGCCTTCCTCAAGAGTCGGCATGTCGGTGGCGAACGACACCCGGATGTGGTCGGCCGAGCCGAACGGGATTCCAGGCACCACGGCAAGGCGCAACTGGTCGAGCAGCAGGGTGGCGAACTCGATGTCCGTCGGGCATTCCAACCGGCGCATGGCCTCGCCGACGTCCGGCAGGCAGTAGAACGCGCCGTCGGGTTTCAGGCAGGTGATGCCGGGTAGTTCGTCGAGAGCCGCCACGATGTAGTTGCGGCGCTGTTCGAAGGCGGCCACCATGTCGGGCACCGAGGACTGGTCCTCCAGCAGCGCGGCGCAGGCGGCGGCCTGGGCGACTGAGCAGGGGTTGGAAGTGCTCTGCGACTGGACGGTGAGCATGGCGTCGATGATGTCCTTGGGCCCCGCCGCATAGCCGATCCGCCAGCCGGTCATGGCATAGGCTTTGGAGACGCCGTTGATGAGGAGGGTGCGGTCGCTCAGGTCGGGCGCGATCTGGGCCAGGCTGCAGAACGGCACGCCGTCGAACCGGATCAACTCGTAGATATCGTCGGACGCCACGTTCACATGAGGGTGCGCGCGCAGCACTTTGGCGAACTCCTCAAGGTCCTCCCGGTGCAGCATGGCGCCGCAGGGATTGGACGGGCTGTTGAGGATCAGCAGCTTCGTGCGCGCGGTGATCGCCTGGTCCAGCTGCTCGGCGGTCGGGCGGAAATTCTGCTGCAGGGTGGTCGGCAGGAACACTGGCTCGCCGCCCGCCAGGCGCACCATGTCGGGGTACGAGGCCCAGTAGGGAGTAGGGATGATGACTTCGTCGCCGGGATCGACCAGTGCCTGCAGGCAGTTGTACAGGACTTGCTTCGCGCCGGCGCTCACCAGGATCTGGTCGGCCTCGAAGTGCAGTTTGTTGTCGCGGTGGAACTTGTGCGCGATCGCGGCGCGCAGGGCCGGCGTGCCACCGACCGAGGTGTAGCGGGTCTGGCCTTCGCGGATGGCCTGGACCGCGGCGTCGCAGATGTTTTCCGGGGTGTCGAAATCCGGCTCTCCGGCGCTCCAGTCGATGATTTCCTGGCCCGCCGCGCGCAGGCGGCGCGCAGTCGCGGAGACGGCCAGCGTTGCGGAAGGCTCGCAACGTCCGACCCGTTTCGAAAGGGCGCGTTCCATGGGAAAGTCCGGTGGGGTGTAGTTTACCGTAACTTCACTCGTTATACTGGGAACTTTAACCTCGAAGTGACCCGAATGTCATTCGCGTTTGACTTGCAAGCCTCCTTCGGGCCGGCCGGCGACCAGCCGGAAGCCATCGAATCGCTGGTCGCGGGGCTGGAGGACGGCCTCAGCCACCAGAGCCTGCTCGGCGTGACCGGTTCCGGCAAGACCTACACCATGGCCTGCGTCATCCACCAGTTGCAGCGGCCGACCATCGTGGTGGTGCACAACAAGACCCTGGCCGCGCAGCTGTACGGGGAGATGAAGGAGTTCTTCCCGCACAACGCGGTGGAATACTTCGTGTCGTACTACGACTACTACCAGCCGGAAGCGTACGTGCCGTCCTCGGATACCTACATCGAGAAGGACGCGTCGATCAACGACCACATCGAGCAGATGCGCCTGTCCGCGACCAAGGCCCTGTTCGAACGGCCCGACACGATCATCGTCGGCACGGTTTCCTCCATCTACGGGCTGGGGGACCCCAAGTCCTACCACCGGATGGTGCTGCACCTGAACCGCGGCGACCGCACCGGGCAGCGCGGGATCCTGCGACGGCTCGCGGAATTGCAGTACAAGCGCAACGAAATCGACCTTCGCCGAGGCACGTTCCGGGTGCGCGGCGACGTGATCGACGTGCATCCGGCGGATTCGGAGCGCGAAGCGGTGCGCATCGAGCTGCTCGACGACGAGGTCGAGCGCCTGCGCTTCTTCGACCCGCTGACCGGAGAGGTGCATCGCGACGTGCCCCGGCTGACCATCTATCCGAAGAGCCATTACGTGACTCCGAAAGTGGTGCTGGAGCGCGCGGTAGAGCAGATCCGGGAAGAACTCGAGACCCATCTGGCCTTCCTGGTGTCGCAGGACCAGTTGGTGGAGGCGCAGCGCCTGGAGCAGCGCACCCGCTACGACCTGGAAATGATCGAGGAGCTTGGCTATTGCGCCGGCATCGAGAATTACTCGCGCTACCTGTCCGGGCGCGGGCCCGGGGAGCCGCCGCCTTGCCTGCTGGACTACCTGCCGGACAATGCCCTGCTGTTCGTCGATGAGAGCCACGTCACGATCCCGCAGTTCGGCGGCATGTACCGGGGCGATTATTCGCGCAAGAAGAATCTGGTCGATTACGGGTTCCGGCTGCCGTCCGCGCTGGACAACCGGCCCCTCAAGTTCGAGGAGTTCGAGGCGCTGGCGCCGCAGACCATCCATGTCTCGGCCACGCCCGGACCTTACGAACTCAAGCTTGCGGGACAGGTCGTCGAACAGGTCGTGCGCCCGACCGGGCTGGTGGACCCGGGCGTCGAGGTTCGCCCGGTCTCCACCCAGGTTGATGACTTGCTGTCCGAGATCCGAAAGACCGCCGGGGACGGCGACCGGGTGCTGGTGACCACGCTGACCAAGCGCATGGCCGAGGATTTGACCGAATACCTGCGCGAGCACGACGTCCGGGTTCGATACCTGCACTCCGACATCGACACCGTGGAACGGGTCGAGATCATCCGCGACCTGCGGCTCGGCGAGTTCGACGTGCTGGTCGGGATCAACCTTTTGCGCGAAGGGCTGGACATTCCGGAAGTTGCGCTGGTGGCGATCCTGGATGCAGACAAGGAAGGGTTCCTGCGTTCGGAGCGCTCGCTGATCCAGACCATTGGCCGGGCGGCACGGCATCTAAAGGGGAGCGCGCTCCTGTACGCCGACGAGATCACCAATTCAATGCGCCGGGCCATCGACGAGACCGATCGCCGACGCGCCAAGCAGCAGGAATTCAACCGCGAGCACGGGATCACCCCCCGGGGCATCGAGAAGCGGGTTGCCGACATCATGGAAGGCGCGGCCGGACGTGCCCCCGGGAAACACGCCAAACGGGTCCGGTACGCTCAGGCTGAACCGGCCGAGCCGTTGAGCCCGGAAGAGGCGCTCCGGAAGATCCGGGAGCTGGAGCAGCAGATGTATCACCATGCGCGGGAACTGGAATTCGAGGAGGCGGCGCGGTTGCGGGATGAAGCCCGCGCCATTCACGAGCAGACGTTCGGCGCGACGCTCAAGGCGGCGAGCTGATGGGGTTGCAGCAAGTTACGTGCGTATTCAGGAATTTTGCCAAGGGTCGATCACGTCAATTCCAATATTTCTGAAGTCTTTGGCATTGTGAGTAGCAATGATCGCATTTCTTGAGCGGGCAATTGCAGAGATCTGGGCGTCAAAGTGACTAATTGGATGACCAGAAGCACGTCGTTCCGAGGCAATTTCCGCATAGGCGGCGGCAGCGCTGCTGTCAAACGGAAGAATGCGGTCAGCGAACAATTTCTCGAAAGTATGCGAAGCTGCGACTGCAAGCCGGTTTCGTCGTTTCCCTTCGGGTAACACTGCAATTCCAGAGAGGATTTCCGCCTCGTTTACAGTCGTAGAAAACAAGGTGCGAGTGAGTTGTCCATTCAGCCAAGCTAGCATGACCGGATGGGGATTGTCCCGCATCAATTCCGATATGACATTGGTATCAAGAATGATCATTGGAGCGTTTGCCTAATCGAAATCTGGCAATTCACGCATGGGTTGACGCGGGGGAAGGTCAAGTTCAATTCCACCGGCTGCCTCGAACAACTGGTGGATTGCCGTACCCAGATTTTTTTCCGGTAAGGAATTCACATCAAACGTGTAGCGTAGGATTTCGCGCACTTCCTCTTCCATGGAATGACCATTTTTGGCCGCGCGAACACGCAGATTCTGTTTGATCTCATCTTCAAGGTTTCGGATAGTGATGCTCGCCATGTGGCATCCTCCTCCTGTTCTTATCAGGCCAATATATTGATTTCAATGATTTCAATGAAATCGATGATTATTCTATCACACGTAGGAATCTTGCCTGGCTATTGGCCTTATTTTGATATCTTCAAGTAATCCATACTAATTCTGATTGAGGCGAACCAAGGTGCGGCCGCGGGCGCGGCCTTCGATGTAAAACGGGAACCGCTTGGGCAAATCCTCCAGGTCAATCGTATCTTCTACCAACGGCTCCAAGTCTTCCGGCTGAAGGATCTCGAATAACTGACCCCAGGCCCGGCGGCGCCGGTCCATCGGGCAGTTGGCCGACGTCACGCCCAGAATACTGACTCCGCGGATGATGAACGGTATGACGGAGCCCTGGAACGCGTTGCCGGTGGCGCGTCCGATACTGACCACGCTGCCCCAAGGCTGGGTCATGCGCACCAGCAAAGGCAGCGCATTGCCGCCCAGGTTATCGATGGCCCCGGCAACTTCGGCCTTTGCCAGGCCCTCCGGGTCTCCGGACAGGTCGAAAGGCTCCCGGATCTCGTTTGCACCGAGTGCGCGCAGGGCCTCGTGTGCTTCGGACTTCCCGGTCATGGCGATCGTCGAATAGCCCAGCCGGCCGAGCAGCAGGATGGCCAAGCTGCCGACACCGCCGCTCGCGCCGGTCACGAGGACCGGGCCGGTATCCGGCATCACGTGGTTCTCCTGCAGGCGTTCGATGGCCAGCATTGCGGTAAATCCGGCGGTGCCCAGGATGCCTGCCGAGCGCGCAGTGAAGGGAGGCGGGATGTCGATGAGGAAATCTCCGGGCACGCGCAGTCGCTCGGAGAATCCGCCGTCGCGGGTCTCGGACAGCCCGCAGCCGGTGATCAGGACTGGCTGTCCGACCGTGAATCTCTCGTTTTCGCTGTGCACCACGGAGCCGGCCGCATCGATTCCGCCGATCAGGGTCGGCACGCGCAGGATCGGTGCCGCGCCGGTCGCGGCCATCGCATCCTTGTAGTTGATCGCGGAGAACTCCGGCGCGACCACCACGTCGCCGGGGCTCAAATCCTCGACCGAGACCTGCACGACTTCGCAGCGGGGCTCCCCGTCGGCCCGGAGGCGCAACGCGCGGTAGGAATCGGTCATGCGCTTAACTCTTCGTACAGCGAGCAGGCGCGTGCATAGGCGACATCCGGATCGGGATCCAGAACGCAGAGGTGTCCCATCTTGCGCCCGGGGCGTGCCTCTTTCTTGCCGTACAGATGCAACCGGACGGACGGGTCGCCCTGGAGCAGCGCCCAGTCGGGCTCGCGACTGTTCCAGAGGTCTCCGAGCAGGTTGATCATCACGGCGGGCGTGTGCTGCGTGGGTGCGCCGAGTGGAAGCCCGCACAAGATCCGCGCCTGTTGCTCGAACTGGGAAGCGACGCAGGCATCCAGCGTGTAGTGGCCGCTGTTGTGGGGGCGGGGCGCCATTTCATTGAAGAAGACGCCGGCGGACGTGATGAAGTATTCGACCGCCAGAACCCCGTGATAGTCCAGTGCGTCGGCAATCTTGCGCGCGCTGTCCTGGACCTGTTCCTGGACAACTCCAGAGATATTTGCCGGAGCGCGGGAGCAGTGCAGGATCCCGTTGCGGTGCTCGTTTTCCGCGACCGGATAGGCGACGCTGTGCTCGCAGTCCCGGGCCACGATTACGGAGACTTCCTGCTGCAGGTCGAGCCGTCGCTCCAGTACGCACGATACGTTGCCGAACCGGGAAAACGCCGCTTCCGCATCTGCAGGGCTTTCGACGACCGCCTGGCCTTTGCCGTCATAGCCCAGGCGGTCGGTTTTCAGGATGCACGGAGAGCCGACTTGTTCCAATGCGGCGGGGATTTGTGCCGCTTCTTCGATGGGTTGGTAGGGAACCGGGGGAGTGGCGGGCGTATGTTCTGCCGCAAAATGCTTTTCCGCCAGCCGGCTTTGCGCGACGGACAGAGGCTGGGCATCGGGTCGGACCGTAATCCGGTCGCGCAGGTACTCTACTGCTTGGGCTGGGACCGCCTCGAATTCGTAACTGGCGGCCTCGCACATCTCGCCGAGCCGGTTCAGTGCCTCCGTGTGGTCGTAGTCGGCAACCAGGTGCTCATCGGCGAGGAGTCCGGCCGGGCAAGGCTCGCTCGGCTCCAGCACGACGACGCGGTAGCCTAGGCGTTGCGCGGCCTCGGTGAACATGCGGCCCAGCTGGCCGCCGCCCAGCATGCCGAGGTTGGCGCCTGGCGCAAGGGGTTCAATCGAGTTTCTGCTCAAGGACGGAGCGGGTCTGGGCATCCCGAAAGGCATCCAGGCGTTCCGCCAGATCCGGGTCTTCACCGGCCAGTATCGCCGCTGCAAACAGCGCGGCATTCGCGGCTCCGGGCGCACCGACGGCGAAAGTGGCGACGGGGATGCCTTTCGGCATCTGCACGATCGACAGCAGGGAGTCCCAGCCTTGCAGCGCGGTGGCGTTGATGGGAACCCCGAGCACCGGCAACGGGGTCATGGCCGCCAGCATGCCGGGCAGGTGCGCGGCTCCGCCGGCGCCGGCGATCAGGCAACGGATTCCGCGGTCGCGGGCGCTGCGGGCGAATTCCGCCATCAGGTCGGGAGTGCGGTGCGCGGAAACCACCTGCGCGAGATAAGGCACCTCCAGCGCATCCAATTGCTCGGCTGCAGCCTTCATGGTGTCCCAATCGCTGCGGCTCCCCATCACGATGGCGACGGATGGTGCCGGATCCGGGTTGGTCATGGGCGACTCGGTAACGGCTTGTGGAAACAACGGATTATACTCCCCAAGTGGTTCATAATGGGCGTTTCCATCAGGGTTCCGACAACCGTGCCTCCCGTATTTCGGACCGATCTTGCCCATTTGCCGCGCCTTGCCGAAGGGAAGGTGAGGGATTTGTATGAAATCGACGCCCAGCACATGCTGATGGTGGCGACCGACCGGCTGTCGGCTTTCGATGTGGTGCTGCCGACGCCGATCCCGGAGAAAGGGAAGATCCTGACCGCTGTTTCCGAGTTCTGGTTTGACCGTTTGCGGCCCATCGTGGCGAATCACCGTTGCCCGCTGATGCTGGAGGATTTGCCGCTGGAGCCTGAGGAACGCGCGATGCTGGCCGACCGCAGCCTGCGGGTGCGGTGGCTTGAGCCGCTGCCGGTAGAGGCGGTGGTCCGGGGTTACCTGATCGGGTCGGGCTGGAAGGACTATCAACGCGAGGGACAAGTGTGCGGGATCGATCTGCCGCCTGGCCTGGCCTTGGCCGGGCGCCTTCCGGAGCCGCTGTTCACCCCCGCGACCAAGGCCAAACCGGGAGAGCATGACGAGAACATCAGTTTCGAGAGGGTGGCGGACCTGATCGGGCAGGAGCGCGCGGAAGAAGTGCGGGACGTGAGCTTGCAGTTGTATGCCGAGGCCAGCGCCCATGCTCAAGAGTGCGGCGTGATCATCGCCGACACCAAGTTCGAGTTTGGGTTGGACGAAGAGGGAACGCTGGTCCTGATCGACGAGGTGCTGACGCCGGATTCTTCCCGCTTTTGGAATGCGGACGATTGGCATGCGGGTGAAAATCCGTACAGTTTCGACAAGCAGTTCGTGCGCGACTGGCTGGAGACCCTGGATTGGGACAAGCGACCGCCTGGGCCGGAAATTCCGGCCGACATCGTGGAGCGCACCACGGAACGTTACCGACAGATTGGCCGCCGCCTGTGCGGCGAATCAATCTTCGACTGAAGGAGAGGGCTTATGAAAAATATGGATGAACCCGGGAAGGCCCCGGAAGTCCGCATCGCGGAATTGGAGAAACTTACCGGCCGCCTGCGCATTGGCTTGGTCTTGATCGGATCACTGATCCTGTACCAAGGCACTTGGGAAATGGGCTTGCTGGGCCCGGTTCGGGTCTATGCGACGGAGGTCTACGCCAGCCAGTTCATCCTGGAAGACGAGGACCAGAAAGTGTATGGCCGCTGGGAGGTGACGGAGGATGAGGGTCCGGCGCGATTCGTGGTGTTTGGCGATGGCCCGGACTACGTTCGGATCAGTGCGGAAGGGCTGGAGCAACGGGCGGACCGTGTCATGCCCGAGCCTGTTTTGGAAGAGTTGGTTGATTGACGGCGCCATTCAACTAAATTAGTCAAATCTGATAAACTAGCCGCTTCCGTGAGACCCACGATGAAGAGCAAGACACTGACCCGCAGCACGGTCAGCGCCAAATCTGGCGCTGGCAACTGGTACGTGGTGGATGCCGCTGACCAGGTCTTGGGGCGCTTGGCGTCTCAGGTGGCACACTGCCTGCGCGGCAAGCACCGGCCCGACTGGACGCCGCATGTGGATGCGGGCGACCACGTCATTGTTCTCAACGCCTCTTCGGTGCGAGTGACCGGCAACAAGCGGGCCGACAAGATGTACCACCACCACACCGGATATGTGGGCCATCTGCGCAGCGAGTCGTTTGAGGACCTGCAGGCTCGCGCACCCCAGAAGATCATTGAATTGGCGGTCCGCGGAATGCTTCCGAAGAGCCGACTGGGCCGATGCATGCTGCGCCGGCTGCATGTCTATGCCGGGGGCGACCACCAGCATGCTGCCCAGCAGCCTGCTGCACTGGGGGCCTGAGCATGGCTGCGTCAGTTTTCCTAGGCACCGGACGCCGCAAAAACTCGACCGCCCGGGTGCGGCTGAGCGAAGGCTCCGGAAAGATGCGAATCAACAGTCGCGATCTCAAGGACTATTTCGTCCGCGAGACGGCCCGCATTCAGGTCTGCCAGCCGCTGGCCGTGTGCGACATGCTGGGCAAATTCGACTTGAACGCCAAGGTGTCCGGTGGCGGCATCAGCGGCCAGGCCGGGGCCATCAGGCTCGGCATTGCCCGGGCGCTGCTTTCCTACAACGAAGAGAACCGTGCGCAACTGCGACAAGGCGGGTTCCTGACCCGTGATTCAAGAATTGTCGAACGTAAGAAAGTTGGGTTAAGAAAGGCCCGCAAGGACATTCAGTACTCCAAACGCTGATTTGAGTCGCTGAAACCTTCCGGGCGCTCCTGGAAGGCTTTCAGGATTTTTCCGAAACCCAATTTGCCTGACCAACACTGATTGTTCGGGGCCTTGTGCCCTGAATGCAGAGGCTTGGGTAGGGCGTGAACTGTCAACTTCAACCTAAACAGGGGAAAATATGAAAAACTGGAAACTAATTGCTGTCTTTGCAGCAACGCTAACCGGGGCGGCCATGCCGGCTCACGCCGAGCTTGATCTCTCGGCCAACTTCGGCATCATGTCCGATTACATCTACCGCGGCTTCCATCAGAGCGATGGCGTGGCCAACGGTGGAATTGATCTGGCGACAGGCCCGTTCTACCTGGGCACCTGGATCGCCGACCTTGACTCCGGCAACGGGATCGAGATCGACGTCTATGGGGGCTTGGCCTTTGAATTCGAAAACGGATTCTCGATGTATGTCGGCTATACCGCCTACCGCTACACGGAGGACGACGACGGGGTCTATACTCCGGCTACTGAGGCCGTGTATAGCAGCGCCTACTCGAAAAGCATAACGAGGGACAAGACAGGCATCCGGAGGATGACAAGCGGCAACAGCATTGTGGATGTCGAGGGAGGTGTTTATAAATGGGCTCCGAAAGATACAGAAGGGAACCTAATCACAGAAAATGCTCCCGAGGCTCCCGGGGATAACCTCAATGCCGCCAACGATGGGACCTATGTCTTTACTGATGAAGCATTTGAGGCTCTTGATGACTCTACCGATGCCCTTACCAAGGCGAACTACGAAAGGGTGACTGAGACGGAAACCGTCAGCAACCGATACACGCCGACGGAATACGAGGCATTGGATGCTGACGAGAAAACGGCATATTCGAAAATGAAGGATTCTGAAAAAATTGAAACCGAGGCCACCGCAGCCAGCTGCGTTGAGACCGGGTTCGACAAGGACTACGACGAAATCAATATTGGCGTGGGTTATGCTAAGGATGATTTTTCGGTCAGTCTGGATTACGCGATCGGCGAGCATGAGAATTTCTGCGGGGCCGCAGACAATGACTACGACATTGCCATGCTGACCTTGGACTACAAAGGCGCCTACGTGACATTCGGAACCTATGGCGTCAGCGAGGATGACGAGGACAAGGGCGAGCCGGCTGGTGACTACGTCGAGGTTGGTTATGCCACGACGGTCAATGATATTGATTTCGCGGTTTACCTGGTCGATTCAGATGAAGATATTAATGACGAGACCCGCCTTGGGATGAGTGTGAGTTACGGATTCGGGCTGTAAGCGCCCGCCGATTGAGAATCCGTGTTTGAGAGGCCTGTCTGCCATGCGGACAGGCCTCTCCGTTTTAAGGTGCCGCCGTGCGGATGGCGGCGCCCCTTTTTGTCGTTCGTGGCGGAGAGTGAGGGATTCGAACCCTCGGTACGACAAGTCGCACAACGGTTTTCGAGACCGCCCCGTTCGACCACTCCGGCAACTCTCCGCTGCGTAGCGTACCATCAGCCGGGATTCCGTTCTAGTTGGCAGGCGGCGTGGGGATTCGACGAAACGATCCGGAAAATTTGACTGTAACCCGGGGGCTTTCCGGGTGGGCGATCGGAAAAGATTTCTGCAGGAATCTTCATGTAGAATATCGAATCTGGATGTCCAAGGCACAGCGTACCCAGTGGTGTCGACATCGTATCTGATTCCGAGGAGAATATGTCTGCTTTTATCCGCTATCCACTCTTTGGCTGTGTCATTCTGGCTCTGTCCGCCTGCGGCGGTTCCGGCAGTTCCAGGTTGCTGGTATCAGAACCAGCAGCCCCACCCATGGATGGTAACGGGGCCGACCCCCAAGAGGTCTACTCCAGCGTGGACTACCTGATTTCAAGTAAAGGTCTTTCGGCGGCCATCGCCAAGTTTACCGATCATCAGGTCTATCAAGACGCAGAGGGGAACAAGTATCTCCTGACGAACGATAACGTAACAAACAAGGCACTGACCGATAAAACGGGGCTTCCGAGTGGAGTTGATCTTGATGATGCTCCAAGTTTCGCTGATTTGTTCGCGGTCTACAAGGACGCGGATGGGAACGAGTACCTGCTGACGCCTGACAACGTGACCGACATGAATCTGACGGACGTGGAGTTGCCGGAAGGCGTTGAGACGGCTCCGGCCTTCGCCGACCTGACGAGAGTCCGCGAGGGAGGAGCCAGAGCGTTGGGCAGTACTCCCGCTCAGCTCAACGGCCTGAGAAACGGCATCGTCGGCGCCAGCACCCGGTATCTGAGCACCGGCGCGGTGCTGGCCCAAACCGGCGAAGATGGTTCGGTCGCGAGCGAGGCTATCGGTGCCACGTGCAGTGATGCAACCGCGACCGGTCCTGCAAAGTGTGTCTTCGGCAAGGATAATTTGCGAGAAGATACGACTTTCCATTTGGGTCCGGCAGGCTCAACGGATGATGAGGATGAGAATGTCGTGAGTTTCCGAAGTTTTACGGCGGACCGCCAGCCGGTTATGTTCTATCGTGAAACTTTTCTGTCTCAGGTCCGGACAACGCCCTCCGTGGAGGCCGACCGCAGGGAGGTCTACGAAGATGAAGACGGGCGGGAGTACCTTCTTACGGGCGATAACGTAACAAACAAGGCACTGACCGCTAAAACGGGGCTTCCGAGTGGAGTTGATCTTGATGATGCTCCAAGTTTCGCTGATCTGTTCGCGGTCTACGAAGATGATGACGACAACAGGTATCTTCTGACGCCTGATGCCGTAATGAACATGGATCTGACCAGTGTAGAGTTGCCGATGGGTGTTACGACCGCTCCGGATTTTGCGAGTCTGTCAAAGGTCAGGGAAAGCCTGGAAGATGATAACGAAGAATATGTGGGCTATGACGGCATGTTGCGGCACAGCATGTTCTTTGTCGGGGTATATCGGTTTTTCGATGATGAAGAGACAGAGACGCCGGCGCACGTGCGTTATGCAAACGCCTCGCTGGGCCGGATCTATGATGAAAATGCCATTGAGGACGGCATTCAGCCTCCCAGTGTCGAGTTGACCGGAGAGGGCGTCATGGTGGGCGTGGAAAGCAGGAAAACAAGCCTGGAGCATTACCTCGTCCAGGGCGATGTGAAAATTGACTATAAGCCTTCTGTTGAGGCAGACGACACGGTCACTCCGAATGTTATGGTAGCGGCCGCGAACATCGGCGTCAAAATCACGAACATCAAGAGGCTGAATGATGACGGGGAGGCCTGGTACGCGGGCACCCTCTATTCAGGGGCACTGACCTGGGAGGGCCTGACGGTCACGGACTCCAAATTCTCTGATCCTGGTCAGATGAATAATCTCGTGGCGGGCAGCCGCGGGGCACTTCAGGGCTCCCTTTATGGCACCAAGGCCGAGCCCGAGGTGGGCGGGGTCTTCCATCACGAAGGCACCTTGCACCAAATCATCGGTTCGTTCGGCTCCAAACTTGCGGAGCCGCCGGATGACGACGACGACTCGATGGACCCCATGTAGTGATTCGGCAGTGCGGGGAGTGGAGCAGGCGGCAAGGTGGCCCTCTGGCATCGGTGCCGACGACCACCCTGGCGGCGAGCCCGTCATCCGTAGCCTCTCCTGACCGCGAAGCCGTCCGCGTCCCTGTTGCGGGCCGGAATCCGAGAACCGGGAATTGGCTGGGGGAGAGGGATTCGAACCCCCGCTGGCGGAGTCAGAGTCCGCAGTCCTACCACTAGACGATCCCCCAGCGGTACGGTTAAAATTATACGCCCACCCAACAGGAGCAAGTCCCCATGGCAGACGAACCGGAAAACCAGGAAACCGAAGAAGAGGACGATCCCAACACCCTGCGCCTGGAGGCGCGGGAATACGATACGATCGGGCCGATACACTGCGGCGTGACCCGCGAAGGCCTGGTGGCGATTGGCGGGCAGCAGTTCAATATTGAGGACGGCGAGGAACAGACGGCCGAGCATGTCGGAATTACGGTGCGACGCGAAGGCGAGCAGTACACCTTCTCAAAGACGACATAAACTACTACGGGCGGAGCAAGCTCCGCCCACCCCATTTGAAACGATTAAGCCGCTGATTCGGCCGCAATCAGTGTGCCGATCCCTTCGCGTGTGAAGATTTCCAGAACCACGGCGTGAGGAGTCCGGCCGTCGATGATATGTGCGGTGTGGACGCCGGCGTTCAATGCGTCCAGCACGCAACGGGTTTTGGGCACCATGCCATCACTGATCGTCTCGTCGTCAATCAGGTTCTCTATGGCCGACGGGCCTAGATTGGTCAGCAATTCCCCTTCGGCATCCAGGACTCCGGACTGATTGGTCAGGATCATCAGCTTTTCGGCCTTCAGTGCGACCGCTATATGGCTGGCGACGGTGTCCGCGTTGATGTTGTAACTCTCGCCGTCGGCGCCGACCCCGACCGGGGCGATTACGGGGATCTTCCCGCCGTCCTCCAGTTCCTGGATCGGTCCGGGGTCGATACTTGCCACAGTCCCCGTATGGCCGAGATCGATAATTTCGGGCGCGTTCATTTCCGGAGAGAACTGCTTCAGTTTGAGCCGCTTGGCATGAATGAATCCGCCGCGCTTGCCGGTGATGCCGGCAGCACGCCCCCCGTGCTGGTTGATCAGTTCGACAATCTCCGTGTTGATGACATCACCGAGCACCTTCTCCACCACGTCCATGGTTTGCTTGTCGGTGACGCGCACGCCATCGACAAACCGACTCTCTATGCCGAGTTCCTTCAGGCGCTCTCCGATTTGGGGGCCTCCCCCATGTACGACGACGGGTTTGATGCCCACTTGTTGCATCAGCACCAGGTCGCGCGCGAAGCTGCTCTTCAGCGTTTCGTCGACCATCGCGTTGCCGCCGTACTTGATGACGACGGACCGGTCCGCGAAGGCCTGGATGTAGGGTAGGGCCTCAACCAGAACATGAACGGTCTGTTGGGCGGATTGCCGGTCCATGTGGTTTGCTCGGCCGGGCTACTGGAAGTATCTCAACAGTCTCAGCCTCAGGCCGGTTTCTCTGGCATCCGGTTCCTGAGGGATTTCGACGTAAGGTTCTTGGCTGCTGTCGAGGAGGCTGAAGACTTCTTTGTCATACTCGCTGTGGTACACCTCAACCTGCAGACCCATTTGTTCGGCAACCGACGTGTGCATACCTGCCCCGAAAGTCCAGGCAGTATAGTCCCTGTCGACTTTGTCGGCTCCCCTTGTATAAGATTTATCTTCCATTCCGTTTAGGCATCCACCGTCCGCGGAACACCCTTCGTAGGTAACGGTAAATTCACCCTTGACCCGATGAACGGCAGCCAGGACGTAGAGCCCGGAACCCTCTCCAAGCGCGGCGGTGAGAAAGTCAGGTTGCCCGCCTAGCCTGAAGCTCAGGCCGTGGCTGCGGTCTTTTTCGAAAGTCCAGAAATCCGGCCAACCTTCTCCAGATTGAGGCCAATCCGGATCGTCTGCTCCTCCCGCAGCCCTGGCGGAAGCATCTTGGACCCAAGGCAACCTTCCCCGCGCTTTCCCACTGTGATAAGTCAAGCTGACTTCACCGCTCCAATACAGGCTCCCGTAGTGGAGGGGGCTCTGGTATCCGGCCACGATCCCAAAACCGCTTGCCGTCTTGCTGTCGGAATCCCGGTTGTGGAAGATTCGCCCCATGGAAGGTGTCCCGTTGCTCGGATGGGTGTTGTCCGTCGTCTTTGAAAAAGTGGCATCCAGGTTTTCCACAGAAGCGGAAAGCCCGATATAAAACCCTTCATCCATGGCCCCGGAAAATCCGGGCGTAAGGGTCAACGCGACGGCGAGAATCGGGATTTTTGCTCTGTACATTTTTTCCTCCAATTCGATCCGAAAACTCCCATACGCGAAAGATCCGAGGATGGTATCAGAAAAAGTGGGTCGACTGCGAAGTGGTCGGAGTGAGAGGATTTGAACCTCCGGCCCCTGCCTCCCGAAGGCAGTGCTCTACCAGGCTGAGCTACACTCCGAAACCTCAGGTCGGGCGCGCATTGTACACCTGCCCAGAGGATACAGGTCCGTATTGCACCCCATTTTCCGAGTGTCCCGGGCATAAAAAAGCCCGTCGGCAGAGACTGCCGACGGGCCGGTTTGGAACCCGTTGGCTCAGTTGGTCTGAACCGTGATGCGCCGGGGCTGGGTGGCGGCGTGCTTGCCGATTCGAATGTGCAGCACTCCGTCCTTGCCATGCGCCTCGATAGCGTCCGGATCAACGTCGGCGGGCAGCTGGAAACTGCGCCGAAATGCGCCGTACACGCGCTCGGTACGACGATAGCGTTTCCCTTCGCCTTCACCGGTTTCAGCCAGGCGTTCGCCCTTGATCTGCAGGACGTCGCCATCCAGGCTGATTTCCACGTCTTCCGGCTTGATGCCGGGCAGGTCGGCCGTTACCAGATAGTGTTCGCCGAGGTCCTCAAAATCGACCGCAGGAATCCAGCCGGACTGGCCCTGGCCCTCGACATTGCTTGCAAAACCGGTTGAACAGTTGATTCCAGCGGCCCAGCGTCTCGAACGGGTCGAAATAAATGCTCGGATGCATGATTTACCTCCTTTGTAACCATCCTCGTCTATTTATTTAATGAGGAAGAGCGCGGAGGATTTCAAGAGGTGGAATTGGCCGGCTCGAACCGTCCCTGTCCCCGGTTTTTCTTGACCTGGTCGTGCGGATACAGCCTTCCGCCCATGGCGATGTAGGTGCCAAAGTCTGCGGTCAGCGCGGCGGCAATGGCGAAGCCGAGGTTGAAGGGGGCATCGGTCTGGCGGAACCGTGCGGGGCTCATGGCGCCGGTCAGCACGATGGTCTTGTCCGGAATGTCGGCCAGCACTGCCGCGGAATCCGCCATGGTGTCGGTGCCATGGACCACCACGAGCCGCGAAGCTCTGCAGCTTGCCGCCGCCGTGCGCAGGATTGCCCGGTCGTCGTCGGTCATGTCCAGGCTGTCCTTGCGCATCACCTCGATCAATTCCCAGCCGTCCTGCATGCCGGCTTCGGCCAGGATGTCTGGAGTACAAGGTGCTCCGATGGTGTAATCGCTCAGGGCGTCGTGGTAGACCTTGTCGAAGGTCCCGCCACAGGTCAGGATTGCCAGGGGAATCATGTGCGTGCGATGCGGTAGACCGCGCTACTCTATCATGGCTATCGAAAAAAGAGTTCGAAAGAGACAGACTTTCTACTCCAATTTTGGCCGCACATGATCGAATCGCCAGTCGGCACATGTGACCAACATCGCTGGTAACTGGTTTTACGCGGCTTTAACTTTGGAGCTGTTACTGCAAGTGTTATGGAGTTTGCGAGTATTCTGACGTTTCATTTCTTGGAATGATTGGACTTCTTCATCTCTCGCATATCTCCAGGATTGTGGAACCACAAATTTCTTAAATTGACTCCTTAGCGTCTCCAAGTCAATCGGGGTATCGTATTCCCAGACCTCAATTATTTCGAGGGCGTATGCAATGGTTCGTCCAGCATAGTAGGCATCAAAATCCGGCTTATCAACAGCCGCGAGTTCAGACACTTGGTTCCAAATTTTTTCAGGTGGCCCACTCCACACATGTCCAATATGAAAACCACCTCGTAGTTGTTTGACCGGACTAGAAACATAAATAAATACAATACGGTCTTCCATACAGGATGTAATCTGTTTTCTTAACTCTGCTGCCTTGAGCCCCTGAAAGACAAGATCCGCATAATGAGGCTTTATGGAGAAAAGCAAGGGTGAATTTCTTTTTTTCATGATTAATCCGGATAGCCGAGTTGCAACAGTTCTCGAAACACTTTAGGTGGCAATTCTGATACAGACTGCAGCTGAAGCGCAGCCTGATTTTTTTCCATTATATTCTGTAGTTGACTCAATGATATTTGCTCGCGAAGAGGGAGTGTGTGAGAAAATTTCAAAGCCATTATTTCCTTTGACACATCGCCATCACACATCTCGTAGATATCTTTCCATTCCAGTACTCCAGATTTTTTGAATTTTTTAAAAAGCTCTTTAGGTCCACCGATCTCCACATCGTCGAGCCAAGATACAGCTACAATTTTTTTAATATCACGGCTGACATACCACAGAATCTGGGCAGGAGCTTGGATCATCCTATGCCGGGTTTTCTTTCGATAATACACGTTATCCCAGCGTAGCAATACGCGGATATCACCTCCAAAAAGATCGTTAGCCGATTGAGAACTATTTATAAGGCTAATTGCGTAGCCAGGTCGCACTGGCACCAAAAAGGCACGTTTGCAGGTCGATAAAACTAGAGGGGAACAGTGCCTCTCAAGCTCCGTGTCCGACATATTTTTGTAGATGTCGGTGATGGTGGGATGCAGCTCAGAAATTCTAGCCAACGTAGTCTTGCGGTCGAGTGTACGTGTGAAGCAAAATCTCACAAAAATATCCCCACTTTTTTCGAATCCCATTTCTGATATGGATTAATCTGTCTTTGGCAGTTTATAGTAACATCCTGCATAGGGTCAGTTTCAGTTTCGGTCGCACCCTGAGCCCAAGCCGCGGGAGGCACATACGACGACGGTCAATCACTCTGATATTCGCGGGTTGGGTACCGCCTGACCTGTCTCCGTCGTGGAGCTGCCTCTCTCTTGAACCGCGAGTTGCTTCTTCCCGGGGGTAAACCCCGGGAGGATATCGCGAAGAAACGCCGAGGGTTCTCCGGACCGGCTTCCCGCGACTTGGGTTCAGGGTGCGATGCATGATCGTGTTCCGTGCCGTCAACGGTCCGTGCGCATGGCGTAGGGCTGGCCGCTGATTTCGCGGGAGAGGGCCCACAGGAAGCCCGCCAGTTCGCGGGCGACTGCGGTACAGACTTTCTGTTTCGGCTTGCCCCGCTCCAGCGTCAGTTTCCGGTATCGGCCACACAAGCGTTTTTGTGCGGCCCAGGCGATCTGCTGCACGGCAGGGGAAGCGCCTTCCAGACGTTTTTGCAAGTGCGCGGTCTTGCGCGCCGGGAAGCGATAGGCCCAAGCGGCTTCGACCAGGCCGCGCCGGGCATGGCTGTTCCCGCTCTTGGTGATGCCGCCCCGCTGTTGCCGCCCCCCGGAGGAATGCTCACTCGGGGTCAGGCCGAGATAGGCCATCAGCCGCTTGGGATGGTCGAAGCGGCTGAGGTCTCCCAGTTCCGCCAGCAGGGTCATCGCCGTAATCAGGTCGATGCCCCGCAACGCCATGAAGGCCTCCGCCATCGGACGCAGGGACCAGACCCTCAGCGCCTGTTGCATCTGCGCCAGAAGCCCGGCCGTCCGCGTCTGCCGTTCCCGCACCGTGTCCAGGTATTCCTGGAAGACCACCTGCTGGTGCGGCCACTCGAACTTCTGCGTCTCCAGCCAGCGGAAGTGGGTCTTCGTCCATTTGCTTTTCCCGTCCTCGAACTTCCGGCCATGTCGCAACAGGAAGTTGTTCAGCCGCTGGCGGGCCCGCTGTTCGTCCGCCTTCGCATCCTCGCGCGCCCGCGTCAGGTCCCGCATCGCCTCCTGCTCGGCCTCCGGCACCCACACCGCCGTCAGTTCACCCGCCCGGTGCAGACGCGCCAGTTTCAGGGCGTCGCGGCGGTCGGTCTTGATCCGGTCCCCCGGCTTGCGCGGGATCAAGCCTGGCGCCACCACCTCGCAGCAGCACCCCAGGCCTCGGATCTGCCAATACACCTGATAGCCACAAGGGCCCGCCTCATAACAAAAGTTCAAGGCCTCGCCGGCCTTCCCCAAGCGGTGCACCAGCTGGCGGACCGCCGAAGGGTCGTTCGGAATTTCTCCTAGAAATTCCGGAGCTTTTCGCCCCTTGGGCGCGATCGCTACGGCAATCGTGTCCTTGTGCACGTCCAAGCCGATATAGGCTTCATATCCGTTGTCGTCCATCTGTCTGTCCTCCTGTGAGATCAACTCTTCCGGTCGCAGACCTCCTGCTCCGGTTGCAAGGACAGATTAATCCATCATGTCT
>Ga0209543_1000705_pt1 | contig 38785 bp, 33 predicted proteins | sample MesohylFT_FD_187296 | JGI IMG/M metagenome (GOLD analysis project Ga0209543, IMG submission 187296) | Host-associated microbial community of the marine sponge Aplysina aerophoba from Gulf of Piran - sponge mesohyl, lysed by freeze-thaw... | ecosystem: Host-associated > Porifera > Sponge >...
CGCCCGCCGCTCGCTCAGAACGCCTCTCCCTCCGAGGCTTCGCTGCCAATCTGCGCCGCGACCTTCGCCGCTTTCCGCCCCGGCAGCTCTCCCTTGTCCAGAAACGCCTTCAGACTGCGCTCGCCCAGTTCGATGCCGCGCGCCTTCAGCACGTCGTGCATCTGGGCCACCGTCACGCCCCTGGCCCGCTGCTCGAGCATGCGCTCTCGCAAGCGGTCCAGCACGTCCTTCAGCGTAAGCTTGGGCGGCGCCAGCTTCGCAAGGTCCGCATCGATGGCCTCGAAATCGATATCCGATTCGTTGTAGCGCCTGACCACCATGATTCCTCCGTCCGCAATGTTGAGCGAATTCAGCGTGTTCCGCATGATTCCCCGCCCCCTCCATCGCGTCAAGACCGGCATCGCTCTCGACTGAATGCGCGCCTCACCGGCCTCCCGCGGCGTCGCGATCCGGCAAAGGTCTCCCGTCCGAACGCAAATCCCCTTGACCGTCAGCGCAAATGCGAGTAAGTATCTTCTCACACCTATGCACTAAAGTGCGCTGTGCCGGGATGTATAGCGCCTTATATAGACGGTCTTGGTGCGGTCGATACAGCCGGTCACGGTAACAGCTTGATCGCTATGAAGAACTTGGCTTCGACAGCAACTAAGCCCGATCCGGTCTCAAGCCGGGAGCGGGAGCCCGACCGCGACGCCCGCGTCAGCCGGGCTTCCCTGCAGGCCGCACCATGGTAGCGACGCTCGCGCAGGCGGCGTCCGCCGCGTACTACCTGGAGAGCCAGCGCTCGTTCCGCCATCCCAACGAGTACTACACGGCGGGAGAGGAACCCGACGGGGTGTGGTTCAACCCCAGGGGCCTGCTCGGCCTCGAGAACGGCGGCAAGGTCGACAGTAGCGACTTCCACCGGCTCTATAACGGCTTCGCGCCTGACGGCTCCCACAAGCTGACCAGGAACGCGGGCAGCGAGAACCGCTCGGCCGGCCTGGACATGACCTTCTCCGCCGACAAGAGCGTGTCCGCGCTCTGGGCCGTCGCCGATCCCGAGTTGCGGTCACGGATCGAGGACGCGCACAACGACGCCGCCCGCGTGGCGCTGGAAGAGACGGTGCTCCGCTACTGCTCCTATACGCGGATCCGTGACCGGGAGGGGCGGATAAAGGTCCTGCCTGCCGATATCCCGGTGGCGATGTTCCAGCACGGCACCAGCCGTGAGAACGACCCGCAGCTTCACACCCACTGCGTCATCTTCAATGCGGCCCGGACGCAGGAGGACGGCAAGTGGCGGGCCATGCACCAGTATCCGGCCTACAGCTGGGCCAAGGCTGCGGGCGCGATCTACCGTAACGCCCTGGCCTGGAACCTCCACGAGCACCTCGGGATCCGCATGGAGCAGTACGGTCCCGACGGCGCGTTCACCCGCATCGAGGGCATGCCCGAGGACCTGCAGGTCTTCTGGTCCAAGCGCCGCAAGACGATCGTGGCCAAGGCCGGCGAGCTGGGCATTCCGTCGCGCGGCAATGCCTCCCGCCTGGCCGGCGTCAACAAGCTGACCAGGGCCGGCAAGTCCCACGACAACGATCCCGAGATCCGCCACGGTCGCTGGCGCGAGGAAGCGCTGGGCTTCGTCGAGCGCGAGGCGCTGATCGCGACCGTTACCGGCAACGAGGTGGAGACGAGCCGCGAGGCGATTCGTGAGCTGACCGCCCGGCTCGACGATCTTCCCGAACACCTGGCCCGGGAGGAGGCCGTGTTCCGGCGTCCTGACATGGTGGAGGCGGCGGCGAACGCGGCGGCCGGCCTGATCGGCCCCGAAGCGCTGAAGACCGCCATCGAGCGGCTCCGCCGCAACCCCGAGATCGAGCGGCTGGAGCCGAAGAAGCCGACGGCAGAGTCGCTGGCGGGCATGGCACACACCGAGGTCTATTCCACCCGCCACAACCTCGGGCTCGAACAGGCCGTGAAGGACATGGCGTCATCCATGGCCGCCGATACCGGCTCCGAGCTGCCGGAAGCGGCCGTCAGGAAGAAGCTGAAGACCCTGCTGGCCCAAGGCTATCCGCTGAGCCAGGAGCAGTCGCTGGCGATCCGCCATGCCACCGTGCAGGGCGGACGGGTGGCCGTGATTGAGGGCGCGGCGGGCTCGGGCAAGACCACCACACTCCGGCCCATCACCGATCTTCACAGGGAGCACGGCTACGAGATCGTGCCGACCGCCGTCGCGTGGCGGACGGCGGTGGCCCTCGGCGACGACTGCGATGCACGGCCCTACTGCGTGGACAAGCTTCTCAAGCTGGCGGCCAAGGGGCAGCTCGAGATCGGGCGCAACACGCTCATCGTGGTGGACGAGGCGGGGATGCTGTCGACCCGGCAGGCGCACCACATACTCCAGCTCTCCGAGCGCCACGGTGCCAAGGTGGTGTTCGCCGGCGACACTCGGCAACAGCAGCCGGTGGAGGCGGGACCGGGGCTTAGGCTGATCCGCGACGTCGCGGGCAGCGTCCGCGTCGACCGCATCAGGCGCCAGAAGGCGGACCTCGAGGACGTGCTCGTCCATGTCCACAAGGAGACGCCGGAGCAGGCCCGCTTCCGCGCGGGTCTCACGAACCCGCCGGAGCGCGATGCCATCCTCGCCGACTACGAGGCGATGGAGAAGAAGCCCTTGTTCACGCCGTGGCAGGTGGCGGTCTCGGAGGCGCTCAGGGACGGCGAGGCCGCGCAGGCGATCGAGGCGTGGCGGCTCAGGGGCCGTTTCCATCTCCACTACGACGAGGAGAAGACGTTGACCGGTCTGGTCAGCGACTGGGCGCGGCACGTGAAGGCCGAGCCGGAGAAATCCGCCGAGGTGCTCGCGCGCACGAAGGCGGAGGCCAGGGCATTGTCATGGCTCATGCGGGAGCGCGTGCTCGGAGGAAGAACGGACATCAAGCGCGCGGTGATCGAGGTCAGCCGCGACCTCGACGGGCGGGTGACGGAGCCGCTGGAGATCGCGGTCGGAGACCGGCTCCGCATCGGCGCCACGCAATGGGAGAAGCAGCTCTTCAACGGCACCGTGGTCACCGTCGAGGACATTGAGGTCAGGCACGAGGAAGGTGCTGCGGTCTCGCGCCAGGCTCGGAACCGGCTGGCCGGTGGTCGCGCGGGGCGGGATCCGGAGGCGGACAGGGGCGATCCCGAGTCAGAGATGTCGGTTCATATTACCGCGCGCACGGACGACGGCAGGCGCGTGAAGTTCCGTCACGACGAGATCCGCGACTTCCACGACAACATCCGCCTCGACTACGGCTATGCCATGACCATTGCTTCCGCCCAGGGGTTGACGGTCGACCGGGCTTTCCTGCTGGCGGACGACCGGCCCTCGCGCGAGACGATCTACCCGGCCGCCACCCGGCATCGCGAAGGAATCGACGTCTACGTCAACCGGTCTCCCATCGTCTTCGACATCGCCGACAGCCGCCCCGAGGACGAAACGGACATGCCGGTCACGGACAGCGAAGTGAGGGCGTATCTGGCCGAGCGCTGGTCGCGCTCCCGGCCCAAGGAGGCGGCGCTCGACTACGTCTCAGACGGCGAATGGCGGGATGCGAGAGAGCGGGTTCGGCGCGCAGCGAAGATGAAAGCGCAGCCTGGAGCGCGGCTTGGGCGCGGCGGCATTGCAGACGGCGGGACCCCGACTGCGAGTACCGGGCATGACGATCCTAGCGAACGAGCAGGACAGGCAGCCGCAGCGCAGGCGGCGGCGAACGACAACGCCATCGTGCGCGTCGCCCGGGAAATCCGTCACGCCGTCAACGGCTGGCACCACGGCGCCGCCGTCGACGCGTTCGCGGCGGAGAGCACCGAGGTCATGGCGGCGTGGGACGAGCTTCGCCGGCGCGCACGCGCCGAGGGCGAAGCGGTGGCGCTCAGCCCTGCTTTCCGCGAAACCCTCGACCGTCACGGCGCGCTGATGAAGCGGGCCGCATCCTTCCGTGCCAAGCCGCAGGTGTTCGAGCGCCTGCTATCCGAGCGCGCCGGTATCGGCGAAGGCGAAATCGAGGAGTTCCGCAAGCAGCATGCGCGCGCCGGCAGGTATCTCAGGTCCGTGTCGGCCAGGGCCGCCCACCGGACGCGACAAGACGAGAAGCGCCAAGACGCGCCGCGCGAAGAACAGGGAGTCGTGGAGGCGGTCGCGACCGGGGCCGCCGCTCCCGCCGTCGAGCCGGCTCCCGAAGAGGCCCTGCCCCCCAAGACCACCGAAGCGGCCGCGACCGGCCCGGAGCGCGACGCCCCGCCCGACTGGCGGACGCTCTACAGGGATTTGCAACGCGACTGGAACGACCTCGTCGTACGCTCCGAAGCGCCCGATCTTCCGCTACCCCTGATGGACGGGTACGACGCGCTGATCCAGCGCGTCCGCGCGCTCGCCGAACATTCCGATCTGTCCGAGCGCGCGCACAGTGTGGTCGACGGGCTCCTCAAGTACCATGACGAGGAGACCGCCGCCGGCGAGATAGCTGAGGGCTATCTCGCCGCGGCCGAAAGTCATGTCGAGGCGTACAAGTCCCTTGAACGCCATGCCGGTGAGCGAGGCCTTCCCGTCGCCCATCTCGACGCCTGGCCCGAATGGCGCGAGGCCGCCGAGATGCTGGCAGCCACCGGCAAGGCCGTCCTTTCCGACGATGAGAGATACGGCGCCTATCTCGACGCGATGACGATCGGCAAGGCCCGCGCTCGCCTCACGGTCGAGCAGCTGCGCAACCAGCTCGACGAGAACCGCACACGCGTCAGGAAGCCGAAGGCGCAGCAGCCCCGACCCGAGCCGACGGCCAAGCAGGAGCAGGGCTTCGCCCACATCCTCGAAGAGCGCCGCAAGTCTGAAACGCGGACAGGTCGGACGGACGAAGGGGAACGGCAGGGCTTCGCCCACGTCCTCGACGATCCGGAAAAGCTTCGGGAACTGCGCGAGAGGGCCAAGAAACGGGATCGCAAGCGCGGCAGGCACATGCGCAGGAGCCGGGGGTTGAGCATCTAGACGGACGGTGCGCGTTCCGAAGCGAAAGCGATCTCGACAAGGTGGACGCACTATCACCGGGTGTCACTATCGCTAGTGCCGTTCTCAACTAACGGTGGCCGCAGGCGCGGGCGATGCAGTTGACTGAGCACGGAGGATCTCGATACACCGCACACTTACCGTTGCCCCCCCGGCCTCGCTGCCGGCACGCGATCATGAGCGTCCGCACTCAATCCATTGCGACCATGCGGTGTTTACGTGGCCTCGCCTAGCAGGACCTGCCCCGGTCCGGCCCTGCCCTCGCTCAGGGTAACTCGATCCGCCCTGACCCCGCGCCAACCCACGCAGCGGATCTCTCCCGGTCTGCACTCCGTCAGCACGAGCAAGTACACCACCACGACGCAGGTCGGATTCTCGGCTTTGAGCAGGCGCACAGCCGCGCCCAGTTTCGCCAGATTATCCGCATATGCGAGCAAGCACGACGTTCTGCGGTGATTTCATTGCGCTTCAGGACCATTCTTGTTGAATGTGCGGGCGGAAGTCGTATCCACTCCCGCCGCTCTTCACATCGTGCATGTACCGCTCTCCGCCGCAGGAAATCTCCAGATCCACTAAACCTTTGTCTGATCGAAATCGGAACGTTCGTTCAGGACTACGGAAGGTATTTGCTTCGACCTTCAACCAAATCAATCCTGTATTTTTGGCGCAAAGTAGATACAGGTCATTCTCAAACTTAGGGGATTATATACCTAAGTCACATTCCGCTTGAATCTCGCCTCCCGATCCGTTACAGTAGAGTCACATTAGGGAGGCGGACATGGCACAGAAGGCACCCGGCAAGTCCCACCGCAAGGGCCTGACACTCATCCAGCTCGGGGAGATGTTCCCGACCGACGCGGCCGCGCAGGCGTGGTTCGCCGAGGCACGCTGGCCGGACGGCCCCTACTGCCCGCGGTGCGGCTCCTTCAACGTCCAGAGCAACATCAAGCACCGCACCATGACCCACCGCTGCCGGGAGTGCCCGGACAAGCGGATGTTCTCGCTCAAGACGGGAACGGTCATGGAGGGCTCCAAGCTCGGCTATCGGCTCTGGGCGATCGCGGTCTACCTGGTCACGACCAACCTCAAGGGCGTGTCCTCGATGAAGCTGCACCGCGACCTGGGCGTGACGCAGAAGACGGCATGGCACCTGGCGCACCGGATCCGCAAGTCTCTGGAAATGCCCGAGGCGCCGTTCTCCGGACCGGTTGAGGTTGACGAGACCTACATCGGCGGCAAGCGCAAGAACATGCCGAAGGCGAAGCGGAAGGCGCTCAAGGGCCGCAGCGGGGCCGGAAAGGAGATCGTGGCGGGGGTGAAGGACCGGCTGACCAACATCGTGGTGGCGGCGCCTGTCAAGGCGGCGGACAAGCCGACGCTACAGGGCATGATCGGCGCGGCGGCAGTGCCCGGCGCCACCATCTACACGGACGAGGCGAAGGCGTATCAGGGCATGCCGTTCCCGCATGAGGCGGTGAACCACAGCGCCGGCGAGTACGTCCGCCAGCAGGCCCACATCAACGGAATGGAGAGCTTCTGGTCGATGCTCAAGCGGGGCTACCACGGCACCTATCACCACATGAGCCCGAAGCATCTGAACCGGTACGTGACCGAGTTCTCGGGCCGGCACAACGACCGCGAGGCCGACACCGTTGACCAGATGCGGCACATCGCCGAGGGCATGGACGGGAAGCGGTTGAGATACCGCGACTTGATCGCTTGACCTCCGCGCCCGCAAGCCCCACCCTCCGCACTCCTAGTGCGGAGGGCCGGGAGATGGATCAGCTAAAGATGGCTTCGACATGTGATGTTGAAACGCCTCCCAAAGCAGAACCAACTCGACTGCCTCGTCAGAAGAAAGACGAGCCATTTGCGGATTACTTTGAGCGCCTGAAATCTTTTGCTCAAGAAGATGAAGGACCGCCTCCGGATAATCCATATGTTCTGGATGAGCGCGTGCTTGTCGAAGGGATGTCGCAAATGCCCATAGAAGATACCGAACGGATTTTACGGGGCAGCTTTGATCGCTCACGGTGATGTCTCCTTCTCGTGAGTGGTTAGCCTACCCGGCCGGCCAGGGTCGGGTAGGCCCTCATTTTACTCGGGTTCGCGCAGGGCGCCGAACACGCCGATCACATGCTCTTCCATTAGAAAAAATCTTCCAGCGGCTCCTTCATACTCATCCCCGTAAAAGGCCCCCGAGATGCTTGAAACGCCCGTGTGGGCTTGGTGGCTAAAATTTCCCTTTCTCATGCGCACTCCGGTCCATTCGTAGTTGAATGGAGCCATGTCAGTGAAATACACGTTCAGAGTGCCAGCGACCAGATCGGCCTGAAGAAGCGCTCGCCCCTCGATGGGGGCAAAGTCGGCGACGACTGCACGCGTATGACCGGTCCATACAGCAGAGCCGCTTACGGGATTCTTGCCGGTCTTTGTTCCTTCATAATGGGTGTACAGATATCCGCCAGGGAGACAATCAGAAGTATCTAGGCAAGGCCCTGGGTCTTCTGGCGTGCGGTGAATTCCCACTTTGAACAAAGATTCTTCTTCTATCGTGGCCCAAAATCCCCATCCATCGAAATGGCTCGCGGCACTCCAATTTTCATGGAAGGCCGCAATCTGACTCATGCAAGCATCTATTGTGAGTGTCCCCCTGTCAGAACAACCTCGCCTAGCCTCTTGTTCATTCCACGGCCTATGGAGGTGATAGTACGTGAATGTGTGCTCACCAAAGGAAAGGGGGGACAACCTGGACTCACCAGATTCGGTCATTTCCGGCCGTATTTGCGCCCTTTCCTGCTCCTCCTCCAGCGCCTCGAAGAAGGTATCCACCGCTGGCTGGATGGCCGCCTTCACGGCTTCGGTGAGATCGTTCTGCGGCACGGTGACGCACGCTGAAAGCGAAAGCGCGCCGGCCAACAGAGCCGCTATCGCACCCCGTTTATGAAGTGTTCGCATTGTCTGGCCTCCATCTCTTGCTAGATAAAGGCCTGTCGAACGTTTGTTCGGTGGGCATGTCAATGGGCCTCCATCGTTATGCCGGAGGCGGGGTGGCCCTTGCCGGCCATCCCGTCTCGCATTCTACGGCACCGGCTGGTGCCGGGCCGGTGTTGTCACCCACAGGATGTGTGAGGCTACCTGCCTATTCGCCAAGCGCGGGGAGCTACCCCGTGCCGGGTCGTGAGGCTGTTTTATTCAGCAGGCGACCCGACGAAGCGGAACCTGCAGGTGACAACGAAAAGCATTGTAGCGGAGAAAGCGAGAATCGTGTAGCTATGTATCATCGCTAGAAAGGCGCGATGGGAACCATGTCGTGACAGAGGCCGCTGGGGAGTTGCGAGAGCGCATCGTGGCCCTTGAAACCAACATGGGGCATGTGGCGACAAAAGCAGACATCGCCAACCTGAAAGTGTGGGTTTTGAGCGCGCTCGTTGCTGTGGCCGGAATCGCCGTCGCAGTCACCCGATTCGTTTAGGAGGAACCCATGCCTGACGACAAACCCACCGTGCGCGTGCGCCCCTACAGCTACCAGCCCAGCAAGGCCGAGCTGGAGGAAGACGTGAGCGTCGAGGCCAGCCCGGAGGACGTGCGGGCCGCTCTCATGCGGCCTGTCAGGGTGGAGGAAGAGACCGACGCCTAGGTCGCCGAGTCACGACTCAATGTGACTTAGGTATATAATCCCCCAAACTTACGAGGGTCAATATTGAACCACCATACGGGTTTTGAGGCGTTGACGTTCGAGAAATGAGTGTTGTCATGATTCAATAGTGCAATTCCTAGCGTTGTATTGATTCGCTCCATCGCCGATCTCTTGTCCACTGACCTCACGTCGTATTTCTTCTCTACTTCCCGCATTCGCACGTTGGTATACCTGCTTAAAGGATCCTTCGTAGGTTCCACAGAACAATGTTGACTCCACGTATCCTTCAAGACTCCAGTGACGTCCTTTACGCTCTCTTCATTCCATACGTCATCCGTCAGCATAAACTGCCACTTGTTGTCGTGCGCCACATGTTTGCTGCGCTTCCGAACGACTTCGTTTGGGATCAAGGCGGCACGTAATACTCCGTAGTAGTGATCGAAAAGAATTGCTGCCAAGATATCAAAGCCTTCAAGATCACGTATGGCTGACAGTTGCCGAGAGTTGGTGCGTTTATGTAGCCGTCGTCCCTTAATTCGATAGCGCTTACCTTCGCCGTCTTTGGCATCAAAGGCCTTCTCGGAATTGTTCGCCTGTGTCCATTCGTAGGAACAACAGAATAGAAATTCAGCTAAATCTCCCGTCGGAACATTCTCCCCGCGCCCGACTCCGCGGCGTCGCAGTTGCTCGCTGATGCTAACGTACAGGCGTAGTAGTTCGGCGACGGAGAGGTCATTGAGTTCTCTGTTTGCAACATTCATTGTTCCGCCAGTGTACTCCAGCACTCAGACGCCCCAAACGTCATAGCTAATGATGTGGAAGCATATGAGGGAGAGCCACGCCCACCCAGTCAGGAACGGTCTCGGCGATCCACCATGTCTTGGTCCTATTCTGAAGGATAGCAACTTCCCGGTGCGGCCGATCAATATCGGTATTATCGTATAGCAAGGCAACATCAGCCCACGCAATCGCTGGCGGAAGATTAGTGTGCGACCTCACGAATCGCCTTCGCGCGTCAGCTTCTGGAACATTGTGACCGCCGAGCGCGACGCGGTTGCGGATACGGTCGAGCGCTTGGTCGGGCGAGCCGACAGACACGAAGTGCAGGACGATCCAGTAGCCTGCCTTTCGCGCGGCCGCCATGTGGCGGAGCATGCCGGCACCGGCGAGGGTGGTTTCCACCAGATGCGCCCGGCCCGCGCCGAGCGCAGCCTGTCGCCGAAGCAGCGCCTCACGCGCCGCGTGCGCGGGACTGTCAGACGCAATGTCTCGCGCAATAGCATCGGGGTCGATTATTTCCAGCCCTCTGAAGCCGCTCATGCGTGTCAAGGTTGACTTACCGCACCCGTTAGGGCCGGCAACGACGAAGAGCGTCGGCATAACTGCGGAAGAGTGCCGAGTCAGGCGGACTCCCGGACAGACAGCCTGAGCACCCTGTCCCCATCCCGAGTGCGCGCCACATAGGCTCCATCCACCCGAACGCCGTAAAGCGTGCCGCCAGCCTCAAGCTGGTCTGCGAGATCGGCCTTGATCTGGTCGCGCCAATCCTTCGGGAATCCCGGGATATCGGGTGGTGACGCGGTTGTTTTCCTGTACTCGCTCATCTAGTCGACCATACATTCGACACTCGCGCCCTTCAACCCAATAGCGCACCCCATAGCGCGCCAGAAAAGACGGCGGTTCGAACATCCTCAAAGGTGAAGCGCTGCCGTCCAGGCGCTGCGATCACCTACAAGCCTCACCATCCTGCCGGAGCCTCCGTTGCGACGCCAGTGCCACCCCTTCGGCGGCGTGGCTAAAATAGCATCATAGAGATGGGCAGGCTGGGAACGCCCCTCTGCCCCGGAACCAAGAACCAAGAAGGGAGCGCGGAAGCGACGCAACCGAAGCTCGGTGGCGTGCACCGGCCTGCGTCTCCCATCATGGATATGCCTGGCCGCTACGCCTAATCCGATTCAGACAAGGCCACCGAACAGATGGCAAATGTCGACAACGGTAAGTGCCGACCGCAGCGTTCACTTGCAGCTGCACAGGAGAGACGCCTCCGAGATCTTCGCAGACTCGAATCTCGTCAACACGACCCGCATCCTCGCCAAAACTAATCCTGCTTATCCGTGACGCTCCGCTGAGTAGGCTGTATGTTCTCAATATGTTCTCAACAGGGAAGTCACGGATATGGCGTTCAGGGTGGCGTCACGCGTGCGCGGGATGAGCGACGAGGGGTTTCGCCAGGCAATTCGGTACGGAGGAGCAGTGCTGCGCGGCGCTGGTCCGGCTGCGCTGGCCGGACGGCTTCGGCTGTCCCTCCTGCGGCCATCGCGGGCATTGCGTGTTGGCCGGCCGGGGGCTCTACCAGTGCAACCGCTGCAAGAAGCAGACATCGCCCACGGCAGGCACGATCTTTCATGCAACCAAGCTGCCACTGACGCTCTGGTTCGCGGCCATCCACCTGATCGTGACGGCGAAGAACGGCGTCTCGTCGGTGGAACTCGGCCGCCGGCTCGGGGTCAAGCAGCCGACGGCCTGGGCCATGAAGCACAAGATCATGGCGGTGATGGCCCGGCGCGAAGGCGAGAGGCGGCTCGGCGGGCGGGTGGAGATGGACGACGCCTATCTCGGCGGCAAGCGTTCCGGCAGGCGCGGCCGGGGTGCCGCAGGCAAGACGCCCTTCGTGGCTGCGGTCTCGACGGGGGCCGGGGGGGGGTGTCCGCGCAAGCTCAAGCTGGCTCCCGTCAGGGGCTTCGGAAGGCGCGAGACCGCGCGCGGCGCCCCACACTGGCTGGCGCCGGGATCGGAGGTCGTCACCGATGGTCTCGGCTGCTGGCGTGTGCTCGGCGAGGGTCCCTGCAGCCATCGTCCAGTCCTCACCGGCTCGGGACCCAAGGCGGCTCGCGCGCCCTCCTTCAAGTGGGTCAACACAACCCTCGACAACATCAAAAGCGCGATCACCGGGACCTACCGCAAGCTTGGCCCAGACCATGCCGAGCGCTACCTCGCCAGCTTCGCCTGGCGCTACAACCGGCGCTACCAGCTCCAAACCATGATCCCCCGCTTCGTCCATAGCGCCGCACGAACCACCCCGGTGCCCTACCGCAGCCTTATCGCAGGATGAGAATCGTAGATAAGCAGGAAACTATTTGGCAACCTGCTGAACCATGCCATGTGCTGCAGACTTAGAATTTGTAACACTAAGGCGATTGACGAATTTTGGTCGCTACTTGATCAAAACAATTGGTAAACCCCTCAACGAATGACGGGTGCGAATCAACGGGAAAATCGTACCCGGCTGCAAGGGACTCTAGGAGTGCAATCAACTCGGTACGAACGTTAGCCTGCTTAGGAACTACGTGTGCTACGATCATTGGACATATTAACTCTAAGGCCGCAACCTGACCTTCAACATTCAATAAGCGTTTCTCAAGCTCCATTGGCGGTGCCTTCCTCCGTGCTGGCGCTCCTGACATGAGCACCCGAACGTATATTACACGAAGAGCAAAGAGCCTGCAAGTTACCAATATCGTCGCTCCCCCCGCGTGATTTTGGAATAATATGATCGAGGTGCACGGCGCTAACGGGTAAGCAATACAAGTAGCATCCACAACCCTTACCATTGTCGTCGCTGATAGGGTCTCCGCAGAGGCCGTGCTGTTTTTCTACTATCGGAAGAAGCGAATAGCCGTTTCTAATGGCAGTCCGCCACTTACGAGACCTGTACTTTACGATCTCTTCGCATCTATCCGAATAAGCAGACTGCTCCTCCCCCTGATACATGCCAACGGTTGTAGCACAAGAAATTTTCTCTTCCAAAGTTAAGCTTTCCCACTGAACTATAGATCTCACTTTATCCCTTTGAATTTGTAATCTTGCCGCATGCACAAAGTCTTTGGCTTTCAACATTGCCTGTCGAGTAAGAATTTCCGCTTTTGAGGCACGTTCATTTGCTTCGACCTCTCGTTTCTTGGAAGCTGCCACTTGTATCTCGGATTGTTCTCTTATCCTCAACGCCTCATTCATTAGCAAGTTTCCGTTCTTCTGACCCAAATGCCATGCCCAAAACCACCCAATGATCCATCCCAATAGACCCATACCTATTAGCGAAAACAATGCCAACGAAAATATGTCTCCAGAAAATCCAGCAAAAAACTCCATGAGCAAAAACCCAAGCACCAAGAACGATATCGAAATACCAAGTGTCTTTCTAGCGAACTGCTCTACTGAATCCTTCATCTTCTTCACAGCGCACATGCCTTAATTGGGAATTTCCTGCAACCTCCGCTGAATGGCATTCGCCACCCGCTCCGCAGCCTCACTCAAGGTCATGCCATCAAATCGAGCATAGCGGTTGGTGGTGGTCACGCGCCGCTTGCCGACTAGGAGGCCGGCCAAGTGCAGGTTCTCGCCGTTCATGATGGCATGGGAGGCGTGGCTGTGTCTCATGTATGGGTGCCCCCGTGGGTGCAAGAGATTTGTGAACTTCTTGGGCGTGTGATCGGGTGCGGTCAGGAAGTAGGTGTCTGGCGCCGAGATTGATCCACATCACCGCTTTCAGCCGATCGCCCGAACAAGAATTCAGACCATTGTTCCATGAGCGCCCGGCGACGGTCGAAGAGATCGGTTCGCCGATAGGCGGCCTCCACCCGATCCGAGTTCACATGCGCCAGGGCGAGCTCGCAGACCTCGCGAGGCGCATCCGTGCATTCCGCCGCCCAGTCCCGAAAGGACGACCGAAACCCGTGCGGCACCGCGTCGATCTTGAGCGCCTGCAGGAGCTTGGAGAGCGTGCCGTTGTGGATCGCGCGGGCGCGCTGCGACGGAAAGACCAGGCCCGACCCATCCCGCAATGCCCGCGCCTCCTCCAGAATCTCCAGCGCGCGTGCGGACAGCGGAACCCGGTGCTCGCGTTCCGCCTTCATCCGCCTCGCCGGTATCGTCCAGGTCGCCGTTTCGAGATCGACCTCGTCCCACGCCGCAAACCGGACCTCGCCGGACCGGCAAGCCGTCAACACCAGAAATTCGAAAGCGAGCACAGCAGGCCGGTACGCATCCGACGCCCTCACTCTAGCGAGCGTGGCGCCGACCTCGCCGAACGGCAGGGCGCGCTGGTGACGTCGCGCACTGCCGTTCTTCGGCAGCGCAGCGGCAATGGCGTCCCCGGCGGGATTGTCGTCCCTGTGGCCCTGGGCGACGGCCCACTTCATCACAGCCCCGATACGCTGGCGCACCCGCCGCATCGTTTCGGTCTTCGTGTGCCAGTGCGGGACGAGCACCGCCATCACGTCGGCGGTGGTGATCTCGTCGACGCCCTTGCGACCGAGCCGCGGCATGGCATAGTCTCTGAGGCTCGCACGCCACTGCATTTCGCTCTTGCCGCCGTCCTTCCAGCCGTCGCGGTGGATTGCGATCACAGCCTCGGCCGCCTGGGCAAAGGTCGGCGTGTCCGTCCTGCGCCTCAGCGTGATTGGGTCGCCGCCCGACCTTGAGATCTTGCGGTACTCGAAGGCCGTCTGCCGGGCCTCGGCCAGAGTGACATAGGGGAAGCCTCCGAGCCCGACGTCACGGCGGTTTCCGTTGACGGTTCCGCGCCATATCCATTGCTTGGAGATCGACCCGCGTTTGCGCGACTCGTAGACTCTGAGCCTGAGCCCGTGCTGATCGCCGTAGACGCCGGGCCGTTTCACGCACTGGACGAAGGCAGCGCTGAGGCGTCCCCGTTTGGCGGGGGCTTGGGAGGCGACCTGCTCCTGGAATTCCATTGCCATTCCACCCACATTGCGTCCCACGATTCGACTGATAATGGGTGAGAACGGCTTGGAACGCAAGGTCCAACTAATCTATATAAATTCGTGTGTTACAAAGCATTATAGGAAGCTAAAGGAATAGTCAGGAACGCATAGCAACGGACGCTCGCTCCGCTCGCTTGGCTACGCGCCATTCGGCGCGCGGCGCAGTCGCGCCGTCCGGCCTCCGGCCGACTCCCTACGTGTTCTGGTTTCCGCCTCGCTTGTCACGCGTCGTCGAAGTGTGCTGGCTTCTCCTTGCCGAGGCGGGTCCAGTATTCGGCCGGGATCAGCTCGGGCTTCTTGTAGAAGTGCCAGCGGCAGGGCTTCGCGTGATCGGGGTCGAAGTCGGTGACCCAGAGCGGCGCGCCGCCCCATTCGATGGGCAGAATCTCGTTGAGTGCGCAGTGGACGCAGTAATAGGGCACGTCCTTGCGGCCCCAGCTCCACCAGTGCGCCTCCTGGGTCGAGCCGAAGTTGTAGGGCGGGCCGAGGCGGGAGGGGGTCTTGTCCATGGGGTCGCCGCGCCGCATACGCCCGCCGCTGCCGCAGGGGTCCATGACGATGGTGTAGCGCTCTGCATCCTCCAGCACGTCGATATCGCCCTCCTGCCGGGGCCCGCAGCGGTGGGCGCGCATCATCTCGGCGGTGAGCGTGACCTGGCGCTCCACGCTCATCTTGCGGAATCCCTTCCAGGTCCGCTTCATCATCCAGGTCTCCTGGGTCGCGCGCAGCATGGCGTAGACCTCGCCCTCGCCGAACTTGCGGCCGATCTTGGTCAGCAGGTCCCAGACCCAGTCGCAGTAGAGATCGTGCAGGCCCTTCCACTCGTGGATCAGGTTGCGCGCGAGGCTCTTGGCCTCGTCCGTGCGGCCCGCGTCGATCGCCTCCTCGATCACCTCCCCGGTGGGCCGGCCCAGATCGTCGATGTCGTCCTCGCGCAGCACCCGGCCCGCGAAATCGGAAAGCCTGAGCATGTCGTCTCCCCTTCCCTATCGGTTATGCGTCCTGCGCGGGGCGGACGGCGCCGACGAGGCGGCCCGCCCAATTGCGCAAGGGCTTGTCCAGCATGTCGGCCAGTGCCTCCCGGTCCCGCTCGTCGAGGACGCCGAGACGATCGAGCATGGCTGCGATCGCGGCGTCCGCTGCGCGGGTCGCGCCGTCGCGCACCTTCAGCGCGAGGCCGAGGCCGCTCTCGTAGAGCGCGGCGTAGAACACCCCTTCGGCGCCGAACTTCACCAGCACGCGCTCGCCCGCCGTCTCGATGATGCGGGTACACGCGCGCCCCTCGCCCGCGACCATGAAGGGATGGCCGGCGACCGCGCGGCGTACTCGAGCAATGGCGGCCCGGCGCTCATCGCTCAGGCCGAAGGGGTCCGCGATGTTCGCCGCGGCGCGCGCGAGTCCGGAGAGCGGCAGGCCAATCGTCGGGATGCTGCAGCCGTCGATCGCCCATGGCGCCCGCTCGAGATCGCAGCCGGAAAGGTCGGCGATGGCCGCCGAGACCCGCCGCTGCACCGGATGGTCGCGCGCGATGTAGCCCTGCGTCGGCTCGCCCAGCGCCCGCGCCGTCACCAGGAAGGCGCTGTGCTTGCCCGAGCACATGTTGTGAACCGCCCCTCCGCTCTCGCCCGCGCGCACGCAGGCGTGGGCGGAGGGCGTGTGATAGGGCAGGTGCTGGCCGCATTCGAGGTCGTCCTCGCCGAGCCCGGCGCGCGCGAGCCAGCCGCGCACGACCGCGACGTGGGCGGGCTGTCCGTTGTGCGAGGAGCAGGCGAGCGCGATCTCCTCGTCGCTCACCGCGTAGCGCTCGGCGGCGCCGCTTTCCAGCAGTGGCAGGACCTGCACCGACTTGATGGCCGAGCGCGGATAAACCACCGCATCGGTCTCGCCCCAGCCCTGCACGAGGCGTCCGGCCGGATCGACCACCGCCGCGTCCACCAGATGCCGGCTTTCCACCGCCGGGCCGCGCGTGCACTCGACGACGAGCGGCCCCTGCCCTTCCCTTTCCAACCTTGCCTCGCTTTAGGAGCTACGTCTGGCCGGGGCCTGACGGTAGCACACCGGCCCCTCGGCTACGCGTCGCTGGCAGCCGTCAGCACCTCGCTCGCCCACCAGAGCCGCCGCGCGGTCTCCGCATCGCGTGAGGCGCGGGACGGGCGGACGGGCTTGCGTTTCACGAAGTACTGCCCGCTCACCTCGGCAAGCTCGGGCGCGGTGGCGAGATAGATCGTCGTGTCCGCCCCTCGCTCGGGGCTCATCACAAGTCGGCTTGTGAAGATGACGCGTAGCCAAGCCGGCACGTTTCGGAAGATGCCCGTCGCGACGACGCCGGGGTGCAGGCAGTTGGCGGTGACTCCGGTGCCCTCCAGCCGGCGTGAGAGCTCATGGGTGAAGAGGATGTTCGCGAGCTTGGAGCGGCTGTAGGCGCCGAAGCCGGAATAGCGCCGCTCTCCCTGCAGGTCGTCCAGGTCGATGGTGTAGTTCCTGTGCGCTGCGGAGCTCACGGTCACCACGCGCGAGGGTGCACTCGCCTTGAGGGCGTCGAGCAGCAGGTTGGTCATCAGGAAGGGCGCCAGGTGGTTCACCGCGAAGGTCCTCTCCAGCCCGTCCTCGGTCTCGAAGCGGGTGCCCCAGCCGGCGACGCCCGCGTTGTTGATCAGCACGTCGAGGCGGTCGAAACGCTTCAGGAAGGCCGCCGCCACCTCGCGCACCTGCCGCTGGGAGGCGAGATCGGCGATCAGCAGCGCCGCGTTGCCGCCGCGCCGCTCGATCTCTTCCACCACGGCCGACCCGCCTGCGTGATTGCGGCAGATCAGCACGACCGTCGCGCCCCGCCCCGCAAGGTCGATCGCCGTCACGCGACCAATCCCAGAGTTCGCGCCCGTGACGACGCAGACCTTTCCGTGCATGTCCGAGTTACGCGCCACAAAGAGTCCTATCAGCTCACCGACGATGATCGCAGGATTTCAGGCAGAGACGGAGCCGAGCTTCCGCCCTCAAACCAGAGCACCATGTTGCGGTAGTCTTCAGGCCGCCGACGCGCGGGCTTGAGCCAAGTCGTAAGCGCCTTGCATCCGTACCCAATGTCCGGCGTCGCTCCAGCCGATCCGCTCCAGAGCCAACGCCATTCGCGGCGATACGCCGGCCTTGCCGTTCAACACGCGGGACAGCGTATTCCGCGTGACACCCAGGCGGGAAGCGGCTTCCGCAACCGTCCAGCCCTCTGCACGCACGGCATCGCGGATGATCTCACCGGGATGAGGCGGGTCATACATGGTCATGCGCCGTTTCCTCCCTCAGTGATAATCGACCAAATCCACATCCACCACGTCGCCATCGGCGAAGCGAAACACGATACGCCAGTTCCCTGTCACCGACACGCTCCATTGGCCAGCTCGGTCTCCCTTGAGCGGGTGCAGGCGGAAACCCGGCAAGTCCATATGACTTGGTTCCGTTGCTTCGTCCAGCAGGAGCAGCACGCGCCGAATGCGGGGGACCAATCGAGGGTCGAGCTGTTTGACTTCTCCTCGTTCATAGAGTCGCCGCAGTCCCCGGTGCGCGATCCTCATCAACCGCACGTATCGTGAGACGTCCCACGATACACCAGCAGCCGGGGTAAGAGCAGCCGGCGCGCCGAACAGGGTGTCATAAGCCTGCGGAATCAGCGGCAGGCGCGAGAATTTCGAGCGCTGGCGCGTGCAGGCGACGGTCGCCGACCGCGAGCACCCGGCCGTCCGCGCCGACGGGGCCGCCGTCCCATGCGGTGACGAGACCGCCGGCGCCCTCGACGATCGGGATCAGCGCCGCGATGTCCCAGAGGTTCATGCTCGCCTCGACCACCAGATCGATGAAGCCGGCGGCAAGCATCCCGTAGGCGTAGCAATCGGCGCCGAAGCGGCGGAGACGCACGCGGCCGGCCAGCGCGTCGAACCCGGCGCGCTCGGCCGGCGTGAACATGTCGGGCTCGGTCGCGTAGAGAGTGGCCCCAGCCAGATCGGGGCAGGCGCGCACGGCAAGGCGCCGATCGCCCAGATAGGCGCCCTCGCCGTGGCCGATGAAGCGCTCGCGCAGGAAAGGCTGGTCCAGCACGCCGATGATCCCCCGATCGCCGTCCTGCAGCGCGATCAGCGTGCCCCAGGTCGTCATGCCGGAGATGAACGCCTTGGTGCCGTCGATGGGATCGATGACCCAGGTGAAGCGCGCGTCGGGCCGCTCGTGCCCGTGCTCCTCGCCTAAGATGCCGTGCTCCGGGCAGGCCTCGTTGATCAGCGCGCGAATCGCCGTCTCGGCTTCCCGGTCGGCCGCAGTCACCGGCGAATAGCCCGCGATGTAATCCTTGTCCTCGATCGCGAGCGCCTGCCTGAAATAGCGCAGAATGACTTCGCCCGACGCATCGGCGAGTCGATGCGCCAAGGGCAGGTACTCGCGCCAAGCCTCTGGTTCCGCCACGCCCTTCCCCTCTTACTTCTGCGCGTGCGCCCGACCATAGCAGCACGGCCCCGCCGCCCGCCATCGCGGGACACGATGATATGGCGACATGGCTGGACGAGATGGCCCTTGCACGATTGCATGGATCGAACGACGCTTCTGTATTGGCTGAAGGATGCTATGCCAACCAATGGAGACAGAGCCATTGAGTAGGAACTTCAGGTGATATCGAGCAAGAAAGGCGCGCACCGCAGCGATTCGCCAGACGGTGACCGCACGATGGTCGCACCAAGAGATTCAATGAGCGGCACGCGGGGTAAGATAAGGGCGCAATGGCACGGTTACGGGGTCACTGGCTACAACGGGAGACGGGGCCGCTTCGGCTCATGGGTTGGTCACGACCTTTCGGTGCGCTGGCAAAATCCCTACACCTTCGAGGGCACCGAGATCGCCGCCGGCATCCTCAACGTCTTCGACGCCGAGCCCTCCATCAACCCCGAAATTCCCGAGTACCCGGACGACTCTCTGGATTCGATCCGCGGCCGGACGTTCTTCGTGACCCTCAAACAGGTCTGGTGATCGGAGGCCGCATCCGCTCGCGCCTCGTCGGCGGGGCGCGGCGCGCGATTGCGGGGGTAACCCTGGCCGCGGTCCTGATGCTAACCCTCGTCAGCGGCGCGGCGGCGGAGCGCCAGTGCGAGGGGCCGGGCATCAACCACCGGCCGAGCCCGGCGACTTCCGACGAGGTGCTCAGCGTCCTCGCCTACAACGTCTATTTGCTGCCCTCTTACGTCCGCAACATTCCCGTCATGGGCGAGCGTTTCGCGCTGGCCCAGGAGGAGCGCGCCGCGCTGATCCCGCGCTTCCTCGCCCCCTACGACGTGGTCATCCTGTCCGAGGCCTACGACGACGGAGCGCGCGCGACGCTCCTCGCCGGGCTCAGGGCACAGGGCTTTCGCTACGCCACCCGCATCCTGGGCACCGCCTGCCGCGCCGCCTCAACCTGCGAAAAGGGCAGGATCTACGAACAATCCCTCACCGACGACGCGCCGCGCGGCGGCGAGGGCGACACCTGGTTCGGCGAGGACGGCGGCGTGCTGATCGCCAGCAGGCATCCCATCTCTGCGGCCAAGGAGTGGGTCTACGCCGATTGCGTGGAGTCCGACTGCAACGCCGCCAAGGGCTTCGTCTACGCCCGCATCGACAAGGGCAAGGCGCGCTACCACGTCATCGGTACCCACGCGCAGTTCGGCTGGAGCAGCGCGCAGCGCACGGCCAAGGCGGCGCAGTTCCGCGCCATCCGGCAGTTCATCGAGGAGCACTCGGGAATCCCGCGTTCGGAACCGATCATCGTGGGCGGCGACTTCAACGTCCTCCGCCACAACTTCGACAGGCTGCTCGACGACGAGCCGCTTGGCATGCTGGAGCCGGCCTTTCGCGGGCATCGCTATTCCCGCGAGTCGCGCAGCGACTGGGCGCGGCGCGGTAACGGCTACGTCGATTACGTGCTCGCCAAGAAAGGCTGGCGTGAGCCGCGCTACCACAGCAACTGCCCCATGGTCTTCCGCAGCCTTTACGACTTCGAGGACCGTACGCTCTTCTCGGCCGTGCGCGGGCAGGGCTACTGCGACCTCTCGGACCACTGGGCCGTCTGGGGCTATTTCGACTACCGCGACACTGCGGCCGAGCCGCCCGACTGCCCGGTTCCCGAATTCCCGCCGGGCTCGGCCCCGTCCATGCGAAGGTAGAGCGCGTCCGTCCTCGGCGGACGCGCGACAGGCCGCGACCGCGGCCCGCCGCGAATGCGGCGCCCTCGCGGAGGCGCCGGCCGCAGGTCGGCTGCCGTGAGCGAAAAAATTCCTAGATGATTGCCGCGTGAAATCCGAAGACTCTAGGAAGCCCTCCCCTACTCCGCCGCGTCGAGGCGGCGTTGCTGCTGCATCCAGCGCGGCTTGCTGGTCGCGTGCTCGCGCACGAAGCTCTGGGTCGGCATCCGCGGATCCTCCCAGTAAAGCATCGGCTTTTCCCAGTTGTAGCGCGCGGGCTCGGGGATCGGCGCCTCGGTATCGACGACCGCGCCGTCCTTCATCACGACGGCGAGGCGCTGCCTGTCCTGCAGCACGGAAATGTCGGCGAGCGGGTCGCCATCCACCACCAGGATGTCGGCGAGCTTGCCTTCCTCCAGCGTGCCGATCTCGCCCTCCATGCCGAGCGTCAGCGCCGCGTTGGCGGTGCCCGCGCGGATCGCCTCCATGGCGCTCAGGCCACCGTAGGTCATCAGGTGCTCCATCTCGCGGGCATGCCATTCGCCGTAAGGCACCGAGCCCTGGCCGCTGTCGGTGCCGGCGATGATCGTGATTCCCTCAGCCCGCGCCCGGGAGACGACGGCGGCCAGCCGCTCGACCTCGTCCTTGTAGGCATCGAGGATGAAGTCCGAGCAGCCGAGATCGGGGCCCCAGTCGAGCGTGTTCACCAGCAGCGAGAAGGTGGGGATCAGCGGCGTCGGGTTGCGGAAGAGCACGTCCAGATCGTCCTCGGACATATAGGAGCCGTGGATGATCCAGTCAAAGCCGGCGCGGATCGCGTCGGCCGCCGCCTGGCCCGAGCGCGCGTGGATGGTGCAGACCTTGCCGAGGCGGTGGGTCACTTCGGCGATGGCGCGCAGGTCGTCGAGCCCGATGCTGCCGGCGAGCTCCGCATCGCCGGTGAGCACGTCGCCGTCGCCCGCCACCTTCACGATGTCGACGCCCTCCTTGATCTCGCGGCGTGCCTCCGTGACCATCTCCTCGCGCGTGTTGCAGAGCACGGCGAACGACGACTTCGGGTGCTCCATCCAGGAAGGCCAGGGCGAGCCGATTGCGTTGAAGGTGGTGATGTAGCGCCCGGCCGAGGCCATGCGTGGCCCCTCGATCAGGCCGGCGTTGACGGCGTCGCGTACCGCCACCGAGATGTTCCAGGTGGATCCGGGATCGGAGAACGCGGTGACGCCCGCGCGCAACACCTTGCGGGCGTTGTTGGCGGCGCGCAGCGTGCGGTACTCCACGCCCGCGTAAAGATCGAGCTCCTCGAACGACAGGATGTCGCCGTAGGAGATATGGCAGTGGGCGTCGATCATGCCCGGCATGAGAGTGTGGCCGGCGGCATCGATGGTCCGGTAGCCGCCCAGGGTCTCGGCTGCGGCCGCGACCTCCCGGTCCGGGCCGATCTTGCGGATGCGCTTGCCCTCCACCAGCACCGAGACGCCGTCCTGCGGCGCCGCGCCGGTCGCGTCGAGCAGCCGCCCGCCGCTGATCAAGTATCCGCCCATCTCACTGCCCTCCCCGCGTACCCGCACTCCCCGACGCCTTGCCCAACGGGCCCGGCAAGCGCGGAGGCAGGTTTGGATTCGCCCCTCGCCCTCTGTACGATCAGCGACGGCATGAGGCAACCGAATAGCCGGGGAGACAGGGCATGAGCAGGATCGGCGTCGCGTTCTCGCACGGGCTGAGTGCGTCCGAAATCGTCGACAGCGCTCAGCTCGCCGAATCGCTCGGCTACGACTCGGTCTGGATGGCTGAAGGGCACGGTGGCGACCAGTTTGCGGTGCTCTCCGCGGTTGGAGCGCAGACCAGCAGGGTCAAGCTAGGCACCTGCATCTCGAGCGTCTTCGTGCGTTCTGCGCCCACCATCGCGATGGCGGCGGCAGTGGTCGATCAGCTTTCGGAAGGACGATTCATTCTGGGCCTCGGCTCCAGCCACAAGGTCCAGGTCGAGCCGGAGCACGGCCTCGCCTACAGCAAGCCGGTAACGCGGGTGCGGGAGACTGCCGAGGTCGTGCGCCGCCTGCTGCGGGACGGCCAGGTCTCCTACCAGGGCGAGACCGTCTCCATCGAGAACTACGAGCTCTGGTTCCAGCCCTTCCGGCCTGATCTTCCCATCTATTACTCGGCCGTATTCCCCAAGATGATGGGCGTCTGCGGGGAGGAGGCCGACGGCTTGATCCTGACCCGCACCACGCTCGGCGTGGGAGCCGAGGCGCGAGAGCACATCGCCGCCGGTGCCGAGTCTGCGGGGCGCGACCCGGGCGCGGTCGACATTACCTCGCTCATCCCGACCGCAGCTGCCGACAATCCGGCCGACGCATACGATGCGCTGCGGCCCGGCGTCGCCATGTATACGGGCTTCTTCCCCCGCTACAACCGGATGGCGCAAGAGCAGGGTTTTGGCGAGGAAGCAGCAACGATCGCCGACTTATGGGGGCGCGGCGAGCGTGAGGCGGCGACCCAAGCGGTGAGCGACGCGCACATCGACGCGGTCTGCATTGCCGGGACGCCCGAGCGATGCCGTGAGCGGATCGAGGCCTATCGCGCGTCCGGCATCGACCTGCCGATGATCGCGCCCATGGCCCACGGCCCCAACGCCAAGGAGATGACGCAGGCCACCATCAGGGCCTGCGCCCCTCGTTGAGTGGCCGCACGTTGCCGCCTCCGCGTCCAGGACATGAGCATCGGATCGAATTCGTGACTTGGTGTGATAACATCTGGTATTGCGTCCTTGGGGGATAGCATCGCGATGGCTGGTTGACCGACGGCAGTCCGGCGTCTGGTGAACAGGTTTCGGGAGGCAGCGTGGTCACGTCGGGTGTGATAACGACCGGACGATTGATCCGACCAGCAACGACACCACCCTGCCGCACGGGAGCGCTGGCAGGTGGACTGCTCCCCTCCCTGATGATCCCGGAACTTTGCGAGGCCCCACCGGCGCAGTTTCGGGCGGGCCCGATCGCCCCGGCGTCTGAGGCACCACGCGCGCCATCGCGGGAGTTTCGGGAGTGACCGGCGCGATGCGCGGCTACATCCTGATCGTCGATACGGTCAATCGCCGTGTCGGGCGCACCATCATGTACGGCATGTTCGCGATCATGGCGATTCTGCTGTGGTCATCGCTCTCGAAGACGTTTTTCAACCCTTCCTTGTGGACGCTTGAAATGGCCCAATTCGCGATGGTGGGCTATTACATCCTGGGCGGTCCATACTCCATACAAACCGAAGCAAACGTGCGGATGGACCTGTTTTACGGCTCCTGGTCCGCACGCCGCAAGGCGTGGTTCGACGTCTTTACCGTGTTCTTTCTCCTCTTCTATCTGGCGGTTCTTCTCTGGGGCGGAATCGACTCCACGATCTACAGTTTCAAGTACGGCGGTGAACGAAGTCCCAGCGCCTGGCGGCCTTATCTCTGGCCGATAAAGGTGACCATGGTTGCGGGCATCGTCTTGATGATTTTTCAGGCGGTTTCGGAGTTCTTCAAGGACATCCTGCGGCTTCGGCGCGAGGACTTCTGATGTCCTACGAGCTCATCACGATCCTGATGTTCGCGCTGATGATGCTCATGCTGGCGACCGGCCAGCGCGTCTTCGCCGCCATCGGCTTCGTCGCCGTCCTGTCCGCGCTCCTGCTCTGGGGCGATCGCGGCGGTTACGACCTGGGCTTCGCTGCCGCCATGAAGCTCATGAAATGGTATCCGCTGCTGACGCTGCCGATGTTCATTTTCATGGGCTACGTGCTCTCGGAATCGAGGATTGCGGACGACCTCTACCGCATGTTCCACGTCTGGACCGGCGGCATGGCCGGCGGCCTCGCCGTGGGCACGATCGGGCTCATGGTGCTGGTCTCGGCGATGAACGGGCTGAGCGTCGCCGGCATGGCCATCGGGGCGACCATCGCGCTGCCCGAGCTGCTCAAGCGCAACTACGACAAGCGCATGGTGACCGGCGTCATTCAGGCCGGAAGCTCGCTCGGCATCCTTGTGCCGCCATCGGTGGTGCTGGTGCTTTATGCCATGATTGCGCGCCAGCCCGTGGGGCAGCTCTGGCTCGCGGGGATCTTCCCCGGACTGATGATGGCGGGACTCTTCGTCCTCTACATCGGGCTGCGCTGCTGGATTACCCCGAGCCTCGGCCCGGTTCTCCCCAAGGCCGAGCGCGACGTGCCCCGCGCCGAGAAGCTCAAGCTCCTCCGCGCCGGCCTGCTGCCGCTCTTCATCTACGCGGTGATGATCGTGCCCTTCGTCACCGGTTCGACCTCGCTGGTCGAATCCTCGGCCATCGGCGCGCTCGCCGCCTTCCTCGCCGCCGTGGTCAGGCGCCGCATGACCCGGCAGGTCTTCGAGAACTCGGTGCGCAACACGCTCCGCATCTCGTGCATGTTCATGTGGATCATCCTGGCGGCGCTGGCCTTCGGCTCGGTGTTCGACGGGCTCGGCGCCGCGCACGCGATCGAGAACCTGTTCACCGATCAAATGGGGCTCTCGCCCTGGATGGTCCTTATTCTCATGCAGCTCTCGTTTCTGGTGATGGGAACGTTTCTTGACGACACGGCAATGCTCGTCATCGTTGCGCCTTTGTACGTCCCTCTCGTCGATGCCCTGGGGTTCAATCTGATCTGGTACGGCATCCTCTACACCATCACCACGCAGATCGCATACATGACACCGCCTTTCGGCTATAACCTGTTTCTTATGCGGGCCATGGCCCCGCCCGAAATCACCTTGCACGACATTTACCGATCTATAATCCCCTTCGTCGGCGTGATGATCGTTGCACTCGCGATCATCATGATTTTCCCGGAAATCGCCCTGTGGTTCCCGGCGTATGTTTACGGCAACTAACGCAGAGTTCTGACCGTTGATACATCAACCTGGAAGGAGAAAGACCCATGACAACACGGCGTAATCTTCTCAAGGCCGCCGCCACGGTCCCCATCGCGGCCGCAGCGGCTTCCATCGTGAAGCCTTCGGTTGCGCAGGCGCAGATCACCTGGCGGATGCAGACCTATGCCGGCCCCGCCCTGGCGGCGCACGTGGTGAAACCCGCGATCGAGATGTTCAACAAGATCGCGGGCGAGCGCATGCAGATCGAGCTTTTCTTCTCCGATCAGATCGTGCCGACCGGCGAGCTCTTCCGCGCCATGCAGGGCGGCACCATCGACGCGGTGCAGTCCGACGACGATTCCATGGCGTCACCCACCGAAGTCACCGTCTTCGGCGGGTACTTCCCCTTCGCATCGCGCTATTCGCTCGACGTGCCCGTGCTCTTCAACCAGTACGGCCTGAACGAGATCTGGGCAGCGGAGTACGAGAAGGTCGGCATCAAGCACATCTCGGCGGGCGCCTGGGATCCCTGCCACTTTGCGACCAAGGATCCGATCCACTCCCTCGCCGACCTGGAGGGCAAGCGCGTCTTCACCTTCCCCACCGCCGGCCGCTTCCTGACCCAGTTCGGCGTGGTGCCGGTGACGCTGCCCTGGGAGGACATTGAGGTCGCGGTGCAGACCGGCGAGCTCGACGGCGTCGCCTGGTCCGGTATCACCGAGGACTACACGGTGGGCTGGGCCGACGTGACCAACTACTTCCTCACCAACAACATCTCGGGCGCCTGGATCGGCTCGTTCTACGCCAACATGGAGCGCTGGAACGAGATTCCCGAGGACCTCCAGACCCTGCTGCGGGTCATCTGCGATCAGTCTCACTACTACCGCCAGTGGTGGTACTGGGGCGGCGAGGCGAGCCTCCGCGTCCACGGTACGAAGATGGAGCTGACCTCGATTCCGGACGAGGAATGGGCGCAAGTGGAGGCCGCGGCGCGGATCTTCTGGGATGAGATCGCGGCTGAATCGGAGACCAAGGCCAAGGTGGTCGATATCTTCAAGCAGTACAACGCGGACATGGAGAGGGCAGGCAGGCCCTACCGCTACGGTTGATCCGCGAGGTGCGGCCCCGCGCTTGCCGCGGGGCCGCTACCACCCGGCGAAGGCGGCGATGTCCTCGTCCGCGACCCGGCCCGCCGCCACGTCCTCCAGCGCCCGGTCAATGATGGCGAGCCCCTCGTCGATCTCGTCTTCGGAGATGGTCAGCGGCGGGGTGAACTCGAGCACGTTCGACTCCATGCCGACGTAATAGAAGATCAGCCCGAGCTGGTGCGCACGGAAGGCGACCTTCGCCGTCTCGCTGCGCGCGGGCTCCTTGCTCACCGGGTCGCGGACCAGCTCGACGCCGCAGGTGAGGCCGCGCCCCCGCACGTGGCCGATCAGCGCATGGCGCTGGGCGAGCCGGGCCAGTCCCGACAGCAGGTACTCGCCCCGAAGGGCGGCCCTGGACATCAGGTCCTCCTCCTCGATTGTTCGTATGACGGCGCGGCCGGCAGCGGCGCAGACCGGATTGCCGGCCGCCGTCATGATGGCGAAGGCTGGCTGCAGGTTCATCAGCTCCGCCGGCCCGACCACGGCCGAGATCGGCAGCCCGCCGCCCAGGCCCTTGCCGTAGACCACGATGTCCGGGCTCAGGCCCTCGGCCTCGAAGGCATGGAAGAGGCCGGTGCGTCCCATGCCCACCTTGACCTCGTCCACCACGATCAGGATTCCGTGGGCGCGGCAACGCTCCTCCAGCCCCTTGAGGAAGCCGGCGGGCGGCACGATGAGGCCGCCGTCCGACTGGATCGGCTCGATGAAGACGGCGGCGATCTCGTCCGGCCGAAGCTCGCTCTCGAAGCGCCGGTCGAGATCCGCGAGCGCGCCTTCCACCAGATCGGGCGTGAACTGCGGCCGATAGGGATCGGGATATGGAAGCCGGGTGAGACCCGCGCGCGCCGGCGCGTGGCTCTGGGAGCTGTGGCCGGAGACCGACATCGAGGCGGCGCTGCCGCCGTGATAGGCGCCGACGAAGGAGAGGATGCCGCGGCGGGGCGTCGCCGCCTCCAGCAGGCGCACGACGGCGTCGTTGGCGTCGGAGCCCGCATGACCGAACCAGACCCGCCGGTCGCGGTCGTCGGGCAGGCGCGCCAGCAGATCTTCCGCCAGGCCGACCGCGTGCCCGACGGCGCACGAAGCGAGACTGACCGCACCCATGTTGCCCACAGCCTCGCTCACCGCTTCCGCCAGCGCCGGGTGGCTGTAGCCGAGACACGCCGCGCCCCACGACGCGCTGAAGTCGAGCACGCGCCGGCCGCCCTCCTCGATCACGTAGGAGCCCTCGCCGCCCACGGTCGTTGCCGGGAAGAAGCGAATCCGTTCGATGTCGGCAATGGTGCGCCTGTCGCGGGTTAGCAGGTCATCGGTCATGGCGTAATTCCGGCTTCGATCGTCGCGGCGAGAGTGCGTGCGGCGGGTCAGAGCGGCGGGAGCACGTCCCGCCAGGGATTAGCCGCTTCGTAGGCCGCCGCGGCCTGGAAGACGCTCAGATCGTCGTAGGTCCGCCCGACGATCTGGATGCCGGTGGGCAGCCCGGCTGACGAAAGGCCGCTCGGCACCGCGATCACCGGGCATTGGCTCACCATGTTGAAGGGGTAGCAGAGGTTCCAGCCCAGATAGGCGTGAATCGGCTTGCCGTTGACCCGGAAATCCTCCGCGCCGCAGTCGTGCTCCGCCGCCACCGTCGGCACGGCGAGCGACGGGCAGACCAGCACGTCGCACTCGTCCAGGATCGGCGCCAGCGAGCGGTACATCGCGCCCCGCACGATGTTGCAGCGGTAGAGCGTCCCCGCCGTGTGCGCGCGGCCGTTCTCGATGATGCCGACCATGTAGGGGTCCATCTCGTCGCGCCACTCGTCGACCATCCCCCCTAGGCTCGACGCCGCCATGCCCTCCCAATAGCGGAGATAGGGATGGGGCAGGTCGAAGCCGGCCCAATCCGGCGTCACCTCGCGGATCGTGCAGCCGAGGCGGCAAAACACCTCCACCGCCGCCTCCGTGTTGCGGGCGACCTCGGGGTCGATCTCGAACATGCCGAGGTCCATCGAGAAACCGACCGTCCAGCCCTCGATCGGCGCATGGCTCTCCGGCAGGACGACCCGCTCCCTGAGCGAGCACATGTCGTCGCCATGCGCGCCCGACATCAGGTTCTGCGTGAGCGCGGCGTCACCGACGCTCCTAGTCATCGGCCCATAGTGGAGCAGCGATTCGATGGGATGATCGACGTCGAGGGGATTGCGACCGAAGGGCGGCTTGTAGCCAACGACATGGCAGGCGGCAGCCGGTATGCGGACCGATCCGCCGGCATCGGTGCCGTCGGCGAGCACCGTCATGCCCGCGGCGAGCGCGGCCCCGGCACCGCCTGACGAGCCGCCCGGCGCGTGCTCCAGGCTCCAGGGATTGCGGGTGACGCCCCAGAGCGGGCTTGCGGTGATCGGCGCGTAGGCGAACTCCGGCGTGGTGGTGCGCGCGTGCATGATGCCGCCCGCGTCGAGCAGCCGGGCGACGGTGGGCGCGGAGCGGGTCGGCCTGTGGTCCGCGAACGCCTTGGAGCCGAAGGTGGTGAGCTCGCCCGCCACCGGGTGAAAGTCCTTGATCGCGACCGGAATGCCTTCCAGCGGCCGCGCCTCCCCGCGCGCGTAGGCCATCTCGGCCGCGCGGGCCTGGTCGAGCGCGCGCTCGGCATGGACTTCGGTGAAGGCGTTGAGCGCGGGGTTGACGGCCTCGATCCGCGCCAGCGTCGCTTCCATGAGCGCGACCGGCGAGAGCGACCCGGCCTTGAACGCGGCGATCGCCTGGGTGGCGGTGAGTGTGCAGAGCTCTCGCACGGATAAGGCCATTCTCTTCTCTCGGCCCTGCGGCGCAGCCCCGGCCCGCCGTCTAGCTCCGGGCGCCGCCGTAGCGCCGCTCACGGCGCTGGAACTCGCCGATCGCCTGATCGAGGTGCTCCAGGGTGAAGTCGGGCCAGAGCGTCGGCACGAAGACGAGCTCGGTATAGGCCGACTGCCACAGCAGGAAGTTGCTGAGGCGCTGCTCGCCACTGGTGCGAATCACCAGATCGAGGTCGGGCAAGTCGCGGGTCTGGAGGTGGCGCTGGAAGGTCTCTTCCGAGAGCGCGTCCGCGTCGAGCTCACCGTCGCGGACCTGCTCGGCGATCCGGCGCACCGCATCGACGATCTCCTGGCGCCCGCCGTAGTTGACCGCGACCGTGAGCGTAAGCTTGGCGTTGTGCCGGGTGCTCTCCTCGGCTTCCGTGATGAGGGTATTGATCTCCCTGCTCAGCCGCGCGCGGTCGCCGATGAAGGCGATCCGGACGCCATTGCCGTGCAGGTCGGCCACCTCGCGGCGCAGGTAGAGCCGCAGGAGCCCCATGAGGTCGGCGACCTCGCCCTGGGGCCGCTTCCAGTTTTCGGATGAGAATGCGTAGATGGTGAGGTAGCGGACGCCTCGGTCGGGGCAGCCCCTCAGGATCTTCTTCACGACCTCGGCGCCGCGCCGGTGCCCCGCCGCTCTCGGCAAGCCGCGCGCCCGTGCCCAGCGCCCGTTGCCGTCCAGAATGATGCCGACATGCAGGTAGGTGTCCTGCGGGTCGGCGAATGACCGCGCGAGCGCCATGCCTAGACCTGCAGAATCTCCTGTTCCTTGGCCTCGAACATCTCGGTCAGCTTCTTGACGAACCCGTCGGTCATTTCCTGAATCTCGTCTGCCCAAAATCTGGATTCGTCCTCTCCGAGCTCGCTCGCCCGCTCCATCTTCTTCAGCTGATCCATGCCGTCGCGCCGCACGTTGCGCACCGCCACCTTGGCCTGCTCGGCATACTTGGCCGCAACCTTGGCGAGCTCGCGGCGACGTTCCTCGTTCAGCTCCGGAATCGGGATGCGGAGCGACTGGCCGTCGACGATCGGATTGAGCCCGAGATCGGAAGAGCGAATCGCCTTCTCGACGGCCTTTACCTGCGTCTTGTCCCAGACCTGGACCGAGAGCATGCGCGGCTCGGGGACATTGATTGTCGCGACCTGGTTGAGGGGCATCTCCGTCTCGTAGGCCTCAACCACGATGGGCTCTAGCAGGCTCAGCGAGGCCCGCCCGGTGCGGAGCCCCCCCAACTCCTTCCGGAGCGCCTCGACGGCGCCGTTCATCCGGCGTTCCAGGTCGTCGAGATCAGGATCGGCCATGGCGGCAGCCCTAGTCAGAGATAAGGGTGAAGGGTCCGTCCCCGTCCAGCACGGCGGCAAGCCCGCCCTTCTTCTGAATGGAGAATACCACAATCGGAATTTCGTTTTCCCGCGCAAGCGAGATCGCCGACGCGTCCATGGCCTTCAAGTCCTTGGAGAGCACGTCCATGTAGGAGAGCCGCTCGAAGCGCGTCGCATCGGCGTCGACCTCGGGGTCGGCGGCGTAGACTCCGTCGACCTTCGTGCCCTTGAGCAGGGCGTCGCAGCCCATTTCCGCAGCGCGCAGGGCCGCCGCCGTATCGGTGGTGAAGAAGGGATTGCCGGTGCCGCCCGCGAAGAGCACGATCCGCCCCTTCTCCAGATGGCGCTGCCCACGCCGGCGGATATAGGGCTCGCAGACCGGCGCGATGGGGAGCGCGGAGAGCACCCGGGTCTCCTTGCCCATGCGCTCCAGGACATGCTGCATCGCGACCGCGTTCATCACCGTGGCCAGCATGCCGATGTAGTCGGCGGTCGCCCGCTCCATGCCGGCGGCCTCGTGAGAGGAGCCGCGGAAGATGTTGCCGCCGCCGACGACGGCGCAGACCTCCACGCCGCTCTCGTGGACATCGGCGACCTCGCCCGCGAGCCGCTCCACCGCGTCGCCGTTTATGCCGTAAGGCTCGTCTCCCCTCAGCGCCTCGCCGGAAATCTTCAGGAGGATGCGCTTGAAGCGGGGAGAAGCGGTCATCGCCGGCTCCTGGTCAGGAGGCTTCCGTTCAGGAACCGAGTTGCTCGGCGACTTCGGCGGCGAAGTCCTTGCTTTCCCGCTCGATCCCCTCGCCCAGCTGGTAGCGGACGAAACCGCTCACCGAGACCGGGGTGCCGAGCTCGTCGGCAAAGCTCTCCAGCATCGCCTTCACCCGGGTCTCTCCGTCGAGGACCCAGGTCTGCTCGAGCAGAACGACCTCCTCGAAGAACTTGCGCAGCCTGCCCTCGATCATCTTCTCGATGATCTTTTCGGGCTTGCCTTCGGCGCGCGCCTGCTCCGCGAGGACCGCGCGCTCGCGCTCGACCATCGCCTGATCGAGGGAATCGCGCGAGACCGCGTGCGGGCTTGCAGCCGCAATGTGCATGGCGAGCTCGTGGGCGGGGCGCGCTAGGCTCTCGGCCGGCGCGTCGGATTCCACCGCGACAAGCACGCCGAGCCGGCTCAGCCCCGGCGACGCCGGCATGTGGAGGTAGTCGCCCACGGCGCCCGCCGGCATGTCGAACACCGCCGTCCGCCGCAGTTGAATGTTCTCGCCGATGGTAGCGACGAGATTGGTGATCTCTTCGGCCACCGTGCGGCCCGTTCCCGGATAGAACGCCGCAGAGAGGCGCTCGATATCGCCGCCGCAATCCAGCGCCAGCGTCGCGACCTCGCGCACCACAGTCTGGAAGTCGGCGTTGCGCGCGACGAAGTCGGTCTCGGCGTTGATCTCGACCATCGCCGCCTTGCCCGGCGCCGTCGCCAGCCCGATCAACCCTTCGGCAGCGGTGCGGCCGGCCTTGCGCTGGGCTTGCGCCAGGCCGCTCTTGCGCAACCAGTCGACCGCCGCTTCCAGCTCGCCGTCGGTCTCGGTCAGCGCCTTCTTGCAATCCATCATGCCGGCGCCGGTCTTCTCGCGCAGCTGCTTGACCAGCGCGGCCGTGATCTGAGCCATCCTTCGCTACTCCCAAGTGTGCGGCGCGATCACGCGCCCGCAGCCTGCTCTGCCTCACCGCCCTCCGGCGCCGCGGATGCCTCGGCCGCCTGAGCCGCATCTCCTGCTTCCGGCGTCTCCGATGCTTCCGGCGCGCCCGGTGCGTCGAACGATTCCGGCGTTGCGTCGGCGTCGGCAGGTGCCTCGGCGGGTGCTTCCGCAGCCGCCTCGCCAGCGGCCGGTGCTTCCTCGGCCGCGGCTGCTTCGACCGGTGGCAGGTCCTCGGCCAATCCCTCTTCGGCGGCGCCGATATCGGCACCGGAGGCTGCGAGCTCCACCTGCAGTCCGTCGATGACGGCGCGGGCGAACAGGTCACAGTAGAGATTGATCGCGCGGATCGCGTCGTCGTTGCCCGGGACCGGATGGGTGATGAGGTCGGGATCGCAGTTGCTGTCGATGATCGCGACCACCGGGATACCCAGCTTGCGCGCCTCAAGTATCGCGATGTCTTCCTTGTTGGTGTCGATGACCACGAGCACGTCCGGCACGCCGCCCATGTCCCGAATACCGCCGAGCGCGAGGTCGAGCTTGTTGCGGCGCCGGACCAGCTGCAGCATTTCCTTCTTGGTCAAGCCGGCGGACTCGTCGGCGAGTGTCGCTTCGAGGTCGGCGAGGGTCTTGATCGAGCCCGAAATCGCCTTCCAGTTGGTCAGCATGCCGCCCAGCCAGCGGTGGTTGACGTAGTACTGGCCGCAGCGGCGGGCGGTCTCCGCGATCGGGCGCGAGGCCTGCCGCTTGGTGCCGACGAAGAGGATGCGCCCGCCCCCGGCAGCCACGTCGCGCAGTGTGACCAGTGCCTGGTGAAGCAGCGGCACCGTCTGCTCCAGATCGATGACGTGAACGCCGTTGCGTGCGCCGAACAGGTAGGGGCGCATCTTCGGATTCCAACGCCTGGTCTGGTGTCCGAAATGCACGCCGGCTTCGAGCAGCTGGCGCATGGTGAACTCTGGCAATGCCATTGGTCGTCCTTTCTCCGGTTCGTCCTCCGCGGATCATGCCTCGGCTTGGCCGGGCACCGGATCGGCACTCAGGTCAGGAATGCCGTCATCCGCGTGTGAATTCCTGCTTCACGCAGGTGAGCGCTTGATAGCGCCGGCGCCCCCGGCGCGCAAGGCCCCAACCGGACTCTAGCCCGCCCGCGCCGCCGCGAGCTCCTGGACGGTCGTGACCCCGGCGAGCGCGCCGATCTCGCCGCCGAGAGAGGGGCTGAGCGCGTAGGACTCGGGCAGCTCCACCTCGACCGTGCTGTCGTCGCCGGTCTCGACGAAGAGCGCGATTCGACCGCCGCCCGCCGGACGGCCCGCGAGAAGCGCGCCCAGCGGCTCCAGTGCGGCCGGATCGTGGACATAGACCGCGAGGCCGGTGAGATTGCGCGTGAGCCGGGCGTCCAGATCGTCGAAGCTCTGGGCCGAGAGCTTGACCTCGTCCCCCTCGATCCGGGCCTGCGCGGTCACCAGCACCGCCTTGCCGGGCTCCAACATGCCGCGCCCGTCGCCGTAGGTCTCGCGGAAGGCCGCCACCTCGAAGCTGCCGCTCGGGTCGGAAAGCTGGATGAAGGCGTAGCGCCGCGAGCCCGGCCCGCGCTCCCTGACCGAGAGCACCACGCCGGCCAGGCGGAAGCGCGTGATGCCCCGCTTCACCTGCTGCGCCATCTGGGCGGCGGGCGTGACCGAGAGCCCCTTCAATGCGTCCTCATAGGAATCCAGCGGATGGGCAGAGAGATAGAAGCCGACCGCCTCCTGCTCGGCCGCAAGCCTCTCGTTCTGGTCCCAATCTGCCTGCTCCACCAGGCTCGGCCGCGGCGCAAGCGATGCATCGCTATCGTCGAAGAGCGAGGCTTGCGAGCGTGAGAGCCTGGACGAGTTGGAGAAGGCGAGAAGCACCTCGGCACCCTCCGCCATCTGCCGGCGGTTCGGCGTGAGGCTGTCGAAGGCGCCGGCCTTCGCCAGGTTCTCGATCTGGCGGCGGTTGATCTGGTGCGGGTCGACCCGGCCGGCGAAGTCGAAGGGGTCGGTGAATGGCCCCTTCGCCTCCCGCTCGTCCGCGAGCGCCGTCATCGCCTGCACGCCGACATTCCTGATTGCACCCAGCGCATAGCGGATCGCCTTGGTGCCGTCGGCCCGGGTCTCGACCGAAAAGGTCGCCCGCGAGGCGTTGATATCGGGCGGCAGCAAGGGAATGCCGAGCCGCTCAAGCTCCCGGCGGAACACCTCGAGCCGATCGGTATTGTTGAGCTCCAGGCTCATGGAGGCGGCCATGAACTCGACCGGGTGATTGGCCTTGAGATACGCGGTCTGGTAGGCGACCAGCGCGTAGGCCGCGGCGTGGGACTTGTTGAAGCCGTAGCCGGCGAACTTCGCCACCAACTCGAAGATGCGGGTCGCATCGCTGCGGGCGACATCGTTGGCAAGCGCGCCGTTCACGAAGGTCTCCCGCTGCGCGTCCATCTCCGCCTTGATCTTCTTGCCCATGGCGCGCCGCAGGAGGTCGGCGGAGCCCAGGCTGTAGCCGGCCAGGACCTTGGCGATCTCCATCACCTGCTCCTGGTAGATGATAACACCGAAGGTCTCCTCCAGCAGGCCGGCCAGCATCGGGTGCAGGTAGTCGGGCTTCTCCTTGCCGTGCTTGCAGGCGATGTAGCGGGGAATGTTGTCCATGGGCCCCGGGCGGTAGAGCGCGACGAGGGCGATGATGTCCTCGATGGAGTCGGGCTTGAGGCTGCGCAGCGCGTCCCTCATGCCCGCACTCTCCAGCTGGAACACGCCCATGGCGGCGCCGGCGCCCAGCATCTCGTAGGTCTTCTTGTCGTCGAGCGGGAGCGAATCGATATCGATGTCGACCCCGGCCTCGTGCAGCATCGCGCTCGCGTGGTCGAGCACCGTGAGCGTCTTCAGGCCGAGCAGGTCGAACTTCACGAGCCCGGCCATCTCCGCGTACTTCATGGAGAACTGCGTCGCCGGCATCTCCGAGCGCGGGTCGCGATAGAGGGGGACCAGCTCGCTGAGCGGCCGGTCGCCGATCACGATGCCTGCAGCATGCGTGGAGGCGTGCCGGTACAACCCTTCGAGCTGGAGCGAAATCTCGATCAGGCGCGCGACCGTCGCATCGTCGTCGCGCTCGGCCTTGAGCCGGGGCTCGGTGTCCAGCGCCTGCTGCAGGGTCACCGGGTTGGCCGGATTGTAGGGGACCAGCTTGCAGAGCCGATCCACGCGGCCGTAGCCGAGGCCCAGCACGCGCCCGACATCGCGGAGCACGGCGCGGGCCTGGAGCTTACCGAAGGTGATGATCTGGGCGACGCGGTCCTTGCCGTAGCGCCGGCACACGTAGTCGATGACCTCGTCGCGGCGCTCCGGGCAGAAGTCGATGTCGAAATCCGGCATCGACACCCGTTCGGGATTGAGGAAGCGCTCGAAGAGGAGGCCGAAGCGGAGCGGGTCGAGATCGGTGATGGTGAGCGCCCACGCCACCACAGAGCCCGCGCCGGAGCCCCGGCCGGGCCCGACCGGAATCCCCTCCCCCCTGGACCAGCGCACGATATCGGCGACGATGAGGAAGTAGCCCGCGAACTGCATCTCGATGATGACGCCGAGCTCGTAGGCGAGCCTCTCCCGGTAGGGCGCCGCGGCCTCCCCGCGCGCCGCATCGTCCATGTCGGCGCGGTAGACCTGGGCGGCAAGCCGGCGCTCCAGTCCCTCCTCGGCCTCGGCTCGCAGGGCATCGGCCTCGCTCACGTCGGCCGCGGTGGAAAACACCGGCAGGATCGGCTTCCGCGTCTGCGCCATGACAGCGCAGCGCCGGGCGACGACCAGGGTATTGTCGACGGCATCCGGCAGGTCGGCGAAGAGCGTGCGCATCTCGTCGGCCGGGCGGAAACGGTGCTGCGGGGTGAGACGGCGCCGGTTCTCGTCCTCGACGTGGCTGTTCTGAGCGATGCAGAGCAGCGCGTCGTGGGCCTCGTAGGTCTCGGCGCGCAGGAAGTAGGCGTCGTTGGTCGCGACCAGCGGCAGGTCGAGCTCATCGGCGAGCCCGATCAGCCGCGCCTCGATCTGCTCCTCCTCGGCCAAAGCGTGGCGCATGAGCTCGACGTAGAGCCGGTCCGGAAAGATCTCGCCGAGGCGCACCAGCAGCTCGCGCGCGGCCTTGACCTGGCCGTCCAGGAGGAGACGTCCGACCGGCCCGGCGGGGCCGCCCGTGAGCGCCAGCAGACCCTCCGCCCGCGCCGCCAGCTCGTCGAGAGTGACCAGAGGCTGCCCGCCGGCGCCGTCCTGGAGGAAGGCGTCGCTGGTCAGCGCGGTCAGGTTGCGATAACCGGTCTCGTCCTGGGCCAGCAGCAGGAGCCACGATGCCGCGCGGTCCTGCTGGCCGGGCTGCTCCGTCCGCGTGCCGATCGCGAGATCGCAGCCCATGATCGGCTGCACGCCGGCCCCGCTACAGGCCTCCGAGAAGGCCAGGGCGCCGAACATGTTGCCGCGGTCGGCGATGGCGCAGGCGGGCATGCGCCACTCGCGGCAGGTCTCGACCAGCTCGTCGAGCCTGATCGCGCCTTCCAGCAGCGAGTAGGCGGTACGGACCCTGAGGTGGACGAAATCGGCGTGGCTCATGGCAGGGTCCTGACGAATCGCTGAAGGGTACGAACGCACGATAGATGCCACAGGGCGGCGCGAGCGTCACGCGCTGCGGCCACACGCGGAACACGAGACAGTGTGCGATGGCTCGACGGCGCGCGCTTTGATAAACTCGGCGCCTTGGTGAATTGACCGGGAGCCGGGCGTCATGGACGAAAGCGGAGAGGCACGCGTTTTCGAGCAGGAAACCGACCTGCGCGAGACCATGGGCGAGACCATGGAAATCTCGGTGAAGAAGTGCATCCCCTCGCTGGACAAGCACTGCAAGGACTTCATCAGCCGCTCGCCCTTTCTCTGCATCGGCACCAGCGGCGAAAACGGCCGGGCCGACGTCTCGCCGCGCGGCGACCCGCCCGGCTTCGTTCAGGTGCTCGACGACAACACGCTCTTCATCCCGGACCGGCCCGGCAACAACCGGCTGGATACGATGACCAACATCATCGAGAACCCCAATGTCGGCCTGCTCTTCCTCGTCCCCGGCTTCGACGACACGCTGCGGGTGAACGGCAAGGCGACCATCGTCCGCGACGAGGCGCTGGCGCAGGCTGCCGTGGTCAACAACAAGGAGCCGAAAGTCGGCATCAGGGTCGAGGTCCAGGAGGCCTTCCTGCACTGCGCCAAGGCGTTCAAGCGCTCGCGGCTCTGGGACGAGAAGAGCAGGCAGAACCGCCGCGAGATGCCGTCGCTCGGCCGGATGATCCTGGAGCAGACGGCGCCGCCGGAGGAGCCGCCCACCGAAGAGACGGTCAAGGACACCGACGAGTTCGTCGAGGAAAACTACCGCACCGAGCTCTACTAGAGGCCGGGCGGCGGAAAGTCCCTTCGCGTCCGACCGGCATCGGAGCCGAGAGACCGGCACCGCCCGGTGCATACCAGCAGCAGGAGCTTCGCCATGGAACGGATCGATGTCAGCCCCGAGTACATGGAGAGCGAGCGCGTCGCCCGCTTCAAGGACCTGAAATCGAGCGCCCACGCCTTCGTCGATGCGCTCATCCCGGGCTACGAGCGCGACATTTACAACATCATCGGCCGCGGCGTGGTCGAGGACAAAGAGCTCAAGCCTCCGATCACCGACAACCGCGACTTCAATGTCGGCCTGATCAAGGCCGAGCCCGGCAAGGGCGCCTCGTTGCACATTCACGAGACCAACGAGGTGTTCATTCCGCTGACCGGCAAGTGGGGCATCTACTGGCAGAACAGCGACGGCCAGCGCCACGAGGTGGTGCTGGAGCCCTACGACACCGTCTCGGTCCCGATCGGCGCGAGCCGGGGCTTCCGCAATGTAGGCGACGAGACGGCGCTCATGCTGGCGGTGGTCGGCGGCACCGATCCGGGCAAGGTGCACTGGCCCGAGGAGACCATCGAGGAAGGGCAGCGCCACGGAATCGGCCTCGACGAGCACGGCGACCTCGTGCTGCTCGAGGGCAGCCAAGCGGCAGAGTGACAGCCAGCTTGGTCGCGGCCGAGGCTGGCCATACCTGAAATACCGCGCCGAATGGCGCGCGGAGCGCCCGGCGATTGAGGGAAATGAACATGAGCGGCGGGACGCCCTGCGTTCCCTCGCCGCTTGACACCGCGTAACCACGCGCTAATGTCGCCGCGTCCGCGACACCAGAAAGCCGAGCGCATCCAATGGCCAAGGCCAACAGCATCCTGATCAAGC
>Ga0209543_1000720_pt1 | contig 38136 bp, 31 predicted proteins | sample MesohylFT_FD_187296 | JGI IMG/M metagenome (GOLD analysis project Ga0209543, IMG submission 187296) | Host-associated microbial community of the marine sponge Aplysina aerophoba from Gulf of Piran - sponge mesohyl, lysed by freeze-thaw... | ecosystem: Host-associated > Porifera > Sponge >...
GAGGAACTCGCCGATCTCGCGGCGGAGGCGCCGGGCATAGGCGACGATCGCGTCGAAGTTGGTGTCGTCGGCGATGTTGTAGAGCGCGCCGCAGAGGGAGACGAGGACGTCGGATTCGGTCGGGACTTCGGCATTGTCCGGATCGGCGATCACGGCGGCCGGGTGCGGGATCTCGCGCCAGATCTTCAGGAAGGCGGAGAACACGACGGCGGGGCCTTCGCCCACGGCGCCGCGGAAGAGTGCGCGCTCGATGTTCGGGTCGAGGTCGGCGCGCTGGTTCACGATGTTGGAGACCTTGTGCCAGGTCCGGGGGCAGGCGAAGGCCTTCTCCTTCGACTGGGGGTCGAAGTCGTTGAGGAGTTCGGGGCGGCAGGAGATGAAGAAGATGACCTCGGGCGCAATGCCGGCGCCGGCGGCCCATGCGCACCAGTCCCGGTGGTCGGACTTGAGCTCCAGATGGACGAAGCGCGATGCCAGCGGGGCGACCATGCGGTGGACGACGCCCCGGTCGTTCTCGCGGTTGCCGCAGGCGATCAGGGACGCGCCCGGGGGCAGTTCGTATTCGCCGATGCGGCGGTTCAGGACGAGCTGGTAGAGCGCGGCCTGGACCATGGGCACGGCCGAGGGAAGTTCCTCCAGGTTGATGAGGAAGCGGCCGTTGTCGTTCGACGGGGGAAGGAACTCGGGCGAGGCCCAGCGGGTGCGGTCGTTCTTGTCGCGCCAGGGGATGCCGCGCAGGTCGACGGGATCGAGCAGCAGGGCGCGGACGTCGATGTAGCGGCGGCCGGTGGCGGCGGCGACGGCGTCTGCGATGTCGCTTTTGCCGATTCCGGGCTGGCCCCAGACCATGCAGGGCTCGCGGGCCTCGACAAGCAGCGAGAGGGTATCGGCGAGCTCGCTCGGCTTCAGCGAGTAGTCGGCGGAGACGTTGATCGGTTCAGGCATTGGGTTGCTCGCGGGTAAGGGGTGCGCGCGGCTGGGTCCGCGCTGGGTCCCGGGCCGCGCCCCGACGCCGCTAGGCTCCGGCTTCAGGACGCGGTGGGCTGGGTGGTCTGGCGGAAGGAGGTCAGGTATCGAGGGGCCAGCGGTCCAGGACGCGTTGCAGGGCGCTGGCGTCGGGAACGAAGATCCGGGCGCGGTACTGGATGATCTCGACGATGCAGCCGGCCAGCTTGAGGGCGGCGATGTCGGTGTCGACCGGGCCTGCGATCTCGATGCGGTCCGCGCCCATCACGCGCCGGCGGGCGAGGCGCCAGCCATTGTTGAACGCAAAGGACTTGCCGCGGTGCATGACGGCGTCGATGACCTGGTCGCCGGTGAGCTGCGGTCCGGCGCTGAGCCCGAAGGCGCGGCGGACGTCGCGGACCTGGTCGCCCTCGATCAGGCGGCCGATGAGGGCCTGGCCGTCGTCGGTGGTGAGGCGCCGGACGCGCATGGTGTCGGACTTGATGCGGTCCCAGACGGGAAGGAGTAGGCCGACGGCGAGGTGGATATGGGTCTCGCGGTGGGTAGGGAGGCCGGCGAGTTCGGCGTCCCAGAGCGGGCGCCACTTCTGCTCGGAGGCGCGGGTCCAGTTGGAAGCGCTGAATTCCGCCTTGGCCATGTAGGAGCGGGAGCTGGGCCGGAGGAGGCGTATGCGGGGCTGGATGCCGCCGTCGTCCTGGATGCGGGTGGGCGCTGGCAGCATGACGGCGGCGCGGCCGGACTGCTTGTTGATGCAAAGGAACGGCAGGCCGTCGTCGGCGGGGTGGCGAGTGGCGGCGTCGAGGGCGTTGTCGGCGTTGGTGTAGTCGACGGGGTTGCGCAGCAGGAGCTCTACGATGTCTGTGGTGGTGCCGGCGGAGATGTGCTCGCACAGGGTTTCGCGGGCGAGGACGGTGACGGATTCGGCGCGGATGGTTTCGACGCCGAGCTCGTAGGTGCCGGCCTGGATGGCGTGTTCGATGTTGGATTCGATGAGTTCCTCGAGTTTTGCGAAGAGCTGGTTCTGGTCGTCGATGCGCAGAGCGAGCAGTCGGTTGAGGAAGCGCGGCATGGGTGGCAGATCGTCGAGGAGCTGGCCTTCATGCGCGATCTTGAGGCCGGTGCGGTCCTGGAACCGTTCGGTGGACCAGCCGTCGATGCGGCCGTGATGGAGGGCGATGTAGAAGCGGCGCAGGGCAGCGGTGGCGTAGGGGCTTTCGAGGTTGTCGCTTTCGCGGAAGAGGGAGGCGTTGCCGTCGCCCATTGAGGACTGGGAGTTCCGCTGGCCCCGCGTGATGGCGCCCAGGCTGTCGAGGCGGCGCGCGATGGTGGCGATGAAGCGGCGCTGGCCCTTCACGTCGGTGGTGACGGGACGGAACAGGGGGGCGGATGCCTGGTGGGTGCGATGGGTGCGGCCGAGGCCCTGGATGGCCTTGTCGGCGCGCCATCCGGGTTCCATGAGGTAGTGGACGCGGCGCTCGGTGTTTCCGGAGGACAGGTCGGCGTGGTAGCTGCGGCCGGTGCCTCCGGCCATGCTGAAGACCAGGATGCGCTTTTCGCCCGACATGAAGGCGGAGGTCTCGGCGAGGCTTGCGGAGGCCGGGCGCCGGCGGAGTGCGAGGCGTTCGCCGTCGGAGTCGGTGATGCGAAGGACGCGGCGCGAGCGGCCGGTGATCTCGGCGACGGCCTCGTGGCCGAAATGGTGGACGATCTGGTCGAGCGCGGTCGGGATCGGCGGGAGGGCGGCAATCTGCTCGATCAGCTTTTCGCGGCGCTGGATGGCGGCCTGGCAGAGGATCGGCATGCCGTCCGCGTCGACGGCGGGACGGCTGAGGAGGTTGCCTTCGTCGTCGGTGAAGGCTTCCTGGAGCTGGACCGGAAAGGCGTACTGGAGGTAGGTGAGGACGCCGTCCCTTGGGGTGAGGTCGATCGACAGGTCGTTCCACTCGGAGGTGGGGATTTCGGCTATCCGGCGTTCCATGAGCGACTCGCCGGTGGAGACAAGCTGGATGACGGCGGAACGGCCGGCGTCCAGGTCGCTCTGGATCGAGCGGATCACGGTGGGGCACTGCATTCCGGTGAGGAGATGGCCGAAGAAGCGCTGCTTCATGCCTTCGAAGGCGGAGAGGGCCGCGGACTTCGCGTTGCGGTTGAGGGTGTCGTCGCCCTGCATGATGCCGCTCTCGCGAAGTGCGTCCTGCAGGTTGTTGTGGATGATGTAGAAGACGTCGGCGTAGGAATCGTAGATGCGGTGCTGCTCCGGGGTGAGCGGGTGTTCGAGGATATCGACCTCGACGCCGGCGTAGCTGAGAGCGCGAGCCTGGTAGAGGCCGAGAGCCTTGAGGTCGCGTGCGACGACTTCCATTGCGGCGACGCCTCCGGCCTCCATGGCGGCGACGAACTCGGTGCGTTCGGCGAAGGGGGTTTCGCCGGCGGCCCAGAGTCCGAGGCGGAACGCATAGGCCAGGCCCGGGACGGTGCTGGCGCCGGTGGCGGAGACATAGACGATGCGGGCGTTCGGGAGCGCGTTCTGCAGGCGAAGGCCTGCCCTGCCCTGCTGGGATGGCTTGACGGCGCCGCGATTGCTCTTGGCGCCGGCGGCGTTGGCCATTGCGTGGGACTCGTCGAAGACGATGACGCCGTCGAAGGCGTGGCGGTCCGCTTCGTCGAGGCTGCCGGCGAGCCATTCGACGATCTGTTCCAGGCGGGAGCGCTTGCCCTGGCGGGAGGGTGAGCGGAGGGTGGCGTAGGTGGAGAAGAGAACGGCGTCCTTGAGCTGGACAGGGGCGCCCTGGCGGTATCTGGAGACGGGGACGACGTCGCTCTCGCGGCCGCCGATAGAGGTCCAGTCGCGGCGGGCGTCTTCGACAAGCTTGTCGGATTCCGAGAGCCAGAGGGCGCGGGTGCGGTCGTTCAGCCAGTTGTCGAGGATGATCGCGGCGACTTCGCGGCCCTTGCCGCATCCGGTGCCGTCGCCGAGCATCCAGCCGCGCCGGAACTGGACCGGGTCGGAGAAGGTCTCGTCGGAGTCGGCGATGGTTGCTGGATGGCCTTCCGGGACGGCATTGGCGTTGTCGTCGGTGGACCAGAGATGGACGGTTTCCCAGCCGGAGCCGATGCGGAACCAGGTGGGGAGGTTGCGGGAGTGCGCTTCGCCCGCAAGCACGATGCTCTCGAGCTGGGCGTCGGACAGCAGGCCTTCGGAGACGATGCGGGTTGGCAGAAGCGGGCGGTGGGCGGTGAGAGGGTGGGGAACCGCGGCCATGGCGGATGACTGGACCAGGGGCGTGGGATGGGGTGCAGCACCCGGAATGCGGATGGGACCGGGACGCCAGGGTTCGTAGGCGCCAGAAGCGTCGTTGTTGCCGGATTCGGTGTTGGGGTCGGCTGCGGGACCGGCGATGGCCAATGGTGCGACAGGGCCCCAGCGCGAGGCAGGCTCGTTGTCGTTGTCGGAATTGGTGGAGTCGGGGTTGGACGCAGGAGCCGGGGAGAGGGAGTGGCCGAAGAGGTCGGCGCCGAGGGTCGGACGCGGCGATGCGGTGACGATGGGAAGGCGAGCGGGGATGGTGGCCATGCAGGCGTCGTGGAGTTCGGCGGCGGACCGGGCGCGGGCTGCGGGGTCGACAGGAAGGGAAGGCTGGTCGCTGCGCTCGAGGACGGTGAGGCGGGTGTCGAAGCTGGTTCCGCGCCGGGCGTAGACGCGGCCGTCGACGATGCTGGTGAAGAGGACGCGGGCGGGGGGATCGGCGTTATCGAAGGCTTTCTGCCAGGCGCGGTCTCCGGGGGTGCAATGGGCGGAGGTTATTGCAGCCAGGCGGCCTCCGGAGGGGAGCATGGAGAATGCGGACCGGACATGGCGCAGGTCTGCCTGGTGGCTGGTTGTCGAGACGCCGGGAGTGGCCGAGAATGGCGGGTTCATGACGACGACGGTCGGCCGGATCCCGGGCAGCCGGTCGGCAATGGTTTCGGCGTTGACGGCGTTGACCGGAAGGTCGGGGAAGAGAAGGCGCAGAAGGGCGGCCCGGGTGGCGCCGATCTCGTTGAGGTGCAGGTGGGACCCTGCGTTGTCGCCCATGCTCATCCGGGCCATGACGGCCAGCATTCCGGTGCCGGCGGAGGGTTCGAGAACGATATCGTCGGGCGAGATGTGGGCGGCCTTGACGGTCGCGTAGGCAAGCGGCAGCGGGGTGGAGAACTGCTGCAGGCGGACCTGGTCCTCGGAGCGCCGTGAATGGGACGGCTCGAGGGCGGCAAGCGCTTCGAGCATGGAGAGCATCTTGCCGGGGCCTTCGGCGGCGGCGCGCTGTTGAAGTGCCCGGGCGTATCGGTGGAGGAAGATGATGACAGCGGCTTCGGCGGCTTCGTAGGCGTCCTTCCAGAGCCAGGCGCCGTCGCTGTCTGACGCGCCGAAGGCATCGGTCATGACGATGCGCAGGGTGGGAGCGTCGAGAGCCCGGCCGGAGGCAAGATTCGGGACGAGGCGCTGGGCCGCGGAGAAGATTGCGGCGGCGCGTTCGGAGCGGGAGTTGGCGATGCCGCCAGAGGCGGGAAGAGGGGTGTGCGGGGAGGCGGCGGGCGCTGGCTGGGCGTCGATCATGGAGTATTTCCCGGAAGTGGAGAGGATAATGACGCCGGGGCCCGTGGGCCTCTCGCCGGTCGTCTATGGGCCCGGAAAAGGGCTTGGCTCTACCTTCGGGTCGGGAGTTTGCGCGGCCGGCGCCGCCCGGGGGAGGTCAGGCTGCGAGCGGCAGGGAAGACCGGAGGACGTTGGCCGTGACGAGGGCGCGCGCCATTTGCGGGCACACGGAGTTCCCGCACATGCGGATCTGGGCTTCCTTGGTCAGCATCTTGCCGGACACGAGGGCCTGGATGCGATAGTCGTCCGGGAAGCCCTGGGCGCGGAAGAGCTCGCGCGCGGCCAGCATCCGCATGCCGATGTCGTTGATCGTGTAGTCCTGGGAGTCGACGGTGACGAGGCCGAAACGGGCGCGGGCGGTCGCGGTCGGGCAAGGGTCGTGGAGCGGGGACCCGACATTGGTGCCGTAATACTTGGTGAGGAAGGCGGCAAGGAGGGCCTTGTGCTGTCCTCCGGCCAGGATGGCGTTCATGGGACGGCGGAGGTCGCCGTCGCCGCCATTGGTGTTGCTGCCATGGAGGTGCGAAAGGCTGGCGGCAACCAGTCCGGTCTTTCCGCCGCCTCGCGGCATGACGGTGGCAGCCGGACGGTCGATGGTCTGGCCGGTGCTTCCTCCGAACTCGCGGGTAAGCAGGCAGGTGACGAGGTTCTGGTTGCAGCCGCGGCCGACGATGGTGCTGAGGGGCTCGGCGCAGGCGTGGCCTGTCATGCCGGTATTGTGCTGGGCCATGTGGGCGGTGACGAGCGCGAGTTCCCCGCGCCTGGCGGCGGTAACGGTGCGGACCGGGTCGTCGATCGAGTAGATGCGCCGGTCTCCGGCATGGGTGACGGGGACGATGAAGGGCCTGTCGGCCTCGATGACGTAGCGGCGAAGGCCTCGGGCGATGCGGGAGAGGGTATTGTCGGCAAGCGGCCGGCGGACGCCGGCTTTGCGGCCTTCGGCGGTGCTGAGGAAGATCGAGTGGACCGGCAGGTTCCAGTCGATGCATTCGGCGGCGGTGCGGTAGGGATTGCGCCCGGGTCCGTGGGTCGGGTCGGGCCAGGCGATCGGGAGGCCGTCGCGGCGTGCGATGACGAAGAGGCGCTTGCGGAAGGTGGGGGCGCCGTAATCGCAGGCGCGCAGCTCGCGCCATTCCACGTCATACCCGGCATCGCGGAGCGCCTGGATCCAGTGGCGGAATGTCTGGCCGGCGCGCGTCTTGTCGGGGCGGCCGGCGACGAGGGGGCCCCAGTTGGCGAATTCCTCGACGTTTTCGAGCATGATGACTGCCGGTTGCGCTTCGCGGGCCCATCGGATGACGACCCATGCAAGGTCCCGGCTCCGCAGTCCCTCACGGCGTATGGGAGCGGAACCCTTGGCCTTGCTGTGGTGAGTGCAGTCGGGGCTGAACCAGGCAAGCGAGATGGGGCCTCGGCGTGCGATCGCTGCCGGATCGACGTTCCAGACTTCCTGAAGGTAGTGGGCGGTGCGCGGGTGGTTGGCGCGGTGCATGGCGACGGCTTCGGCGTCATGGTTGACGGCGATGTCGACGGGTCTGCCGAGTGCCTGCTCGATGCCGAGAGAGGCGCCGCCTCCGCCCGCGAAATTGTCGACGAGCTGCATGGAAATGCCTCCGGTTGGATGGGGAGAGAAGGAAGGGATCGCCCGTGCGCGGATGCACGGGCGACAGGGTGGGGAGTTCAGGCGGAGGGTTTGGCGGCGGCGTCGAGCTCGGGGCCGGATTCGACTATGCGGCCGGCGTCGCGGGCAGCCTTGGCATATACGGATATCGGGTGGCGGCCCGTGAAGAAGAGGTCGCGCTCGATACCGAGGCCGAAGGGGCCCTCGTAGTTCTGAAGCTCGCTCAGCCGTACTGAGCCGAGTTCGGGGCATCCGAATCCGAGGTCGGCCAGGCCGAAATGGATATCGGGGTCCTCGGGGTCGGCGTCGGTAATCAGCCATGTGGCGGCGCCGACCGGGTTGAACCATTTGACGGCGGGGACGTGGTTGCCGTCAGGGTTGCGGCCGTTTGCGATCAGCTGTTCGCGGATCTCGGGGGTGACAAGGTCCATGGGAGGTTCCAGGCGGTTGGAGGGGTGTCGGAGGCGCGGTGCGCCCGCGCCCTGTTGGGCGTGCGCCTGGAAGTGCTGAGCTACTCCTTCGGGATGAGGCTGGCTCGAAGGGCGTCGTCGTATTTGCGCGCTTCAAGGGTGTTTCTGTTTCGCAGGGTGCCTTTCCAGGGGCTCCAGGCGTGTGGGCTGCGTGCACGGACGTCGCTGAGGTTCCAGCGCTTTTCGGTGCGGCCGCAGTCGCGGCAGACCCTCTCCTGGGTGTTGGCTGCATCAAGGGTGATGTGCCATCGGTGATCGCAGATCATTGCGTCGTTTCCCTGTGTTGAGATGCGGGAAGTATCGAGCGGAAACTAGATGTGGCCCTTGGCCTTGAAGCTGATCGAGTTGGGTCCGGCGACGATGATGTGGTCGAGGACGGATATACCGAGGGTTGCCGCGGCGGCGGTGATCCTGGTGGTCATGTCGATATCGGCTCGGGAGGGAGTGGGGTCCTGGCTGGGATGGTTGTGGCAGAGGATGAGGGCGGCGGCGTCGAGCTCGATCGCGCGCCGGCAGATTTCGCGGGGGTATGCCGGCGTGTGGTCGATCGTGCCGTGTTGGTGGGTCTCGGCGCGGATAAGGCGGTTGCGCTTGTTGAGGAAGAGGATGTGGAGTTCCTCGCGCGGTTTGTGGCCGAGGCGGGAGCGGCAGAACTTGATGACGCGGTCGTAGTTGTCGAGGACGGGATTGAGCTGGTCGGGCAGGCCGGCTTCGGCATGGAGGATGGAGAGGGCCTCGGCGGTCTTGATCGCGATGACTCCGGCCCGGTCGAGGCCGGGGATCGAGCGGAGGCGGTGAGGGGATGCCGAAAGAACCGAGGCGGCGGTGCCGAAACTGTCGAGAAGGGCCTGGGCGGCTTCAAGGGAACGCAGGGGATCGAGGAAACCGGAAAGCAGGGAGGCGAGGAGCTGGCATTCCCGGCTGGGGGTGGAGATGGTCGGCAGGGGAGAAGCGGCTTGGGGAGGGCGGAGCGAGGTCGGTGGAAAGTGGGCTGCTTCGTGGAGTTGGAGCATTGGAGGCGTCCTGGCAGGGGTGGGGAGGGTTCGCGATTGTGGGGCGGCCTGGTTGCGACCCGAAGGAAAGGCGCTCGGCTCACCCTTCGGGGCAGGTTCGGCCGGGTAGGCCGTCGAATTGGAAGGCCCCGCGCGGCAGGTGCCGACGCGGGGCCTGATCGTGTAGAGCGGGCTGGGAGGGTTGGAGCGGGGTGTGTCGATTCCGGGTTGGATCAGGCGCGGAATGCTGTCGCGAGGACGGTGGCAAGGGTGGCGAGGCTGATTGCCAGGTTTGTGCCGAAGATCCATTGCAAGGCATTTATTCGGGTGTCGAGCCGGCCGGTGGCGGCGTCGAGGCCAGCCTTGGTCGCAAGTTCTCCCTGACCGGAGCGAATAGCTGTTGCGATGGCTTCGGCATGTTTGCGATCCATGCCGGCGTCTTCCATGTGCTGTGCAGCCGCCAGGGTGTCGAATGCGGCTGTCATGGTCAGGTCTCCCTGGAAGGTTCCGGGATCGGGTTGACGGGTAAGTCAGGATGCAGGCGGGGTCAAGGCGTTCCTGGAGGCGCGAGGGAAGGCGGGATCAGGGATCGCAGGGCGGGTCGGAGCCCATGGCGGCGGCGTTCCGGGCCCGGGTGAGCTGGCCGTATTCCGTGAAGCGTTCGGGAATGTCGATGGTGATCCGGGGGTCGGCCGGGTCATCGACGGCGCCTTCGGCGGCGGCGTAGATGTATATGTCGCCGCAGTGGCCGGTGTCGGTCCAGGAATCGTCGCGGTCGGCTTCGGCGAGGGCTTTTTCGAGCGCCTCGCCGATGTCGTCGGCCTCGACGTGGACGATGCAGGTGTGGAAGGCCGGGTACGAGCATTGGACGGTGAAGGGGCGTGGCATTACGCGGCCTCCTTGCCGGTGTCGAGGGAGACGGTGACGTCGCGGCCGCGGATGGTGACGGTCGCGGTGGCGTCGGGTGGAACGATCCAGCGAAGATCGCGGTTGGCGGCCTGGATGAGGGCGTGGCGCACGGCTTCGTGCTTGCCGCAGAGCAGCTCGGTCGCGAGCGTCATTGCGTCTTGCATGAACTGGTCGGACTGGGTTTCCCAGGAATCGGCCTCCCAGTCTTCGGAGGGGGAGAAGTATGCCGAGTAGATGAGTTGGGCGAGTTCCTGCGGTTCGAGCCCGCTGTCCCGGGTGACGACGGGCTGGACTTCGTCGATCGACGCGTAGGGTTCGCCGGGGAATGCAAGATCGGCCGCCATGGTGAAGGAGCGGTCCGCTCGCTCAGGGTGGTGGATGCGGAGCGTGACAAGGATGTCTTCGGGGCGGTCGGGGACGAGTACGGGCTCGCCGTCGAAAGTGACGGCGTTGGAGTCCGTGATCGGGGTGGAGGATCCCTGGTGAAGCGCCTCGGCGGGGGTTGCCGTGATCCTGTCGAGCTTGTCGTACCAGTCGTAGCCTTCGAGGCGGTTTTCGGTCTCGAAGACCTGGTGGGACATGTCGGCATGGCAGAGAGCGCGGTAGAGCATCTGGGCTTCGGGCGGGTCGGGGTGGAAGGCCATGAGGAGGGCGCTGCTCGGGGCGTCGGTCCGGTTGGGGATCTGCCCTCCGGCATTGGGGTCGGCGATACCGGGCTTCCAGGGCCGCAGGCGTGGCCTGGCAGGCGGTATGCGGATGCCGGCGGAACGGGCGCGTTGCCAGTCGGCGAATGCGGGGTCGGGATGGGGATGGCGGGCCATGGCGCGGTAGATGCAGAGGCGTGCGGCCTGGCGCAGCTCGTCCAGAAACGGGGTATGGACGACTTCACGGCGGGCAGGGAGGACGAGTTCGAGCCTGGGGCAGTCCTGGATGTCGGCGAGGACGGACCAGCTGTCGTCGTTGGCCGCTGCAATATCGGGAAGGCCTGCGGAGACCGTGACGCCGTGGAAGTTGATGTCCGGATCGCTGAAAGAGCGGCGCCTGTTGCGGAAGACGCCGAGCGTGATGCCCTGCCAGCGCTCGGAGTGGATTGAGCCGTCCAGGAACGGGCGCCGCTCGATTTCCTCGCCGTCGTCGGGGGAGTCGGGGAGGCCGGCAAGGTGAACGCGAACGGGGAAGTAGCGCGCGGCGAGGGTGACGGTGTTGCGGATGGCGTGGGGGCTGTCGTCGGACATGAAGGAGACGGCGGTGCCATGCGGCCAGGGGGCCTGGTCGTCGCGGTTGACGAGGGCGTCGGCGTCGCCGGTGAAATGCTCGGGGTCGAGGGAGACGGTCCAGCCGGGGAATTGGTGGCCGTTCGCGGAGCGAGGGCGGGACCGGACGGTGCAGCCGCGGCGGGCGAGCGCGATGAAGCCCATGCCGGCGGCGTCCTCGGAGCGGACGAGGTCGGGTGACCAGCCGTTTTCACCGAAGGAAAGCAGGACCGCGGGGTCGGGAATGCCGGCGCCGTCATCGGTGATGGTGACGATGCTGCGCTGCCGGTCCGGAGCGACGGTGATGCAGACCCGGTTGGCGCCGGCGCGTCGGGCGTTCTGGAATGTCTCTGCGAAGATGTCGGAGAGGCTGGACGAGAAGAAACGTGTGACGCGCTTGATCGCGCTGTCGTGGATTCGGGCGCGGATCGGGGCGCCGAAGGCAGTGTTGGGGCAAATCATGGACGGCTCCGTTGGGGCTGGGGGACGTGCGCCCCGCGCGGCGGTATGCCGGCGGGGCGCGGGGAAGACGGTAGGACAGCGGTCAGGCGTTGCGGAGAAACTCGGGGAGGTCGTCGTCGTTCGCGCCGGCCGGTTCGGCGATCGTCGCGAAGATGACGCGGGGACTTCCGTCCGCGGTGGGGACCTGGTTCATGGCGTCGATGGCGGCCATGACGTCGTTGGTCTCGCTGCCGTTGCGGTCGTGCGCAGGGTCGGCGGGCTGCGGGGACGGTTCGTGGTCCGCGGCGGTCGTGCGCTCGGCCGGAGGGCTATCGGGCCGGGGGTCAGCCGGTTTGGCAGGGGAGCTGCTCCGGGTCTCCGGTCCGGGTTCGTCGTTCAGGGGGTCCGGCAGTGCGCCGTCGTCGTAGGGGCGGAAGCCGGGAAGTGCCCAGGCCAGTGCTGCGCTGTGCGCCTCCGGGGTTACGCCGAGGGGTGTGTCGCCTGCGGCGAAGGCGGTTTCCATCGCCCTGGCGAGTTCGGGCTTCTTGAACTTGCCGTGGCCGGTTGCCCAGTCGGGACCGACCGTGGCTCGGGCAATGTCGAGGATCCGCTTCTTCGGGATGCGGGACCAGTACATGTCGGCCGTCGGGCGGGTGGCGGCGGCGAAATCGATATCGAGCCGGGCGACGGTTGCTTCGAGCTCGGGGCGGGCCTGATGCTCGAAGGCGAGCTGCCCCTTGACCGTGCGCGCGACGGCAGCCGCGAAGAGGGCCTGCTTGTCGCTGTCGGCGAGGGCCTGCATGGCTGCGAAGGCTTCGCCGTCGTCGTCGAGCTCCATCCAGTCGAAACGGAGATGGGAGACGTCGTCGAGCTGCGCTTCGGCGGGGTTCCAGTCCGCGAAATCGTCGTCGTTGCCGCGCACGAAAGGCCGGTCGGCGGTCGGCCGGAAAGCGATGTCGAGGGAGTCGGGCTGGTAGGCCTGGGTGAAGACGGCTCGCGCCATCTGAAAGAGGAGGAGGTCGAAGGCGGCGTCGAAGTTGCCGGAGAGGTGCAGCTTGACCTGCGTGTTGCGGATCGCGCGCAGGTCGTCGCCGAGGCCGATGCCGACGCCGGCGTCTTTCCGGGCCTGCGCGGCCTTGTCGGGTGGTGCGGCAGCCGGGGTGGTGACCGGGGTGGAGCCCGCGGGTGTGGTGACGGGGGGCTGGTCCGGATCGGCGGAATTGCTGGCGGCGCGGTCGGCGGGAATGTCCTCGGTGCGCACGAGGCCCCGAATGACCTCAAGGGTGCCGTCGCGGGAGATCGATGCGATGCATCCGGCAATCGCCATGTCTTCGGGGCGGAAGAAAGCGCGGGCCTCGATAGTGGCCTCGATGGCGATATAGCGGGCCTCGAGGGTCTCGGCTTCATCGATGAGCTCTTCGGTCCACTGGTCGTCGTCGAGGTCGGCGAGCTCGTGCTGGCGGGCCTCGATGCGCTGCATTTCCGTCGCTTCCTCGTCCGTCGCTTCGGAGGGGACGGGGTGGACGCGACCGTATTGCGCGGTGGTGCTCCAGTCGGTGTCGAGGACGGCCTCGGCCCATTTCCAGCGCTGGGCGAGTTCGTCTGCGACGGTGCGGAGCTTCGTGGTTGCGAGTTCGGCGAGGAGGGTGCGGTCCTCGAGCCAGACCCCGTTTTCGTGCTGGTCGGCGAAGAGGTCCCGCAAGACGGCGCCCCCGGCGCTCTCATAGGTGTCTACGCCGACGAAGCGGGCGATGGAGATGTTGGCGGGCACGGGGTCTTCGGTGAGGATGCGTTTCACCTGCCAGGCGGTGACGCGGTAGCCCTGGTTGGCAACCTGGTTCCAGGCCGCAAGCTGCTGCTCGTGGTCGGTGGTGATCGCGAAGGCCTGCAGCACGGCGAGGTCGAACCGGTCGGCCCGATAGGCGTCGAGCAGCTGCGGGGCGGCGTTGCCGAGGCGCAGGCGCTGTTCGACGAGACGTTCGGTGACGCCGAAGCGGGCCGCGATCGCGGAGGAGGTGGAGCCGGTGTCGGCGAGAGCCTTGAACGCGACGACCTGGTCGGCCGGGTGCATCGGGATGCGCATGACGTTCTCGGCGAGCGAGAGTTCGGCCGTGTTGTCGTTCGAGACGACCTGGCACGGGACGGGGTGGGTGGTGGAAATGGCGCCGTCGTCGGCAAGCAGGTTGAGCGCTGCGAGGCGGCGGCCCCCTGCTACGACGGCGAACCGGTCCGTTCCGTCGCCGGCGTCGTCTTCGTGACGCACGACAAGGCTTTCGAGGAGGCCGTGTGCCTTGATCGAGGCGGTGAGCTGGGCCTGGTCGGCCGGGCTCGGCGGAGTCGCCCGGACGTTCTCTGGGGCGAGGACGAGGCAGGCAAGGGGGATGGCCCGAAGGTCGGGCTGGGAAGCGGGTGCGTTCACGAATGGCTCCATGGATGCAGGAAGAGGGCGCCCGCGCCGGCTCTCCGGCTGCGGATCGCGCCTTCCCTGCTCCACTGAGCCTTCAGAATTCGCTGTCGGTGGGTGGGTTGTCTTCGGTGGGAAGCGCCGGAATAAGGCCTGTTACCTGTTTGGCGGTCGAGACGTTGCCGTCGTCGTGGCGGGTGTAGACGGTCTCGATATAGGGGTGGACGGGTTCGAGATTGTGTCGGCGAAGGGCGCGCTCGAGTGGGGCGGCCATGTAGCTGGCGGGAAGGATCAGAACCCTGGTTATACCCGACCGGTCGGCGGCGATCCGCGCGATATCGGCATAGGCGGAAGCCGCTGCAAGTACCTGGTGCGGTCGCGGGATGCCCTGGAAGGCCGTGACCTTCATGAGGTTCGAGCGGTCGATGTCCTGCAGGGGAATGAGATGGTAGTCGGCGGTGTCGATGGACGGCACGGTGGGTGCGAGAGCGAGGACGGGCTCGGACGTTGGAGTGGGTGGGGGTTCGTGCGGTCGGGCCGTCGGTAGCGCTCTGGACGATTGGCGGAGCTGGACGCTGATATGGGCGAACAGGGCGTCGGGGCCGAGTGACACGAGGTCGTCGTTGAAGTCGGCATCCTTTGGCAGGATGAGTTCGGCGGTTCGCTTCTCGGCTTCGAGGCGGCTCTTGAGTTTCAGGGCGGCGGCGTAGCCGGCGGGATCGCGGTCTGCGGCGATGAGAATGCGGCCGTTGGTGGGCGGAACGAGGATGCGCGGCATGAGGGTCGCGGAAAGGGTGGCGATGCCGGCGGATTCCAGGAGCGCCTGGAGGATGGAAAGGACGGTCTCGATGCCTTCGCCGATGACGATGTCGCAGTCGGGAAGCAGGTTGTTCCGGAACCGGACGCCGGCGCCCTTCGAGTAGCCGAGCATCTTGCGGGGCGACGGGAGGTCGGCCTTGCGGAGGCCCCCGGGTTCGAGCCAGGTCCGGTGAACGGCGAGGACATGGTCGTCGAGGTCGGTTAGCGCGGCGACGATGGCCGGCCAGTGGGATATGTGGGTGTCTTCGCGGTATTGCAGCGCCTTGTCGAAGCGGAGCGCGGGGTGGTCGGCGTCGTCGATGGACCGGGAGTGGAGGTAGAGTTCGCCGAGGGTGCCGGGAAGGGACTGGCAGCGGTCCCATAGCAGTCGGGAGCTGTGCTCGGACGGGGTAGCGGGCGGATCGGTTGTCTTTTCGTCGGGCGGCGGTGCGGGGGGCGCCGGGCGGGCGCCATTCGGCCTTGCGGCGCGGGTCGGGGCGTGGTTGGCGATGCCGAGAAAATGGCGGGCCTCGGCCATGGCCGGGCCGAGGCTCGCGTGACCGCGGTTGATGCGGATCAGGTCGAGAAGATCGCCGTATTCCTGGGTGGAATGGTCGGTCCAGCGGCCGAGCTTTCTCGCTTCTCCCTTGATGCAGACGGTGAGGGAGCGCCCTGGCTCGTTGAAGAGGTTGCCGACGACCCAGCTGTTGCCGGATTTCTTGCCGGCGGGGAGATAGTGGCGGCAGACGCTCTCGGTCTGCTGGGCCAGCATTCTGGAAAGTTCCTGGGGAGAGAGGCGTTCCTGGGGCATGGGTGGCAGTCTACATGCTCATGCTCATGCCCTGTTCGAGGTCCTCGGCGCGGGCCATGTGCAGGGCTTCTTCTTCGGAGGACTGCAGCATGGGAATGCGGGCGAAGCGGTCGTCGGAGAGAAATGCGACGCGGCGCTGCAGGAATTGGCGGGCTTCCTCGCGGTCGTTGACATGCGGCGCCAGGGTGCTGTCGCGCGCCATTGATCGGTATTCGTCGATGAGGGCGTCGGCATTGGTTCGCCAGGCGTCGTAGCGGGGCGAGTCGTGGACGGTCTTGTTGCCCTGCTCTGCGGCCCAGCTGTCGATGTCCAGCGCTTCGTTGGCTGACTCGGTGAGCCGGCGTCTGAGGGTCGCGACGGTCGCCCGGGCTTCGTGGCTTCGTTCGAGCTGGGCGGAGAGACGTCCGAGCGCCTCGGCCATGTCGGGATGCTGGGCGGGGTCGTTCCTGGCGCGGTGGACGTTTTCCCGGAGTGCGTGGAAGGCCGGCTGGTAGACGAGCAGCTCGGGCTTGTTGTGAGCTTGCTGGAGCAGCGCGGCGTATTCCCGGACGATCGGGTGTTGCGAAGGGGACGAAATATCGTGGCGATCGGCGGTCCTCGGGGTCATTGCGGGTTCGGGTGAAGGGACGTGCATGGACAGCAGACAGACACGGGTGTCGAGAACCTTGTCATTGAGGCGTTCGATATGCGGGCGGGTTTCGGGGTCGGCCTGGAATGCGGTCCAGCGGTCGAGGCATTTGGCGGCGTCCTGGACGAAAGCGGGGTAGTCGGGGAGATCGAAGATCGCGGTGCTGTTCGAGGCCTCTGCGGCCCGGTTGAGCCAGGAGAGCTGGGCGTTGAGGTCGATGGTGTCTCGCTGGATTGCGGTGAGCGTCTCCTTGCGCTCGATATCGGCCTGCAGGCGGCGGTCGAGTTCGCGCAGCTTTTCCATATATGGCGGCGGCTGGCCTTCGGTTTCGATGGCGCCGGAAAGGATGGAGCGGAAGTCGTCGAAATCGTCCTGGTAGGGGATGAGGTGCGGGTCGTTGTTCGACGCGGCGAGCAGGGCGCGATAGGTCCGGTTTATGAGGTTGCGTTCGTCCTGTGCAGGGTCGGTGGGGGCAACGGCGAGGGGCGTGAGGGGGTTGTCCCATGCCGCGGCCCGGGCACGGGGATCGCCGTCGCGAATCTGCTCGCGGAGTTCCATCCAGAGGCGGCCGAGGACGTTGCGGCCGACGAGACTGGCGCCGTCGGGTTTAGCTCCCCAGAAGGTGTCATGTCCGGAGTATTCGACGATCGGTCTGTCGCCGGTGCGTTCAAGGGCGGAGTCGATGAGCTCGGGGTTCGCCTCTCGCTTCATCCGGATGACCCAGCGCATGGCGTCGGTGCGCCGGGGTATCCAGTCGCCGTCGGGCTTGTTGGTTCGGCTGCGGCCGAGTTTGGCGGCGTCGCGGGCGGAGGGGGCTGCGGCGATCTGATGCTGCACGTGCGGGGACAGACGGAACTTGGCGGCTTGGTACAGGTGCTCGGATGTGGGCCAGGTTTGCCCGGCTGCGGAGACAGGGTTTGGCAGGGAAGCGAAGTTGCTGAAGACGCCCCAGTCCGCCTTGGTGAAACGGAAGACGCAGGCTTCGGCTGCCTGGTAGGTGCGCGCGGATGTCTGCAGGGAAGCAGACGACGGCAACGGTGCTGAAGCTGTGGCGAGGTTGGTCTCGGTGGTCTGGTGCTTGTTGGCGACGACCCATGCTGCGGCCTCGGCGAGGGCATCGCCGTGACATGGTAGGGGGGCGCAGTGGCAAGCCAGGCTCTTTCCGTTGAGGGAGGCAAGTTCGGCCAGATCGATGTTGCCTGCGTGGATGCGTTTCCAGAGGTCGTCGCGGTATTTGGCGATTACCTCTTCTCTGGTGCCGTCGGGTCCTATCCGGAAGGGATTGCCCCACTGGGTCCGGCGATCGATGCGGATGGCGTCGGGCGGCGCGTCGCGAAGGTGCACGACCCGGGCCATGGACTTTGGATCGGTGGGAACGAGGGTCGCAGCGGTTTTCGCCATGTCGGTGTGGGTGGCGGCGAGAGTATGGCGAAGCTGCTGAAGCCCGTCCCATGCCGCGTGCATGGTCATGGAGCCGAGGTTGAAGACGGGGATGCCATGTTCGGCCGCGATCCGCAGGCCCATGCCGGTTCCGCCCGATATCGCGCCGTTTTCGGTGAAGCAGACGACAGCGTCTACCGGTCGATCCAGGCTGGGTCCGAGAAGAATGGCGACGTTGCGGGCGTGAAGCTTTTGGGCGCCCTGGGAGCATTTGTGCCATGCGGGATGGAGGCGTTCGGCTATTGCGAGGCATTGCTGCATTCGCTCGCGGGAGGGGACGTGGCAATCGGGACCTGAGAGGTCGTTGTAGCCACGCCAGGGCAGCCAGACTGTGCGTTGGGCGGCAGGAGTGCCGGAGGCGAAAGCGGAGTCGGCGCCGTGCGCGCCTCCGGACGAAAGATGCCAGCCGGCCTCGGCCAGGGACCGGGAAAGGGCGGTCATGTCCTGAAGGACGGTTTGGGGCGTCTTGCGGGCGCCGATGCCGGCCCAGAGGAGGGTAGAGGGAGACGGCGTTGACAGCCCGGATTTCGTCATCGAACGGTGCGGCTCGTAGACAATGAGTTCGAGATCCTCGCGATGGGCAAGCCGGTCCGCGATGAGAGGGCGTACTTCATCCCAGGCGAGCCCTCCGAGACCGGAGCCGAGGGGCGGGATCGCGATGGACCGGATGCCGTGTTCGGAGATGACGCGGTCGAGCGCATCCAGTCCCCGGGCGATGTCGTCGAGCCGGCTGGGGTCGCGCCAGTGGCGCTTGGTGGGGAAGTTGACGATGTAACGCGGGTGCTCGGCGCCGGTGTCGAAGACATGCATGCGGCCGGGCGCGAGGGAACCGGCGCGGCAGGCGTCGGCGTAGGATGTGAAGTTGTCCGGGAACCGGCGCTTGAACTGCAGGGCGAGCCCGGCGCCCATGACGCCGACGCAGTTTACCGGGTTCACGATCGCCTGGCAGCCTGAGGTGAAGATATCGCCGGTGGTGTAGTCGGGCATGGCTGGCCGGGTGGTGTCGAATGGCGCCCGGGTCGGGTGTGGCGCGGGCCCGGGGGTCAGATGTTGGCAGCATGGGAGGCGCGCTGTGTGCGCGGGTCTACATGCTCATCCCCATGCTCTGCTCTTGCTCGGCTTCCCGGGTTTTCTGGGCTTGCTGGGCCCTTTGCTGGGTAGGGTCCGTCTTGGGCAGCGCGGCGAAGCGTTCCTCGCAGATGTAGGAGATGCGACGGTCGAAGAAGGTCCGGACCTCCTCGCGGTCGTTCAGGTGCGGAGCCAGGCTGCGGTCGCGGCTCATCGCGCGGTGTTCGTCGAGGAGAGTGTCGGTGGACTTTCTCCAGGCCTCGAATTGGTCGGAGTCCTGGATCTTGCGGCCGGGCTGGTCGGCGGCCCATGTCTCAAGGGCGAAGGCCTGCTTGGTGGACTCGACCAGCCGCCTGGCAAGGGTGTTGGCATACGAGCGGTTGGTGTCGCTGAGGTTCAGGGTGGCTGAGAGCCGGTCCAGGGCCTTGACCATGTCGGGATGTTCGTTGGCGTCGTCCCTGGCCCGGCGGACCGTTTCGCGGAACTCCTGGAAGGTGGGCTGGTAGGCAAGCAGCTCGGGCTTGTTGTTCGCCTGCTCGAGCAGCTGGCGATATTCGCTGACGATGGGGTGCTGCGCGTGCGCCGGCGGACCCTCTGCGAGTTCCGGCGCTGCGGTTTGTGCCGGCGGGGTATAGCGGGCATGCGCGGACAGGCCTTCGACGCGGCTGTCCAGGAAGGGCTGGTTGAGATGCTCCAGGTGGGGCTGCATGTCGGGGTTGGCCTGAAGGGCGTTCCATTGCTCGAGACAGCGGGTGCAGTCGTCGACGAAGGCGTCGTAGTGGGGGGTGGACTCGGCGAACCCGGGTTCGGCGTTCCGGACGGCGCCGTTGAAATGGCCGAGCTGGTTGCTGAGATCGACGATGGCGCTCTGAACGTCCCGGATCTCCGCTGCGCACTTGACGTCGGCCGTCAGGCGCTTGTCGAGGTCGATGAGCTTGCGGGTATAGGCAGGCGGTTGGTTCTGGGAGGAGATGGCCTGGGAGACCAGAGCGTGGAATTCCTCGAAGTTCTCCTGGTACGGGATGAGCCGGGGCTTTTGCTCGGCTGCTTCCAGCAACTCGACATAGCGGTCGTTGATCTCGGTGCGCTCCGGCAGGGCGGGGTCGAAGCGGGTCCGCGTGATGTCGATGAGGGCAGGCGCGGCGTCGGCTCGCGGACCGGCATCCTGCCGGGCGTTCCATTGGGCGTCCCGGGCGACCTGCTGGTTCGCTTTTTCGGCGAGCTCCAGCATGTTGGCTGCGGTGCCGCTGGCGGCCTCGCCGAATATGACGAGCTCGCGGACATTCGGCATGGTGAACATTTCGCGGTTGCGCTCGAACGCGGCGCGGGCGGCCGGGTTGTTGGAGTTCTTGTAGCGCGCGTATTTCGGCGGGCACTGGATCTGGCTGACGCCGTTGTTTTCGCACCACATCGCGGTGAGCTTGTCGACGCCCTGGCTGTAGGCGCCGTGGGCGACGATGATCTCGCCGTGCTTCTCGCGGATAGCGTTGAGTTGCTGGGAGAGCTGTTCGTAGTGGAAGAGTTCGGGCTTCCCTTCGATCTTGTCGCCGTGGACGATGACGACGGCGCCTTCGGGAGCCTGGGCTGCATGAAGCGTGCGTTCGCGGTTCTTCACGAAGGCTTCGAATTCGAGCTTGGTGGATGTGACGGGAGGAAGCTTGTCGCGCGCCTTCGTGTCCCAGACGCGCCGCGTCTCGTCGAAATAGAGGGCGCATGCAGCGGAATGAAGCTCCTCGAAGACATGCTTGCGTTCCACGAGGGCTTCGCGCGCGGCCTCCTTGTCGGTCGGGGCGATCTCGGTGTCGCGGTTCACCGCGGCGATGGCGCGGTCGAGGCGCCGGGTCTGTTCGTTGAAGACGTTGACGAAGCCCCAGAGCAGCCCCTCGCGCTGGTCCTCGAACTGGTAGCCGTCGGGCGTGATCCGGTCGACGAGAATGCGCACCGTGTCCCTGAGGGCGCGGGTGGTTTCGTCCTGGTCGAAATATGTGTTCGGGCGGGCCTGGCGCGTGTTGCGCAGCTCGTCCTGCTCGGCGGCCGGTTCGGGTTCGGACCGCTGGCGGGCAGCGGTAGGGTCGGGCCGGTAGGCGGCGAGGGAGTCGGTCGACGAGGCGAGGCGCTGCGTCTGGGTGCTGCCGGGGCGGACGATCTCGACAGGAATGTTCCCCTTCCGGGCCTGAACGACCACGTCGGAGGATTGGGCGACCCTGGCCGGAGAAAAGGAGAGAACGGAGGTCAGGCCGTCCTTGACCATCTGGCGATTTCGGCGCGCGAGGGCGATATAGGGGGTGACGTCCTTGAAGTCGGGACGATAGACGGCAGTCCGGACGTCGTTCTGCCGGGCCCATTCCGAAGCGATCGCGTCGATCCCGATCTTGTGTCCGCCATGGACGATGACGAGCTCGCGGCCATGAGTGCGCAGGAGAGCGTCCAGGGCCTGGCGAACGGAGTCGGGGGAGGGAGCCTCGCGGCTTCCGGTGACGGCGACGCGGATTCCGTCATGCTGGTTGCGCCATTCGCGGGATTTCTTGAAATCGCGCATGTCGATGCGCGGCGAGGCGGCGGCGGTGTCGGTGCGCCGGCGCGAGCGCCAGACTTCGCCGGTATGGTGGCGGTAACGGCTTGCCGCAACTCGCCGGAGCCTGGTGAATGCGTCAGCGCGGTCGTTGTAGTTGACCAGTCGATGCAGGACCTTGGCCAGCGCTTCGTCGCTGGTCTCGCTGACGCCCTCGGCATAGCGGAGGTCCTCGTGCTCCTTCAGGTCGTTGTCGATCCGGTACTGGAGATTGCGGGACTGGGATTCAAGGGCGTGGACCATGCCCCAGAGCAGTTCGGCGCGGTCGCTGGCAATGGGTGAGTTGTCGGGTGCGATACGGCCGGCAAGGATATCGACGATCGCTTCGATGCCGGCGGTGGCGTCGTCGGCGTCGTAGATGTCGCGGGTGTCGTGCTCGTCCTGTCCGGGCGTGACGCCGTGAACCCTGGCGCCGTCCATGATGAAACTGGTGTGGGATGAGGCCTGCTGGTCGGAAGGGTCGAGGGAGTCGGGCCGGTCGTATTCCTCGTGGTAGTCGATGTCTTCGAGGTCGGGGCGGTCGAGCGGATCGTCGCCTCGCGAGGTCTCGGTGTCGAATGGATCGGCCATCGGTCCAGCTCCCTGAGAGGGTTTTGAGAGACGATGGGAATCCTGTTGAATTTGGAAGTCAAGAAACCGGGTACAAAGTGCGTGGACGCGATGCGCCGTTGGGTCGAGGAAACCTTGACGGTTCGAAATCGTTGGATTCTAGTGGGGTGGCGGTTTAGCGGGAGGGAAATGAAGGATGGCGGATCGGGGTATGACGCAGGGAAGCCGGTCGTCGGCGGCGGTCGTGACGGAGGATCAGCTCGCGGCGGTCGATGAGATGTTCGACCTGATGCTGAAGAACGTCGTTCCCGACGGGGCGGTGATCGAGGCGGACAGGGAAGGGATGCTCGGCAGTGTGGTGGGCGTGTTCGATGAGCGGGTAAAGGCGATGGAACGGAGCGTCGATGCAAGCGGCGGGTCGGGAAGTGCGCCGACGGCAATGGTCGGACAGCTGAACTGTTACGTCGAGCTGCGCGGGAAAGCCAGGGAGCGTTTCCGGAAGGAAACCGGGAAGGAATGGTCGCCGCCTGAAGACTGATATTGGCTCGGAAGTCGTGGCAAGCCCCTCGCGTTCGCGGGGGGTTTTGTTTGACAAATGGCCTGTCTGCTGGACAGCGTTGCCGGGCACCGTTTATGGAATGGCTTTGCAAGTGCTCGGGAGAAGGTGATGGTGGCGTCGAGGCGGGCTCTGGCGGTTCGGGTGCAGGAGAAGCTCGGTATTTCGAACGTGGCGGCTCAGCGGATCGTGACGGCAGTGGTCGAATCGCAGACGGAACTGCTGGTGGAAAACGAGGGATTGCAGGTCAGGGGATTGGGGTCGTTCAGGGTGATCCATCATGCCCAGACGCGGGCCCGCAATCCGCAGACGGGCGAGCCGATCGTGGTCCCGGCCGGCAAGCGGGTGAAGTTCAACCCGTCGAGCGTGTTGAGGCGTGCGCTTTCTGAGTAGGGCTCGGGACGGGTTGCAGGCCGGATTCCGGCGGCAAGGAAGCTTTCGTCCAGTCGAGGAGCGCCAGGACGTTCGGGCGGATGCGCAGTTTCGGCCTGCCCGGTTCGTCGCCTGCGGAAAGCTCTATGGCATCCAGCAGCCGGGATAGCCGGTGGGCGGCTCTGAGCCGTGTGTAAGGGTGGGTGTTTTGCGTGTCTTCGCGCAGTTCTCCGGCCTTCGCCAGCAGCGCGGGTTTGAGGTGTTCGGTTCGGGATGACGGCAGCCGGGCTGCTTCCGCTTGCGAAAGCTCGTCGAGCAGGATTGCATGTTCGCGGTCGAGAGCCGCGATCTCGGCGACGATCGACGGAGGGGCCTCGACGTCCTTGATGACCTGGACCATGCGGTGCGTCTGCTGCCGGTTGAGATCGATCCGTTCCTGCAGGTCGCTGCGCCGGCGCGCGAGGGCGGCGAGGGCCTCGCCGACAACCCGGTCCCATCTGGTGCGCCGGCCTATCCACTGCGCGAGGCGTTTGGCGACCAGGGTCTCCAGGTCTCGCAGCACGAAGGTTCTTGCCTGGCACCCCTTCCGGGCGCGGCTGGCGACGCAGGCCCAGCGGTCCCTGGCGAGTGAGTTGATGCCTCCACCGCAATGGGCGCATCGCAGAACGGGTGTCAGGGGTTTGGCGCCCTTCGGGAGCGCTGGCAGTCCGGGCGGCGGCTTTCGGGGCCGGGAGGTCGCGAGGATACGGTCCTGGACGATGTTCCACGTCTCGTCGTCGATGATGCGGAGCGCGGGGACGATATTGGTTTCCGGTTCTTCTTCGGTGCATGGACGGTACACCGGACGGCCGGTGGTGGGGTTGCGGACTGTCCGGGTCGCGCCGTAGACGATCTCCCCGATATAGGTGCGGTTCGACAGTATGGCCGAGCGGGCGTTCATGCCGACGAGGGTGTGGTGGCGCCATGTCGTGCCTCCACGCGGTGTCGGGATGCCTTCCGCTGTCAGAAGTGCAGCTATTGCCTTGGCCGAGGTGCCCTTGGCGTAGAGGTCGAAGATCCTGCGTACGATGGCGGCTTTGTCGGGATCGATCTCGCGGAGGCCGCGTTCCACCTTGGACCCTTCTATGCGGTTGGCGTTCCTGTAGCCGAAAGGAGCCCGCGAGATCATTCGCCCTTTCCGGACGACACCCCGTTGGCCGCGGCGGGTCTTTTCGGAGAGGCTTCGAAGGAACATGGCGTTCATGGTTCCCTTCAGGCCGACGTGGAGCTCCGTGATTATGCCTTCTTCGAGTGTGACAATGGGCACCTGCAAATAGACAAGCTGCTTGTAGACTTCGGCTATGTCGCGCTGGTCACGGGTTATGCGGTCGAGGGATTCGGCGCACACGGCGCTGTAGCGGCCGTCCCGGCAGTCGTCGAGCAGTGACTGGATGCCGTTGCGGAAATAGATGCTGAGGCTTCCGGACTGCCGGGCGTCGCGGTACTCGGCATGAACCGCGCCGGAGCGCGACACGACGTATTGCGCGCAGTCGCGGAGCTGGTCGTCGATCGAGGTGGGCTTCTGACGGGGGGAGGAATAGCGCGCATAGATGGCGGTGCGCGACAGATTGAGACGGTCGTCGGTCATTTTGGAACCCGGTGCATCGAAACTGGAGCCGGCGATAGGATGACCCGGCTGCTTGAAGAGAGTATCGGATGCGTGTTTGCGGAAGGAAGACGGAATCGGCGGGTGGGCGCAGGTTCCGGTTGTCGCAGCAGGACTGGCGATTGCTGAAGCGCCTGGTATCGGGGGCGTGGGGGCTGGAGGGCTCTCACCTTGGGTCCGGGGGAAGAAGGCGGGCGCTGAAGCCGGCGCCTTCCTGTAGATCGATGATGTGTTCGGCGACTTCCCGGGGGCTCCAGGTCGAGAAGGTGGCTTCGTATGCCTCGTTGAATTCGTAGCCGCCCCAGTCGCCCAGGTCGCCGGCTTCGGGGTCGGCGTTCGGAAGGCGGGTGGTGGTGACCTCGGTTCCGTCCCACTCCTGGAGCCACGTGGGTTCGTCTGTCACGAGGTGCGAGATTTCGATGCGCACGAGTGGCATGGATGTTTTCCCGGGGGCTATCTGCGGGACCGGCGCCAGCCGGCGGAACGCGCCTCGGCCTCGCTGCAGAACCATCGTTCTCCGCGCGATTCGTCGATCCCGGTCCGCTCGTAATATTTGCCGCCAGGAACATGAAAGATACGGCCGCTTGCGGAGATGTTGCCCTTGATGGGGCATTCGCCTGCGGCGCTTTGCGGCGGCGCGGTGCGGGGTGGGCGGCGATTCGTTGGGTTGCTGCGACTTTGCCGGTGGCGACGCCAACGCCAGGGTTCGATGAAGGAACCGGACCACAGGCCGCGTTGCGCTTCGCGAGCCGCGTCCTCGTCGGGTACATAGCGGGTTGAGTAGCGCCGGTATGCGAGAGCGAGGCCCTGACGAACGAGTTTCTGCTGCAGGTCCTGTCCGTTGGCGAAACAGGTCCCGAGAGCTCGGCCGTATTTTCCGCGCCCGCTGACCTGGCAACGCACCGTGTTGCGGCCGACGAGCTTGTGCATGGCCTGGGTGGCCGCCTTTCCGCAAGCCCAGTTGCGGCCGCGCCGGTTGCAGGTCTGACGGGTCTCGGGGGCGTCTATCCCTTCGAGGCGAATGCGCTGTCCGGCGACGGCCAGGGTATCGCCGTCGATGACGCGTACATCGCCGGTAAGTGTTTCGGCCGAGGCGGGGGCAAGGCAGAGCAGGACAGCTCCTGCTGCGAGAGCGGGTCGCAGGGCAGAGAGCCATGGCGGTGAGTTTGTCATTGCGCGTCATTCCGGTGGCGGTATCGGTCGTGGTCGGTGGAGAGAAGCGGCCGGCGCCTCTCAGGAATGCTCATCGTCCGGGGCCGGTCGGACAACGATGTTCGACACGGTTCTGGGGTGAATGCCATGGCAGGACGCAATGCGGCTGTGCGGTGTGCCGGAGGCAGCGTCGCGGGCGATTCTTCCATTGCGGTCGCCGTTGGCGACAGCCCAGTACCGGCGCGAGAACGCGTGATAGCAGGAGCGGGAGCAAAACTTGGCGCTGCCCCGATTCACGGGCCTCGTACAGTTGGCGCACTCTTGGAGATGGAGGCGCCGGGAGGCGACGAAACAGGTGTGGGAGCAGTAGCGGTTGGTTGACCGGGGGATCTTGTTGGTGCAGCCGGGCAGGTCGCAGAAGCGCGGAATTTGAGCCGGGCCGCGGGGCCAGGTCCAGCCCTCGCGGCGCGCGATGCCGTAAACGGTGGAGCGCGAAAGGCCGTAATCCTCGGCGATAGAGGGGATGCTCTGTCCGCTCGAAATCGCGCGGCTGATTTCGGCGTCGCGGGCGGCATAGCGGCGTTTGGCCATGTCAGGGTCTCCCGCCCGGCACGGCAGGGCGGCCGGGTGATGGTCCGGTCCGGAGCCCGGTCGGTATCCGTTGCTGAAGTTCCGGCGCCCCGTCGAGCCCGGGCGGTTCGTTCGGGGCGCCGGTGAGGGCGGCTGCAGGTGCTGATGCTGCGCCGGGCCGGTTGTTGTCGGGATTACTGAGGCGGGGCGACCGGGTCCGGAGTGCCGCTGCCTTGAGCTCCCTTCGGCGCGTCGCCGCGCTCCACGGCGTCAACGCGGATGGCGAGCGCATCGACGCGGGCGGTCGTTGCCTCCATGCGCCGGTCGAGGCCGTCGCGGGTGCTGTCGAGGCGGGTGCCCAGGGAGTGGATTTCGGCCTTGAGATCTGTCCGGACCATGTTGATCTCGCCCTTGAGTTCGGTGCGGGTCTTGTCGAGACGCTCGCTGAGCGTCTGGATGTCGCCCTTGAGATCTGTTCGGACCATGTTGATCTCGCCCTTGAGTTCGGTGCGGGTCTTGTCGAGACGCTCGCTGAGTGCCCGGATGTCGCCCTTGAGTTCGTCGCGGGTCTTGTCGATACGGGTGCCGAGTTCTGTCCGAGCGGAACCGATCTTGCGCTCGATGCTGCCGAGCATGACGTAGACGGGTGCCAGTCCGAGGCCGAAGACAGCCACGATAACGGCGGGAACCAGCCAGGGTTTGAGGGTGTCCTTGATGGCGTCCATGGCAGGACCTCCATTCTTCCGGGGAATATAGGGTTCGACAGGCCGCGGGGGAAGCGGTGTCCCGGACCGAGCCTGTACGCCCCTCGACCGCTTTTCTTCGACTCCTTGTCGCGGCGTGGATCGTGACAGGCAGAAAACGGGGCCGCAGCAAGAGAGGATCGGGAGGAGACAACCGGGCAACGAAACGACGCTGTTTCACCTTCGCTCCCGGCGGCGGAAAATTCAAAGTGAGGGTTTTTCACCTTTGAATTCGGCTTGGCCAGGGCACGCCCGGAAAGGCAGATGACAGCATCAGGATATGTTAGACGGTCAGGCAGGGGAAGGCTCTCCCGCGCCCTGCCGGGCCTTCATGAGTTCGAGCCAGGCGATGAACTGTTCCTGTTCTTCTTCGGTCGCCTCGATCCATAGCGTCTGGAGGTGTTGAAGGGTCGTGTTTTCTCCGGGGGCGTCGGCTTCCGGTTCGCCTGACGGGATCTCCGGCGACTCATCATCATCGCCGTGACCGCGCATGAGTTGTGAGAGCGTCCTGGGTTCTTCTTCGGCGTCGCGCAGGGCATCGAGGACCCCGGTTTGCTTTTCCTCGTTCATACCGGAAATCCGGTAGAGGTCGCCTTCGCGCCAGGCGAGCGCGGTCTCGGCGAGTTCGTCCTGCAGCTCGGTCAGGATCTTCTCGCCGATGCGAAGCGCGCGCCGGATCGTCCAGGTGCTGAAAGGAGTGAAGCTCGCTGTCTCGGCGACGAAGCTTTTCGGATGCTCGCCCGCCTTGTACTCGGCGCTCTGGCGATCGCCGCCGCGCTTTGTTGCGGGGTAGAGGCGTTCATGGATCTGCTTTCGCCGAAACAGGAAACGCCCGCGGTCCAGCGGATGGAGCTCGGACCGCATCAGGTTCTCGTCGATCTCCAGCAAGGCCATCTGGTCGGCGTCCAGGTGGTCGAGCACGAAGGCTTCGATCTTGTTCTGCCCCAGCGAGCGCATGGCCTGACAGCGGTGCCCGCCGGCGATGAGGCCGTAGCGGTCGTTGCCAAGGGAACGAAGTTGGACTGGGTTCTGAAGGCCGTGCCGGCGAATGGACTCGGCGATGTGGGTGATGGCCGCCTGGTTGACGCTGCGCAGCCTGTCGCCGAAGTCGATGCTGTCCAGCGCCACCAGCACGGTCTGGCGAGGCTCTTCCCTGAGTACTGAGTGGGCTGGTACGGACCCGTCCATCAGTCATCTTCCTCCGGGGTGGGCCGAGGTTGAGGCGGCTCCGAATGTCCGCCTGCCGGGTGCAGCCGATCGTAGATTTCCTTGCGCTTGACGATGAGCTGAGCGCGGCCAAGAGCGGTGAGGCCGCCCCGATTCAGACTCCGGTCGATGTCGGCGATAGCTTGGGCGTCCGGTACAGTCATCGGTCTTTACCTTTTCCAGGTGAGTGGGGCGTGCATCACTCGCCTCCCTGCAGATCGAGCCATTCCCGGAACTCGGTGCGCTCGAGCTCGGAGGACTTGGTCCACAGCTTCTTGAGGCGGTCGACATTGCCCGGACGCGGAGGGGTGGATGTCGGGTCTTTCTTCAAGGCCGACAAGCTCGCGGGAGGTTCCTCCGCGTCGCGGAGGCGGGTGAGCAGCCGCTGTTGTTCATCCCCGTCCATGCCGGCGATGCGGTAGAGGTCCCCCTCTCGCTTCCGGATAGGGGTCTCGGCAAGGGCATCCTGTAATTCGGGAATGATGCTCTCGCCGATGCGGGTCGCTCGTTTGATCGTGCTTGGTGAGAAGGGAGTGGACAAGGCGGTAGCTTCGGCGAAGCTCGGGGGCGTTTCAGAATCAAAAGCTGAATTCTGGCTTTTGATATTCTCCCGATATGCCAAGCTCTTACGGTCGCCGCCATGCCCGGTTTCGGGATACAGGCGCTGGTAGACTTGTTTTCGCATGGCGAGGAATCGGGCGCGGTCGAAAGGATCGAGTTCCGCCCGGTAAAGGTTCTCGTCGATTTCGTGGAGGACCAGCTCGTCCTCGGGAACGTCATCGATCAGGAAAGCCTCGATCTCTACCCATCCAAGCAGCTTGGCGGCGGCAATCCTGTGGGCGCCGGCGGCAAGCTTGAAGCCGCCTTCGTCAAGCGTTCGGACGCTGATCGGAACCAGTTGCCCCTGCCGGTCCATGGATTCGGCGAGGTGTGCCGCCGCGGCCCGGTCGACGGCGCGTAGTCGGCCTTCGACGACAATGTCTGCGATCGGGACGCCCAGGGAATGACGGGGGCGGATCGCGTTCGGCACCTCGACCTGTTCGCGGTTCCTGGACTGTTTCTCCTGGATGCGTTCAAGGGATCGGTTGAAGCTAGCGATATTCGACATGGGGTCCTCCGGTCTTTCAGCTGGGCCGGGCGATGAGCGAGAGCGCCGGCTCGGGCCAGGTTTCGACGGTCCGGAACAGCGCCAGCACCTCGGCTGCGGCCGGACTGCCCGGCGCGAACTCGCTCACGGCCTGCCCGGCCGACATGGCCTGCGCGTAGGCGGCGCGCTGCCGCAGGATGACGGGCAGGACCGCGATGCCTGCCGGCGCGAACATGGACCGCGCAGCGTCGACCTGGCGGTGGCCGCGGGTCGGCGCCGCGTTGAAGAGGATCGCAGGCGGCGTCTGCGCCATCTGGCACACGTCGAGGGTCATGGCGACGGTCGCCATGTCGACGGCTTGCGGCCTGCAGGGAACGATCACCAGGCGGGCCATGCGGGCCGCGGCCAGCATCGAGGTGTCGGTGTGCCCGGCCGTGTCGCACACGATCAGGTCGAAGCCCTGGTCGCGGGCGCCGCCGATCTCCCGGGCAAGCCGGCTGGGTATGCTCGTGCGGACTTCGGGATAGGGAAGGTCCCGGAAGTCGTGCCAGGTCACGGCGCTGCCCTGCGGGTCGGTATCGAGAATCAGCGTTCTCCTTCCGGCCCGCGCCGCCTCGACGGCGAGGTTGGTGGCGACGGTGGTTTTACCTGCGCCGCCTTTTTGCGCGACGATGGTGATGACGTCGGGTTCCGTCATGGAAGCGGTTCCTTCTGAAGTGATCGTGCTGTGAGTCATCTTTTCAGGGCGTTCTCGATGTCGGAGGGAAATCCCCCGAGCGGGTAGCGGTTCGGCCCGGTCCGGTTGGCCCTGATGTCGACGTCGTCGCGTAGAGCCGAAAGGATTGAACCCGGCGCGGCGACCTCCTCCTGGATGAGCTCGCGGAACGCGGCATCGAGGGACAAGTGTTCGAGCTGGGCGGCGAAACGGAACGCTGCCGTTGCCGCTACAACCGGGCCTACCGCATCGCAGGCTTCCGTCCAGGTTTTGGGAGAGACGCGGAGCGTCTCAATGGCAAGCGTCCTGCCGGCGGCGGACAGGGAGTGCCAGTCGAGCGTTTTGGCCTCGAAGAGCGATACCATCGACTTGATTGCAGGGAGGCCGAGGGCCCAGAGCTGGTCCCTCGATGGATCGGTTGGACCGTTCGCGGCCGGTCGGGGAGCTGGCACGGCTGCGGTATCGATCTCTGCGTCAATGCGTGCGATCAGGTCGTCAAGCGGCGCCTTGTCCGATTCATTGGTCGACGAATACCAAGGGTAGTTGTCGGCGACGCTATCGACGAAGGCGCGCAGGTTCGTCTTGCGGGCCATGCCGGGCCGCTCGATAGCCATGAGGAAGGCGGCAGTGACCCGTTTGGACTTTCGATCGGGCTCGAAGTAGTGCCAGCGGTCCGGGGACAGGCCACAGGAGTCTTTCGCGACAAAGCGGCATTCGCGGATGATCCTGTCCCATCCCTTGTCGGCCCACGAGAACGGGGGGAGCAGCATGCGTATGTCGACAATGGAAGGAATGAGGTTGAAACGACCGGGAACCTCCTCCCTTCCGGTCGCGAGAGCCCGGAGCTCGGCACGGAGCATCGAGTACAGATCCAGACAGCCGGCTCTGGCGGCGCGGGCCGCACAGTCCAGGAAGAAGTCGACGCTGCAGCGTTCGGTGTAGGCGCCGATCCGCTTCGCGTGGATGAAGCAGACGATTGCGGTTGCCGGACGTCCGATGAGTTCGCAGGATCGGCGCCATGCGGACGGGGTCGGGGCAGGGTAGTGACCGCAAGGGCGCCGGAGACAGTCCGCGAGGATGAGCCAGTTGATAAGGGCGAGGGAGGAACACGGAAGTTGGTCGTGGGGCGCGAACCGGCCGAGCTCCCGCACGTGCTCCAGGGGAGGAAGAGACGGTTCGAGCACTGACGGGTATACGCCGGTTGCGGCGTCGCGGGCGATGAGGGTGAGACCGGCCGTTGCTGTGGCAAGGTCGAGCGGCCGGTCGGGAGGGTGTTGGAGGATGTCGTCGAGCCCGGCCGCGGTGTCGGGACGGAGGTCGAGCGCGTGTCGTGCGGCCGCGGTGATCGCAGCGGTTAGAGCGGTGTGCAGGCCAAGCGCTTCGCAGGCGGCATGCCAGGCCGCGCGGTCGATGCGCCGGTCGGGAAGCAGATGGCAACGGACAGCCCTGGCAATTGTCATCCAGTCGTGAGGTTCCTTGTCATGGCGGCCGAACGGGTGGGCCTGAACGAGGCGAAGGAGCTCGGCCAGCTGGGTGGGGGAAGGAAGGACAAAGCGTTTGGAGAGTGCAGGAGGCGGCGCTTTCAGGCGCTTGTGGTGTGCCAGGACCTCTGCGGCATAGCCGCGGAGGGTGAACTCGCCCGTGTGAATGGCCCGGGCTCGATCCAATGCGGTGTTCCACGGATCGCCCGGCAGGCGGCCCATCGTCGCCTCGGCGTCGAGGAGGATCAGCAGGACGGCGGCGCGACGCTTGCCGAGCGTGCGGGCGATCGCTTGCCATGCGTGTTTCTGGTGGTGTCGTGGTATGTAGAAGTTGAACCCGCCCCAGCGGATCAGGTCGAAGGTGCGGCTGAAGCTCGTGTCCTTCGCCCGGGCGACCCACGGAGCCTCGCCTCGGTGGTGCGTAACGTTGCTGAACGCCAGGAGGGGAAGCAGCGCCTCCAGCGCGGGCAGCCCGTCATCGGCGGACGGGGCGGTGGCGCGAGGCGCGCGGCCGGGGCCCAGGATGTGTCGCATGGCTTCGTCGAGGGAGCGGATCGGTTCGGTCATCGCCCGGTCTCCGGATGCAGGGGAGCGCCAGCCGCGGACGAGGAGTGGCTGAGGGCGTATTCGCGCAGCACGTCCTTGACGTATGGCCAGCGCCGGTCCCTGGCGATCATCCGGCGCCAGACCGCTTCGAGCCCGTCCGGGTCTGGAGAGCCGGTACATATCCGCGTCATGACGAACTGCGTCGCGATCTCCTCGGCCGCATCCGCTTCCTGCGCCGGCGGCGGTTGCGGGGCAGGCGGCTCGGGCTGTTGCAGGAGCCGGACATGGCGGCCGAGTGAACCGGGCGCTGCAGCTTCTTCCCGGACGAGATGCAGGAATGTCGATTCCAGGTCGGCCCCGGAAGGGTCGAGGCGCCGCTCGGCAATGACGGCGACGATCACGCCGATGACCGTCGTTCTGTGCAGGCCGAGAGTACCCATTGCGCCGCGCCAGGCCGGGCCGGAGACGGATAGCGTCTGGAGGCATTCGGTCATTGCCGCGTGCATCAGGTGGAGCCATCGGCGCCGTCCCCCGGAATGGGGGCCGAGCCGGTTCCGGATGCTCGCGGGAACGATGGGCTCCAGCGCCTCCAGGGAGGGTGCGAGAGGATCGGGAGGCGTTTCCAGGACTTCGACGGTCTCGACCGGGTCGATATCGGGTTCCGGGTCGGGCAGGGCGCTGCAATGCGGCGCCAGGCCGGGTTGGTCGGGTGGCGGGGAGGCCGCGGTCTCGGTGCCGGGTGCGGCGGGCGGGAGCCGGTCGACCATGCCCCATAGCGATTTCGAGAGGTCGAGTTCTCCCTTGCGGGCGGCGTCCAGCATGCCGCGCAGATAACCTCCGGCGGACCGGATTTCGCCGGCATCGGACCGGGAGGCGACCACGGCGATCGCGAGGGCGGCGCCGTCCGGCGAAAGCTGCTGGCAGGCCTCGCGCCAGGCGCTCGGAGAGACGCCGAGACGACTGCGGGTCAGGTTGGCGGCTGCCTGGAAGTCCGTGGAAGTCGGTTCGGCGCCTTCGGGCAGGTGGGCGGCGAAGGAAGGCGGGAGAGCCTCAAGGATCAGCCAGCCGGGGGGCGCCTTGCTGTTCGGAGAGGGCCGGCGACTACCTTCCTCCCTTTCCGGTCCAGGGCGGGCGGCGGGCGGTGCGTCGCTGTGAGAGGCGGTTGTGGGTTCGGGACCCGCCGCTACAGGAATTTCAATTTCAGATTCATTTGTAAGTGTAATTGGCTGCGGGGAATTTTCGCTGGTTAGGCAACAAATATTCGTTGGCTTACCATCAAGATTCGGTGCAGCGGAGAGCTCATCGGGCGGGGCTGAAGGGGGCATGGAAGTCAGCACGGCGACGAGGTCCGCCTCGAGCGTGTCGGCGTCATGGCGAAGCTCGCAAAGCGCGGAGAGCGGGAGCCTGGTGAGGGCGGTCGTCGGCCAGAGAGCCTCGATGCGGGATTGCAGGCGCCGCGTCGCAGGATCGTCGACCGGCAGGCGGCCGTCTTCGATGGCCTGTTCGAGCGTTTCCTTGTTGCTCTTCCGGAGGCTCTTGATCTGCTGGCGTAGAAGACGTCGCGTGTGGTGCTCCTCTTCGGCGTCTTCGGCGGTCTGAAGAACGCGGGGAAGCAGCGCGGCGACGGGCGAGAGGTCGAGGCCGAACGGGATCCGCTCGCCTGTCTTCGGGTCGTAGTGGACCTTGCGGTGACAGTTGGTGCTGTCGCGCATGGCCAGGACGCCCAGCTCCATGAGGCGTCGCAGGTGGTAGCGGACGTTCGAGTCCGACTTGCAGCTGAAGAGCTCCTTCAGCGCGTCCTGGGACAGCCAGACCATCGGACGCGAGCTGTCCTTCCAGTCGCGCGCGGTGGTCACGCCTATCAGCGTCTCGGTCAGAAACACCTGGTGGGGTGACCAGCCGAGCCTGGCCGCGACGTCGTGTTTCTTGAGGGAGCGGGTGAGAGTGAAGCGGTCTGTGCCTTCCGGCAGGCCGCACCATTCGTTGGCGCGGCGAAGGGCTTCCAGATAGGGCAGGTCCCGCTTGCGTGTGCCGGACGGGTTGGGGCTGCGGGAAGGTCCGGCGCCCGTCGAGGGGGTCGTAGGATGTTGTTCAAGCATGGTGTTCGACGCTCGGCGGCGTCCATGCCTCGATCCCCACTTTTTTCGCTTCACCGGCTTGACTGGGCAGACCGGGAGGGTTACCTTCCGCGCTTGAGAGGCTTCGGAAGGTCCTAACTGCGTGCTTGGGGACTGAAGCTACAGTCCGATTTTCGGGCTAAATGCGGGGGGCAGAATTGGTAGTTCCGTCCCCCGCTTTCTTTAACCGCTTGACTGCCAATTTTCTGCCGAGCATACTCTCCCGACCTGTTTGCCTAAGGGCAGTCAGGTGTGGAGGACGGCACAGGTTCGGTTTCCGGCATCCGGTTGACCGCATTGTAATAGGGTTGGCTGGCGATGGGCCGGGGCGCCCCGAGGGCATCCGCGATCCGGCAGATTTCCGCAATGCGCCAGGACCGGTAGTTGGACACGCCGTAATACAGCACCTTGCCGGCCCGGATCAGGTCGTCCATCGCCCGCACGGTTTCTTCAAGCGGCGTCTCCGGGTCTTCCTTGTGCAGGTAATACAGGTCGATCCGGTCGGTGCCGAGGCGTTTCAGGCTGGCCTCGCAGGCGCGCAGCATCCATTTCCGGGAAAGACCGCCGCCATTGGGTCCCTCGCCCATCCGGTTGAAGAGCTTGGTGGCGATGACCCAATCGTCGCGGTCGTGCGCGATGGCCCGGCCGACGACCTCTTCGGAGCGCCCGCGGTTATAGCCGTCCGCCGTGTCGACAAAGTTGACGCCGCCAGTCCGGGCATCCTCGACCATGGCCTCGGCGTCTTCGGGCGATGTCGGCCCGCCGAACATCATTGCGCCCAGGCAGAGTTTCGAGACCTTGAGCCCGCTTCGCCCGAGATTCCGGTATTCCACTCCGCGTCCCCCCGATGCTTCCGCGCCTCTATATGGCCGAACCGCTGCCGGTGCGGCAAGTATCGGCTGTTGCCGGCGCCGTGCGTGGTTTGCGCGTCGGCACGGGCCCCAATAGGATGACCTGCAAGACGCTCCGGCTACCGGTTCGGGTGCAAGGGGCGGGCCTCGTGCCGGGGTAGGAGGGGAACCGGGGATGACTGTCGAGCCGCGCGCCTTCCGGGACACGCTTGGCCGCATGCCGACCGGCGTAACGGTGATCACGACCACGGCGCAGGATGGAGAAATGCACGGCGTGACCATCGGGTCGTTCAGTTCGTTGTCACTGGAGCCGCCGCTGGTGCTGTTCTGCCTCGACAAGGACGCCAATTGCCGCCAGGCGTTCCTCGACAGCACCCATTTCGCGGTCAATGTGCTGGCGGAGGACCAGTCGGGCCTGTCCTCGATTTTTGCGACCAAGAATGCGCCGCGCCCTTGGGACGACCTCGATTTCTCCATCGGCGAAGCGAGCGGCGCTCCCCTGATGGCAGGCGCGGTTGCGCAGATCGAATGCACTACCGAATCGGTCCATGACGGTGGAGACCACGATATCGTGATCGGCCGCGCCAAGACCCTGGCTTCATCGGAAACGGTCCGGCCGTTGATCTTTTTCGCGGGCGGCTATCGCCGGCTGGACGGCGACGGCTCTTCATAGGTCCACTCACGGCGGACCGAAGCATCGGACTCGCCGGGAAGCCGCGCAGTTCTTAGTTCGTTGAATTCCGGCGCAGACAGCAGTTCGCGAAGTGCCCAGACGGCCGCTCCGCGCACAAGCGGTGCCGGATCGTCCAGCGCATGTCTTGCAGTCGGAACCAGCGTTGCGTCGCCGCTATTGCCGACCGCGATCAGCACGTTGCGCAGAAAGCGGTTGCGGCCCGTGCGCTTGATCGGGGAGCCGGAGAAGACCTCCCGGAAGCCTGTATCGTCCAGCCCGGCGAGGTCGGCGAGCTTGGGCGCTGTCAGTTCGACGCGCGGTAGAAGGTCCGGCTCCCGGGCCCGGGCGGCGAACTTGTTCCACGGGCAGACGGCCAGGCAGTCGTCGCAACCGTAAATCCGGTTTCCCATGGGCCTGCGGAACGCGTGCGGGATCGGTCCCTTGTGTTCGATTGTCAGATAGGAAATGCAGCGCCGGGCATCGAGCCGGTATGGGGCGGTGAAGGCCTCGGTCGGGCAAATGTCCAGACAGGCGCGGCAAGTGCCGCAACGGTCTTCATGGGGCTCGTCCGGGGCGAGCGCCAGCGTCGTGAAGACTTCGCCCAGGAAAAGCCAGGAGCCGTATCGGCGCGATACGAGATTGGTGTGCTTTCCCTGCCAGCCAAGACCGGCAGCCTCGGCAGCGGGCTTTTCCATGACGGGCGCGGTATCGACGAACACCTTGACCCCGCCACCCTGGGTCTCGACCAGCCAGCGGGCCAGCCGTTTCAGCTTTTTCTTGACGACATCGTGATAGTCGCGGGCCGTGCGGGCATAGACCGAGACCGTGCCCCGCTCTTTGTTCGAGAGCAATTCGAGTGGATCGCCCGTCGGGCCGTAACTCATGGCCAGCGCAATGACCGTTTGCGCTTCCGGCCAGAGCGCATCGGGGCTCGAACGGCGGGCCTCATGCGCGGCAAGCCAGCCCATATCGCCGTAGCGGCCTTCTCCGAGGAACTCCCGAAGATTCCGGCGAACCTCAAAACGCGATGCCGCCGGCGCAAAGCCGACGGCATCGAATCCCAGGCCCAGCGCATGCTCTCTGATTGCTGCCGGCCCGACCGGCGCTGGCGACGCCGGGCCGGCAGGCACCATCAGAACGGTGGGTTCTGCGCGGCCAGCATGCCGTAAAGCATCGGAATCGAGAGCATGGTGTTGGTGCGCGAGAACATCAGCGCCCGGCGCGCGGCCGGAGGCTTCTGGTCGTCCGACGCATCCACGATGCCCAGCGCGATCTTCTGGCTGGGCCAGATCACGAACCAGACATTGAACGCCATGATGAGGCCGAGCCACATGCCGATGCCGATGAAGGCGCTGACGCTGCTGCCGTCGGCCAGGCCGATGGCGAGCCAGTCGCCGAACGTGCCCTGCATGAGCGCGAGCAAGAGGCCCCAAAGTACCGTCGAGGCCGCTGACCAGCGGAACCAGAACAATACCGCCGGAGCGATGTGCTTGCCGATGGCGGGTTTCATTTCGTCGGGGATCTTCGGCATGGTCGGGACCTGCACGAAGTTCAGGTACCAAAGCAGACCGATCCACATCACGCCGCTCAGGACATGGAACCATCGAACGAGATGGAGAAGGAATTCATTTTCCATGACGTATCGTCCTCCCTTTCCGTGCCTAGCCGCCGATTGCCTGGGCGACGATAATCAGGATGACGGTCAATACGACCCCCAATCCGACTGTCATATGGAGCGATTCCAAGGGGTTCTTCATCGAAGTCTCCTCCCCGCCGGGTTTTCGCGCGATTATATCTGTTAGGCGGCGTCCAAAAGCAAGAACCGTTTGCGTTGCCGCTGGGGATTTTCCGGCCGCAAAGCCCGGTCCAATCCCGTTTGCGGGCAGTCGGACGGTCGCTGCGAGCTACCGGAATCGGTGCATGAGCGGAGTAAATCCGGCAAGAAGCAAATCGAACCTTCCGAGACGGACCCGCTCCGCCAGTGGGTCCAGGCGGCGCAATTTCCGCGCCAGGCGGCGGCCCGTGGCGACGGTCATGGCCGCCTGCGCGGCCAGGCCGCGATGACGAATCCGGCCAGGCAAGCCCGCGGCGATGGCCAGCATGTCGTCGACGCGGTCGAGTCCTGCGTCCAATGCCGCGCGCAGTGCCGGAGCGGTGCGGCACTCCGCCAGCAGGCTGCGGTCGTGCAAGAGGGCGGCCGGAATGTAAGCGCGGTCGAGTCGGCGATAGTCCTCTCCGCAATTCCGCAGAATGCTCAGAACCTGGTGGGCGATGCACAGAGCGTCTGCCGGCCGCCTGGCCTCGTCCACCTCATCGTGCAGCGCCAGCAGGAACCGCCCGGCCGGCACGGCGGAAAAGCTGCAATAAAGGATGAGGTCGTTCCAGCTCTCGTAGGTTTTCCCCCGGGCATCCTGACGGAACGCATCGAGCAACATGAGAGCCGGCTCGACAAGGGCAGGGGTTCCGGTGAGCGCTTCATGCAGGGCTGAGGCTTCCGGCGGGCCGTTCCCGTTTCGCAGGCCGTCTCCGAGCGCGTCAAGCCGGGCGAGCTTTTCCTCCGGGTCGATCTCGGGATCGTCGGCAATGTCGTCCGCATGTCGGGCGAAGCGGTAGAAGGCCAGGACGGGCGCCCGGCTCGCGGCGGGCAAATGGCGGGAAAGGACCGGAAAATTCTCGGCCTTCGGGGTCTTGCCGGGACGCGGCGGGGCGCTCATCGTCCCTCCTCTGGACTGCGGGCTGTCTTTCCTGCCCCGAAGATATTGCGCCATGGCCGAGCAAAGCAACGACGCAGCCTATTGCAAGGACCGGGTTATCCGGTTCGATGCGGACCGGGCAGCCGTCATCGCCTTCCAGCCCGCACGGGC
>Ga0209543_1000721_pt1 | contig 38118 bp, 30 predicted proteins | sample MesohylFT_FD_187296 | JGI IMG/M metagenome (GOLD analysis project Ga0209543, IMG submission 187296) | Host-associated microbial community of the marine sponge Aplysina aerophoba from Gulf of Piran - sponge mesohyl, lysed by freeze-thaw... | ecosystem: Host-associated > Porifera > Sponge >...
GAGGATCAAAGAAAGCGCCGCGGTCAGCGCCCATCCCGCACTCGGCCACCGTCCCGGGAAATCCGCCAACCAATCAAAGCGAGAAAATACCCCGCGCTTCTATCCGGCTAGATCGGAAAACAACACCCCGCTCTTCGACCAGCGGTTCATGCGCATGTAGATGGTGTGCCAGTTGCCGAAGCGGGCCGGCAGCCCCCGCCACTTGCAGCCATGCTCGGCCACGTAGAGGATGGCGTTCAGCACTTGCAGGTTCGACAGCCTGACGTTGCCGCGTTGCACCGGAAGGTACGGGGCAATGCGGGCGTATTGAGCCTCCGTGATCTCCATCCGGGGATGATAGCACGATTCGCATAATTAGTGTGAACAGGCCCACTAACCGCTGACCCGCCGGGCGAACCAGGCGTTGACGATGACCGCGATAATCACGATCGCTCCGACGAACCCCTGGAGATAGACGCCGGGGGCGCGCAGAAGGATGAGGAGGTTGTCCACGGTGAGGATGAGGGCCACTCCGAGACAGATGCCGAGCACCGTGCCCCGACCGCCGAAGAGGAAGACGCCGCCGACGACGCAGGCCGCGATGGCCTGGAGCTCGAGCCCGGTGAGGGTCTGGGCGGGGATGATCGCGTTGACCCGGGTTGCCGACATCGTTCCCGCGATTGCCGCGCCCACCGAACAGATGACGAATCCGACCCGTTTGACCCGGTTCACGTTGACGCCGACGGCGATCGCCGCCTCGCGGTTGCCGCCGACGGCGAGGAAGTGATTACCGATCCGATGCCGGTTCAGGAAAAAATAGGCGACGACCGCGAAGAAGATGAACCACAGGAACTGGGCATGGAGCGGCCCCACGATGTGACCGGTGAGGACCGCCTCGAAGGTCTCGCCGGGATAGATCGATACCTGCTCGGAAGAACTCGACTTGGGGTCCGATGAAAAGAACCGGACCACGCCGCGCAGGAAGAACATCATCCCCAGCGTGGCGATGAAGGAGGGGATCACCAGCTTGGTCGTGATGAGCCCGTTCACGATCCCGACCACGAGGCCGACGAAGAGGGCGAGCAGGACCGCCGCCCAGAGCGGCCAGTTCCACTCGTTCATGGACAGCCCCATCAGGTAGGGGGCAAGGGTGTAGACGCCGGCGACCGACAAATCGAACTCGCCGGCAATCATCAGCATTCCGACGCCGAGAGCGAGTATCCCGAGGGTCGGTATGGTCTGGAACAAGACACCGAGATTGCCGCTGGCGAGGAAGCGGAAGTCGCTGGGAACCACGATTCCGATGACGATGAGGGTGAGGATAAAGGTGCCGTAGAGGACGACGATGTTGGCGGCGGGATATCGGAGGAAGCGCGTCCACAGCGTCTGGCGAACATAGCGACCCGCGCCCGCTTCCGTGCCGGCGTTCGATTCCGATGCGCTCATGTCCGTCGGGAATTCCCTGGCGGAGACCGAGCCGGCCCCTCCCCGCGACCGCCCGTCTGTGGGCGGCCGCGGGGAGGGATCTCGGTTCCCTAATCAGGCGAGGACCGGAACCCTAGCGATAGGTTCCGGCAAAGTCGGTCGCCGCCTGGGCATTGGATGCATCAACGACGCCGTTGCCCGTGTCGACGCCTCCCGGCGCCAGGTTGTAGCGAACCTGGTAGGCGATGAACATGACGGGCAGGAAGCCCTGCCAGAAGGGCTGCTGATCCATGGTTGCCGTCGTCAGTCCGGCATTGATGTTCTCCATAATGCGCGGATTAACGTCGAACCCGCCGTTCGGCAGGCCGTCGAGCCCTGCCTCTTCAGCGGCCTGGGGCAGCACCGAGGTGGGAATGTTGCCGAGCCCGATGGCGCAGTCGGTATCGGGGTTGGCGAGCAGGTACTCGGCCACGATGTTGAGGTTCTCCGCGACCTGGTCGCCGGTGCCGATCATCTCGCTCGTGATCCCGGCCGCGTCCAGCGCATTCTTGACGCCCTGATAGCGCTCGCCGGCGTAGATGAGATCGGGGAACTCGACCGGCGCGACACAGTGATCCCCTTCCTTGAGGCCGTGCTCAGCGATCATCCTCGACCCGATGATGAAGCCGGAAGCGATGAAGTCCTGGCCGACGAAGGCCTGGCGCGCGGTATCGGGGTCGTCGATGTTCGAAGAGATGACCGCCATTCCCGCGTCACGCGCCTTGGCGATGACCTCGATCATCGCGTCCTCGACGGAGATCATCGGCACCACGCCGTCCTGCCGGTTGGCGATGGCGGTCTCGATGATGTTGATCTGGCGCTGCGGGTCGCCCTCGGCATTCTGGATGTCGAGATTGACGTTGAAGAGCTCTGCCGCTTCCCTCGCGCCGTACATCACCGGCTCGAAGAAGACGTTGCCCGGGCAGCAGTGGACGATGAGGGTCACGTCGACGTTGTCGTCGTCCAGCTTGGCTTGACCCGGTTGGGCCAACGACAGTCCGAGGATCGCCGCTCCAAGCGCGACGAGGATCCGGTTTCGAGTCATGGTCTGAGTTCCTCCCTCTTATTCAAGGCTGGCGGTCTTCGCGGCACACCCGGCCAGGCATCCGTTCTGGGTTCGCCAACACCCATGTCGTTCGTATCGCATTCACGCAGGACCTTCGTCAGGCCGCCTCCTCCCAACGATCGAGCCAGGGCCCGGAGCACGAGTACTCGAAGCTGTCGTCGGCGAGGCCCCGGTAGGCCTGAAGGTCGTCGAGCTGGCCCTCCGCCCATTCGGCAACGTCGATACGGAAATCGGGATCGTCGGCCCTTCGCATCTGCACCAGCGGCCGATCGTCGAACCCCGCCGGCTCGCCCGGGCGCTGATAGCGGAGGTCGACCGACCACCGGATCTTGTCAGAGTAATTCTCGGTCGAGCGGTGCGGCATCATCGTGTTGTGGAAGAGGACCGAGCCCATCTTCATCTCGCAGGTGACGCGCTCGCCCTCCGGTAGGTCGGCCTCGTCGATGTAGACGTACCAGGACTTCGGATGCCCGACCACGCACTCCTTGCGGTGGCGGAACACCTGCCCCGACCGGTGCCCGCCGCGGACCACCTGGAGTGCCCCGTTTTCGCTGTTCGCATCGATGAAGGGGATCCACGCGACCGGCTGCAGCGTGCGCTCCATTCCGGGGGTGAAATAGGCCGCGTCCTGGTGCCACGGGACGGTCATCAGCTGCGTGTTCGGGGTCTTGGGCCGGATCGCGCTGATCGGATGGCCGCAGATGTCGGGGCCGAGAAAGCGTTCGAGAATGTCGAGGAGCTTGTCCGACGTCCAAAGTTTCGCCAGTGCCGGTCGAACCTGCTCCCGGTTGTGAACGAGCGGGGCGGCGCCCGGCCACTGCTCCTCGAGCTTCGTCAGGCGGTGGAAAAAATCCTGGTCCGCGCACTTGTCCGAGACCTTGCCTGCCCGATGGAGCTTCTCGGCCCATTCGTCCACGACCTGCTCGAGCTCGTCCATGACCGGCTGGAGGTCGTCGTCCGTCAGCAAGTCCTCCACGATGAGAAAGCCATCGTCGAAGTACTGCTGAACCTGCTGGTCGGTGATCGCCATGAGGTTCTCCCCTCGATCCCGTCGGCGCGCCCGGACCCGTGACGGTAACCAGGACCGCCGCTCCGAAACCCTAGCAAGCGCAAATTTGGATTACAACGCTGCCGGACCGGCGCGCGGCGCGACGTCTCGGGAAGCCGCAACTGCCGGTCGCAACCCGAGCCGCGGAGAAGAATTGGAGCGCAAGGCCGGGCATGGGCTAAAATCCGGGCCGGACAACCCGGTTAGGGTCCTGGCCAGTTGGCAGGTGCCAGCCGCAATCGGGTCGGCCGGAGGATCGTCGAGAGCCGCCGGACAGGGCGCGCCGTGTGCGCTTCGCTTCGGCAGGCGGCTGCTCGCGAGGCGGTGATGTTTGGCTCAATGCCGTAGGGCTGAACGCACAGGAGGGATGCAGGCATGGCCATTGCACGCAGGGACTACAGCCTGAACGGCGAGGAGACCAGGCGCGCCTGGGAGAAGGGCCTCGTCTCGGCGGACTGGTACCAGTCCCCGGTGCCGCGCGCGCGCCTCAAGGAGCTCATGAAGCGCCGCAACTTCCCCGCGCTCTGGCATCTCTTCCTCTGGTTTGCGCTGATCGCCGGCCTCGGCGTCCTCACCTGGTTCACCTGGGGCACCTGGTGGATGGTGCCCGTCTATTTCGCCTACTGCACGATTCTCGGCGGCTCGTCCGATCCGCGCTGGCACGAGTTCGGTCACGGCACGGCGACCGCCATCCCCTGGCTCAACGACGCGGTCTACAACTTCGCGTCGTTCTTCCTGCTGCGTGAGCCGACAATCTGGCGCTGGAGCCACACGCGACACCACACCGACACGATCATCGTCGGCCGGGACCCGGAGATCATCACCCCGCGGCCGCCCAACTTTCGCTCGCTCTTGTTCGCCGCCTTCAATCTCAACATCGGGGTGAAGGCGATCAGGCATGTCTTCATCCACGCGTGCGGCAAGAAGACCTTCCCGGAAGAGGACTTCGTGCCGGAATCGGAGTGGTGGAGGGTGTACCTGGCCGCGCGGGTGTGGATCGCGATCTGGTTCGGCGTCATCGCGCTGGCGATCGCGACCGGTTCGGTGCTGCCGATCGCGCTGGTGCTGGTGCCGCCCTTCGTCGGCTTCTGGATCGCGCTCTTCTTCGGGGTGACCCAGCACCTCGCCCTTGCCGACGACGTGCTCGACCATCGCCTCTGCACCCGCACCGTCTACATGAACCCGGTGCTGCGTTTCCTCTACCTGAACATGAACTATCACGTGGAGCACCACATGTTCCCGCTGGTGCCCTACCATGCCCTGCCCAAGCTGCACGAGGAGATCAAGGCGGACTGCCCGCCACCCTGCCCGAGCGTCTGGGCGGCCTACCGGGAGCTGGTTCCTACCCTGTTCAAGCAGCGCCGGGACCCGGAGCTCTGGATCCACAAGGAGCTGCCCCAGGCCCCCGCCGAAGCAAAGGTGGCAGCCGCGGCGGAGTGAGCGCGGCGCGCGCGGTGCAGGAGTCCGGCGGTCAGGAAAGAATTTCGATGAGCGACTGGGTCAGGGCCTGCGCGATCGACGATATCGAGCCCGAGGACGTGATCCGCTTCGATCACGACGGGCGGACGTTCGCGATCTACCGCAGCCCCGACAACGAGTTCCATGCGACCGACGGATACTGCACCCACGAGGAGGCGCACCTCGCCGAAGGCATGGTGTTCGACGACGTGATCATGTGCCCGAAGCACAACGGCCGATTCCACTACAAGACGGGCGAGGCGCTCGGCGCCCCGGTTCTCGACGATCTGGCCGTCTATCCGGTGCGGATCGACAATGGGTCCGTCTACGTCGATATCGGCTGACCGGCCCGACAGTCTAGCTTGCCTCCGGTCAAGGACCAATGCTCCGGCGGGGTCGCTGTCCACGGCCAGAATCTTGGGGGCCGTAGCACCAGCCGCCGTCGTCACGGCGATCTGTCTTTCGCCCCGCCCTCGCTCCTGAACGCGATGCAATAGGGATCATGCCGGATTGACCGGTGTCAGACGCGCGGCCAGTGTCGCGGGGATGTTGGTCATGTGCGGGTGAGGCAGGTGGTCCCACTTCTCACCATGGGCTTTCGGCCCTTCTACCTGTTGGCAGGGGCGTTTGCGGCGTTCGCGCTGCCGGTCTGGCACTTTGCGCCGGGGGATGTGCTGCCGAGCGAGCCCTACCTTGCGGGGCCCGCTTGGCACGCGCACGAGATGGTGTTCGGCTTCGCCGCGGCGGTGCTCACGGGCTTCCTGCTGACGGCGGCGCGGGCGTGGACCGGGCTCGCCACGCCCACCGGCTGGCGGCTCGCGGCACTGGCGGGGCTCTGGGTGGCGGGGCGGGTGCTGGTCGCGACCGGGCCGGCGGTCCCGGCAATCGTCGTGGATTGCCTGTTCCTGCCCTGCGTCTCGCTCGTCATCGCGCTGCCGGTCCTGAAGGCGCGCAACCATCGGAACCTGCCCGTCGCGGCGGTGCCGGCGCTGCTCGGCGCGGCCAACCTGCTCTTCCACTTGGACCACGCGGACCTGATCACGCTCGCACGCGCGAACGGCGGCGCACTGCTGGGGCTGGATCTCTTCGCGCTGCTGGTCACGCTGATGGCGGGGCGGGTGATCCCGGCGTTCACCGCCAACGCGGTGCCGACGGCCAAGCCCCGGCGGAACGCCTACGTGGAGTTCGTGGCCTTCGCCACGCTCGCCATCCTGCTGGTGGCGGGCGCGCTCGGCGAATGGGTGCCGGGCGGAGCGTGGCTCGTGGCGGTGGCGGCGCTCGGCGCGGGCACCCATGGCGTGCGGCTCTGGCTCTGGGACCCGGCGGCGACGCTGCGCGAGCCGCTGCTCTGGGTGCTGCCGCTCTCCTACGCCTGGCTGCCGGCGGCGCTGATCCTGCGCGCACTCTGGCTCGCCGATGTCAGCGTGCCGCCGGCTGCGGCCTATCACGCGCTGGGCGCGGGCGCGATCGGCGGGCTCATGCTGGGAATGATGACGCGGAGCGCCCTCGGCCATACGGGCCGGCCGCTCGCTGCAGGCCGCGCGGAGTTGATGGCGTACGTGCTGGTTCACCTCGGCGCGGCGCTGCGGGTCTTCGGCCCGCTCGCCGGCGCGGAGGCCGAGCCTCACGCCCTCGCCGCTTCGGCCCTGCTCTGGTCGGGCGCCTTCGCCCTCTTCCTCGGGGCCTACTGGCCCCGCCTCACCCGACCGCGCATCGACACGGCGCCCGCGCCCGAGAGCTGAGGATAGGCCGGCCGCGCTTATGGAACCCACAGGAAAAGCATATTGGACATGGCTCCCGCCCGGTCCGACCTCCCGATGAGACGCGATACGCTGACCACGGGAGTGCGCCATGGCCAATACGGGCGAAGCGACGGAGCGCGACGACATCCTTGTCGGCGGTGCCGAGGACGACCGAATTGAGGGCCGCGGCGGCAACGACATCATCGAAGGCGGGAGTCATCTCGACCATCTCGAAGGCGGCGCCGGCCACGATATCGTGCTCGGCGGGTCGGGTGACGACGTCATCGGCGGCGGAGCCGGCCGGAACATCCTGCGCGGCGGAAGCGGCAACGATGTCGTGAGCGGTGGCGCGGACCGGGACTTCCTTTTTGGGGATACCGGCGCCGACGCCCTCCACGGCCACGGCGGCAACGATCGACTGTGGGGCGGCGAGGGCAACGACACCATCTCCGGGGGCGGGGGCGACGACCTCCTCCTGGGTGGGGCAGGCGACGACCAGATGGTCGGCGGGGCAGGCGCCGATTGCTTCATCTACTACGAGAATTCGGGTAACGACATCATCCAGCACTTCGAGGTCGAAAAGGACGTGATCGACCTGCGCCTGCTGCCGGTGGCGATCGAATTCGAAGAGCTATCCATCTTGGAGACGGATGACCGCAGCGGTGTCGTCGTCAAGCACGATGCTCTCGCCGGCTCGATCGAGATCAGGGGGATCACCAAGTGGGACCTGACCAAGTCCAACTTCGAAATGCCGGACGGAACGACGACGTCGATCACCATCGAAGGCACCACGATCAACCGCCCGGTTGATCCGTTCATGGGATCGGACAATTCCGCTCTCATGCTCGACGGCAAGGAAGACAACACCATCAAGGGCATGGGTGGATACGACAGCATCTTGGGCGGTGAGGGCGACGACCAAATATTCGGCGGCGCTGAGTCCGACGATCTCTACGGCGAGGAGGGCAACGATAGCCTGGACGGGGGCACGGGCAGCGACCGGCTCTTCGGCGGCGAGGGAGACGACACGCTCGACGGCGGCACCGAGGACGACCTGCTCGTCGGCGGCCAGGGCGACGACCTTCTCACGGGCGGCGCGGGCGCCGACACCTTCGTATTCACGCCGGACCACGGCGACGACACGATCACCGACTTCGCCCTTGGCCAAGACCTGATCGACCTGTCGAGCCTCGAAGAGATCGCCGGCTTCGAAGATGTCAACATCGAGACCTACGGGATGACGACGGTGATCGAATTGGCATGCTGCGGCGGGGGCCTCGTCCGACTCGAGGGCGTCGACGCGGACGATTTCGACGCGGACGACTTCGTGTTCTACGCGCCGTCCGCCGACGCAGCGTCAATCGACGGGATTTGACGGCTCCAGCCGGCACTCACCCAAAAAGCGCGCATCGTCCAGCGAAGGCATGTTCTGGCCAGACCGGCGGCCGACGACATCGCTGGCCCTTATAGCTACGCCAATGCGGCCGCCCATCATGCCTAACCTTATGGAACCATTAGGATAACGCTATTGGCAATCATCCTCGCCCGGACCGACCTAAGGGTCAGGTATCGAGAGCAGCCTGCAGGAGGCAGCGATGGCCAAGACCTTGGATCCCGTAACCGACGAGTCCGTCATCCGCAGCGGAGGCGGCCGCAACGACACCTTCGACGGCAGCAACGACCACGACATCCTCGAAGGCGGGGGCGGTAACGACACGCTCTCGGCCGGCGGCGGCCGCGATCACGTGCTCGGCGGCTCCGGCGACGACGTTGTCGACGGCGGCGGTGACCGCGACATCGTGCGCGGCGGCAGCGGTGACGATTACGTCAGAGGGGGTGGGGGGGACGACTTCCTCTATGGCGACTCCGGCAACGACCACATCGTGGGTGACGCAGGGTGGGATCGTCTCATCGGCGGCAGCGGCCACGACTTCCTCGAAGGCGATGACGGAGAGGACGTCATCGTCGGCGAAGAGGGCGACGACCTCCTGAGCGGCGGCGCGCGCGAGGATCACTTCGTCTACCTCGGGAATGACGGCAACGACGTCATCTTCGACTTCAAGCCGGGAGAAGACGTCATCGACCTGCGCCTGCTGCCCGAGGCGATCAGGTTCTCCGACCTCACCATCGCGGACGTTGAGGAGGGATGCGGGGTCAGGATCACCCACGCAGCCCTCGACGGCTCCATCGAGCTCAGGGACTGCAACGCGTCGGAACTTTCGGCGTCGGACTTCAGGATGCCGGACGGCGAGACGACCAAGATCACCATCGACGGCGCCTGGATCGTCCGACCGAGCGATGAGTACAACGGGTCGGACGGCGCCGTGCTCTATGTGAACGGCGAGGGCGACGGCACCGCCTTCGCCGAGGGCGGACAAGACCGCGTCTTCGGCGGCGAAGGCGCCGACAAGCTCGACGGCGGAAGCGGGGCCGACGCCATCTACGGCGAGGAAGGCAACGACACCATCGCCGGCGGCTTCGGCGACGACCGGCTCTTCGGCGGCGAGGGCAACGACACCATCGCCGGCGGCTTCAACGACGACCGGATTGTCGGCGGCGAGGGCAACGACACGCTCACCGGCGGCGCCCACGACGACACCTTCGTGTTCGGCCGCGATCATGGCACCGACTGGATCACCGACTTCGACCGCGGCGACAACACGATCGACCTCTCGGCGTTCAAGGGGCTCTCGGGCTTCGACGATCTGCACGTCTGGGCTTTCGGAACCGCTGCCATGGTCGATCTCACGAGCCGCGGCGGGGGCCAGATCTGGCTTCAGGACACGGCCGTGAGCGACCTCAGTGCCGAGGACTTCGTGTTCTACGAGCCGGCCACCGACGCCGCGTCCGTCGACGGCATGTGACGGGGTTTCCAGCAGCGCGGAGAACGCCTTGATCGACCCGATTTAGAAGCAAACGCTTGGACAAGCCAACAGGAGGCAACGATGGCCAACCCGAATGAAGCAACGGAAAACGACGACATCCTGATCGGCGGCGCGGGCCATGACACCGTCGATGGCCGCGGTGGCAACGATATCATCGAGGGCGGAAGCCACAGCGACGCGCTCCAGGGCAACGGGGGCCGCGATGTGGTCCTCGGCGGATCGGGCGACGACGTCGTGCGGGGCGGGGGAGACCGCGACATCGTGCGCGGCGGCAGCGGCGACGATTTTGTCAACGGCGGCACGGGCAACGACTTCTTGCTGGGGGACACCGGCGACGACCACCTGGTCGGCTCCCTCGGAAACGATCACCTGTGGGGCGGCGGGGGCAACGACATCCTGCGCGGCGGCGACGGAAACGACATCCTCACCGGCGGGTCCGGCGACGACACCATGATCGGCGGAAGCGGCGCGGATACTTTCGTCTACGGCGTGGAGGCGGACGACGACGTCATCTACGAATTCGAGGTGGACAAGGACGTGATCGATCTGCGCATGCTGCCCGAGGCGATCGCGTTCTCCGACCTCTCCATCGTCGACAAGGAGGACGGGAGCGGGGTCTGCATCACGCACGCAGCACTCGATGGCTCCATCGAGTTGAGGGGCCTCGCCGCAGCCGAACTCTCGGCATCGAACTTCGCCCTGCCCGACGGAACCCCGCCATCCTTCCACGCGCATGGTTCTTCGGTCGTGCTGGGCGATTCGGACGGCAACCGCCTCATCGGCGGTGGTGAGCCTGAAACCATCCTGGGCGGCGAAGGAGACGATCGAGTCGAGGGGAAGGAAGGCGCCGACGACCTCTTCGGCGAGGAAGGCGACGACACCGTCGTGGGCGGCGCGGGTCGCGACCGGCTCTTCGGCGGTGAGGGCGACGACAAGCTCGACGGCGGCACCGAGAACGACGTCCTCCACGGCGGCGAGGGCGACGATGAACTGAGGGGCGGTGACGGCGCGGATGTCTTCGCCTTCGGGGCCGGGTGCGGCTACGACACGGTCGTGGATTTCGCGGATGGCGAGGACAGGATCGACCTCTCGGCGTTCGAGGGGATCTCGGGCTTCGACGATCTGCAAATCGCGAACTACGCGAACATGGCGGTGATCGACCTCACGAGCCAGGGTGGGGGCACGATCCAGATCGCGGACACGGTGGCCGGCAAACTCGACGCCGAGGACTTCGTGTTCTACGAGCCGGCCGGCGATGCGGGGTCGGTCGACGGGATGTAAGCCGGCAGCCTGCTGCCTCCCTCAGTCGCGGCGGCGCGAGACCACGAAGGATTCGTCGTAGAACCAGAGCCCGCCGTGAGCGCTCAGCACTTCGCGCGTGGCATCCAGATAGGAGCCGTCGGCGACCACGCCCACCAGCCGCGCGTCCTCGATCTGAGAGACATAAATCGCCGCGTTCCAGGCAGCGAAGAGCGTCGAGGTGCCGATGCTGGAGCCCTCGATCTCGGTCGGCAGCGTGTGCATGTCGTAGCGGAAGAGCGCGCGGCGGTCGGAATAGGCGTTGTACCTGAGGTCGCGCCGGCTCTTGCCGATCTCGTCCTTGAGCGCCTTGAGCAGCAGGTGGCGGTCGGTCTGAAAGGGCTGCTCGTCCGGCCAGATTTTTCGGACGATCTCGAGCCCGGGATCGCCGCCGTGGGACTGGATGCAGAGCAGCCGCCCGCCCGGCGCGAGGCTGCGCGAAAGCGGGGCCAGAACCTTCTGGACCTTGAACCTGGCAGGCATCCGCGCCCGGTAGGGCTGGGAGGCGATGACCAGGTCGTAGCCCTCGCTGGCCCGGCCCGGACGCGGGATAACCGGGTCGAGCAGGAACTTGTGGTCCTCGCGGTAGAGCACCAGCACCGACGCGCGGACGTAGAGGGGGTTGCCGGTCTTCGGGCTCGGCCGCACGCGCCAGGTCTCGGCAAGCGTGGGCTGGAGAGCGGCGATCTGCTCGTGGAACTCGTGGGAGGTGTTGCCGGATAGCGGCGTCTCGATCCAGTTCAGCGTGGCGGCGGCCTGCATCGAGCGGGGCTGCAGCGAGGGCGCCTCCGAGTAGTGCATGTTGGTGACCACCAGCACCGTCGCCGGATGCTCGAAGAGCCGGTCCGGCATCTTCTCGAGGCAGAGGCGCACGTCCTCCACCGAAATCTCCTTGCCGACGACGTAGAAGGGAAAGGTCGGGAAGCGCCGGTGCATGTTCCGCATGACCCCGGTGAGCACGGTGCCGTCGCCCATGCCGGCGTCGAACACGCGGAGCGCCGGCGGGCGCGGGCGAACGTGGCCGAGCTCCATCCCGGCGCGCTCGGAGACCACCCACTTCTCGCTGCAGGTGTTGACGAACATCAGGTACTTCTGGCGGTTGTCGTAGAAGCGGAAGGCGCCCTTCTCGTCGCTCCCCGCGGGCTTGGCCGGCCGGCCGGGCGCAGCAGCCGCCTCGCCGCCCTTCGGCACGTGATCCGCGAGGAACTGCCGCGCCCTGGCGAGCGTCGCCGCCCTCATCTGCCTGCCGTCACGAAGCCTGCCGACGAAGCGCCCGTCGCCCATGGCCTTGCGGCCGAAGGCGGTGGGCAACATGCCCTCGCGCTCACAGAATCTCTCGATCGCCGCGAGGAGTTGTTGCCGCTCGTCCATGATGCGCCCGAGTCCCGCCTGCGTTTTCCGACAATGGGTTACGCCCGCCCCGGTTGCCGGTCAAGCGCAAGGTGGAGTAGCCGGGGGAGGTGTTTCCCGGCCTCGGAAGCGCCCGAAAGTTCGCGCCGCCTCTGGCGTGCGCCTGGAGCACGGGACCCGGAGACGCTCGGGCAGCTCCACCGCCCTCGCGGGTGTACGCGGCGCTGGCTGTCCGAAAAGGCGAGGCTACCTCAAGGAGCTATGATGCTCCTTGTCCGGGCTCCGTCGCGTTGACGAGCGCGGCCATGTTTCCGTAAGGGTGACGATTATCGTGCATCAGCTGATGCGCCTCGCCAATCTCATCAAATGAGAAGGTGTGAGACAGGCAGGGGTCAACCTTTCGGTCCATGACCATCCGGTTCACCGCTCCAGCCTGTTCGTCGTTAGACAGGTGGCTGCCCTGAAACCGCTTCTGACGCATCCAGTGGTAGCGAAGGTCGAGTGTCGCGGTGTACCCGGTTGTTCCGGCGCAAATGACGATCATGCCGCCTGTTGCGCACAGGAAACCCGATGTCGGCAGCGTCGCCTCGCCTGGGTGCTCGAAGACGATGCGAGGGCTCGCTCTCTCGCCAGCCGCGTCCCAGAAGGCCTTGCCGAACGCCCGGGCGCCCTTGAACCACTGCCCCCACTCCTTGCTGCTCGTGTCGGGCATTGGCCCCCAGTGGTCGAACTCGTTTCGATTGATCACGCCGACGGCGCCATTGTCGAGACAGAACTGCCGTTTCTCTTCATCGGACACGACCGCCACCGGTTTGCCGCCATTGGCCGTGACAATCTGCAGCGCCAACGCGCCGAGCCCGCCGGCAGCACCCCACACCAAGACGTAGTCGCCCTCTTCGACGACGTTCGGCGACCAACCCATGAGCATTCGGTACGCTGTCGACGCACAAAGCAGGTAGCAGCCGGCGGCCTCCCATGAGAGATGTTTGGGCTTCGGCTGACACTGGTGGGATTGGGCCCGGGCAAACTGGCAATAGCTTCCGTAGTTGGTTTGGTAGCCCCAGATGCGCGTGCTCTCGGCGAGCATGGGATCGCGGCCCGACAATACCCACGGGTCGTCCGGCTCCCACCAACCGCTATGGACGACGACCTCGTCACCGGGACTGACGTTTGTCACCTGATCACCGACTGCGAACACGATGCCCGAGCAGTCGCTGCCGCCCGCATGAAAGTCCTCCGGCTCCCCCTTCCTCTGGCGGTCGGCGATGACATCGACTGGCTTGCCCAGAGCTGCCCAGACGTTGTTGTAGTTGATTCCGCTTGCCATGACGTAAACGAGCACGTCGAGCGGACCGATCTCGGGAGTGTCGATGATTTCGCGGCGCCATGCGTCCCTGGGCTCGCCGAAGCGATCCTGGCGCACGAGGAACGCATGCATCTTTTCCGGCACCTCGCCCAGCGGCGGACGATCGCCGAGATCACATAACTTCATTTGCTCCCTCCCCTCACGCTCCGCTATCCACATTGGGGACGAAGCCGCTGGCCCTAGGTCTAAACGCGATAACCCGCCATCAGTAGCGCGTGTGCTCAAGCTATTTCAATGTTTCACTAATTGTCGAGCAAATCTGATGCCGTGCTGTCCCCGGAATTGGTGTTATCGCCGAAATCCTGTCGTCTGGCACCATCGGCTTCGCCGATGCGACCCGGGACCCCGCTGGAGACGCAATCGGGCATCGACTAGCATTCGAGCGGGGCCACCCGGCAGAGGTGGCCTGAGCGGAGCGATGGAAACCAGGTGAGGAGACCGGCATGGGCCCTTCGAAGATACTGCTGGCGGGCGAATCGTGGGTGACGACCGCAACACACATCAAGGGCTTCGATCAGTTTCCCACGGTCACCTTTCATCGCGGCGCGGAGGCGCTGGCCGAGGCGCTGGCGGACAGCGAATTCGCGCTCACCTACATGCCGGCCCACGAGGCGCAGACGCACTTTCCGTCGACGCTCGCCGGGCTTCGGGAATTCGACGCCGTCATTCTCAGCGACATCGGCTCCAACACTCTGCTCCTGCATCCCGATACGTGGATCGAGAGCAAGCCCACGCCGAACCGGCTCAAGCTCATCCGCGACTACGTGGGTGAAGGCGGCGGCCTGATGATGGTCGGCGGCTATTACAGCTTCCAGGGCATCAATGCGGGCGCCCGATACCGGGGTACGCCGGTCGAGGATGTGCTGCCCGTAACCATCCTTCCCTGGGACGATCGCGTCGAAGTGCCGGAGGGATTCCGGGCGGAGGTGCGCGGGCCTGCCGCCCACCCGATCCTGGATGGCCTCGGCCCGGAGTGGCCGATACTGCTGGGCTACAACGAAGTCGTCTTGAAGGAGGAGGCGGAGCTTCTTCTGTCGGTCCCGGAGGACGCGGGCGGACATCCCCTTCTGGCGGCGGGCGCATACGGAGAGGGTCGCGCCATCGCCTGGACCTCGGACATCGGCCCGCACTGGTGCCCCCCCGACTTCGTCTCGTGGGAGGGCTACGGCCGCCTGTGGCAGCAGTGCCTGTCGTGGCTGACGCGCGCCTCGGGTTCCTGACCGCGCTCTAATACCGGGGCGTGCGGATCCAGGGCTCGGGCTCCACGGGGCCGGGGTCGGTCACGAGGAAGGGTGTGACCTGGCTGCGCGCGGGCTCGGGCCAGATGTCGGGGCGCAGCGAGCGGTTGGCGGCTGCGTCCGTGTCGATCTCCTCGCGCCGGTAGAGCTTCCAGATGCGGGCCCTGAGCGAGGCCGGCAGCGCCTCGTAGTCGGGGTGCCACCAGAGCGTGATGTTGGTGCGCTCGCGGCCCGAGCGGTTGGGGTGGGCGCCGTGGATCAGACGCGCGTCGACCACGACGACATCGCCCGCCGTCACCGGCACGTCGACCTCGTCCGGGTGCGGGGCGAAGGCGGCGTCCTCGGGGTTGCGCACCTCGGCAAGCGTCGGGTCGTGGGCGCCGACCAGGTCGTGAAGCACATGCGGCCTGCGGTGGGAGCCGGGGATGAGGCGCAGGCAGCCGTTCTCCCGCACGGTGTCGGTCATGTAGAGGAAGAGCGCGACCTGCGCGATGCGCCCCTCGCGCGAGATCGGGTGCTGCCAGCCCCACCAGTCCTGATGCCAGAAGAGCGCGGGCCCGCCCGGCGGCTTGCTGATGACGTAGCCCGAGGAGAAGCGCGTGCCGGGCAAGCCGAGGCGCCCGAACATCTCCCGAAAGCCGGCATGGGCGACGAGCGGCGCGAAGGCCGGGTGGTCGGCGACCGGGACGAGGCTCCCCTGCGAGCGCCACTGCGCGCGGTGGCCGGTATCGATGGTGCCGAGCGCCGCCTCCGCCGCTTCCCTGGTCGCCCGCAGCGCGGCGGGGTCCAGAACACCCGGCACGTGGCAGAAGCCCTCGGCCTCGAGCCGGCGCCGCGCCGCCTCGCCATCCCAAGCGGCCGGGCGCGGGTGGGCGCTCTCGTTCATGTTAGCCGGCCCCGAGCTCGCGCTCGACCAGCGTCGCCCAGTAGCTCGCGCCGATGGGCAGGATCTCGTCGTTGAAGTCGTAGCCGGGGTTATGGAGGAAGCAGCCGCCGGGGCCGAGGCCGTTGCCGATCCAGATGTAGCTACCGGGCCGGGCCTGCAGCATGTAGGCGAAGTCCTCGGAGCCCATGCAGGGCGCGAGGTCGCCGTGCACGCGCTCCGTGCCCACCACGGCGGCGGCGGCGGCTTCGGCGCGATCGGTCTCGTCCGCCGTGTTGACCGTGGCGGGGAAGCGCGCCTCCACGTTCGCCGTGGCGCGTGTGCCGAAGGCTGTGGCCGTGCTCTCCGCAATCCGCTCGATGTTGGCGGCGATCAGGTTCCTCACCTCCGGCTTGAAGGTGCGGACGGTGCCGGCGAGCTCGACCGCCTGCGGGATGACGTTGAAGGCGTCGCCACCGTGAATCATGGTCACGCTGACGACGCCCGCCTCCAGCGGGTCCACGTTGCGGGCGACGATGGACTGCAGGCCGGTGACGATCTGCGCCGCAGCCACCACGGCATCGTGGCCAAGGTGGGGCATGGCGCCGTGCGCGCCGGTGCCCTCGACCGTGATGGTGAACTCGTCGCAGGCCGCCATCATCGGCCCGGTGCGGACGGCGATCTCGCCCGGCGGCAGGCCCGGCCAGTTGTGCATGCCGTAGACCGCGCTGGCCGGGAAGCGCTCGAAGAGCCCTTCCTTCACCATCGCCTCGCCGCCGCCGAGCCCTTCCTCGGCCGGCTGGAACACGAAGTAGACCGTGCCGGCGAAGTTGCGGGTCTCGGCGAGGTACCGGGCCGCCCCCAGCAGCATGGTCGTGTGCCCGTCGTGGCCGCAGGCGTGCATGGTGCCGTCGTTGACCGACCGATGGGCCACGTCGTTCCCCTCGAGGATCGGCAGTGCGTCCATGTCGGCGCGGAGCGCGATGGCGCCCTCGCCCGGCGCGCCTTCGAGGACGCCGACCACGCCGGTCTTCGCCAGCCCGCGATGCACCTGGATGCCGAAGGATTCCAGCTTCTCGGCCACGATGGCGGACGTGCGCTCCTCCTGGAAACCCAATTCGGGGTGGGCGTGGATGTCGTGCCGCCACGCCGTCATGTCGTCGTGGATGGCGGCGATGCGGTTGATGACGGGCATGGCGGTGTGCTCCCCGTTTCAGATGGTCCGGCTTAACACGGAGGGCGGCCCGCCGTACGCGCCGACGTGCCGCCCGATTGCTCCCCGGCAGCGGTCTGCGGTCGCTACTCGGCGGCCTCGGCGACTGGGCGGTTCATGCCGATCTCGGCGATCCGCTCCTGCGTGTAGACCTGGTTCCACATCTCGTAGGAGAACTCGGAGCGGAGACGCTGCGCCTTCGGGTTGATGGCGAGGTTGATCGTCTCGCCGCCCAGGATGATCTCGCGGATGCGGCTGCGGTCCTGCAGCTGGGTGATGTCGGTGAGCGGGTCGCCGTCGAAGACCAGGATGTCCGCGAGCCGGCCCTGTTCCAGCGCACCCACCTGACCTTCCTCGCGCACGAAGGTGCCGTTATTGACTGTGGCGCAGCGCAGCGCCGCGGCCGGCGAGATGCCGAGGTAGGTCACCATGTGCTCGAGCTCGCGGGCGTGCCACTCGCCGTAGGGAGTGACCGCGAAGCCGGAATCGGTGCCGGAGAGGAAGGTGACGCCCGCATCGCGCGCCTTGACCAACGAGCGCTGGGCGGCCTCGATCTCGCGCTTGTGCGCATCGGGGAAGCCTGGATAGCAGCCGTCGCCCGGCCGGGTGAAGTCGATGTCGTTCACCACCAGGCTGAAGGTCGGGCAGATCATGCAGCCGTTTTCGACCACTGCCTCCAGGCCCTCGTCGTCCATCCAGGCGGCATGGAGGATCACGTCGACTCCGGCGCGGGCGGAGTAGAGCACCGCCTCGGCACCGCGCGCGTGCACCACCACCTTCTTGCCGAGCCGGTGGGCCTCGGCGACCATCGCCGTGGTCTCTTCCTGGTTGTAGCCGGCGACGAGGACGCTGGTCATCGGGTTCATCGAATCGCCGTCCATGGCGATCTTGATGAAGTCCACGCCGTCCTTGGCCATGGTGCGGATCTCCGCGATGCCCTCGTTGGCATCGCGGGCGAGCACGCCGATGGAGGTCTCGGGCACGCCGATCCAGGTGGGGTACCAGTCGGAGAGCCCCTGGCGGTTGGTGATCTGGCGCCCGGAGCAGGTGATGCGGGGGCCCGTGAAGAGCCCGGCGTCGATGGCGTCGCGGATCGAGGGCGTCACCCGGCCGCTGGTGGTGGGATCGGCCATCGAGGTGAAGCCGGCGGCAAGCACCCTCTGCGCTGCCTCCATCCCGCGCAGCGCGCGGAACTCGACCGGTGCGTAGAGGTCGATGTCCTCCTCGGTCTTGGCGTTGCCGTAGGAGAGGTGGACGTGGACGTCGATCAGGCCCGGCAGCACGAAATGGCCGGAGTGGTCGACCACCTCGTCTTCCGGCGCCACCATAGGTGCGCCCGCGCTCGGCCCGACGTAGGCGATCCGCTCGCCTTCCGTCACCACCGTCTGGTCGCGCTCGGCGCCTTCACCGAGACCGGTGAAGAGCTGTCCGCATCGAATGTGTCTACGCATCGCCTACTCCATCGTCTCGTCGGTGCGCATTCACGCGCACCCCCGCTATCCAGTCGTGTGTCGGCACGCGCCTCGGCCTGGCTCGGTGTCAGCCGAACAGCATCTGCGTCGCAGCCAGCAGTTTATCAGGATGTTCCAGAGCCGGCGAATGGCCGCACTCCGCGATCACGAAGGTATCGGCCTTGTGGAGATGGCGGGCGAGGACCCTGGTGTTCTCTTCGCAGGGGAAGGGCCGGTCGTCCCGGCCATGGAGCATCATCACCCGGCAGGCGAGCGCCGACAGCCGGTCCGGCGGCAGCACCGCCTCGTCGATGTAGCGCTGCTTGTCGCCGGCGAACATGCTGCGGAAGTAGGGGCCGTACTCACCGTCGTGGAGGATCGCCATGCGGGCGTCGAGGAAGGCGTCGGTGATCACCGAGGGGTCGTGGACCAGGATCTCCGCCGCCTCGCGCAGCGCCTCGCGGGTCTCGGGGAAGCGCCAGCAGATCTCGGTCTCGCGGTTGGCGCGCGCGGGCGCGCCCATGGCGCCGGTGGTCATCACCCTGGTGACGCGCGGATTGTCCATGGCGAGCCCGAGCGCGAGGCTCGCGGAGAGCGAATGGCCGATCACGCCAGCCTCGCCTGCGGGCAGCAGATCGAGCACCGCCTGGGCCTGCCGCCGCCAGAGCGGCAGATCGAAGTAGGGCTCTTCCGTCTTGCGGCCGGAGGCGCCGAAACCGATCAGGTCGGTGGCGACGATGCGGTAGCGCGCCGCCAGCGGCTCCAGCACCAGCCGCCAATTGCCGACCGTGCCCGCGCCGGGGCCGGAGCCGTGCAACATCAGGATGGGGAAACCCTCGCCCCCTTCCCAGAGGTGGACCCGGTGCCCTTCGACGGTGATGTCGCGCTCGGCGAGTGCCATGTCGGCTCCCTATTGCTGTTCGTTGTGTCCGCTGCGCGTGGTCTACGCGCGAAGCCGTTCGTTGGAGGGGTCCAGCGGCGAGTTGGGGACGATGCGCGCAGGTTTGCGCTTGCCCAGAATCTCGACGGCGAGCCGGCGGCCGCGCACCGCGTGGTCGCGGGCGACATAGCCGAGCGCGAGGCTTTGCCCCACCGTGTGGCCGTAGGCGCCGGAGGTCGCGCGGCCGATCATGGCCTCCCCGTCGTAGATCGGCTCGTTGCCCCAGGGGTCGGCGTCGTCGGCCTCCACCTCGAGGGTCACGAAGTCCTGCGGCACGCCGGCCTCGCGCTGGGCCGCCAGCGCCTCTCGGCCGACGAAGTCGCCCTTGTCCAGCGCCACAAAGCGGTCCAGGCCGGCCTCGAAGGCCGAATACTCGATGGTCAGGTCCTGCCCCCACATGCGGTAGGATTTTTCGATCCTGAGCGAATCCATCGCCCGCATCCCGCACATGCCGAGGCCGTGGGCCTCCCCGGCCTCAACCAGCGCGTCGAAGATGCGGTTCTGGTACTCGATCGGGTGGTGCAGCTCCCACCCAAGCTCGCCGACGAAGTTGACCCGCATCGCTGTGGCCGGTGCCAGGCCGATGGAGATGGGTTGCGCCGTGAGCCAGGGGAAGGCCTCGTTGGAGAGGTCCGCATCCGTCACGGCCTGGAGGATGTCGCGCGAACGGGGCCCCGCCAGCACGAGAACGCCGTGGGCGGTGGTGATGTTCTCGATGCTCACGCCCTCGCCTGCTACGTGGCGCAGCAAAAAATCGTGGTCGTAGCGCTCGGCGGCACCCGAGCTCACCAGGTAGAAGGAGTCCGGACCCTCGCGCAGCACCGTAAACTCGGAGCGCACGCCGCCGGTGACGGTCAGCGCATGGGCGAGCTTGATGCGGCCCGCAGCCTTCGGCAGCCGGTTGGCGAGCACCCGGTCGAGAGCTGCTTCCGCCCCCGACCCCGACACCCTGAACTTGGAGAAGCTGGTGATGTCGATCAGTCCGGCGCGCTCGCGCACGGCTTGGCACTCGGCGCCCACAGGCCCGAAATAGTTCGTGCGGCGGAAGCTCCAGTCGTCTTTGGGCTCCGTCCCCTCGGGCGCGAACCAGTTGGGGCGCTCCCAGCCATAGCGCTGGCCCCAGACGGCACCGCGGGCCGCGAGCCGCTCGTGGCAGGGGCTGGTCTTGGCCGGTCGCGACGCCGGGCGTTCTTCATCCGGGTAGTGGATAATGAAGACGTGGGCGTAGGCCTCTTCGTTCTTGGTCTTGGTGTAGTGCTTGTTGGCGTAGGCGCCGAAGCGTCTGGGGTCCACCGCCAGCATGTCGATGGAGGGCTCGCCGTCCGCAATCCAGCCGGCGAGTTGCCAGCCGGCGCCGCCGGCGGCGGTGATGCCGAAGCTGAAGCCCTCCGCCAGCCAGAAGTTGGGCAGGCCATGCGCCGGACCGATGAGCGGGTTGCCGTCCGGCGTGTAGGGGATGGGGCCGTTGACGCAGTCCTTGATCCCGGCACGGCCGAACATGGGCACCCGATTGATCGCGGCCTCGATGTGGGGCTCCAGGCGGTCCACGTCCGGCGGCAGAAGCTCCTGGCCGAAGCCCTCGGGCACGCCGTCCACCGCCCAGGCGGGTGCGTCCTTCTCGTAAGGCCCGAGGATGAGGCCCTGGCGCTCCTCCCGCATGTAGTAGGAAGCATCGCTCTCCCGCAGCACCGGCATCTCGGGGAGGCCCGCCGCCCTGCGCTCCTCCAGCTCCGGGATCGTGTCGGTCACGATGTACTGGTGCTCGACCGGGATCGCGGGCAGGTCGAGGCCCACCATGGCGCCCACCTGCCGGGCCCAGGAGCCGGTGGCGGTCACCACCGTCTCGCAGGTGATATCGCCCCGCGTTGTCTTGACCAGCCATTCGCCGGCGCGGGTTCGCTCGATGCCCGTCACCTCGGTGTTGCGGTTGATCTCAGCGCCCCGATCGCGTGCGCCTTTGGCCAACGCTTGCGTTACGTCCACCGGGGCCACGTGGCCGTCGTGGGGGTGGAAGAGCGCGCCCACCAGCCCATCGAGGTTACACAGCGGCCAGAGGTCGCCGATCTCGTTGGGGCCGATCAGCTCGAAGGGCACGCCGATGGTGTTCGCGGTGCCGCAGTAGTTGCGGTACTCGTCCATCCGCTCCTGGTTGGTGGCGAGGCGGAGGTTGCCGGTGCGGTGGAAGCTCACCGCCTGCCCGGTCTCTTCTTCCAGTTGCTGGTAAAGGTCGATCGAGTACTTGTGCAGCTGGCCGACGCTGTAGCTCATGTTGAAGAGCGGCAGCAGCCCGGCCGCGTGCCAGGTGGAGCCTGCGGTCAGCTCGGTCTTCTCGACCAGCACCACGTCGGACCAGCCGAGCTTCGCCAGATGGTAGAGCACGCTGCAGCCGACGATTCCGCCGCCGATCACCACCACCCGCGCCTGATCCCTCATGTCCTGTCCCTTCCCGCACTACACGCCCGCCGCGCGGCGCGCGCACCCTATCACGCACGCGCGGCCCGCGGCAGATGCGCCTGTGCCGGCCTGCGGGGTCTTCCACCGTTGACCCGGCGGCTGGATCGCTCACCATGATTCCGGATTCACATCGTGGAGGCGCCGCGTGCCCGACCTGATTGCCATCGGAGAGCCGCTTGTGGAGTTGGCCGCAGAATCGGCTGGCCGGCTGGGCGATGTCGACCGCTTTCGCTACGGCTGGGGCGGCGATACGGCCAACTTCGTGCTCGCAGCCGCGCGCCTGGGAGGCGCGTGCGGCTACGTCACACGGGTGGGGCGGGATGCGTTCGGCGACGCCTTTGTCGCGATGCTGGAGACGAACGTGATCGACTCAAGCCGCGTCATACGCGACGAGGAACATCACACCGGCATCTATTTCGTCACCTATTCGGAGGATCGGAAGCACCGCTTCGACTATGTCCGACGCGGCTCGGCGGCAAGCCAGCTATCGGGCACGGACATCGACCACGACTACGTGGCGGGCGCCCGCGTTCTCCACGCGAGCGGCATCTCCCAGGCGATCTCACGCTCGTCAGCGGAGGCGGTACAGGCGGCGATGGAGATTGCACGGAATGCCGGCACCACCGTCAGCTACGATGCCAACGTGCGCCCGGCGCTCGGGAACCGAGAGACCCTGCGCCGCAATTTCGAGGCTGCCCTGGCCCTTGCCGACGTCGTGTTCGTGAGCGAGGAAGATTCCGCCCATCTTTTCGGCGAGACCCCGCTGGAGAATGTTCTGGATCCCGTCGTGGGCGAGCGGCCGAGGCTCGCGGTGGCGAAGCTCGGCGCCGACGGTTGCCTGATCAAGAGCGAGACGGGAGAGCGCTGGCACGTTCCAGCCTGGAGGATCGACGCGGTCGATGCCACAGGCGCGGGCGATGCGTTCAGCGCCGGGTTCGTCCTGTCCCTGCTCCGCGAGACAGGGCTCTACGAGGCGGGGCGGTACGCGAATGCGGTGGGCGCGCTCACCGCCACCGGCGTCGGCGCCATAGCACCCCAGCCGAGCCATGCCGAGGTAACGGCCTTCATGGAGGCGCACGCCTCCCGCCTGCGCTGACCACCGACGAATGGTAGAGTGACGCCATGGCAGGACGTCTCGGCGGCAAGGTCGCGCTGATCACGGGCGCAGGCTCGGTCGGCCCCGGTTGGGGCAACGGCCGCGCCACCGCCGTGCTCTTCGCCCGGGAGGGTGCGCGCGTCGTTGCGGTCGACCGCGACACGAGGGCCGCCGAGGCGACGCGGCAGATGATCGAGAGCGAGGGCAACGCCTGCGCCGTCGAGACCGCCGACGTGACCGACAGCGCTCAGATCGAGCGGGTGATGGCCGCGGTCTGCGAGCATTGGGGCGGGCTGCACGTGCTCGTCAACAACGTGGGCGGCTCGGTGCCCGGCGGGCCGGTCGAGCTCAGCGAGGAAGACTGGGCCGCACAGCTCGAATTCAACCTCACCAGCGCCTTCCTCACCACACGCTGCGCGCTCCCGATCATGGAGGCGCAGGGCGCGGGCGCCATCGTCAACATCTCCTCGGTGGCCGGGCTCCGCTTCATCGGCAACCACCACGCGGCTTATGCGGCGGCGAAGGCGGGGCTCGTGCAGTTTACCAAGGCGGTCGCCCTGCAGTACGCAGCACGCGGCGTGCGCTGCAACTCGATTTCGGTCGGGCTGATGCACACCCCCCTGGTGGAGTCCCGCCTCGCTGCGCAATACGGCGAGGGCGACCTCGAAGCGCTGGTCGCCAAGCGCCACGCCCAGGTGCCCATGGGCCGCATGGGCTCCGGCTGGGACGTGGCCCACGCGGCGCTCTATCTGGCCTCGGACGACGCCGCCTACGTCACGGCGGCCGACCTGGTGGTGGACGGCGGCCTCACCGCCAAGTGCGACTGAAGGCGCTCAGGGAACAACCGTGATCGAGGGGTTCGCGCGACGCGACCGGCTGGTGGTCTTGGCCGGCCTCGCGGTCGCCGCCGCGCTCGCCTGGCTCTACCTCATCGACATGGCCCTCGATATGGGCGGTGACATGGCGCACGCGGGCGGCGCCATGATGCAGATGCAGGCCTGGAGCGTGACCGACGGCCTGCTGATGTGGGCCATGTGGGCGGTGATGATGGTGGCCATGATGGTGCCGAGCGCCGCGCCGATCATCCTGATCTTCGCCCGCGTGGACCGCACACGGGGCACGGGCCGCGCTTACACCGCGACCACGCTCTTCGCGCTCGGCTATGTCCTGGTCTGGGCGGCATTCAGCGTGGCTGCGACGGCAATGCAGTGGGGCCTGCAGAATGCGGCGCTGCTTTCGCCGATGATGGTGACCACCAGCACGATCCTCGGCGGTGTTCTGTTCATCGTCGCCGGCGTCTATCAGTGGACGCCGCTCAAGTACGCCTGCCTCAAGCATTGCCGCTCGCCCATGGCCTTCATCATGGGGCACTGGCGGCCGGGCCGGTCGGGCGCCTTCCGCATGGGGCTCGGCCACGGCGCCTTCTGCCTCGGCTGCTGCGGCTTCGTGATGGGGCTGCTCTTCGTCGGCGGCGTGATGAACCTCGCCTGGGTGGCGGCGATCACGGTCTTCGTCGTCGCCGAGAAGCTCCTGCCCAGGGGCGAGTGGGTCGCGCGCGCGGGCGGCGTCGCGATGATCGCCGCCGGAATCTATCTCTTCACGGCACTCTGAGGGCCGTCGGTCAGCACCTCGATCTCGGGGAAGCGGGCGGCAAACGCGGCGGCGAGCTCCGGCCGGGAGACGGCGAGCGCGGTGGAAAGCGCGTCGGCCATCGTGGCGCGGGGTGCGAGCACCGAGACCTGTCCTGTCGCCTGCGCGGGCCTGCCTGTCGCGGGGTCGAAGAGGTGGTGGTGGCGCCCGTTCGGCTCGAAGACGCTCGCGATGCCGGCCGAGGTGGCGACGGCGCGATCGGTCAACGTGGCGGTACGCGCGACCGTCTCGGGCTCGACTGCGTGGCGGATGCCGACACGCCAGGGGCGCCCGTCGGGATGGCGGCCGAGCGCCCGGACTTCGCCGATGTCGAGGAGAACGTCACCCATGCCGGCGTCTTGCAGCAGGGTCGCGACCCTGTCGGTGATGTAGCCCTGCGCGATGCCGTTGAGGGTGATCGCCATTCCCGGCCGGCCGAAGCGAACCTCTGCAGGCTCGATCTCGACGGATCGGTAGTCCACGAGCGCCTTTGCCTTCACGTGCTCGGCCTCGCCCGGCCCTTGCGGGTTGGCATCGGGATGCGCGAAGTGCGCGGCATAGAGGTGCCAGAGCGGCTGCACGGTCACGTCGAAGGCCCCTTCCGTCCGCTCCGAATAGGTGCGGGCCTCGGCCAGCAACGCCACCAGCTCCAGGGGCGGCGCCGTGAGATGGCCGTCCCGGTTGAGCCGGCGGATTGCGCTCTCGGGCCGGTAGAGGCTGAACACGTCCTCCAGCCGGTCGATCTCTTCGACGCAACGCGCGATCAGCCGGCGCGCCTGGGTGGCATCGGGGTCGTAGAGGACGATCTCCGCCGCGGCCCCCAGGGCAATGCCGGACCAGCGGTGCAGATGCACGGTGTCCGCACCCGCCAGGAGCGCCGCAAAGGGCAGGCCGGCGGCAGCCGCCGCAATGGCGACGAAGCGCCGCCGGGTAGGTGCGGCACCGGGCCACCGGGTCATTCGGTTACTCCCTGCGCGGGCGCCGCGCTGTCGTGCTCGTCGGCGTAGGCGAAGATGTAGCTCTCCGGCACGTCCGTAAGCGCGACGATGCGCCCGCCGTGCTCCGCCACGAAGCGCTCGGCCGCCTCGTGCGTGGCGAAGGGCACCGCCTCGGGCACGCCCATGCTGCCCATCCGGTCGCTCCCGATCACGTATGAGGCGCCGGCCGCATCGATCCAGGTGCCGGGCTCGGGCGCCTCCCACTGTGCCACGCCCATGTCGTTGACGTAGATCGCGGTGTAGTTGCGCGGCTCCTCCGGCAGCATGGTGAAGGCGATGGCATCGCGCACCGAGGAGAACCACACCGGCTCGGGCTCACCGGGCAGGTGAACTTGCGCCTTGGGCCCGCTGTGATCGACCAGGATCATGCCGCAGTAGTGGCCGGAGGCCTCGCGTGTGGGCTCCGCGGGCGGCGGCTTCGCCACGACATCGTCGTCCTCGCCGCAGCCGGCGACGCCCGAGAGCGCGAGCAGGCCGATCGCCAGCAAGGCAAGCGCGCGTCTCACAGCTCCTTCCTCCCGAACAGGAGGCCCGCGAGGCCGAGCGGCACCGCGATCCAGAGCACCATGACCGGGAACAGAAGCCCGTGGCCGAAGGCGGCCTCGGCGCTCACCCCCGCCATGCCGGAGAGTGCGCCGACGGTCTCCGAGCCCGCGAGCGTCAGCATGCGGTAGACGTCGGTCGGGTTGAGCAGCAGCAGCACGCGGAAGAGATCGCCGGAAACCACCTGCCCTTCGTCCGCGACCAGGATGGCGAGCAGCGCCATGTCGAAGAGCACGACGAAGATCAGCCAGGCTGCCGCCGAGACGCCGGCCGCCGTGCCGCGCTCGGCCACCACGGCGCTGAAGAGCGTGCCGAGCGCGATGAAGGCGGCCCCGAGCAGGATCGAGCCGCCGACCATCACCCCGAAGGCGCCCCAGGCCTCGGCATCGCCGCCGTCGCCGAGGCCCGTGACCAGCGCGGCCACGCCGAAGCCGACCACCGTGGCAATGGCGAGGATCGCCACCTGGCCAGCGAACTTGCCGAGCACGATGCGCCAGCGGGTGACCGGATAGGTCATCAGCAGCGGCATCGTGCCCCGCTCGATCTCGCCCACCAGCGCGTCGTAGCTCACCAGCAGCCCGATGAGCGGGACCAGAAAGACCGAAAGGCTCGAGAGGCTGACGACCGTGATCGCAAGCGGCGAGGCCGCAACCGGCCCGGCCGGCGTGCTACCGATGAAGGCGAGCGTCAGCGCCAGCACGCCGAGCAGCAGGGAGGCGGCGAGCATCCACCGGTTGCGGATACCGGCCAAGACCTCGTGCCCGGCGATGGCGGCGACCGCGGTCACGGCGCACGCTCCCTCTCGCTGGCGCCGCTGCCGCCGAAGCGCGCGTAGACCGCGTCGAGGCCGGGCGGGACGATCTCGATGTCTTCGACCTCGTCGCCGAGGTTCAGGATGCGCTCGATCAGGGCGCGCTTCTCGCCTACGGCACAGCGGAGCTCGACCGCGTGATCGTTGATCCGCTCGGACGACCGGCCGCCGAGGACATTCGCAAGGCGCGCGCCGCCGCCCGGGCGCACGGCCACGCGGATCGTGACCGCGAGCCCGGCCCGGCGCTTGAGCTCGTCGGCCGTGCCCAGGGCGGCAAGCCGGCCCTCGCGCATGATGGCGATGCGGTCGGTCCCGGCCTCGACCTCGGTCAGCACGTGGGAGGAGAGGAAGATGGCGGTGCCCTGGCCAGCCAGCTCATGCAGGGTCTCGTGGAAGGCCTGGCGCGACTCCGGGTCGAGCCCTCCCGTGGGCTCGTCCAGGATCAGCAGCCGGGGCACACCCAAGATCGCCTGCGCGAAGCCCAAACGCTGCCTCATGCCCTTGGAGTAGGTCTTGATCCGCTTTCCCGCGACCCCGGCGAGGCCGACGTGGGCGAGCGCCTCTTCGCAGGCGGTGCGCCCCACCCCCTTGAGCCGGCCATAGAAGCGGATGGTCTCGCGCCCAGTCATAGAGTCGAGGAAGGCCACGTTCTCGGGCAGGAAGCCGATCGAGCGCTTCGCCGCAGTCCAGGCCGGGCTTCCGGGCGCGCAGCCCAGCGTCGTCACCTTGCCGCCACTTGCCCGGGTGAGGCCGAGGGCGAGCTTGAGCAGCGTGGTCTTGCCGGCGCCGTTGTGGCCGAGCAGCGCGAGCCTCTCGCCCGGCGCAAGGCCGAGCGTCACCCCATCGACCGCAGCGTGCCGGCCGTAGGCCTTGGACACCGCCTCCAATGCGAGCGCGGGTCCCTCCATCAGCCGGCACCAAGTTCGGGCGGGCGCATGAGCGGGGCGGAATCGATCACGCCACCCGGATAGATGGAGGGGAAGCGATCGTGCGCCCAGCGCAGGATGCGCACCGACGGGCTGGTGAGCAGCAGCTTGGCCAGCGGGTGGCGCCAGACCACCTGGTCGACCAGGTCGTTGGGCCTGTAGGGCACATCGCCGATGCCATCGCCGTCGAGATCGAGGGCGGGATTGTCGCTCCAGTAGTTGCCGACGCCCTCATCGGACCACTCAACATGGCGCGTGCCGACGTACTTCACCTGCGTCGCGTTGCCGACGAAGCCGTTGCCCGCGATGCGATTGCCCTCGGAGCCTGCGGTGAAGTGAATGCCGATGGCGCAGCCTTCGAAGAGATTGCCGCTGAGCACGTTGCGGTTCGCATTGTAGAGAAAGACGCACTTGGTGCGGCCCGCGCGCACGAGATTGCGCTCGATGCGCGACTTGTTGGTGAAGTTGAAGAGGAAGCCGTGGTCGCGGTCGCCGGTTGAGCGGTTGTCGAACACGCGCAACCGATCGGAGTACATCAGCGCGAAGCCCACGTGGTTGTCGTGGGAGACGTTGCCGCTCACCTCGCTGTCGTGGGTGTACATGTAATGAATGGCGAAGCGGAGATCGCGAAAGCTGTTGTTGCGAAACACGTTCTTGCGGCTGGTGGTGACGAAGATGCCGTCGCGGCCGTAGCGCACGGTGTTGCCCTCCACCACCGAGCCCTTGGCCGCCCACAGATGGATGCCGTTGCCGCGCTCGCTCATGCGCAGGTCGCGGTTGCCGATCACCTCGTTGCCGCGCACGAGCGCGTTCCTGGCGCCGTGCAGGTAAATTCCGAAGAGGTTGTTCTCCAGTCGGTTGCCCTCGATCAGCGCGCCCTTGGCCGGCTTGTCGAGAAAGATGCCGGCGCCGGTCTCGGCAAGGCTCGTGCCGGAGTTGCGAACGGTGAGCCCGCGCACCGCCACGTCGGGTGCGGCAACGCTGAGCACACGGCCCTTGCCGCCGCCGTCGAGAATGGCGCCGGGTGCCCCCTCAAGCGTCAGCGTCCGGTCAATGACGATCGGCCCCGGGTAAAGGCCCGGAGCGAGTCGCAGGACCGCGCCGGGCTCGGCAGCATCCAGCGCGGCCTGCAGCGTTCCTTCGCCAGGCGAGACTTCGATGACCGTTGCGGGCGCGGCACGCGCCTCCCCTGCGGCGGCGGCGAGCAACGCCACCGCCGCAAAGAAGGAAAGCGCCGCGTGCCGCATGCGCATCAGGCGGTCTTCGGCTTCACGAACATGCGCCCGCGCATCTCCATGTGCAGCGCATGGCAGAACCATTGGCAATAGAACCAGTGGACGCCGGGGCGGTCGGCGGTGAAGGTCACCGACGCGGTCGCCTGAGGCGCCACCTCCATGGCCACCCCGTAGTTGGAGAGGGTCCAGCCATGGCTGAGGTCGTCAACATCGTCCTGGTTGGTGATGTAGACGGTGACCTCGTCGCCTTCGTTCACCTCGAAGGTTTCGAGGCTGAAGGCAGGCGCGATCGAGTACATGTAGACCCGCACCTTGTTGCCGTCACGGATCACATCCTCGCCCCAGTCGAGATCGACGCCGTCCTTCGCCGCCTGCTGGCGGGCCTCCTCCCAGGTCGGGTCTTCGCGGTCCCAGATCTGGTTCGGGTTCACCTTCGAGCGATGAACGATGATGCAGTCGTGGGGCTCCGAGAAGGCGGGGCCGTCATGGACCAGCTGCATCTTGTCGCCCGAGATGTCGATGAGCTGCTCGCATTCGGGCTTGAGCGGACCCACGTTGATGAACCGGTCCTTCGAGAACTTGTTGAGCGAAACCAGCCACTTGCCGTCGGCCTCCTTGGTCTCGCCCATGGAGGTGTGGTTGTGCCCGGGTTGGTAGTGAACGTCGATCTTCTCGATGATCGGGTCCACCTCCTCACCGTTGTACTGGCGAATGGCGGCATCCATGTTCCACTTGCACACCTGGCTGTCGAGAAAGATCGTGGTGAAGCAGTTGCCACGCCCGTCGAAGGCGGTGTGGAGCGGCCCAAGGCCGAGTTCGGGCTCGGCAACGATCACGTCGCGCGGCGCGATCTTGTCGTCGAAGAGGTCGTCGAGGCGGCGCACGTCGATGACCGAGACGGTCGGCGAGAGCTTGCCGTTGATGACGATGTGGTGACCGTCAGGCGCCGTGTTGACTCCGTGTGGGCTGGTGGAGATCGGGATGTAGCGGGTGTAGGGCGAGCCTTTGCGGCCGTCGAGCACCTTGACGCCGTGGTGTTCGGTGTAGTCGCCGTCCATCACCCCCTGCTCGATGCGCGCGATGTTGAAGACGACGGCCCAGTCCTGTTCGGCGGCAGTCATCTCCTCCAAGTTCATGCCCATCTCGGAATTGTAGCAGGTCGAGACCGCGTACTTGCCCTGATAGTCGGCATCCACGTTGTCGAGGTTGCCGTCGACGATCACCTGCCAGGCGACCTCCATGGTGTCGCCGTCGAGCGCGGTGAAGATCGCGATGTACTGCGACGGGTCGTTGAGCACGGAGCCGTCGTTGGGCAGCGGGATCTCGTGCTCGCCGTTGCAGAACACGTAGCCCGTGCGCGGATATTTCTGGGGCCGCAGGCCGTGGATGTCGTTGGCGTTGGGGATCTCCACGATCTTGTCGACCTTCATCACGTCGCAGCGAATGCGGGCGACCCGCGTGTTCGCCTTGTCGTTGATCCAGACGTAGCGCCCGTCATAGGTGCCGTCGGTGAACGACATGTGCGGGTGGTGCGCATCGCCGTTGGTGTAGATGCCGCCGCGGGATTCGAGGAACTTCTTGGTCTCGTCCGTGAGCCCCTCGGTCATGATCCTGCGGCTCTCGTTGGTGACCCCCCAGCCCGTGGCGCTGCAGCGGTTGAACACCGGGATGCGGAGGAGCTCGCGCATGGAGGGGACGCCGAAGACGCGCACCTCACCGGCCTGGCCGCTCGACCAGAAGCCGTAATACTCGTCGAGTTGGCCTGGCCCCACGTGGGCAGAGCCTGCCTCGGTCGCAGCCTGCGCCTTGCGCGGCGGGTCGGCGGGAGTCACCCCGGCGACCCCAGCGGCGACCACCCCGCCGACGGTGGCGATCTTCGCCGTGCTGCCGATCAGATCGCGGCGTGTGACGCCGGTTTTCTCCGGTGCATCGGATGGCTTCCTGGGCATGGATTTCTCCTCCTTGCTTGGCATCAGGGACTCGTTGCTGTGCCGGTTGGGCCTGCGCTTGTCGTGGGTGGAATGGTGATTTTCGCTGAGGCGCGTGCCCGCCTGCGCTCGCGCTTGAGGCGCCGCTGAATCATCGGCGGGCAGCGGTGCTCGTCGTGATAGACCTGCTGGCAGTGCAGGCAGTAGAGGCACTCGTTCGGGTTGATGTGCCCGTCCGGGTGGATCGCCTGCACCATGCATTCCTGGGCGCAGCGATGGCAGGGCGCGCCGCATTCCTTGTGACGGCGGAGCCACTCCATGATCCTGATCTTGCCGGGGATCGCGAGCGCCGCTCCCAGCGGGCAGATGTAGCGGCAGAAGAATCGCTCGATGAAGAGCCCGATGGCGAGCAGCACGCCGGCCCAGGCCACGAAGGGCCAGTCGTGGGCGAAGTGCAGGATCACCGTGGTCTTGAAGGGCTCGACCTCGGCCAGGCGCTCGGCAAAGGCGAGGTCGTGGAAAGAGACCCCGAAGATGCCGATGAAGATCACGTATTTCACCGGCCACATCCGCTCGTGCAGGCCCCAGGGCAGGGTCAGCTGCGGCACCCGCGCGAGCCTGGCCGCCTTGTTGAGCAGCTCCTGCAGCGCACCGAAGGGGCAGAGCCAGCCGCAGAACACGCCCCTGCCCCAGAAGATCAGCGCAAGCGCTGTGCCGCACCAGAGCAGGAAGATCAGCGGGTCCATCAGGAAGTAGGACCAGCGGAACTCGCTGATCAGCGCATTGCCGAAGGTCAGTATGTTGACCACCGAGAGCTGGGCCTGGGCGAAGCCGCCGAGCCAGGCGACGATGAAGAGCAGGAAGCCCACCCGCACACCCGTCGCGAGCTTTGGCCGGCGCGCGAACCAGTCCTGGAAGAAGAAGATCAGGGTGAGCGCGATCATCGCCGCGCCCAGCACCGCCACGTCGACGAGCCGGTCCTCCCAGATGCGCCGCCAGAGTTCTGGTGCCGCTTCCGGCTCGGCCAGGGAGGGGTCGCCGGAAGTCGACGCGGCATCGGCCGCCGGCGCGGGGCCCGGCAACGGCTTCAGATAGCGCGCAGGCAGGGTGTAGGAGAGCTCGTAGAGCAGGAAATCCTTGTCGAGCGCGCCGATCGCCCGCTGCACCAGGAGCTGTAGAGTCCAGGGCGCCGCTGGATCGAACTCGGCGTCGGCCGGCACCACGAAGAGGCCGACTTCGGCGAAGGGCTGCGCCAGGTCCGCCGTCACCTCGCCGAGGTGCTTGTACTGGCGGTCGCGGAAGCGGATGCTGCCATCGCCCTGGACCAGCTGGATGCGGTCGAAGATTCCGCCGCGCACGAAGCCCGAACCCTTGAACGAATAGAGGCCGTTGGCGGCAATCAGCAATGCGTGCTGGCCGGGCTCCAGACGCGCACGGAGGTTCTCGTATTCGGCGTCGCCGAGCAGGCTCCGGCCGATGACGGGCACGCTGACCTCCGCCGCGTAGAGGTCAATGAAGCGCGCCTCCGGTTCTTCGCTCTCGGGTCGCGCGGCGGCCTTTTCCTTGCCCGCGGCCGCGAAGTCGGCGGTCACCTCGCCGACGCTGAGGTTGAGCCGGCGCACCGAGCCGTCGCCGATCAGGGTCATCCAGTCGTCCACACCCTCCTGGGCGGCGTCGATCTCGCCCCGGGTCGGTTTACTGGACGCCTCACCGAGCCCGGCGAGGCCCAGCGCGCGCGCCATCCGCAGTGCCGACCGGCGGATGGCGTCGTCGATCACGAGGATGGTGACCGTGGCGCCGGCGATGATGTCGAGCGACTGGTCGCCGGCGTCCCGTTCCTCCAGGAACTCGCGCACGTTGCGCCCGACGTAGCCCGCGATGAAGCTCTTGATCTTCCGCTCGGGTATCCCGATCAGGACGATGGGCTCGTGGTGCTCGTGCAGCACCGCGCCGGTGATCGCGCCCTCGGTGTCGAGTCCGACGAGGAGGTGAATGGGCTTGCCCGAATACCCCACCGCCCCCGCAACATCAGTGTTGAGGAACACGTAGCCACGGGGGGTCGTACCTTCGAGCGCCTGTGCGCGGGGCGGTGCGCCCTCAACCGGGCCGAAGCGGTCGGCGCCCGGCACAAGGTCGGCGGGCTCCACCGTGGCGAGGGCGCTGCTGAGCTTGACGGCGGCGCGGGCTTCGTCGGCGACGTGAACGAGAAGCGCCAGAATGAGCATCGATACCACCACGCCGGCCCCGAGGCGGACCGTGCGCGCCGCGGATTTGCGGCGCCTTGCGACGGTAAACGAACCCGATGTCATGGCATGCACGTTGTGGCGAGTGGGCGATCGCCTCCCGAGAAGTGCGGCGACGGATGCCCTCAGCGCCAGTCTGAGGCGCGCACACGCCCGCGCCTTGATCTGCGTCAATCGATTGGCATCGGGGCCGTCATTGCCCGCCTCTTTCGGCGTCGCTACGATGCCGCGCTTTGGCGCGGAAAGCAGGCGGGGAGGATAAATTATGGGTGATGGCAGGGGCACCAAGGTGGCGTTTCTTGGTCTCGGCGTGATGGGGTTTCCCATGGCGGGGCACCTTGCGAAAGCGGGCCACGAAGTCACCGTCTACAACCGGACCGCCGCCAGGGCCACCCAGTGGACCGAGACCCACCCTGGCCGCACGGCCCCGAGCCCTGCCGTCGCCGCCCAGGGGGCGGAGATGGTGTTCGCCTGCGTCGGCGCCGATGACGACCTGCGCGCGGTCGTCTACGGCGAGGAGGGCGCGCTCGCCGGTATGGCGGAAGGCGCCATCTTCATCGACCACACGACCGATTCCGCCGTCGTCGCCCGCGAGGTTTATGCCGCATCCAGGGAGCAGAGCGTGGGTTTCCTCGACGCACCGGTCTCGGGCGGCCAGGCGGGCGCCGAGAACGGCGTGCTGACGGTGATGGTGGGCGGCGACGAAACCGATTTCACCCGCGCCCAGCCGGTCATCGATGCGTTCGCGCGCAATGTCACCCACATGGGGCCGGCGGGGAACGGCCAGCTCACCAAGATGGTGAACCAGATCTGCATCGCGGGCGTGGTTCAGGGGCTCGCCGAAGCCCTCAACTTCGCCCAGCGGGCCGGCCTCGACGGCGAGACCGTGCTCGAAGTGATCTCCAAGGGCGCTGCGCAATCCTGGCAGATGGAGAACCGCGGCTCGACCATGCTGAAGGGCGAGTTCGAGTTCGGCTTCGCCGTGGACTGGATGCGGAAGGACCTCGGCCTCTGTTTCGAGGAGGGCAAGAAGAACGGCGCCCTCCTGCCGATGTCGATGCTGGTGGACCAGTTCTACGCCCACGTCCAGCAGCGCGGCGGCAACCGCTGGGACACCTCCAGCCTGATTCACCTGCTGCAGAACATGTAGGCGTCGCGCCTACACCGCCTCGATATCGGTGAGGGGGAAGCCCCGCTCGCGCCACCCGGGCGCACGATAGGGGGTTGCGGCAGCTAATCTTGGCCTGGAACCGGGTCGTCAAGCCGTCCTGACCTGAAGCTCTGCGGTTGGATCGTAGGCGAGATTCGGCAGGAGCCATGCTTCGGTCTCCTCGAGGGAGGCTCCCTTGCGCCGCGCGTAGTCCGTGACCTGATCGCGGCCGAGCTTGCCGACCCCGAAATAGCTGCTTTCCGGGTGGCTGAAATAGAGGCCGCACACCGACGACGCCGGCCACATGGCGCAACTCTCGGTGAGCCGCAAGCCGGTGCGCGCCTCCGCCTCCAGCAGCGCGAAGATGGTGCGCTTCTCGCTGTGGTCGGGGCAGGCGGGATAGCCGGGAGCCGGCCTGATGCCGCGGTAGCGCTCGCCGATCAGCTCGTCGTTGGCCAAGGTCTCATTGGGCGCGTAGCCCCACATCTCCTTGCGCGTGCGCTCGTGCAGGCACTCCGCGAAGGCCTCTGCCAGCCGGTCGCCCAGGGCCTTGACCATGATGGCGCTGTAGTCGTCGTGGGCCCGCTCGTGCTCTGTGGCCAACCGCTCCACGCCATCGCCGATGGTGACCGCAAACCCGCCCACATAGTCGTTGACGCCCGACTCCTGCGGGGCCACGAAGTCGGCGAGTGCGCTGTTGGGGCGCTCGCGCTGGCGCGCCATCTGCTGGCGCAGCGTGTGGAGCGTGGCGACGGGCCGCGTGCGCTCGCCGTTCGCGAAGAGCTCAATGTCGTCGTCCACGCTCCAGGCGGACCAGAAGCCGACGGCACCAAGCGGTGAGAATGCGCCCTCGGCGACAATCGTCTCCAGCGTGGCGCGCGCATCGTCGAAGAGCGACCGCGCCGCCTCGCCCACGGTCTCGTCGTCGAGGATCGCCGGGTACGTGCCGGCAAGCTCCCAGCTTCGGAAGAAAGGCGTCCAGTCGATATAGGGGACCAGATCGGCGACCGTCACGTCGGCGACGGTGCGGACGCCGGTGAAGCGCGGTGCCGGCGCGCGGTAACGCCCCCAGTCGGGTCGCGCCCGGTTGGCGCGCGCCTCGGCCAGCGAGAGCAGCCGCTTTCCCGACTGGCCCCGCGAATGCGCCGCCCGCATCGCGTCGTAGCGCTCGCGCACCTGGGCTGCGAAGGCCGGGCGGCGTTGCGGGCTGATCAGAGTTCCGGCGACGCCGACCGCCTTCGACGCATCCGTCACATGCACCACGGCGCCGCTGTAGGCGGGCGCGATCTTGACGGCGGTGTGCATGCGGCTGGTGGTCGCGCCCCCGATCAGGAGCGGGACGTCGAGGCCCTGGCGCTCCATCTCGGCGGCGAGCCGGCACATCTGGTCGAGGCTCGGCGTGATCAGGCCCGAGACGCCGATCAGGTCCGCCTTTTCCTCCCTGGCGGTGTCGAGAATCTGCGCCGCCGGCACCATGACGCCGAGGTCGATGACCTCGAAGTTGTTGCAGCGGAGCACGACGCCCACGATGTTCTTGCCGATGTCGTGCACGTCGCCCTTGACCGTGGCGGTGACGATCTTGCCGGCGGCCTGGGGCACGCCCCCGCCTCCGCGTTTCTCCTCCTCGATGAAGGGCACGAGATGGGCGACCGCCTTCTTCATCACCCGGGCGCTCTTGACCACCTGCGGGAGGAACATCTTGCCGGCGCCGAAGAGGTCGCCGACGACGTTCATGCCGTCCATCAGCGGCCCCTCGATCACCGCGAGCGCGCGCTCGGCCGCCTGCCGCGCCTCCTCGGTGTCGTCGACGATGTGATCGGCGATGCCGTGCACCAGCGCGTAGCGCAGCCTGCCGTCCACGTCCTGCTCGCGCCAGGCGTCGGCGTGCTCGTCCCGCGCGGCGCCGGTGCCCGCGTCGCGGTAGCGCTCGGCGATCTGGAGCAGGCGCTCGGTGGAGTCGGGCCGGCGGTTGAGCAGCACGTCCTCGACCGCGTCTCTCAGCGCGTCCGGAATGTTCTCATAGACCCTGAGCTGGCCGGCATTGACGATCCCCATGCCCATGCCGGCGCCGGTCGCGTGATAGAGGAACGCCGCGTGCATCGCCTCGCGGACGGTGTTGTTCCCGCGGAACGCAAACGAGATGTTCGAGACCCCGCCCGAGACATGAACGTGCGGCCACTTGGCCTTGATCCGGCGCGCGGCCTCGATGAAGGCGCGGGCGTAGTCGTCGTGCTCGGCGATGCCGGTTGCGACGGCGAAGATGTTGGGGTCGAAGATGATATCGGCGGGCCCAAGGCCGGCCCGCTCGGTGAGCAGGCGATAGGCGCGCTCGCAGATTGCGAGCTTGCGTTCGGCGGTCTCCGCCTGCCCCTGCTCGTCGAAGGCCATGACCACCACGGCCGCACCGTAGCGCTTCACCAGCCGGGCCTGTTCGAGGAAGGGTTGCTCGCCCTCCTTGAGGCTGATGGAGTTGACCACCGGCTTGCCGGCGACCGACCGCAAGCCGGCCTCGATGGCGGGCCAGTGCGAGGAATCGATCATCACGGGCACGCGCGCGATGTCCGGCTCGGCCGCGATGAGGTTGAGGAAGCGGGCCATGGCGGCCTCGCCGTCCAGCATCCCCTCGTCCATGTTGACGTCGATGATCTGGGCGCCGTTCTCGACCTGCTGGCGCGCAACCTCGAGCGCGGCCGGGTAGTCGCCGGCGGTGATCAGCTTGCGGAACCGGGCCGAGCCGGTGACGTTGGTGCGCTCGCCGACATTGACGAAGGTGCTGCCCTCGTCGCCGCTCTCGAAGGGCTCGAGCCCGGCGAGGCGCAGCTTGGGCCTGCTCGCGCAAAGGGCGCGCGGCGGATGGCGCGCGACGGCGTCGGCGATGGCGGCGATGTGCGCCGGCGTGGTGCCGCAGCAGCCGCCCACCAAGTTGACCAGGCCCGCCTCGGCCCACTCGCCCAGCTGCGCGGCGGTCTCGTCCGGCGTCTCGTCGTAGCCGCCAAACTCGTTGGGGAGCCCCGCATTGGGGTAAGCGCTGATGCGGGTCTCGGCGATCCGCGCGAGATCCGCCAGGTGCGGGCGCATGTCTTCCGCCCCGAAGGAGCAGTTGAGCCCGATGCTGAAGGGCGCGGCATGGGCGAGCGTGAGCCAAAACGCCTCGACGGTCTGGCCGTTCAGCATACGGCCCGCGCGGTCGGTGACCGTGCCGGAGATGAGGATCGGCAGCCGGGTGCCGGTGGCCTCGAACATCTCGTCGAGCGCCACCAGAGCCGCCTTGGCGTTGAGCGAATCGAAGATCGTCTCCAGCAGAATGAGGTCGACCCCGCCTTCGATGAGGGCCTCGGCTGCCTCGCGGTAGGCGGCGCCGAGGGTGGCGAAGTCGATCGTGCGCTTGCCCGGGTCGTTCACATCGGGCGAGACCGAGAGGGTCTTGTTGGTGGGGCCCAGCACGCCCGCGACGAAGCGGAGCCGCTCGGCGCTGGCTGCGGCATCGGCGGCCTCGCGCGCGATCCGGGCGCTGGCGAGATTGAGGGCGCGCACCGCACCGCCAAGGCCGTAATCCTCCTGCGAGATCCGGTTCGCGTTGAAGGTGTTGGTGGTGACGATGTCGGCGCCGGCTTCGAGAAATCCCGCGTGGATATCGCGGATGACCTCCGGCCGGGTGAGGGAGAGCAGGTCGTTGTTGCCGACGAGCTCGCTGTCGTGGTCGGCATAGAGCGCGCCGCGAAAGTCTGCCTCGCCCAGCTCGTG
>Ga0209543_1000724_pt1 | contig 38015 bp, 37 predicted proteins | sample MesohylFT_FD_187296 | JGI IMG/M metagenome (GOLD analysis project Ga0209543, IMG submission 187296) | Host-associated microbial community of the marine sponge Aplysina aerophoba from Gulf of Piran - sponge mesohyl, lysed by freeze-thaw... | ecosystem: Host-associated > Porifera > Sponge >...
GCGGCTGGCGAAGCTCGCCGGTGGCGTCGCGGTGATCAAGGTCGGCGGTGCGACCGAGGTCGAGGTGAAGGAGAGCAAGGACATGGTCGAAGACGCTCTCAACTCCACCCGTGCCGCGGTCGAGGAAGGCATCGTCCCCGGCGGTGGCGTGGCGCTGCTCTATGCCGGCCGTGCGCTGGACAAGGTCAAGGGTGCGAACGACGACCAGAACGTGGGCGTCAACATCGTGCGCCAGTCCCTCAAGTCGCCGGCTCGGCTCATCGTCGAGAACGCCGGCGAGGACGGCTCGCTGGTGATCGGCAAGCTCCTGGAGCAGAAGAGCGCGACCCAGGGTTTCGACGCGCAGAACGGCGAGTACGTCGACATGGTGAAGGCGGGCATCATCGACCCCGCGAAGGTGGTGCGGACTGCACTTCAGGACGCGGCGTCGGTTGCGGGCCTGCTGGTCACCACCGAGGCCATGGTTGCCGAGAAGCCCGAGAAGAAGGACGACATGGCCGGTGGCGGCATGCCGGACATGGGCGGCATGGGCATGTAGCCCAGCCTTTCAGGCTTAGGTTAGGGGGCGGGCCTCAGGGCCCGCCCCTTTTCGTTTGCAGCGGCGGCGCGAAGTGCCGAAACGCGTGAAAAGCCGCGTAAGTGCAATCGTTTACTCGGGTGAGATGCTGCTACGGTATTGCATAGGAGACCCAGTGTGCCCATTCTATGTGTGCGACTTCGTGCCGGTTTGTCGGCGCTGAGCAACGATGGGGAGGGACGGAAATGGCAAAATCTGCGACCACGACAATGCACCGGAAGGACCCACAGGTCCTGAAGGCGTTGCGGGACGCAGCGGGCCGGCCGATGACGCCGGAAGAAAGGCACAAGCAGAGGGTGTCATTCATCATGGGTACGATGAGCAGGGAAAGCACGATTACGCGCGAAGAGGTGAAAAAACTTATAAAGAGACGAGCCGTGTGATTGTAGAGCCATGATACTTTTCGAGTTGGTCAGGGGAAACGAAGATCACCCTGCATACCGCGCTCTCGAAGTTGCAAACGGCGGTCGGCACTACGATTTTCTCCAATCCGTGGTAGAGACTGCTGTGGCGGTCGAAAAGCCTTTCTTGTGGCAGACCGTCATCAAGGCGATCAACTACCACGCAATCGCATGCTTGCACCCCTATGCAGGGGAATACCGACCTTGTGCCGTGACTGTCGGCGACCACGATCCACCCGATCACTATCGAGTCGATGCGTTGATGGACGATTTCGTCAACGAAGTGAATCGGTACTGGAACGATTGGGATGAGGTCTCTTTGGCCGCTTACGTGCTCTGGCGGCTGAACTGGATTCATCCGTTTATCAACGGCAACGGCAGAACGGCGCGTGCAGCCTGCTATTTCGCGCTATGTGTCAAGCTGGGCGGCTGGCTCCCCGGGACGATCATTCTCCCCGAGCTTCTTCGCAGGTCCGAGAACAGGGACCGGTACGTGCAAGCGCTTCGCCACGCGGATACAACCGAATGGAACGGCGATATGCACAACTTCTTGTATCCGATGACTCGACTCCTGTTTGAGCTGCTCCACGAACAACAGTCCAGCATATGACCGGGCAGTGTCGGGGACTGATCGTTCGAATCGGGCGGGTCCTAAGGGCCCGCTTCTTTTCGTTTGCAGCGGCCGGAGTCACGGGATATGTGCAACACGCGCCGTCGCGGCGGCTGGCAACCGGCGGCGTGAGCCGAAGGGAGGCCCCATGAGCGCCGATATCGGAGCCCTGTTCGACGAGAGGGATTCGCTCGAGATCGCCCAGCTGGTGAAGGGGGGCGAGGTCACGCCCAGCGAGCTCGCCGAGGCCGCGATCCGACGCATCGAGGCGCTGAACCCGACGTTGAACGCGGTCTCCATCCCGCTCTTCGACTATGGCCGGAAGGCCGCCGCCGACCCGGCGCTGCCCGATGGCCCCTTCAAGGGAGTGCCCTTCCTGCTCAAGGATCTCGGCACGCTCTGGGAAGGCATCCCGCTGGTCAACAGCTGCTCCTATTTCAAGGACTTCGTCTGCCCCGTCGACATGACCTACACGCGGCGGATCAAGGAGGCGGGGTTCGTGCTGCTCGGCCGCAGCAACGCGCCGGAGTTCGGCTGGTGCCTCGCGACGGAACCCGCGCTCTTCGGCCGCGCCAACAACCCCTGGAACCTGGAGCGCACGCCGGGCGGCTCCAGCGGCGGCGCGGCAGCGGCGCTGGCGTCCCGCATGGTGCCCTTCGTCGATGCGAGCGACGGCGCCGGCTCGACGCGGGTGCCGGCCTCCCACTGCGGGCTGGTCGGGCTCAAGCCCTCGCGCGGCCGGGTGACGCTCAATCCCTACCCCGACTACTGGTACGGCGGGGCCTCCTTCCTCACCGTGACCCACACGGTGCGCGAAACCGCCGCCTATCTGGACGCGGTCGGCGGTCGGGTGACCGGGGACGTCTACTACACCGACATGCCGGCGACGCCCTACCTGGACGAGGTGGGGCGCGACCCCGGTACGCTCCGGATCGGCGTCACCACGGCGTCGCCGGCCGGGCTCCCCATCCACGAGGAGGTGGTGCGGGCGGTGCGCGATGCCGCGGCGCTCTGCGAGAGCCTCGGTCATCGGGTGGAGGAGCGGGAGCTCGCCCTCGACTGGGAGCGGTTCTGGTCGGCGTATACTCAGATGACCGCCGCCCAGACGGCGTCGGGCTTCGAGGATTCCGAGGCGCTCATCGGCCGGCCGGTGACGGAGGACGATGTCGCGCCGCTGATCTGGGGGATCATCCAGAGGGGCAAGACCATCGACGGGCCGCAGCACTACCGCGACGTGAACGAGCTGCGCCAGATCAGCCGCGATCTGGTCGCGAGCCTCGCGGACTGCGACGTCCACCTGATGCCAGTGATCGGCCATCCCGCCCGCCGCCACGGCCATTACCCGGTGACCATGGGCGACATCGACCGCTACAACACCGAGCTGATGGGGCCGGATGCCGTGTTCACGGCGCCTTTCAACGCGTGCGGCCTGCCCGGCATGTCGCTGCCGCTACACATGACGGCGGAGGGATTGCCGGTCGGCGTGCAGCTCGTGGGCCGCGAACGCGACGAGAGCACGCTCTTCCGCCTCGCCGGCCAGCTGGAGGCGGCGAAGCCCTGGAAGGACCGGCGGCCGCCGGTCCTCGCACGCTAAACCAAGGTTGCAAGGCGCAACCGGCCCAAAGGGAGGCTCCCATGACCTCAGTCTTCGCCAACGACGCATTCGCCGGGAAGACGGTGCTGGTCACCGGTGCCAGCTCCGGCATCGGCGAAGGCACTGCCAAGGCCTTCGCCGCCCACGGCGCCAACGTCATGATCAACGGGCGCGATGCGGCGCGCGGCGGCGCGGTGCTGGACGCCATCGTGAGCAGCGGCGGTAGCGCCGCCCTCAGTCTCGGCGATGTGGCGAACTCCGCCTATTGCAACCGGCTGGTGGCGGAGACGGTGGACCGCTTCGGCCGGCTCGACGTGCTCTTCAACAATGCCGGCATTTGCCTGCACGGGCCGGTGGACGAGACCTCGGACGACGACTGGGACCACCTGATCGGCATCAACGTCAGCGGCAGCTTCTACATGGCGCGGGCCGCGGTGCGGCAGATGAAGGCGCAGGGCGATGGCGGCGCGGTCATCAACATGTCGTCGGAATGCGGGCTGATCGCTTACGAACGGCTGCCCGCCTACAGCGCGACCAAGGGCGCCATCGTCATGCTGACCAAGTGCATGGCGATGGATCACGCGCGCGACGGAATCCGCGTCAACGCGGTCTGCCCCGGCGATATCGACACGCCCATGACCGACCTGGGCTGGGCGCACCTCGACGTCTCGTCGGAGGAGATCCGCGAGAGGCTCAAGGAGCACATCCCGCTCGGCAAGGTGGGCCAGCCGGTCGATATCGCCCACGCGGTGATGTTCCTGGCCTCCGATGCCGCTGGCTTCGTCACCGGCACCCTGCTCCCCATCGACGGCGGCACGACGGCGCGATAGAGGAGCCCTCGGCGCGCGCTCTTACCCACCGTCGCGCACGTGCTGGTAGATCTCAGTGAAGTCGGAGTCAGGGCGGACGGCTTCCAGACCGTCCCAGATTTCGCGGAGCTGCCCGGCGAGGCGGCACGGCGCGGCGGCAGCGGTGACGCTCGCCTCGTAGAGTCGAAGGTCCTTGGCCATCAGCCTGGTGGCGAAGCCGGCGTCGAAGGCGCCGGTGGCGATGCGGTTGGGGAACTTGTCCTCGGTCGCGGTGTTGCGCCCGGTGGAGAGATTGACCGTCTCCAGGATGGTCATCATGTCGAGGCCCTGGGAGACGCCGAAGGCCACCGCCTCGCTGGTCGCGGCCATCGCCGTCGCCGAGAGGAAATTGTTGAGCAGCTTCATCGCCATGCCCTGGCCGGGCTCGGTGCCGACATGGCGGGCGTTCGCCGCCATCGGGCGGATGTAGGGCTCGATCTCGGCGTAGAGGTCGTCCGGCGCCGCCACCATCATGGCCAGCGTACCGGCCTTCGAGCCCTTCGTGCCGCCGCTCACCGGCGCATCGGCGTAGCGGATGCCGGCCTCGGCCAGCACGTCGTGGGCCGCGCGGGCGTCCGGCATGCCGGCGGTGGTGCTGTCCACCACGATCCCGGCCGCGCGGTCGGGGCATTGGGCGATCTCGCGCGCCACCTGCAGCACGACCGCCCCGTCGGGCAGGCAGAGGAAGACGATGCGGGCTCGCTGCGCCACCTCCGCCGCAGACCCTGCCGTGGGCGCGCCCGGCGGTGCCAGCGCCTCGGTCCCTGCGGCATCGAAGCACACCACCTCGTGGCCGGCGGCCGCCAAATTGTGCGCCATGGGGCCGCCCATGTTGCCGAGGCCGATGAAACCCAGAGTGGGCATCAGCCGGCCTCCGCCTTGCGGTGCTCGTCGACCACGCGGCGCGCGATGCGAAAACCTTCGACCGCCGCCGGCGCGCCGCAATAGACGGCGACCTGGATCAGCGTCTCCTTGATCTCGTCGACGGTCACGCCGTTGGTGAGCGCCCCCTTGAGATGCAGCTCCAGCTCGTGGTTGCGGCCGAGTGCGGAGAGCATGCAGATGTTGTTGAGGCTGCGCTGCTTGCGGCTCAGCCCCGGCCGGCTCCACACCGCGCCCCAGCAGTACTCGGTCAGGATCTCCTGGAACTCCTTGTTGAAGTCGTCGGCGCTGCCGATGGCGCGGTCCACGTACTCCGAACCCAGCACCTCGCGCCGGATTTGCAGGCCTTTTTCGTACATCTCGTTGGGCATGGCGGCGTCTCTCCTGACTGGCGGTTGGGGCCGCTTCCGGCGCGGCCGGCCGCGCATCATAGCGGCCCGGCGCGCAAATCCCAGGACGGTCGGGTGCAGCAGGCGCAGCAAGGGCGGCGAGGGCGGAGAGGGAGAATGTAGGGCCGCATGGCGCGACCGCCCGCGGTGAGATACGCGGGCTAAACACCCATGAAGCTGATCCAGCCGGTAATGATGTACTTCTCCTCGCGTGGCGCGACCTCGCCCTTGTGCGTGTGGGTGAAGCCCGCCGGCCAGATCAGGGTCTTGCCCTTGGCCGGCGTGACCAGATGTTCCTGGTAGGTGAAGTAGGTGCCGCCGCCCTCCTTGATGTCGTTGAGGAAGGTCTGGAAGGCGAGCACCCGGTGGCCGAGGTCGAGGCCGCTCGACTCGTAGTGAGCGCCGTGGAAGGCGCCGCCCGGCTGGTAGTACTGCATCTGCGGTGGCTCCAGGAAGCCGAGCTTGTCGGAGGCCTCGCCCAGCACGGGGAACTCCCGCAGGTAGTCGCCGAGGCAGGCCATGACGTGACCGCGGTAGGCGCGCACGCTCTTGGCGTAGACCTCGTAGGGGAAGCAGGTGAGGCTCGCGTCCTCGGAATCCTTCCAGGCCTTGTCGACGCCCTTGGCGCTGGTCCCCTGCCGGGTGAGGCCGAGGCGGCGCGTCCGCTTGAAACCCTTGATCAGCTCGTCGCAGAGCGCGGGCTTCTCGATGGTGTATTCCTTGATCCAGCGCATCGCCGGGTGTTGCCTCCATACTCGATGGTTCGGGGCCGAATCGCCGCCGCTATGCATGCGTGTTGGGAGCATTCTAATTCCATTTGCATGGCGGGCACGCCATGGTTATTGTGCGCCGCGCAAAGGGAGTGTCGATACGCGCCGCGCCCGTGCGGTGCTCAACCTTGGACAAATGAGAACCGGGCCGGATTTCTCCCCCCGGTGCTGAAGGGAGGGTGCGCATGTCGCATACCGACAAGAAAGAGCAGTTTACGAAGGAGCTGTATCGGCTCTGGTCGATGCACGCGGACCGGAAGAACTACAAGGTCTCGCGGCGCGACTTGATCAAGGGCATGGCCGGGCTCGGGCTCGGTGCAGGCGCGATCAAGATGTTGATGAACCAGGCGCCCTTCAGCGTGCGTCAGGCCTGGGCGGCCGAGGGTGCCACGCCCGAGGAGCGTGCCATCAACGGCGCGAAGGCGCTCTTCGACAGTGCCGAGAAGAAGACCATCAGCATCATGTATCCGTCGGGCTCCGGCGGTAACCTCTCGCCCTTCGTCGAGGAGTGGAAGGGGCTCACCGGCTTCGATCTCGAGCTGATCGAGGTTCCGGTGACCGAGACCCACCAGAAGGCGATGCAGGAAGCGGTGGCCAAGACAGGCCGCTACGACATCATGATCCCTGCACCGCTGAGCCTTGCTGACCTCGCCGAATCCGGTGTGGCGCGGCCGCTCGACGACTACATGGACAAGTACGATCCCGAGGTCTACTCGGGGCCCAACAAGCTTCAGTTCCCGGTGTCCGACTTCGGGCAGAAGTACAAGGGCAAGACCTACGGGCTCTATTGCGACGGCGACTGGTGGCACCTCAGCTACCGCAAGGACAAGCTCGCCGAGAAGGGCCTCGCGCCGAAGTCGCAGAGGGAAATGGTCCATACCTGGACCGAGTACGACGAGCTCTGCGCCACGATGCACGACCCGGACAACAACTTCTACGGCGCGCTCGAGTATCGCTCGCCCTTCTGGAACAAGTTCCACTGGATGACCCGGGTCCAGTCGAAGGGGCACTTCTACTTCGACGAGGACATGAACTCGCTGGCCGCCACGCCGCAGGGCATCGAGACGGTCAGGGAGCTGATCGCGCTTCAGGACATCATGCCTGCCGAGCAGTTCACCTACGGCTTCACCGAGAACTACGCGCAGTACTACGCGCAGGGCCGTGGCTTCTGCGAGTTCGGCTGGCCGTCGCTCTGGCGCTACAGCAACGACGCGGCTGGCTCTCAGTCGGTCATCGCCGGCAAGGGCGAGGACGGCGAGCCTTCGCAGACCGCCGTCTCCAAGGTGCCGGGCACCATGCATGGCGACGAGCTTATTCGCTCGTGTATCCACGCCTTCGCCTGGGACTTCGTGGTGAGCAACTACTCGCCGATCCAGGAAGCCGCTTATTGCTTCTCGCAGTGGATCACCGGGCCGACCATGTCGATGCGCTCGATCCCGAACGAGGGCGGCTATTTCGACCCGTGGCGCGACAACCACTTCTTCGCCCCGTCGGCCGAATTCTTCGCCTCCTATCCGGGCGATTTCCTGGCCACGCATGCCGAGGCGATCGTGGACGCGGTGCCGGAGATCCAGCTGCGCGGCGCGGCGGAGTACCTCAACGCGCTCGACGTCAACTTGACCGCGGCCTACAACGGCAACAAGTCGCCGGAAGAGGCCATGGAAGACGCCGCCAAGGAGCAGGACCGCATCACGCGGCGTCTGGGCAAGGCGGAGCAGAAGGAGAGCTGGCACGGCCTCGCCAGGATGTATCCGGAGCCGCTGCAGAAGCTCGTCGGCGTCGACAAGTGGACACTGTAGTCCAGACCTAACAACACAACTGGACTGCTGGTAACGTGGTTACGAAGACTGCGAACGGAGGCGTGCCCGCGCGTGCTGTGCAGGCGCGGGCACGCCTGTTCGACATCAACGACAAGCGCTACATCGGCGCGCTGTTCATCACGCCGGTTCAGCTTCTCCTAATCATGATGCTGATTTTCCCCTTCGGCCTGGAGTTCCTCGTCGCGCTAACCGAATGGCAGCCGACTTACGGAACCTCCATCTGGCAGGCCGTGTCGACAGTGTTCTCCGGCGATACCGAGCTCGGCATCAACTACTACTACCTGGTGACGGACGAGCCGCGCTTCCTGGAGGCGCTGGGCCGGACGCTCGCCATCTCGGTGTTGAGCCTCTGCCTCGAGTTCCTGATCGGGCTCGGGCTGGCAACGATCTTCCTGAAGACGTTCTGGGGCAAGCGCATCTGGTTCACCGCGCTGCTGACCCCGATGATGATCATGCCGGTCGTCGTCGGCTACACCTGGTTCATGCTCTTCCAGTACTCCGGGCCGGTCAATCAGGTGCTGGGCTGGATCGGCGGCACCTCCGCCGGGGCCGATCTGCAGTGGCTCAACCACGGCGTGCTGGCTTTCTTCGCTGTGGTTATCACTGAAGTCTGGCACTGGTCGCCGCTCTTCTTCCTGATCCTGCTCTCGGGCCTCAACGCGGTGCCGGAGAACCCGGTGCGGGCGGCGACCGTGCTCGGCGCCAGCAACTGGCGGATTTTCTGGACCGTCATCATGCCCAACATGCGGGGCGTCATCATCATCGCCTTCGTGATCCGCGGCATGGAGGTCATCAAGCTCTTCGACGAGATCTACATCCTGACACGCGGCGGTCCCGGCACGGCGACGGAGACCATGAGCCTCTACCTATACAAGCTGGGCTTCCAGGACTTCCGCCTCGCCTACGCGGGCTCGGCGGGATTCATCGTGCTGGTGATCACGGTGGTGATGATCAACATGATGCTGAAGCCGATCCGCTACGAGTTGTTGGAGAAGCGTTAGATGGGCGCGCGGAAATTCGGCCCCGGCAGCGCGATCGGGCTCGCCCTCGGATTGCTCTTCGCGGTGTTCCCGCTCTTCTGGATGGTGTCCACCTCCTTCAAGCCGTCGAACGAGTGGGTCACGACGCCCCCGGTGTGGGTGTCGGAGAACGGCACCGTCACCAACTACCTCGTGATTCTCTGGCCCTCCGTCCTGCTTGAGCAGCGGGGAGGTCTCGGCCAGTACACCGAGGAGGGCGAGGTCACCGCCCAGCGCGCGACCGAATCCAACGCGGTGAGCGGCGCGGTCGCCGACTTCCTGACCAAGTCGGCGTGGCAGTCGATCTGGGGCTCGGTCATCATTTCGGTGCTCTCGACCATACTGTCCATTGTGGTCGGCTTCATGGCTGCGGTCGCCATCTCTCGATACCGATTCGGCGGCAACGTCACGCCCTTCTTCATATTATCGGGGCGAATGTTCCCGCCCATTGCGATCGCCATCCCCTTCGTCGTGATGTTCAGCGCGCCGGGAATCGAGGCGACCGACACATACTGGGGCCTGATCCTGGCCTATGCCGCGGTCACCGTGCCCTTCTCCACCTGGATGCTGAAGAGCTTCATCGACGAGCTGCCTCAGGAGATCGAGGAGGCGGCGATGATGGATGGCATGTCGCGATGGGGAGCGCACATCAGGGTCACTGTGCCGCTTATCAAGGGCGGGTTGATCGCGACCGGGCTCTTCATATTCATCCTCAACTGGAGTGAGTTCCTGTTCGCGCTGGTGCTAACCTACACCAACGTCGAGACGATCCCGGTCAAGCTCTCCAAGTACTTCAGCGCCACGTCGGGCCAGCAGTACGGCATTCAGGCGGCGCTCGCGTGCGTCTCGATCGTTCCGCTGGTGATCGTCGGCTTCTTCATCCAGCGGCATCTGGTGCGCGGCCTCACCCTCGGCGCGATCAAGCGTTAGCGCGGTACGATGGCAAACATCAAGCTGGAGCTGGTAGACCTCCGCAAGGAGTTCGGCGAACTCATCGCCGTCGATGACATGTCCCTCGCCTGCGAGGAAGGCGAGACCATGGCGCTGCTGGGGCCCTCAGGCTGCGGCAAGTCGACGACGCTGAACATGATCGTCGGTCTGGAGCAGCCCACCTCGGGCGACATTCTCATCGACGGGAAGTCCGTACTCCAGGTCCCCCCTGGGCAGCGCAATGTCGGCCTGGTGTTCCAGGACTACGCCGTCTTCACTCACATGAACGTCAGGCGCAATCTGGAATACGGGCTCCGCGTGCGCGGCATGGACCGGGCCGACATCGACCGCGAGGTGGCGAAGGTCTCCGCGTTCCTCCATCTCGAGAATCAACTCGACATCAAGCCGCTTGAACTCGGCGCGAGCGAGCTGCAGCGGGTCGCAATCGGGCGGACGCTCGTGACCAACCCCGAAATTCTGCTGCTCGATGAGCCGCTCAGCAATCTGGAAGCCGAGATGCGCAACCAGATGCGCCGCGAGCTCCGGCGAATCCAGGCCGAGACCGGGCAGACCATCATCTACGTGACCCACGACCAGATCGAAGCGCTGTCGTTGGCCCATCAAATCGCCGTCATGGATTTCGGCCAGCTCAAGCAATACGACACGGCGCACAACGTCTACCACTATCCCGACAATACCTTCGTCGGCAGCTTCCTCGGCAATCCGCCGATGAACTTCGTGCGGGGGCAGTTCGGTCATGACGGCAACCGGCCGGTCGTGGCGCAGAACGGCTCGATCATTCCCGTGCCGACCGCCAGCGCCGGGGGATTGAGCGATGGCGCCGACGTGATCGTCGGCATGCGGCCAGAGTCCATGCTGGTGGCGGAAGCGGGTGATCCCGAAGCCTTCACAGCCTCGGTCATCGCAGTCGAGCCGCAGGGGCCGGAGACGGTTCTGACGGCACGGGTCGGCCATACCGACCTGAAGCTGATCGTTGAGACCGGCACGCAGGCCCAGGAAGGTAGCGAAATCACCATCCGGCCGGATGCCGAGTTGCTGGCCCTCTTCGACGCCGCATCGGGCGTCCGCTTCAAGGCGTAGCCAGACCATGGTCGAATCCCTCCTGGAGCTTCGCTCCATCTCAAAGAACTTCGGGTCGGTTCAGGCGCTCAGGGACCTGAGCCTGGAGGTCTCGCGCGGCTCGCTGATCGTTCTTCTTGGCCCTGCGGGCGCCGGCAAGACGACCACGCTGAGGATTGTCGCCGGCCTCGAAGCGCCGACGTCGGGCGAGGTCTGGGTCGAGGGCCAGAACTTCACCAAGCTGCAGCCCAATCGGCGCGATATCGCGATGATCTTCGACAATCTCGCGCTCTATCCCAACAAGACGGGGTACGAGAACGTCGCCTCCCCGCTCAAGCTCGCCAGGATGCCGAAGGCGGAGATCTCCAAGCGGGTCGACGAAATTGCGGGGCTGCTCAAGATCGGACACATCCTCGACCGCCTGCCGGCGACCTTCAGTGGCGGCGAGCGCCAGCGCGTGGCCCTCGGGCGCGCCATGGTGCGGGAGCCGCGCTTCTACCTGCTGGACGAACCGCTCTCGAGCCTCGACTTCATGCTCCGCATCGAGCTTCGGACCGAGTTGAAGCGCCTGCAGCGCGAACTCGGCCGTACGTTCATCTTCGCGACGCCGGACTACACCGAGGCTCTCGCGCTGGCGGATACAGTCTGCGTCCTGCTGGAAGGCGAGGTGCGGCAGATCGCCAAGGCGCAGGAGCTCTATGACGAGCCGGCCGATCGCGACGTGGCCCGCTTCGTCGGCAATCCCAAGATCAATATCGTCCCCGGCCGACTCGCGCGCGAGAACGGCACGGCCAGACTCTCCATCGGCTCGATGAACCTGCCTCTGCCGGACCGCATGGAACACGGCCTGCCCGCGCACCTCAGCGAGGTCGAGGTGGGACTTCGTCCCGAGCATGTTCGGATCGTGCCCTCGACCGCGACCGAAACGCACCGGACCGGGGTCGTCAACGATCTCGAGCCGCTCGGCATGCACACGACGGTCGGCATCGATCTGGCGGGGATCAACCTGGCGCTGACCGTGGCCGGCGTGCAGGAGTTCATCGACGGCGACCGGGTCGAGGTGCATCTCGATACCGAGACCCTGCTCTTCTTTGACCCGGTCTCGGGACGCCGCGTCGGCAACTAGCCGGCCCGGCGGCGCGTCCGCTCTCCCTATTTCGACGAGCGACCGCCGCTGGCAGGTGCGGCCCGTTCGGCGCGGGCCGCAGACGAGGGAGTAACCCGCGATGCCAAAGACCGCACGCACTGAAACGCAGCCCCTAAGTATCGAAGACGAGATCACGCAGGAGGCCATCGAGCGCCTGGAAACGGGCGCCGAAGGGCGGATGCGGGAGATCATGGTCAGCCTCACCCGCCATCTCCACGGCTTCATCCGTGAGATCGAGCCGACTGAGGAAGAATGGCTGGCGGCGATCCAGTTCCTCACCGCGACCGGCCAGAAGTGCGACGACCAGCGGCAGGAGTTCATCCTCCTGTCGGACACGCTCGGCGCCACCATGCTGGTTGACGCCATCAACAACCGCAAACCCAGCGGCGCCACCGAGAGCAGCGTGCTCGGGCCCTTCTATCGCGAGGGCGCTCCCGACTATGAGAGCGGCGCGGACCTGGCGGAAGGAGAGACCGACGGCGAACGGGTGCTCGTCTCCGGCAAGGTGACCGATCTCGGCGGCGCACCCATCGCGGGCGCGGTGCTCGACATCTGGCAGACCGCGCCCAATGCCGAGTACGCGGCACAGGATTCGTCCGGGATATCGTTCAACCTCTGCGGCCGCCTCACCACAGGCGACGACGGACACTACTCGTTCCGCACACGCAAGCCGGTGAGCTACACCGTTCCCGGCGACGGCCCGGTCGGCGCCATGCTGGAGGCCGCCGGCCGCCACAACTGGCGCCCCGCCCACATCCATTTCATGCTGTCGGCGGCAGGGTACGAGACGCTGGTGACGCAACTCTTCACCGACGACGATCCCTATCTCGGGTCCGATGCGGTGTTCGGCGTCAAGGACTCCCTGATTGTCCACTACGACGAGACCGGCGACGGCCTGCGCCTCGACCACGACTTCGTGATGACGGCCGCCGAATAGAGAGTCCGGCGCGCCTGTGTTTCTTCGGGCGAAGGTCGACACCGACAAGGTGAGGCGAGACCCTGCTGCCGTCGCTGGCAGCGGGTCCTGAGTCTTTTCTGCGACTCGACGGTTTCAAGAGTATGTCAACGGCCTGATGCGGGGCGCCTGCTCCCTCAATTCGTGCGGGTTTCTCTATCCCTCTGAAAACAAGGCGCTTTTTTAACCGACTCTGCACTGGGGCAGGACGGTGCTGGACATGCACCCGCGGGCTGCTCAAGATATGCGATCGCGACTCGGGCTGCAGCGCCGAGAAACGCACTAGCATGGCGCGCGGCATCCACAAGGTATGAGGGGCGCTATGGGTGATCCTGTCGATGCCTTGACAACAATTTTCACCGAATCCTACTACTGGATTACGGTGGTCATGATGTTCCTCATTCACGCCGGATTCTGCACCTACGAGGTAGGGGCATCCCGGCGCAAGAATGTTCTCCACACCCTGATGAAGAACACGATGTTGATCCCGTTGGTCACCGTCACGTTCTTCTTCTTCGGGTGGTACGTCTATTTCGCTTTTCCCAATGTACCGTTCGCATCCGGCGGATTCTCCGATGCGTCGTTCGCGGAGCCGTGGAACGAGTTCATGGGCGCTCACATGCAGGACCGCATCCTTGGCGTGTTCTGGGCGGCGTTCCTGCTCTTCTCATGGACCACCGCCTCGATTGTCTCGGGCGCGGTGATCGAGCGTATCAAGACCAGCGCGTTCCTCATCTTTGCGGTCCTGATCGGCTCCTTCACCTGGATCCTCGACGCGGCCTGGGGCTGGCACCCGGGCGGCTGGATGGTTCAGATCCTCGGCTATCACGATGCCTATGCATCCGGCGTGGTTCATGCCATCGCCGGCGGCTCGGCACTCGCGATTCTCTTCGTGCTGGGGCCGCGCATCGGCAAGTTTGGGCCGAACGGGGAAGTGAACGAGATCAGGCCGCACAATCCATGGCTGGTCACGGTCGGGCTGTTCCTGATTTTCACCGGCTTCTGGGGCTTCTACGCGGCCTGCAACGTGCCGATCATCGACATCGGCGGCGAGGCGGGGGCCTTCTTCTCGGCGACCAACATCTACGGGATGCCGACGACGTTGTCCGCCATCGTCTACAACTTCCTGATGTCCTTCTCGGGCGGCCTGATGGCGGCTTACCTAGTCACCAAGGGCGATCCCTTCTGGACCTATTCAGGCGGCCTCGGCGGCATCATTGCGGCCTCTGCCGGCAACGACCTCTATCATCCGTTGCAGGCGCTCTTCATCGGTGGGGCCGGTGTGGTGTTCATGGTCTACATGCACCGCTGGGTCGAGCGGCGCTTCAAGATCGACGACGCGGTCGGCGCGGTCGCCGTGCACGGTTACGCCGGGTTCTTCGGCGTCATCGTGTGTGGCTTCGTGCTTTGGGGTTACCCCGCTGCGGCGCCGACCTTCGGCGACTACTCCGCTCGCGAGGCTTCGATCGCCTGGTTCACGACTCCAGAAGGCCTGCCGCAGATCAATCCGATCGGCCAGATTCTGGGGGCGATCATCATGTTCTGGGTGCTTGGCTTCCTGCCCTGCTACGTCCTGGCCCGGGTCCTGCAGTACTTCAACATGCTGCGGGTGCCGCGCGAGGTCGAGCTGGCGGGTCTGGATACGCATCAGCTTGGCGATGCGTATCCCTACCATGCACACCAGGAAACGGCGTTCGAGAAGATCGAACGCACCTACGCCAAGGAATAGGAGGCGCAGATGGCTTCGACCGGCTTGGACTCTTTCACCAATCCCGCCGAAATCGGCGCCATGTACCCTGGCGTGGGCGCCGAAACGGCGATGGTCGGTATCCTTGTGGCCCTCTGGGTGGGCTGGCACATCTTCCAGATCCACCAGGAGGAGAGCGAGTATCGCGAAGCGGTCAAGCTCTACCGCGAGGTCGGCATGGAGCGGGCTATGCACCATGCGACCGGCGCAATCGCGACGGAGGACGAGGTCAAGATCCAGAACTGACCTCGCGCCACCGTCGATACGTTACAGGGCGGGCCTTCGGGCCCGCCCTTTTCCTTCGGCCGGAGCGTTTCCGTTTCAGCCGGAAACGCTCTGGTTCATTGTCGCTCACGGCAGCCGGCCTGCGGCCGACGCCTGCGCGGGCGCGCCGCATTCGCGGCGGGCCGCGTTCGCGGCCTATAGCTCGTCCGTTAAAGTCGGACGCACTATAAGATTCTGCGTGCCTGCTGGTGCGACCGGCCGGCGCCTCCGCGTCACCACGCGTCCGCGCGCGCGGGTGCGCGACCGAGGCGGGAACTCCGTGTTACTGGGTCTGGGTGTCGCTTGCCAGGGCCTGGCGAGCGTCCGCGATGGCGGTGCGGAACTGCGCGATCGGCAGAGCGCCGCGGATCATGCGATCGCCGACGACGAAGGCCGGCGTGCCCCGGATCCCGAGGATATTGGCGAGCACGGCGTTCCGGTCGATCAGCGTATCGATGGCCGGGTCCTCCATGTCGCGCGCGAGCCGCTCGTCATCGAGGCCGACCGAGCGCGCGACCCCAAGAATGTGGTCGAGGTCGAAGGGGCCGTCGGCACCCATCAACGCCCAGTGGAAGGGCTCGTAGAGGCCCTGGGCCCGCGATGCGAGCGCCGCGCGCGCCGCCAGCATGGATTCCGGCCCCAGGATCGGGAACTCCTTGAAGGCGAGGCGCAGATCGCCGTTCTCCGCGAGCAGGGTCTCCAACGTTGGCTTGACGCGCCGGCAGTAGCCGCAGCGATAGTCGAAGAACTCGACCAGCACGATCGCGCCCTCGGGATTGCCGGCGACCGGTGCCTCCGGATCCGAATAGATCTCGTCGCGATGGCTCTGAATGGCCTGCTCGGCCAAGGCGGCGGCCTCCGCATCGCGCTTGGCCTGCAGCGCCTGCTGGACCTCGATCAGCAGCTCAGGCTGCTCGAGGAGATAGTCGCGGATGATCTGCCGGATCGCCTCCACCGGCAGATCGCCGAGCGACGCGGCGTCTCCGTCGGCCATGGTCTTGCCGGGAGCGGCGGGATCGCAGAGGCCCTCCTCTATTGCTTCGGGATCGCAGACGACCTCTGCCTGCGCCGGTCCGGCGGCGGCGAGGGCGAGGCCAAGCGCGAGGCCGGTTGCGAGGAGGGTGCGGGCGAGGAGCGTGCTGGATTTCTGCATGACGGGATGGAGAGTACCCGCGCGCTGCCTCGGTTGCCAGCCTCCCCGCCAGAGCGTATCCGTTTCACACGGAAACGCTCTGATTCCTTGTCGCTCACGGCAGCCGGCCTTTGGCCGGCGCCTGCGCGGGCGCGGCCTGTCGCGCCTCCGTCAAACACGGACGCGCTCTAAAGACGCACGGCGCGCCCGGTGCGGAATCGGAGGGTGGCCAGGACGAGGCCGGCGAAGACCAGCCCCACGCCTGCGAGCCGTTGGGGGCCCAGGCTCTCGTCCAGCAGCAGCGCGGTGCTGATCAGGCCCGAGATGGGGATGACCAGCGAGAAGGGCGTCACCAGATAGGCCGGATAGCGGCGCAGCAGGTAGCTCCACAGCATGAAGCCGAAGCAGGTGGCGATCAGCCCGAGGAAGAAGAGCTCGCCGATGGTGACCCAGGTGATGTCGGCGAGCGCGGTGAAGGCCGCCGGGCCTCCTTCGAAAACATAGGAGAGCCCGAGCAGGGGCAGCACGCCGATCAGGTGCGCCCAGGCGATCAGGCGGAGCAGATCGTCGGTGCCGGCGAGCTTGATGATCATGTTGGAGCAGGCCCAGCTCAGCGCGGCTACGATGACGAAGCCGAGGCCGGCGAGGGTCGGCCCGCCCGGCAGCGTGAGGCCGATGACCGCGATGCCCGCGCCAGAGACGGCGATGCCCGCATACTGGGCGCGCCCCGGCCTCTCGCCCAGGATCGCGAAGGCGAAGATCGTGGTGAAGAAGACCTGGGACTGGAGCAGGAGCGAACTGAGGCCCGCCGGCATGCCGAACTCCATGCCGAAGAGCAGCAGCGACATCTGGATCGTGCCCTGGGTCAGGCCGATTCCCACGGTCCAGTACCAGGGGATCGCCGGCGGGCGAAACAGGATCAGCACGGGCAGCGCCGCGGTGGCGACGCGGAGCCCGGCCACCATGAAGGGCGGCAGTGCGTCGAGCAGCTCCCGCATGACCACGAAGGTGAAGCCCCAGAGGCCGGTCACGGCGAGCGCGAGCGCGATATGGGCGATCGACATGGCAAATCCGGAGCAAATGCAACGCCAGCGGCCCCAGGAACGGGCAGGGGGCCCGAGCGAGCCTAGCCCGGCTCGGCTTTCCTCCGCGCCGTCCGCTCGCGGCGACGCAGGATGACGAAGAAGACGCCCAGCATGAGGCAGAGCAGGGCGAGCCAGACCCAGTGGCTGTGGCTCTCGCCGAAGAAGAGGATACCCCAGCCGATCCCGGACAAGGCGACGATGAAGTTCACGGTCGAGAAGAAGACCGGCCCCAGGAAGCGGGTCAACTCGACGAACAGGTAAATCCCCAGCCCCTGGACGAAGACGTTGGTGATCAGGGACCAGTCGCCGGGGTCCATCGGACCCTCGAACCACCACCAGCCATCGGTCGCGGCCACCACCACCAGGATCGGCAGCGAGCCGAAGAAGAAGAAGCCGAACGCGAAGTGGAGCGAGTCGGTCGCCGGCGGGCGCAGCAGCGCGGTGGCGAGGCTGGTGGTCGTGTAGCCCACCGGCAAGAGCAGGGCGAGCAGAATCCACGGCACCAGGTCGCGCGAGGGCAGGCTGGTCTCGGGCACAACCAGCAACGCGACCCCGACGATGCCGACGGCGAAGCCCAGCACCCGGGGCCACCAGATCGGCTCGAGCCGCAAGGTGACGGCACCCATGTATGTGAGGATGGGCGAGAGCACCACGAGCATGCTGATGATACCGGCCGGCACGCCCTCGCCGCTCACGTAGCCCACGGTGAGGAAGGGCACCCCGTAACCGGAGATTCCCGCGATCGCGTAGGAGCTCACATGGCGCCACGAGAGCGGCGGCAACCGCCCCTGGCCGAGGGAGAGGAGCAGCGCGACCGCGGCTCCGAACATGCCCATGAGAAGGACATAGCTGGTGAAGGGAATGCCGTTGGCGACACCGACGCCGGTGAGCGAGTAGCTCAGCCCGTAGAGGACGCCGGTGAGGAAGAGCAGCCCGACCGCGAGCCAGAAGCCCGCAGGGCGCGCGGCCCAGCGCCGGGCACGGGCGCGGCGTATGGCGCTCGGATCGTCAGATGGCTCGGAGTCCTGAGAGGACAATGCTTGGGGGCGGGGCGGCCGGCTGCGCCGCCAGGGGCCTTAGGCCGCGTCGCCGCTCCCGCCGCGGGGCTTCGCCCACAACCGCATCGCCGGCTTCAGCAGAATCTTGCAGATTCCGCCCACCAACACGAAGATCGTGATGTAGATGAAGAGGACCCCGGCGATGCCGTATCCGTCTTCCGCAGGAAGAAGATCGGCATTCACCATCAGGAAGGCGGTGACGACACAGAAGATCAACGCGGCCAGCAGCGCCGGCCCTTCGCCGGAGTGCCAGAGATGGCGCAGTCGCCGCTTACGATGTTCGTCAAAAATAGCCACGGCCGTTCCTCGTCAGTTGTCGCGGGGCATGTTAGCCGAAGCCGGCCGCTGGGCAAGCCCTTCGTGTGCGCGGCGGCGCTTTCGGGCCGGCTGAAGGGTCGTCACGCGGACGGGTCCGCAGCCGCCGACTGCTCGAGCAACCCGCTTTGGGCCGCCAGCGCCATCGCCCGGGCAATCTCCACGGTGAGCGGGCCGTCGGGCTGCAGTACCACCGCCACCCGCTCATTGGGGCCGAAGGCGATTTCGCGCTCGCCGTCGAGCGCCACGACACCGCGCTCAAGCCTGATGGGATGTGGCACACCGGCCTCCAGGTCGGCCACCCGCTCGACCCCGATCTCGGCCATCAACCCGGGCGCGAGGGGCGCCGAGACTGTCCGCGCCGCGCCGGGCGCTGCGGCCAGATCGATGGCGACGCCGGTCGGATCGTCGCGCGAGACCGGGCGTACGAGACCCGCGATGGAAGAGAGGCCGATGGCGTCGGCCTCGGCAAAGGTCACGAAGAGCTGGTCGAGCGCGTCTGCCCGCCAGAGCGCCTTCGCCCCGGTCCAGGTCTCGCCGCTGACGCAGACATCGACGAGCGCGATGTCCCGCGGCGTGCCGTCGATCGTCACGCGCAGCACCTTGTTGCGCCGCGCCGCCTCCTCCCGCGTCAGCGCGCCGGTCGCCACCATGCCGGCCGCGAGGCCCGCGATGGTCGCTTCGCGCATCATCGGGAAGACGTTGTTGGTCCCGGTGGAGAGCGAGGTCAGCGGCACGCCGTCGCAGGCCTGCGCGACCAGCCGGTTGGTGCCGTCGCCGCCGAGCACGACGATGCCGCCCACCCCTCGTTCGACCATGCGCGCGGTGGCTTCGAGCGTGTCGGCGGGCGTTCCTTCGATCGGCATGTCGAGGAACTCCACCTCCGGCCAGACCTGGCCAACGGGCGGGCCATGGTCGATCGCCCGCTTTACCCGGTCAGCGATGCCGCTCTCGTCGGGAATCATGTAGCAGGTGCTCACGCCGACTGCGCCGAGCGCAGAGAAGATGCGCGTGATCATGTTGCGCTTCTCGGCAATCGGGAACACCGATGCCTGTGCGACCAAGCGCCTGATATCGCGGCCGGCGGCGGGGTTGGCGATGATGCCGACCGCCGAGCCGCTGAGGGGTTTTCTTGCCATCGTGCCTCCGCGAGGGCTTATAGCCCGGCCGGCGGCGTGGCGCCATGCGTCTCTCGCCCCATCGCGGGCGTGCAGCCTTCGTTGTGACCGGCGCGCCCGCTTCGTGTAGAAACGGCGGGCGCGATGCCGGATAGGGCGTGTCGCGCAGCGCATGACCATGAGGGATGAATCGTGACTCAGCAGGGCCCGGCGAACTTGCGCGTCTACGGCGTGCTGCTGCGCGGCAGCCGGGTGCTGATCGCTGCAGAGCAGGTCGGAAGCCGTGACGTGCTCAAGCTCCCCGGCGGCGCCGTCGAGGCTGGAGAGACGCCGGAGCAGGCGCTCCGGCGCGAGTTCATGGAGGAGGGGAACCTCGAGATCGAGCCCACCCGCCTGCTCCACGCGCCGGGAACCCTTTACAGTCACTGGATTCACGGGCTCTACACGCCCATGTTCTACGAGGTTCAGGGCGGCGGCGAGCCGGTGACGCCGCCGGATGAGCCGGTCGAGCTGCTCTTCATGGAGCCCGAGGACGCAATCGGGAGCGGGCGCATGGCCGCGCCGGAGATCATCGCGCTGAACCGCGCGGGGGTGGTCGCTCGATCGCGGAACGGGGGACGGGGCAGGGGAGACATTCGGTGAGCGAGCGCCAGAGACGGAGCCGCTTTCGTGGCCTGGCCGCCGCCGCCCTCGCCGCGGCGCTCTGGCTCGGGGCGGGCGCGCCCGAGGGGGCGGCGCAGCAGCCGCCGGCCGTGGTCTCCGTCGACCAGGTGCGCATGGAGGCGATGGCGCAGACCGTGCCGGTGCTCGGGCGCCTGGTTGCGCGCCGGGCGGGCGAGGTCGCTGCACGCACCGCAGGCCCGGTCGCCCGGCTCCACGTCGCCGTCGGCGATCGCGTGGAGACGGGCGATCTCATCGCCGAGCTCGATACGGTCCGGCTCCGGGCCGAGCGCGACCGCCTGGCGGCGATCGTCAACGAGGCGCAGGCTCAGGTGGAGCGGCTGACAGCCCAGTCGGCGCTGCACCGCCAGGAGCTGCGCCGCTTCGAGGGGCTGCGGGACTCGGCTGCGTTCAGTCAGAGCCGCTTCGAGGACGCCCGGCAGCAGGTCATCATCGCCGAGAGCGCGATCGGCACGGCCGACGCCGCCCGGCTCAGCGCGTCGGCGAGCCTCAGGCTTGCCGAGATCGACCTCGCGTGGGCCTCGATCACGGCGCCCTATCCCGGAGTCATCACCCTCGTTTACACCGAGGTGGGCGCCTGGCTCGGCGTCGGCGAGCGGGTGGTGGCCATGGTCAATGACCAGGATCTCGAGGTCGAGGCCGATGTGCCGTCGAGCCGAATCGAGACACTGCAAGCCGGCGCGCAGGTCTCCGTCGTCCTCGATGACGGGACCGAACACACGGCAATCGTGCGCACGGTCGTGCCTGAGGAGAACGCGCTCACCCGCACCCGCCAGGTTCGCTTCACGCCGCGCTTCTCGACGCTGCGCAAGCCGCTCGCGATCAACCAGTCGGCGACGGTGGAGCTGCCGACCGGGGGCGGGCGCGACGTGCTGACGGTGCACAAGGACGCCGTCGTGCGCAGGCAGGGCCAGGCCTTTGTCTACGTCGCCAAGGACGGGGAGGCGCAAATCCGCCCGGTGCAGCTGGGCGCCGCCGTCGGCGGCCGCTTCGAGGTGCTGGGCGGCGTCGGCCCCGGGGAGCCGGTCGTGGTGCGCGGCAACGAGCGCCTGCGTCCCGGTCAGGCGATCACCGTCGGCGGCGCCGGCTAGCCCGGCCAGGGGCGTGCCCGAGCGATGAACCTGATCAGGCTGGCCATCGATCGTCCGATCGCGGTCGTCGCGGCGATCCTGATGGTGGTGATGTTCGGCCTCGTCGCGCTGCAGACGATCCCGATCCAGCTCACGCCCGATGTCCGCAAGCCGATCCTCAACGTCGAGACCTACTGGCCCGGCGCGGCCCCCGCCGAGGTCGAGCGCGAGATCGTCACCCAGCAGGAGGAGGTGTTCAAAGGCCTCGAAGGGCTGAACCGCATGATCGGCACGGCCGACGATGGCGTCGGTCAGATCGAGCTGGAGTTCGCCGTTGGCACCGATATGGACCGAGCGCTCGTGCTGGTCGCCAACAGACTGGACCGGGTGCCCGACAAGCCGAACGATGCCGCCGAGCCGATCATCAGCTCCGCCGGCTCGGAGGACCAGCCGATCGCCTGGTTCATCCTCTGGCGCCAACCCGGCAACGAGCGTCCGATCCACACCTACGGCGACTTCGTCGAGGACGTGATCCAGGAGCGTCTGGAGCGCGTGCAGGGCGTGGCGCGCGTCAACATGTTCGGCGGCACCCAGCGGGAGCTTCGCATCACCGTCGATCCCGAACGCATGGCCCGCTACGGCCTCACCGTGACCGAGATCGCGGACGCGCTGCGGCGGTCCAACGCCTCGGTCTCCGCCGGCGACGTCGAGGAGGGCAAGCGCCGCTACGTGGTGCGCACCGACGGTGAGCTCAACACGCCGGAGCGGGTCGCCGGCGTCGTGCTGCGCTCGTCGAGCGATCCCCTCTCCGGCCGGCTCGGCCGGGTCACCATGGGCGATATCGCCAAGGTCGAGTACCGCCACAAGGAGCCGGTCGCCCGAATTCGCCAGCTCGGCCAGCCGGCGCTCGCCGTCAATGCGGTGCGCGAGACCGGCGCCAACGTGATCGAGACCATGACGCGCATCAAGGCGGCCGTGGCCGATCTGAATGCAGCGGCGATCCCGCAGGCGGGGCTGGTCTTCGAGCAGGTGTACGACGAAACCGTCTACATCGATTCCGCGATCGATCTGGTGCAGCAGAACATCTTCGTCGGCGGCGCGCTGGCCGCGCTCATCCTGCTGCTCTTCCTGCGCTCCTTCTCCGCGACCCTGATCGTCTCCATCGCAATTCCGGTCTCGGTCGTGGGCTCCTTCGTGGCGATGGCGATTCTGGGGCGCTCCATCAACGTGATCTCCCTCGCGGGCCTCGCCTTCGCCGTCGGCATGGTGGTGGACGCCGCGATCGTGGTGCTGGAGAACATCTATCGGCTCAGGCAGAACGGCTACGGGCGCCTGCAGGCCGCCTATCACGGCGCGCGCCAGGTCTGGGGCGCGGTGTTCGTTTCGGCTGCGACCACGGTGCTGGTCTTCGTGCCGATTCTGGTGATGGAGCTGGAGGCCGGCCAGCTCTTCCGCGACATCGCCGTCGCGATCTCGGTCTCGGTCGTGCTGTCGCTGATCGTGGCGAGCACCGTGATCCCATCGCTCGCGAGCCGGATCCTCGGGCGCAGGCGCAGGAGAGCCAGCGATGCCTCCGCGTCGCACGCGGTTGCGGAAGAAGCGCCCTACCGGCTTCGCCTGCCGATCATCGACGACCTGGCCGAGCTCTTCGTCCGCGTCGTGCTCGCCTTCACTGGATGGGTTGTGCGCCGCCGGTTGCGCGCCGTTGCGGTGGCAGTCGTGGTTTGCGGCGGCGCGCTCTTCGTTTCGTGGCTGCTGCTGCCCCGGCTCGATTATCTGCCGACCGGCAACCGCAACCTGGTGTTCGGCGTCCTCCTGCCGCCGCCTGGCTACAATCTCGAGACCACCATGGGCATCGCGCGCTCGGTCGAGGACTCGGTGCGTCCTCTCTGGCGATCCGAGACCGGGCCGGACGCCCAGCCCGGCCAGCCGCCGAAGATGGAGCGCTTCTTCTTCGTGACATTCCGCGATCAGGCCTTCGTGGGTGCGGTCGCGGTCGAGGCCGACCGGGCCGGCGAGCTGATCGACCCGATCCGCACCCCGGTGTTCTTCGAGCCGGGCACCTTCGGCTTCGTCAGCCAGGCATCCTTGTTCGGCCGCGGGATCGGCGGTGGGCGCAAGATCGACGTGGATATCTCGGGTCCCGACCTGGAGACCGTGCTCGGTATCGCGCTGCAGGCGACCGGCCTCCTGGCCCAGGCGCTGCCCTTCGATCAAGGCAACCAGTTCCGACCCAAACCGGGCCTGGAGCTCGGCGCGCCCGAGGTGCGCCTGTTGCCCGACCCCGTCAAGCTTGGCGACAACGGAGTCTCCACGCGAGAGTTCGGCGCCACGATCGAGGCTTACAACGACGGCCTCAAGGTGGATGAAGTGACCATCGATGCCAAGCGCTACGACCTGATTCTGGCGGGGCCGGACGCCAACGTCGATCGCACGCAGGGCATCGAGAGCCTGCCGGTGGTGACGAGGGCGGGCACCATCGTGCCGGCCAGTTCACTCGCCGACATCGTGGTCACGGCGGGGCCGACCAAGATTCGCCACGTCGAACGCGAGCGCACCATCACCCTGGAAGTCCGCCCGGCCGGGGACATACCGCTCGAGGTCGCGCTGGAGAGGCTGGAGACGGGCGTGGTGCAGGCGCTGGAGGGGCGCGGGCTGCCGCCGGGGGTGAAGATCCGGCTGTCCGGCACCGCCGACGACCTCGAGGCGACGTGGGACGCGATGGCGATCAATCTGGTGGTCGCCATCGCGATCGTCTACCTGATCATGGCCGTGCTCTTCGAGAGCTTCGTCTATCCCTTCGTCATCATGCTCTCGGTGCCGCTCGCCGCCGCAGGCGGGGTGCTGGGAATTGCGGCGGTCAATTCCTACGCGTTCCAGCCGCTCGACATGCTGACGCTCCTTGGCTTCGTCATCCTGGTCGGCATCGTCGTCAACAACGCCATCCTGCTCGTCCACCAGACCCTGTTCCACATGCGGGAGGAGCAGATGGCGGTCGCGGATGCGATCGTCTCGGCGACCAGGAACCGGATTCGGCCGATCTTCATGTCGACGCTCACCAGCGTGTTCGGCATGCTGCCGCTGGTGCTCTTCCCCGGCGCGGGCTCCGAGCTTTACCGCGGCCTCGGTTCGGTGGTGATCGGCGGCCTCGCGCTCTCCGCCGTGCTTACGCTGCTGATCGTCCCGCCGCTGCTGGCGATCGTGGCGACCCGTCAGCAGCGCAAGCGCGAACGGCTGAGCACGGCTCTGGACGAACCCGCACCCCGCGGGACCGGCGCGGAGTGAGGGCAAGGGCTACCGCGCCGCTCCACGCGTGGGACCTCTCGCCCAAGGACGCCATCGCGCTGCAGAAGGCGCTCGCCGGCGCCGTGGTCCGCTCGGACCGCTTCGGCCCTGGCGGGCGGCGGGCGATCAGTCGGGTGGCGGGGGTCGATGCCGCCTTCGCCGATGGCGGGCGGGTGATCCGGGCCGCAGCGGTGATGCTGGACTATCCCGGACTGGTGCAGACGGGGGAAGCGCTGATCGAGCGCCCGACGGCGTTTCCCTACGTGCCGGGGCTGCTCTCCTTCCGCGAGGTGCCGGCCTTGCTGGAGGCGCTCGGCCAACTCCCCACGATGCCCGACCTGGTCCTCTGCGACGGCCACGGCTACGCCCATCCGCGCCGCTTCGGGCTGGCCTGTCATCTCGGGCTCTGGCTGGACATACCCGCCATCGGGGTCGCGAAGTCGAGGCTCACGGGCTCCCACGACGAGCCCGGACCGGCGAAGGGCGATGCTGCGTGGCTGCTCGCCGACAAGGGCGCACGGCCCGGCGAGCGTATCGGGGCGGTCTTGCGGACCCGTGAGAGGGTAAAGCCGGTCTACGTATCGGCCGGCCACCGGGTCTCGCTCAGAACTGCGGTGGCGCTGACCCTTGGCTGTGCCACGCGCTACCGGCTTCCCGAGCCCACGCGCCTCGCCGACAAGCTCTCCAAGGCGCACCGGGACGGGGGGTGACGCGTTCGAGCGGAGAGACAGGAACCTGCGTTCCGGATGCAACTCTGCGAACTACACGCGATCGTCCTGGTCCAGTATTCTGCCGGTGCCCTACGACCCTGCTCGAGGAGCCCAACATGCCTACGGTAGACGACCCGGAGGTCCGCGAGCGCATCCACATCGATGCTTCGATTTGCGGCGGGCGGCCGCATATTCGCGGTACGCGCGTCAGGGTGGCCGATATCCTGGAGCTGTTGGCCGAAGGCGTGTCTCAAGAGGACATCCTCGCCGACTATCCCTACCTCAGTGAAGCAGACCTGAGGGCGGCCCTGGCCTTTGGCGCGGCTGCGAGTGCGCATCGCATCATTCGCGCCGCCTGACAGTGCTATTCCTGATCGACGCGCAGTTGCCCCCCGGCTTGGCACTGTGGCTTTCCGAGAGCGGCTATCCCTCCCGGCACATCGACGCTCTCGGTCTGCGCGCCGCTTCCGATGACGTGATTGAGGCTAAGGCAAGAGAGTTGGGGGCGGCTATCTGGTCGAAGGATGCCGACTTTGCCGAGCGAGCACGGCGCACTCAAGGATTGCAGGTGGTCTGGCTGCGCTTCGGTAACACGTCCAATGCTTCGCTTCGGGACAAGCTGTCCCCGCATTTGCGGGCTATTGAATCCGCGCTCAGGGAAGGCGACGTCCTAGTCGAAGTCCGTTGATGTGCGCAAGAATGCGACACCCCACCCATGAGGAATTCGTTCAGGGGTAGTTGGTTCCTGCGGCCAGCACTATTCCCTGAACCGGGCCACGATCAGACGGGCTTCCCATCCTGCGCCGTGGCGGCAGCGGCCTCGTCCGCGGCGCCGTCGGGCGGGGCCGCAGCGTCTTCGACGGCTTCGCCGGCCTCGCCGTCGACCGGCTCGCCGGTTTTCTCCTGCCGCCTCAGTTCGGCGCGCTCGGCCTTCAGCTTGGCGCGCTCGGCCTTTCTCGCAGCCTTGTTACGCTCCCGCTCGAGGCGGGCGAAACGGTAGTTGGGCTTGCGTGCCATTCGATTCCTTTTGGCTTGGCGGCGGTGCCGGCAGGGCTCGCCCACCCGCCGACGTGCCGCCGGTTAGGTCACGGCGCCCGCGCGAGCGACCCCGAGTCGCCCACGTGCGGACGATATCGGAACGCCGGCGGCGCCTGCCGCCGGCGTTCGATGGGGAAGGTCTCTCGGGACTTAGTCCAGGACGACCAGGTTCTCCGCCGACGCTCTGCCGTCCCGCCCGGGCGTCAGTTCGTACTCGACCTTCTGGCCTTCGCGCAGGTTGGTAAGACCCGCCCGCTCGACAGCGGAAATGTGGACGAACGCGTCCTTGGATCCGTCGCTCGGCTGAATGAAGCCGTAGCCTTTGACCGAGTTGAACCACTTTACCGTTCCAGTCGCCATGACTACTCCTTTCGCAAAGTTTAGCGCCCGCGCCGCGCTCAGCGGCATCGCGGGTGTTCAGGGCGCACCGTGTCTCTAGAGTAGCTTGGCCCGGCTGGAGCCAGTCAGCGAAGATACATCAAGGTCACGTGCTACCGACGGGCCCCTTGTTCGTCCATTGTGGCTCGCTTTGCAAGTGGTTTCGTGCCTTGCCAAGCGTGCAGGGAACTCCCTCAGTTGCCCTTGGGCAGGAGCTTGAGCGCCCATTTGACCGTGGTGGTGTCCTCGACCGGGCCGATCAGCGTGATCTGAGACGTGCGCCGCCGGGTCGCTCCGTCCCCGGCATAGACGCTCTCGTCGATGCTCATTGACGCGCCGGCGGCGCGCATCTGCCAGACCGCACCGCTCTGGAGCCGCAGGAGGGCGGCGCGCCGATCCTCGGTCATCGCGCAACGCACGTCGGGATGCAGGTGGAAGCGCACGGCGAACTGGCGCCCGCGCCGCCGCCGCTGCCGCAAGTGCGTGAGCGTGTCCTCGCCGCGCACATCGCCGCCCTCGGCGCCCGCGTAGAGCCTGCGCTTGTGAACCAGGCCGAGGGTATCGAGGTAGCCGTCGTGGTCGGTGTCGATCCAGGTCGCGCCGTCCTGATCGCGCCGCTCCACCCTCACCGATTTCGGGCCTTCCGAAATGCTGCCGTCCGTGCCGAGGGTGGCGGAATTGGTGTCGTCCACAACCAGCGTGCTGTGGGCCGCCGTGCCGCGCAGGGCTTCGCGCCAGCCGTCGTCCGGCCCGCGCCAGCCGCCGCAATTGACGATGAGGCGCTCTCGCCCTGCGCTCATCTCGAAGCTCAGCGTACCGGCATGAGCCCAGCTTCCGGTGTCCGCCGGCGCCCCGGTGTCCGCGATCAGGGTCGCGTGCCTGCCCTCGATGCGCCGGAACCCGGTGTGGGGCGCATCGAGCGGCGTCGCGCCGACGCTTGCAGCTGCCCGGCTGAGAGCGAGATCGATCAGGCCTCGCTCCTCTTCGACCGCGCCGTTGAAGAGCGCGAGTCCGCCGTCGCCGTGGCGGAACAGGCGCAGCGTTGATCCGAGTCGGGCGATCGCTTCCGAGAGGGATTGCCCGACAGGGCGCTCGCTCGCGTCGAGGGTCGCGCGCAGCCCCGCGAGACACCATACTGCCTCGAGCTGCGCCGAGGGGCTTCTCTGGACATAACAACCGTCGCCCAGCACCTGCTGCACCAGCGCCGCCTCCAGGAGCTTGACGCCCTGGGCGATGCGGCGCTCGCCGTCGGAAAGGCAAAGCCCGGTCTCGATCAATCCTCTGCAAGCGATCAGTTGCGCCAGACCCTCGGTCCCGTTGCGCGCGGCGCGCGCCAGGTGGTTGGCCTGGAGTACAAGCGCCCGGCGAAAGCGCTGGGAGAACTCGTCGTCGGCGCCCTGCAACAGGAACTCGCTGTGGGCGAGCCAGGCGGAGAGGCGCTGCGCGAGGGGCTCCGGCCCCCACGCCGGCGCCGCGTTTGCGATCGTGCGATGCTGCTCGAGCCAGTCGAGCACCAGCGAGCGGGCACGCTCCGCTGCCTGGGCGGTGCCCACGGCACGCAGGTCGCGCAGCCAGGCGAAGCTGTGGAGCTCGCCGAGCCAGTAGTCGCCGGCTCCCTGGTGACGCCAGGGCGCTTCACCGCGCTCGCCGACCTCGCCGGCGCGGACCCTCTGGCCGCCGAACTCATAGTGCCCGGCGACCATCGCTTCGCCGCGCCCGGCCACCCCCGGCACGAGATCGACCGGCAGGTGTAGAAGTTTCGGTGCTTCCTCCTGCGCCCCTCGTCCTGAGGCGCGGCCGCCAAGCCGCCGCAGGGCGCCGAGAAAGCCCTTCGAGGCCTGCTCGTCCCGCGAGCCCATGGGGTCGGGTGGAGAGTTAGGAGGCCGACGCGCCGATCGCGCGCGGCCGCGTCCGGGCGCCGTGCGGAGCCCTACGCCCCGCCTCCCCGGCTGCCCTCAGTCGCGCGATGTTAGCCGAATACTCGGCCTGTCCCCCGGCGAAGCTCGCCGAGCCTGCAACCAGCACATCGGCGCCCGCGCTCGCGGCCAGGCCGGCCGTGTGCTCGTCGATTCCACCATCGACGGAGAGATCGATGGCGCGCCCGCTGGCGTCGATCAGCGCCCTGAGCGCCTCGATCTTGCCGAGCTGGCTCGGGATGAAGCGCTGGCCGCCGAATCCCGGGTTGACGCTCATCACCAGTACCAGATCGATGTCGCCCAGGACCGGTTCGACGGCGTGGATCGGCGTCGCCGGGTTGAGCGCGACCCCCGCCCGCTTGCCAGTGCTCTTGATGCGCTGGAGAGTGCGGTTCAAATGGGCGCCCGCTTCGACGTGGACGGTTATGGCGTCGGCACCGGCCTCGGCGAAGGGCTCGATATAGGGATCGACCGGCGAGACCATCAGATGCACGTCGAAGGGCCGCGTGCTGTGGGGTCTGAGGGCTGCCACGACACCCGTACCGATGGTCAGGTTGGGCACGAAGTGGCCATCCATCACATCGACGTGCAGCCAGTCCGCACCGGCATCCGAGACCGCCCGCACCTCCTCGCCAAGGCGCGAAAAGTCCGCCGCCAGTACGGACGCTGCGATCCGAACTCCTTGCTGCATGGCGAGGTCTGGTACCAGCTTAGGGATGGTGCCGCAAGCGTGCGGCATAGAAGCCGTCCATCCCGCCATATTCCTCCCAATGCGACGGCAAGGTACGCAGATCGCCGACCGCCGTGACGGCCTCGCGGAGACCCGGAATCTCGTCCGTCAGCACGGGAAGGCGGGCGAATTTGGGCGAGGCCGCGAGGAATGCGTCCACCCGGCGCGCGCATTCTTCGGGTTGGAGCGAGCAGCTCACGTAGACCAGAAGGCCTCCCGGCGCCACCATGGTGGCAACGCGGGCAAGCAGCCGGCCCTGCAGTGCGGCGAGGCGGCCCACGTCGGCGGGGCCGCGAAGGTGCGGAATATCGGGGTGGCGCCGAATCGTCCCCGTCGCGGTGCAGGGCGCATCAAGCAGCACCATGTCGGCCGGCGCCGGCGGGCTCCATTCCAGAGCATCGGCTTCGACGATCTCGGCCTCGAGGCGGAGCCTGGCGAGGTTCTCCCTGAGCCGGGCGAGGCGAGAGGCGGAGCGGTCGAGGGCGACGACCCGCGCGCCGGCCGCAGCGAGCTGCGCGGTCTTTCCGCCGGGTGCGGCGCCGATCTCCAGCACACGTTTGCCCGCGACAGCGCCGAGCAAGCGGGCCGGCAGCGCTGCGGCCGCATCCTGCACCCACCATTCACCCGCCTCGTAGCCCGCAAGGCGCGTCACCTCACCGGCGCCGCGCAGCCGGAGCGTGCCTCCGGGCAGACCTTGCGCACCGAGCGTGGCGCGCAATGCCTCGACGCGGTCCTCCGCGTCGGAGACCGGCGAGAGGTCGAGCGGCGGCTCGCCCAGATGGGCCTCGGCGATGGCCCGGCAGGTTACTTCGCCGTAGGCTTCGGTCCAGCTATTCCAGAGCCAGTCCGGGGTATTGAGGCGGGGCGCGTCGAGGTCGGCGATTGCGCCGTGCTCGCGGCTGGCGCGGCGCAGAACCGCGTTGACCAGCCCGCGATAGGGCGAGAGCCGCGAGCCATGCGCGAGCGCGACGGTGCTCGCCACTGCCGCGTGGGGAGGCGTTTCCAGGAAGGCGAGCTGGCAGACCCCGAGGCGCAGCACGTCTTGCACCGGACCCCGCCGCGCCGGCAGGGGGTGGTCCATCAGACCCGCCAGATAGGCGTCGATCTGGCCGAGCCGGCGGAGAGTGGTGAGCAGCAGCAGCCGCGAAAAGGCTGCGTCGCGCGGGGGAAGCAAGTCCAGCCCCGGCGCGGCGGCAAGCGCCTGGTCCAGGGTGCGGCCCCGGCGCAGGATCGCGCCCAGGGCATGGGCTGCGACTGCGCGCGCGTTGCTCGGCGGGCTATTGGTCGACGACAAAGCCGTCGCGGTGCGGACGCATGGTGACCGGGCGCTGGATCGGTGGGCGGCCCTTCGCCGCGCCGGGCGCGATGGACACGCCGAGGCCCGGCTCGTTCGGAATGGCGACGAAGCCCTCTTCCATCGGCGGCACGCCAATGACCACGTCCGAGCCGAGGAGCGCGAGGCTGGTCTCCATCTTCAGCGCCTCGAAGCCGGTCGTGTATTCCTGGATCGCGAAGTTGGGGATCGCCGCGGCGAGATGGAGGCATGCGGCGAGGCCAAGGGGCGAGAGCGGGTTGTGGGGCGCCACCAGCACATGATGGGCCTCGGCCATCGCCGCCACCTTGCGTGCGCCGGTGATGCCGCCGCAGAGCGCGACGTCGACCCGCGCGAAGCCCGCGCCGTCGCGTGCGAAGAGGGCGCGAAAATCGTGGAGCGAGGCGTAGCGCTCGCCTGTCGCGATGGGCGCGTGCACGCGGCGCGCGACCTCGGCCATGGCGTCCGGGTTCTCCGGCCGGATCGGGTCCTCGCACCAGTAGGGCAGATAGGGCTCGATGCGCGGGATGAAATCGATCGCTTCGGCCGGCGTGAGCCGCCGGTGCAGCTCCAGCAGCATGTCGACCTCGCCGCCGAGCGCGTCGCGCACCCGGCGCACGGTCTCGACCGCGCGGCTCATGTGGGCCACGTGGGAGGCGAAGAAGGGCTCGTCCTCGCGCTCGTCGAGGAAGGGGTTGATATGGCCGACCGCGTTGAAGCCCGCTTCCTTGAGGGCGACGCAGTTCTCCACCAGCTCGTCGGTGGTCTTGCCGTAGGCGTGACCGTAAACCCTGGCGTGCGTTCGGCACGGCCCGCCGAGGAGGGAGTGGACGGGCACGCCCAGCGCCTTGCCCTTGATGTCCCAAAGCGCAATGTCGATCGCCGCGATGGCGCCGTTGATGGCCGCGCCCTGGAAGTGGCTGAAGCGGTGCATCAGGTTCCAGTGGCGCTCGATCGGCCCCGGGTCCTCGCCCACCAGATGCTCGGCGAAGGTCTCGATGGCGGCGCGCGAGGCCACGAGATGCCCCCAGGTGCCCGATTCCCCGAGCCCGGTGATGCCCGCGTCTGTCTCGACACGTACGAAGAGGAACTGGCCGATCGAGATCGGCGTGACTGCGGTGATCTTCATGGGTTGAGACATCCTGGGGCCTAGTCCGCCGGCTCCAGCCTGAGCAGCATGCCATCGGGGTGGTCGGTGAGCAGGTAGATGAGGCCGTCCGGCCCCTGGCGCACGTCGCGAAAGCGCTCCTCAAGGTCTTCGAGCATGCGCTCCTCCACCACGACCCTGCCGCCCGCGACCTCCAGGCGCACCAGGAGCTCGCCCGAGAGCGCGCCGGCGAAGAAACTCCCCTGCCAGGCGGGGAAGCGGTCCGCGTCGTAGATCATGAGCCCCGACGGCGAGATGGACGGCACCCAGTAATGCACCGGCTGGGCCATGCCCTCCTTGCGGGTGCCTTCGCCGATCTTGAAGCCCATGTAGCTCTTGCCGTGGGTGATCACCGGCCAACCGTAATTCACCCCTGGCTCGATCAGGTTCAGCTCGTCGCCGCCCTTGGGCCCGTGCTCGATGGCGTAGATCCGCCCTGTCGCCGCCTCCAGGGTCATGCCCTGGGGATTGCGGTGGCCGACGGAGTAGAGCTCCGGCCGCGCGCCGGCGGTCCCGACGAAGGGGTTGTCCTCGGGCACGCGCCCGTCGTCGTGCAGGCGGATGATGCTGCCCGCCGGGTCGTCCAGCTCCTGGGCGCGGTCGGAATCGCCCCGATCGCCGGCGGTGACGAAGAGGTAACCGTCTGCGAAGACCAGGCGCGAGCCGAAGTGGCGGCCGTTGTCATCGCGCGGCAGGGCGACGTAGATCTCCTCCACATCTTCCAGGCGGTCGCCGACGAGCCGGCCGCGGGCAACCGCGGTGGCGGCGTCATCGTCGTCGTCGGGGCTCGAGTAGGAGAGGTAGACCAGGCCGTTCTCGGCGAACCCGGGATGCAACGCCACGTCGAGCAGCCCGCCCTGGCCCTCGTCCCACACCTCGGGCACGCCGGCGACCGGCTCGGGCACGAGCCAGCCGTCGGCGACGATGCGGAGCCTGCCGGGGCGCTCGGTCACCAGCATCCGCCCGTCGGGCAGGAAGGCGAGGCCCCAGGGGTGCTCCAATCCGTCCGTTACCCTGACCAGATGGAAGCGCTGCTTGTCCGTGGTGTAGGTGCCGAGCCGCTCGGCCGCCGCCAGCAGGCCAGCCGCGCCAAAGAGAATCGTCAGCATCGCGACCAGCGCCAGGAGGACGGTCCCGGTTCGCGCTGCTATCCCGTGCTTTGTCGACATGGTCTTCGTTCCTCACTGGTGCGCGGACCCTATCACCGCGAACGGGCGACACGCCAGCACCCCACAAGGCGCACGGGGTTGCGACCGGCGTTCGCTTGGGCCACCGTGCCGGGCGTCGATGAAGCGACGGGACGGTTCGACATGGCACGACAATTCAGCCCCGCCCTGCTGCAGCGGGATCGTTCGGCCCTGGTCGTCATCGACATGCAGGAGCGGCTGATGCCCGCGATCGCGGAGGGCGACGCGGTGACCCGCGCGGCCGGCATCCTGATCGAGGCGGCGCGGCACCTTGAGGTGCCGGTGGTGGTCACCGAGCAATACCCCAAGGGTCTCGGGCATACTGTCGACGCCATCGCCGGCCGGCTCCCCAATGACGCGGCGGTGGTCGAGAAGATGACCTTCAGCGCCGCACGCAATCACGACTTCGCCTCGCAGATCGACGATTTCAAGGCCGGGGGGCGCGATCACATCGTGGTCTGCGGCGTGGAAAGCCACGTCTGCGTGATGCAGACAGCCGCCGATCTCGGCGCACAGGGTCATGCGGTTCACATCGTGGTCGACGCCTGCGGCTCGCGTGCGCCTGCCAGCAAGGACGCCGCGCTGGCGCGCTTCGGGGCGCTGGGGATCTCGCGGGTGACCACCGAGATGGCGCTCTTCGAGTGGCTGGAGGCCGCCGGCACGGCGGAATTCAAGGCTGTCTCTCGCCTCATCAAGTAGGCCGCGCGAGAGCGCCGAGGGCGCTCAGGCGGGGAGGGGAGGGTGCTGACCCGCCGCGCGATGCTCGGAGCGGCGACGGCAGCGGTGCTGCTGGCTGGCGCGGCGTCATACGCCGAGGCGACGCAGATCATCCTGATCGGCGGCGGCGTGGAGGGCAGCGTTCACGCGCAGGCGGCGCGCCAGGTCTGCATATCGGTGGAGGAGCATGCCGGCGACGAGTACGGCTGCCTCGCCCGCTCGGCGCCCGGCTCCGCCTTCAACATCCGCGCGGTCGAAATCGGCCTGATGGAGTTCGGCCTGGCGCAATCCGGCCCGGTGCGAGAGGCCGTCAGCGGATCAGGCGCCTGGGAGGGCAGCCCGGCGGCGAGCCTCCGGGGAGTCTTCAGCCTTGGACCGGAGAGGGGGGAGATGGTCTCCAGCGCCGACGTCGCCGAGGCTCTCGTCTACGACTTGACGACGGCCGTCTTCGAGACTCTCGATGCGCTGAGGGAGGCCCACCCGGCGCTGCGCAGCCTCGAGCCCGCCGCAATGGTACAGGGCCTCTCGGCACCGCTTCACGCAGGCGCCGCGCGCTACTATCGGGAGCAGGGATGGCTCGAGGCGCAATGAGCGTTGTCACGAGACGCAGCATTGGAGCGGTGGGCTCATGCGCCTCTTCATGAGGCAGCGGGAGCCGGCCATCCGGCGCTCGGAATGGTCGGCTGCGCCGGCGCGGGTGCCCGAGGGCGCGCGCATCTACGCCATCGGCGACATCCATGGCCGGCTCGACCTGCTGCAGATGCTGGCCGCGGCGGTCGAGGAGGAACAGCGCCTGCTGCCGCCCGCGCGCCCGACCATCGTGTTCGTCGGCGACTACGTGGACCGGGGACCGGACTCGTTCGGCGTCATTGACTGGCTGTGCCAGCGGCCGTTGCCCGATTTCGAGCGCGTGCACCTGCGCGGCAACCACGAGCAGTGGTTCGAGGATTTCCTGGGCGGCGATATCGCGGTCGGGCCGAGCTGGCTCTACTGCGGCGGGGTGCAGACGCTCGCGAGCTACGGCGTGCGCGCGGCGCTTGGCGAGGACGACCCGATGCGGCTTCGCGTGCTGCAGGCGGACCTCGCGGCGGTACTGCCCGCAGCGCACCGCGCCTTTCTGCGCGGTCTCGAACCCTGTCGCGAGATCGGCGGCTATCTCTTCGTCCATGCCGGCATCCGGCCGGGCGTGCCGCTCGCCGAGCAATCGACCGATGACTTCTACTGGATTCGCGACGCCTTCCTGCTCTCGACCTCGGAGCACGGCCGTGTCGTGGTGCACGGCCACACGATCACGAACGAGGCGCAGATCTGCCCCAACCGCATCGGCATCGACACGGGCGCCTTCACGACGAACGTGCTGACCTGCCTCGTGCTGGAGGCGGACCGCTACCGCCTGATCCAGACTGCGTGAAGGGTCGGCTGCGGGGGAGGGGCCGCGGCGTGCGGCCTATTCCGTCGGCAGCTCCGCCGGCTCGGCGCTGAGGGAGCGGAGATAGGCGAGCACGTTGCCGCGATCGCCCTCCTTGGAGACCCCCTTGAAGGCCATCTTCGTGCCCGGCACGTTGCCCTTGGGGTCGGCGATAAATGCGCTCAGGCGCTCGAAGTCCCAGGCGCCCTCCAGTTCCGCCATGGCGTCCGAGTAGTTGAAGCCCTCGTGGCTCGCGATCGGCCGGTTGACGATGTTCCAGAGATTGGGGCCGACCTTGTTCTTGCCGCCGTCGTCCACGGTGTGGCAGGCGGCGCACTTCTTGAACACCTTCTGGCCCCTGGCGGGGTCGGCATCGGCCAGCAGCTCGGCCAGCGACATCGCCGGCTCGGGCTCTTCCGCCGCCGCCTCGTCGTGCATGGCGTCGTCCTGCTCGAGGCCGGCGACCTGGTAGTGGATCACCCGCTCGTGGTGGCCATGCTCCAGATTGCCGAAGGCCGCGAGCGAGATGAGCCACGCGGTCATCGCGGTCAGGCCCGCGAAGAGAACCGCGCCGAAGATCTTGTTCAGCTCGTAGGTGTTCATGCCGACCGCTGGCGTGGATGCAACCGGATCGTCGGAAACCGACGGGGCGGGAGATTAGCCGCTTCAACCGGCCATGTCCAACTCTTGTCCTCGCCCTGGGCATAAGTCGGCGGGGCCTGCGCGAACGCCGCCTGGAACGCGTCCCCTGCGCTACGAGGCGGCGCGAGGCACGCCGGCAGGTTGAGCTGGACCGGCATGCTCGCGCGCCCGCGGTCAGCCCGGGCGGCCCAGCCGTGGCGCAGACCGCGGGCAGTCAGTTCTCAGGCCTCGTCCTGACGGATAACGCCAGGCCCCAAGCTCCCTCTCGCATCCCTCGACTGCGGGCAGCAACTCCCTCTCTTCCCGATCCTGTTGAAATCACGGGTTTCTGCCGGATCGGAACTGCGATCTGACTGTTTGACATATCAATACAGATATATTATAAATGCATATATGACATATACATAAATCAGGCGAACCCAATGACGGGTTCCGGCAAGCAGTGAGGCAGGTAACGCGCCCTATTCGCCGCAGACACCCGAGTGGGAGTTTCGAGGACTATCGGACGAAGTATGTCCATGATCGATGTCAAGACGCATTACTGGGCTGACAAAAGAAGAGTATCCATTCGCGACAACTCGACACATTGCATACGCCTGCGAGTGGTTAAGGAACGACCGCATAACAATCCTAAACTGCGCCAGAGCCCCAATCCGAAAGCCGTCAGTCAGGCAAGGTAGCGTGGATCAACATCCCTTGAACAGGCAGGGGAGATTACAACTTGATCCGCCTACAGGATTTCTGGAGAGCAAGAGTGACGCGAGGTAGAACCGAACACGCAACCTCCAACAGTGTGGAAGAGACAACCACTCCCACATCCCAGAGAGTCGGAGGGACGCCGGCTTACCATGAGCCGAGCCCCTCTCCCAACGCGTCAGCCGAGAACACAGACTTGTGGTTCAATTCGATGAATTTGGTCATCCTCATTTGGATCATAAATAACTTCAAACATGCATATCGCGCGCTCGTTGTCGAAGCGTCGAAAATTCATGTGTACGACGTTACATCCGGCCACGATGCATTGATGGTTTCTCCTTATCAGTTTGGTGACAAGAATCCGATTGAAGACCAGAGCGTCCAGCTAGCCATGCGTGCGCTGGACAATAGATTGAGAGTGGTCGCAGTTGCCGGACGAATACACAAGCCCCTGTCCAAGTTCACCAATCCCGGGCTGTTCGCACCAGCCCGTCGCGACATTAGAGCCTCAGGTGGTCACTGCAATCGTGACCAGAACGACTATCGGCGTCCAGGGATTGGGTAGGAACATTCGGGAGAGTGGGGCCCAACAGAAGGGGATTCAAGGCAGCAAGGCGGAATTCCATGGAATGGGACGTATTGCAAGAATTCCAGTCGGGCTCAATACGGCAATTCATGATACCAAAATATTCAGTACGACCTTCATGCTTCTTCCGCTATTGACCGGCCGCAAAATGCCGTGTCGTCTGGCTAAAGAAGAAGCAATGTCCGGTCTGACGTCTGCTCTAATGTGGCGGGGTCGTCGTCGACGATCGACGCTAAGGAGCAGAACCCGAGATACGGCAATCCAGCTACACAGCCTCCCGACAACAGCGACACAAAACCACGCTAATGAAGAGGCCTCGTGGGCAAGCCTCGAGTCGTGGGTGACACGCGAGTTAACTTGGCGATGGGGCCGAGATAACCCGAACACGACTTCAGCAACATACTCTTACATAATCAAAATTCGCACTTCCGATGAACCGCTCGGGTTTAGGAGCCCGAATGGCGGGTGCTTACGGGCCGTGTCGCGTGATTCCGGGCCGTTGCGCGGTGATTCCGTCCGGTTGTGTCGTGATGACGGCATTCGCGCGTCTTTTCGCCCCTCTCTCCTCGTCGGGATCTGACGGCTGTGCCTCGTCGTAGCACGGTGACCCTGAGCGGCCGGGCGGTGGACGGGCTCTCGGTCGAGGGGAAGGACCAGATCTTCTGGGACCGCGAGCTCGCGGGCTTCGGGGTCCGGGTCTATCCCTCGGGCCGGAAGGTCTACGTCGTCCAGAGCCGGGGCCGGGGCGGGCCGAAGCGCGTCACCCTCGGC
>Ga0209543_1000727_pt1 | contig 37947 bp, 37 predicted proteins | sample MesohylFT_FD_187296 | JGI IMG/M metagenome (GOLD analysis project Ga0209543, IMG submission 187296) | Host-associated microbial community of the marine sponge Aplysina aerophoba from Gulf of Piran - sponge mesohyl, lysed by freeze-thaw... | ecosystem: Host-associated > Porifera > Sponge >...
GTTCCCGTCGTCGAATGGGTGGATCGACACGAACCAGAGATGGGCGAGGCCGGCGACGAGCACCGGATCCATGGATCCGGGATTCTCGAACCAGTCGAGAAAAGCCCCCATTTCCCGTTCGAGCCGTTCCGCCGGCGGCGCAACGTAGTGGACGCGCCGGCGGCCGATCGGGCCCGATATCACCTGCATCGGCCCGTCAGCGTCGTCGCGCCAGGTCCCGGTACAGATACGGCGCAGCCCGCTTCGCCCGGTCGGGAAGAGTGCCGCATGCCATCCGAACAGGCGATCTTCGGTCAGCGGCGCCGCGTGGTTCCTCGTAGCGTCGAGCGTCACGTCGACGATACCGTCGACATCCCGGTCGCGGGCAGGAACGCCGCCGGCATCGAGGCCGAGGCGCACGGCAATGGAGGACCGCACCCGATCGGGCGAGAGAAGCTCCCCCTCGATCTCGCTTGTCTTCACGACATCGTCGGTCAGCGTGCGAAGGACGGCTTCGCTTCGAGCCTCGAATCCAAGCGCCTCCATGCTCCCCAACAGCCGACCTTGCGCATGGCGGGTGGCGGCCAGGCGGTCGGCCAGCAGGGCCGGATCCTGCCGGAAGCGTGGCCAATCGGGATCCTGCCAGTTGTACATGCGCTTGCTCCGCAGGTTCTGCGGAGAATATGCGGATCATTCTCCGCACGGGCAAGCCGAGACCGCCGGCACATGTCGGTTTTCAGTGGACTGAACGGTGAGCGGGGGCAGCGGGCGCTGCCGGTCACGCAGAGGCCGCGGCATCAGGCCCGGGGCGGCGATGCGTCGTGTTCAACCGCTGATTCCGGCTCGCGTGCACGGCGGATCAGGTAGTCCCTGAAGGAAGGGATCGGGCAGTGCAACAGCCGGTCCGTCCCCTGCTGCAACGCGCCCCGGTGGACGAGATGGCCGAGAAAGGCCCCGCCGTCATGCCACCGGGCAAGCGCCATTCCGGATCAGCGGGGTCGGCCGCACTTTCGATCGTGCGCAGCGCCTGGCCGACGAAGCACTCAAACGCTTGGCGGTTTGGCAGCGTGTGGGGCAGAAGCCGTGGCGAGTATCACGATCCGCAATCTCGACGACGACGTGAAGACTCGGCTGCGCGTGCGTGCGGCGGACAACGGTCGCTCCATGCAAGAGGAGGCGCGTCTGATTCTTAGCGACGCAGTCGGACGGAGGCCGGGCCCCCGAAATCTGGCTGCCGCGATACGCGCCCGGCAGGATTGAGCGCCTGAAACTTTTTGAGACGCTCCCGGCTGCGGAGGCGGACAGGATCGAAGACGCCCGCGCCTGTCCGTGACCGGCGAGTGGATTTGACCGGAGGAAGACGGGCCGGTTACTCGCACAGGCGTGCATGATCGACACCATACTGGTCACCGATCTGTCCCGCTGGGGACGCTTCGACCCAGGACCTCCTCGACACGCTCTACAGGCTCGCCGGGTGGAAGGTGTCCGTGGTCGCCATGAGCGGCATGGCGTTCGAGCTCGATACGCCGCACGGACGGATGATGGCCACGACGCTCGCCGGGATCGCGCAGTTCGAGCGCGACCTGCTCAGCGAGCGCGTGAAATCATGTCTGGCGGCCGCCCGGGCGCGCGGGCCAAAACTCGGGCGCCAACCGGGACAGCGCCCCAAATCGGACCGGCTCGCCCCAAAGGTGCTCGATGCTGTCGCCGACGGGAGGAGCTACCGCTGGATCGCCCGCGACCTCGGCATCTCCAAGAACACAGTCGTCGATATCGTCAAGCGCTCCGATACCGCCAGTGGCTTTATAGCCATTGACCGAGTTTCGAGTCAGGCTCTTAGAGAATATCGACCACGCCATGCTTGCGGACGATATCCTTCTCGATCAGGGTGTCCTGTTCGCAGAAGACCACCAAGTTGTTCGAGCCCGGAGTGCGCGCACTCGGCACCAGAATGCCGTCGGCTCCCAGAAACGCACAGGCTTCCGCGATCTCCTGAGAGCGCGGGTATTCCTGCGATCGCTCGACATAGGAGAGCTTCCCGTAGCTTTGGATGTTGAGCCGCAGAGCCGCCAGGCGGTCGAGAGTCTCGAAGCGCATCACCGCTTCCAGGGACACCCTCAATTCGAAGAGCTCGTACCTCACCCTGGACGGGATGATCGGCTGGCCCTGGTAGAGGTGAAACCGGCGCTCGTCGATCGCTGCTTGCCGCGTTTCGGAGGTGTAGAGAACGTCCAGCGTGCCATCGTCCCAACGACCGCCGGAGCGCCCGCACACCAGCGGGTCTCTACCCTCCCGTACGGAGCGCCAGACGGTTCCGCTATACGGGTCCCGCTTTAGCGCATCCAGCGCATCGAGGAGGCGCTGGTCGCGGATTGGCCGACCAAACCTGGGACCGGTCCGAGTGACCATGGTCAGAGATACGCATCCGCATCGAGACGGTCCAGGATGGCAATCACTTCCACCGAACGACCAATGTGGATCAGGTCGACCGCCCGCTCGCCATTGAACTGGGGATGCGGGGCATGGAGCCAGGCCCGCACTTCCTCCTGGGAGTAATACTCGCCTAGCCGCATCACCACGTAGGACAGGTCCGACATGATGAGCTGCGTCTTCGGGTGGGGGGTCTTCTGGCCGCTCGACCAGCGCGAGACGGTGGCCTTTGACACCCCCGTGAAATTCGCGATGTCGGTGCCTTTCAGGCCTCCGGTGTTCTGCAGCCTTTCGATGAACTGCACGACAGGCTTTGTCTGTGCCTGGTTCATGGCGCACCATGTCCGCTCGCGGCGCCGCTGGCATTTCTCCGCCGCATTGGCAGCGGCGTCCCCCGCTCCCGTTCCGCCAGGGTTTCGTACATCCCGGCCATGCGATCAATCCGGTTTCTGCCTGCCACGAGCGCTCCGCTCAGTTTTTCGTTACCGGTGTTGAGACGCGCCAGGTCGCGAGCCGTCCGCTCAGCACCGCGCAAGTCTACGTCAAAGAAGTGTCCAATGCGCCTAGTGTCCGGAACCGAACCAAGGTGATCGATCATTGCGAACTGCTGTCGGGCGATATGTGCGCGCGGATTCTGCAACATCGACTCCAGGCCGCGCGGACAGCACTCACGATCCGGACACGAAATCAGTCGCCGCCCTCCCGGGGCCGAGGCGATAGCCTTCAGGTCCTTTACGCGGAAGGTCTTGTCGAGCCCGAACAGCGGCACATAGATCGGGCGCCCGAACGAAGCGCCCTTCTCTCGTTCTTTGGGGTGCTTGTGCCAGTCCCGGGCACTAAACTGCTCCCGCTCGCCAATTCCATGTGCAATGCCCGAAACAATCCCGAAGGCAAGCGCGCTCAGTCCGACCAGTCCCCCAACATGGTCAAGGAGGACCGGACGGCCGAGTCCGTGTAGGGCCTCGATCGCAATAAAGGTTCCCTTGACCGTCCCCGGCATGGCGTTCGAGCCGAACCCCGACAGGCGAAGGATCAGATTATCGAAGGGAAGTCCGTCGAGCGCCTGTATGAGCCGGGCACGATCCGTCCTGTCCTGCAGGCGAGTGTGAGGCAAAATCAACGGATAGTCGATTGCGATAGCCGCGCCGCCTTCGCGGTCGAGAGCTGAGCGCAGCCGCATGACCCCCGCCCCGTCGATGGGCAGCCAGGGGTCGTTCGCGCCATTGCGTAGGAAATGCGTTGGCGCCATGACGGCCGTAATTCCCAGCTCGACAGCCATTCGCGCCATCTGGCCGAACAGATCGGTATTCGCGCTGAGCTGGAAATCCCCGGGGTTCAGAGGCCGGTCTTCTTCGGTTGCGGCCCATGGCGCGCTCTTCGCCATTCCTCGGAAACGCCCGACCTCGCTTAGCTCGGCAGCCTTCGTGTCGAGAATGACGTCCGCTCCGTCGTCCCGAAGCGCCCGGATGAACTCTTTCTGGAACCGTGCCCTGGAAGCGTCGACGATCACATGCTTCGCCGGGAGGCGTCCTTCCGCGTGCAGGTATTCATACTGGCGATGGGACATCTCACCGGTTCGAATGACATGCCCGATGGGTGTATGCAGTCGTGGTCCGAAGGGAACGATGGTCGCTGACATCATTGATTCCTTTCTGTTTCAGATACATACTATTTTGAAACAAAAGAGTCAACCCCTGATGCACCGAGCGCGGGCCACAGCCCGCGCAGTCCAAACTGAACACCTCCAGCAAGGCAAACAGTTCGACTTCTTCGTCGCGTCCCTGGTCCCGGACCTCCCCCTCAACAGGGGGTGTCTACGTCCGCGTCACGGCTGATCCGGAGTTCGGCATGGCGACGACCTGGGACGAGGTCGAGGAGGTCCCGGATGCCCCTGTTCGCGCTGTCCTGGGAACAGTGGTTGATTCTCGCCCAACGGGATGACGTCAGACGCCCGTCGAAGCTGTCAAGGAGGCGGTTCAGGGCCTTTCTCTGCCGCTTGTTGAAGCTCTCGGCCGCATGGGCGTCCCAGAAGCGGGCCCTGTGAAGCGGCCACAGGCGAGCGGATCGCGGCGCTCGTAGCCGTGGAGCCCGAGCGGCCGAAGGGCCGGGAACGCGGGCTGGATGGGGATCGGAACGTGAGCCGCGATGATCGACCATCGGGGTCGCGGGAACCGCAACAGATGCCGAAACTTGATCGGGGCGAGCGGGACCTGGCGCTGTAGGGTCACCGAGGGGACGGGTTCGGAGGCTGTGCGAGCTTCCGAGGCGGCGGCCGCCACGGGTCGACTCGAGCAAGTCACTAGGTTCGCATGCCGAATTGACGGTCCCGGCTCCGCGAGGGAGGTATTGCTGCATGCCCTAACCGGTCCTGTCGGTCCGCGGGCGAGACGAAGCAATCCGAGACCCGAGGGTGTCGCGCAGGGCTTCCACCAAGGTGCGTGCGCTTTCGAAGGCGCTGACTCGTGCTATCGAAATGCGAACCGGGATGCGACACGACACAGACTTCGACAGGTTAGCCGCCTGAATACGGCATACCAGCAAGCCCTCGGCTGTATCCCGGTCGGTCGGAACGTGAATTTCGCCGACGAAGGGCTCCGACTCGTTGTCATGACGCCACTGCGCACATTCGAGGGCGAAAGACGCCTGTGGCTCCGCTGGACGGCCGGGCTTGTAATAGAACGCGTTGGGATCACGCGGATTCGGCGGATTGCGCATGGGCAGGATCAGCGGTCTGCTCAAAATGTCCGGGTCGGAGTTTACAGCACCTGAAAGGTCCTGCAGCGAGCGCCCGACCAGATTCAAGGCACGCAACATATCCCCGGGCTGGCCGCCGACCGTGTTCGCCCAACGGCCGCGGGGCGCAACGGGCGGTGGGCGCAACGTCCCGGATTCGAGACTGCCCGACGCATCGTCTTCGCCTTCCTGATCCTCGTCGATATCGTCGGACGGTGGGGGCCGGATCTCGAACCTGCCGCGCGCTTCGATCGTGACAAGGGCGTCGACCGCAGGGCGCGTCCCGCCGTTCTCGGCAAGAAACGCGAACTCAAGCACGGGCGTTTCGGCTTGCAGGGTCCGATGATGGGCGCGAAGCGTCTGTTGGCAACGGTCCAGCCACCGGGGGTAGTCTTCGTCCCGATACTTCTCGATCTCTTCGTCGGTCGCGGGAGTGAAGACCTGGCGTGCAGAAAAGAGCCGGTTGACGACGGTCGGAGGCGTCGGGCGCTTCGCCGGCTCCCACAAGCCGAAGGTTGCCAGGGGAAAGCGGGCCTTCAGCCGCTGCATCAAGCTGTCGACCTCGGTCTCGGTCAAGGGTTCGTACCACGTATAGGAAGCGTGATAGCGCTCGACGATCGCATCGGACGGGTCCGCGCAACGGATTGAAAAGGAGGGCTCGGCGGCTTTCAGACGGGTGTTTTCCGCTTCGAGTGCGGCCATCTTTCGCTCTGTCTCCGTGGTTTCGGGAGGGAGCAACCATTCATCGGAGATCTGGTCCGCCGTCAGTTCCAAGCCTTGGGCCGTGTACAAGGGGGTCGTGTCGTGCGTGAGAAGCCGTACGTCGCTGGTTGGACTGGACTGGGCGAACGCATGAACCGTACCGAGCAACTGATGGTCGCGTTGCTGGTAGTCGAGACGCCCTGCAAGGTCCGGGGAGGGCGTGTGTCGAGGCTCCACGGACAGAACGACGCGCGGGGATTGGGCATGGATCAGCTTGTGTGTCTGGCCGAGGATCTCGCGAAACATGGCCGATGCGGCGCGTGCGCGGTTGCCGGCACGGCCGCCCCTGGTCTTGAGGCGATCGATTTCGTGCAGCACCGGGTTCGACACGATCAACCGCACCTCTACGAACGCGTGCCAGGGCGACCAGTCGAGCTGTTGCAGCGAGTGGCATTGGATGAACAGGTTTGTGTCCACGAAATAGTAGAGAGTCGAAGTCGTCACGACGCCTCCCCGCGTCTTTGGAAGTTCCTTCCCAGAGAAGCCGAGGCGATGCGCCCGGACCGCACCGAAATCATCGTCTGCACCCGGCCGGAACGCACCCTTCATTCGAACAGGCCCCGCTCGGGACCCCGCCGGCTGCAGAACGCCAGGAAGTGCCGATCGGGATGTTTCGGCATGATGCCCTTGACCGAGATCCACTCACGCCACTCGCCCTCCAGATAGTAGACGTCCCAGCCTGGAGCTGCGGCACGCGCGGCTTCATAGGTATCGGCGTCGAGATGGATCTCGATCGAGTCCCGGTTCCGGGAGCTGCCGCGTCTGTCCCGCTTCGGTTTCGGCGTGACCACCAGGGCGTTGCCCTCGATCGCATAGCTGTAGTCCGGCATGTGATGCTCTACCTGATCACGGGCGATGATCGTGCGAAGCAGGCGGTGGAACTCCTTGGGGCTGGACGTGGATCCACATTTCTCCCGCAGGCCGGACAGTCGGATCTTCCACTGGCTCTGCCGGCCACAGTGCTTGCGCGCGATCTCGTAGAGCCGGCGCTCCAGAGGCTTGCGCAACCGGAAATACTGCCTGCTCAGGGTCAGGACATGGTTGTTTTCGATTGCGTCGAACACCCAGTCGGAGAGGACGATCTCGAGCTCCTCCATCCTGCCGTCCCGGGTCTCGCGTACGATCTCCGCCGACTCGATGATTCCGAACACACGGAAATACTCCTTGCCTCCCTGACGGATATTGGTCTCGATCTGCGTGCCCTGCAGCCGCCGCAGCGCGTCCTTCAGCAGCCTGTAGCCCGGGCCCGATGTCTGGCGGTTGGTGGCGACCAGCAGGTCGTGGGCCTTGAACCTGAGCCTGCGATCGACCTTCCTGCCCGCGTTCAGGGCGGCCATGCACTGGGAGATGGCGTAGATGAGGATGTCGCGGTCGTGCACCGTCGCCATGCCGTACTGTGAAGGATTGACCTTGAGCCAGTTGTCTCCACGCTGATAGTGCCTCGGGCGAAGGTCGGGCCGGGTCGCCAGGGAAAACACCGGGTGTTCCATGGAGCTCATGTCCCCCTTCGGCGCGGCATCGAGAATGTCACAGATGAAGAGGTCGCCCTGGGGATGCCGGTCAGGCAGCAGAGCGGAAATCGGGCGCCGGCTCGTCATTTCACACACCGGGCGGCATTCGTCATTTCACACACCGGGCACCGGTTCGCCGCGAACTGCGGCGCCATCGTCGCGCAACCGCGGGCACCGGCGCCGGGACTCGTCACTTCACACACCGGGCGGACGCGAAACGGCCGAACCATCGTCATTTCACACACCTCGCAAGATGAAGAGGCCGCCCTGGGGATGCCGGTCAGGCAGCAGAGGGGAAATCGGGCGCCGGTTCGTCATTTCACACACCGGGCGCCGGTTCGCCGAAAACTGCGGCGCCATCGTCGCGCAACCGCGGGCTCCGGCGCAGGGACTCGTCACTTCACACACCGGGCGGACGCGAAACAGCCGAACCATCGTCATTTCACACACCTCGCAGGCAGCGCCGTCCTTCAGGGAAAAGTCGCCGACGCCGGTCCCCGACCGAAAGGCCGCAAACCAAGCTCCGTGCCGCAGCCGGAACACTCAGCGCCCTCTCCGCGCGCCTGCACCAAAGTGTGCCCATGGCGCCAGGATCTGTCATTCGGCATTTGACAGGGTTCGTCATTTCACACGCGGACGGTCGTCATTTCACACACCGCACTTCGTCATTTCACACACCCGGTGTGCCTCATGGCATCACAAACCTTACTGGTTTTCAAGGAGTTGAATCGGTCTTTCGGCACCCGCCGCGGCCCCGTAACGCCTCCTAACCATCGGTAACACACCCGGGAGCGCGCCCCGGAGCGCGACGATCCTCCGCACAGGGTCGGCATGGCTTGCCGAATCGCGTTTCCTTCCGGCTGCCGGTTCCTGGAGGCCAGGCCCGGACAGGCTCATCTCCGTCTGGCGACCTGGCCGGCGGCGAGACGCGCCCTGCACACGCGATCGAAGCACATGATGCCGGGGCCGTCTCCCGGCCTTTCGCTCCGCAAGTGGCCACCAGGGGGAGCGTGGCACCCACGACCGGAGACAGGCCGCGAGAGTCCGAGTCTGGCCGGCCGGCCAGAAAAAACACCCCCCTGTCCACAGAAAACCGACTCTGCCCGGGTTCGCGACGTGAACCCGGCCGATAGGCTGGGTGCGGTCCCCTCTTCCACTGGAGGTCAGCATGCCCCGCCTGTCCCGTGTTCTCGCGGCCATCGCGCTCTTCGCCCCGCTGCTTGCGTCGTCCTGGGCGACGGCACAGACGGCCGAGGTGGCCGCCCAGGCCCACGCCGCGGCGATCCGTGCCGCATGGGACCGGCTCGCCGGTTTCGTGCGGGGCCAGCCAGCCGGCACGGTGCCGGCCCGTCTGCCCTACGGGTGGTCCTCGGCCGGCGCGGTCCCGGCGGGCGCTGGCTGGCTGGCGGAATGGAGCGACCGCGGTCTCGACCTGCGGTACTGCGAGGGGGTCCTGCTGGTTTTTGCCGCCTCGGCCGACCTGGTGGCAGTGGACCAGCGCACGGTGCAGGCGCTGGGCGGGCTGCAGTGGCTCGACGGCGGGACGGCCAGGGGCATGACCCAGGCCGGCTCGGTGGACATCGCCCTGCCGGCCTGCATGGGCACGCTTCCAGACCGGCGCGTCGCACTGGCCGGCCGGGTCGTGGATCCGTTTGCCTGGGATGCCACCCGCACCCGGCTGGCCGTGGACCGCTGGCGGCTCGCCTGTCCGCCGCCGGGCAAACCCGCTGAAACCCTCGGCTACCGCCAGTTTCGCCAGCTCCGCCCGGTCGAGGTCCATCCGTGGGACGGCACCGACCTCGCCCGCTGGCCGGCGAGCTGCACCGACCGGCGCGGGGCCACCTTCACCTGGGGCGGTCAGACGATGCCGTTGCCGGCCCGGGCTCGCTGCGATCCGGAAGGCGAAACCGGCACGGAGATCGCCGGAGCCGAGGTCATGGAGGTCTGCTCGCGCCCCTACGATCCCCAGGGCAACAACGAGCCGCGCTGGCACCTGAACGACCGGTTCTGCGCCGAGGCCGAGGCCGCCGGCGTCAGCACGACGCTGGACGGCAGCACCTGGCACGGCCCGCCGCGCAAGGCCTACGCGGGCCCCACAAGCGGACATCCGTCGCCGGTCACGCCGCCGGTGCCGTCCTGCCGCATGGAGGCGCACTGCCCGTCCGGCTATACCGACGGCGGAGCCGCCGGCCAGGCGTTGCGCATCCGCAAGTACCGCTACGCCTGGCGGGGAGCGTCGATCCAGGAGGCGGACAACCGGAACCCGTCCTGGCACCAGTCGGACTGCACCCAGCCGAACTGCGAGGGCGGCAAGGCCGTGCGCATCTATCTCGAGCAGCGGAACCCGGGAGCCACGGGGGACGGATTCCTGTACGACGGCAGCGAGAACTTCGCCGGCTGCTACCGGCGGGAGGTGCAGTCAGCGAGCTGCCCTGGCGGCGAAACTCCCAGCGGAAGCCTGATAACCCGCGTCTACCACCCCGATGACGGGCGCGGCACCGTGGTGATCTCCGACACCAGGGTGTGCACGCCAACCTCATCTCCGCCGCCGTCAGGTTCGCCGCCTTCATCTTCGCCCCCATCAGATTCGCCTCCACCGACGTGTCGCGACGTGGTGCGCCGGGCGTCGTGCCCGTCCGGGCAGACCCCCAGCGGCAAGAAGGTGGAGCGGGTCTGCTCGGACGGGACGAGTTCGACGCTGTCGGATACGCGGACCTGTACGCCGGTGGTAAAGCCCCCGCCGACGTGTCGCGACGTGGTGCGCCGGGCATCGTGCCCGTCCGGGTATACCGCCAGCGGCAAAAAGGTGGAGCGGGTGTGCTCGAACGGGAGGAGCACGACGCTGTCGGATACCCGGACCTGTACGCGTACGCCGCCGACGTGTCGCAACGTGGTGCACCTGGCGTCGTGCCCTCCCGGGCAGACCGCCAGCGGCAAAAAGGTGGAGCGGGTCTGCTCGGACGGGAGGAGCACGACCCTGTCGGATACCCGGACCTGTAAGCCGGTGAGAACCTGCTCCAACGTCACCACGCCGGCGTCGTGTCCACCGGGACACACCGCCAGCGGCAAAAAGGTGGAGCGGGTCTGCTCGGACGGGAGGAGCACGACCCTGTCGGATACCCGGACCTGTAAACGGGTGGTAAAGCCTCCGCCGCCACGGACCAAACAATGCCGGGTCTGCCTTCAGGGGGAGGAGGGCATTTGCTCGCGCTGGGGGTACCGCTCCTACCCAAGAAACGTGGACTGTAGCTGCGTGTCAATCTGGGGCGGCCCGGTCGGTGACCTGTCCTCCGGCTGCAGCAGAGGGCAGGATTGAGGAGTCCCCTCGGCATGGGCCCGTTGATCGCGGTGGTCGCAATGGTGGCGGCGCTCGCCGCACCAGCGCCGGACAGCGCTGGCGCGGAGCTGTCCGGCCCGGCCCGGGCGATCGACGGCGACACGCTCGAGATCAACGGCGTGCGACTACGCCTGCACGGCATCGACGCGCCGGAGCTGGCCCAGCGCTGCCACAGGGACGGGCGGCCGTGGCTGTGCGGGCCGCTGGCCGCCAGTGCGCTCAGGGACCGGATCGGCTCACAGGTGGTGACGTGCAGGGTGCTGGACCGCGATCGTTACGGCCGCAGTATCGCGGTGTGCCGGACGGCTGGAGGTGAGGACCTTGCTGCCTGGTTGGTGGCCCGGGGATGGGCGCTCGCCTGGCGCCACTACGCGACCGACTATGTCGCTGAAGAGGAAGCGGCGAAGGCTGCGGGTCGCGGGATCTGGAACAGCCTGTTCGTGCCGCCCTGGAAGTGGCGGCGCAAGACGCGACCGCAAAACCGTGGCGAGTCCGGGCGGCGCTCCGGACAATGCCGGATCAAGGGCAACATCTCGTCGCGAACCGGCGAGCGGATCTATCACATGCCGGGCGGGCGGTACTACGACGCGACGCGGATCGCGCCCGGGCGCGGCGAGCGGTGGTTCTGCAGCGAACGCGAGGCGCGACAAGCGGGCTGGCGGCGGTCGAAGCGGTAGGCGGGACCCGGATCCAGCGCGTGGCAAGCGCTTGCCACGCTTGACCAAGCTGACCCCGGGCAGCAGTATTTCCGCATGGCAGACATTCCGTTCGATACCCTGGCCGTCACCCGCCACTTGGAAGCCAGGGGCTTCGACAGCGGCCAAGCCGAGGCTATCACCGAGGCGGTCCGAGCCGGCGTGACGGGAGGCGTCGCCACCAAGGCCAACGTGATCGAACTCAGGAACGAACTCAAGAACGAGATCGCTGAGCTCAGAAACGAACTCAAATGGATCAAGCTGATCGGTGCGGCAATTCTCGCGGTCCTGGTCCTGCCGTGGCTGGCTAAACTCATCTCGGCAACACTGCCCGGCCCGTAACGCGTGTCCTACGCCTGCGCGCGGTGGAGGCCGGCCAGGCGGAAATCAGGGGACAGCTCACGCTGATCCGCGATTACATCCTCGGCCGGAACCTGCGGCAGCCGGAGGACGCGGCCGAGCCGGCACCCGGGGACTGAGCGCCGGCGTTCTGCTCAGCCCCCCTCAGGCGGTAGCGATCGGGACGAACGCGACCCCCAGCGCCGCGACCTGGGCCTGCGTGGCGATCGCGCCGTCGATCCACAGCACGTCGTGGTCCTCGAGGCCGTAGACAACGTTGCCGGCGGCGTCGGCGCTCGTGAAGTGCACGTGGTCGACATGGCCGTCGCCGTTCCCGGTGTCGTTGCCGAGGATGATATGATCGGCGCCCGGCCCGCCGTCCAGCGTGTCGCCCTCGAGGTCGCCCCACAGCGTGTCGTCGCCCTCCTCGCCGTACAGCAGGTCCTCGTCCTGGCCGCCGTGCATGACGTCGTTGCCGGTCCCGCCGTACAGGATGTCGGTGCCCATGTTGCCGTTCATCCAGTCGTCGCCGGGTCCGCCCTTGAGCGTGTCATGGCCCTCGCGCAGGTGGATGGTGTTGGTCCGGGTCTTGCCCGGCAGCCAGGCGCCGGCGTTCTGGCCGCCGTAGATGGTGTCGTTGCCGGGCCCGCCGTCGAGATAGTCGAGACCGCCGTTGCCGTTGATGAAGTCGTTGAGGCCGGACTCGGCAAGCTCGGCTTCTGTGTAATGAAACGTCGCGAGAGCGGAATCGACAAATGGCCCGTCGCCGAAGATGGTGTCGCCGTCGTCGAGCCCATCGTAGCCGCGCGACCAGTGGTCATGCGCCGGGTTGTTCCAGTTGGTCCAGTAGACCCCGTTGCCCAGCAGGGTGTCGTTGCCCCAGCCGCCGGTGATGTGATCGGCGCCGAAGCCGCCGGCAAACAGGTCGTGCCCGTCGTAGTTCTGGACATCGAAGACATCGTCGCCGGCGGTGCCGCGCCAGTGCACGGAGGACCATTTCGGGTAGATCTCCCGGCCGGGTTCCGCCAGGTCCGGCGGCGGATCTCCGGGCGTGCCCCAGACCTCCTGCACCGCGGCGATGTCGTCGGGTGTGAGCTCCTGGCGCGCGCCGCCGGGAGGGAAATGGTAGTCGCTGCCGGGCGGTCCCGACATCACCACTCCCTCGACATCGCTGTGATCGACCATCAGCGCGTGGCCGATCTCGTGCAGCAGCGTGTTGTAGAGCGTATCCGCGTAGTGCTCGGCATCGGGGTTGATGCCGACCAGCGACCGCAGGGGGCCCTGGGTCGGGCCACCACCGATGTTGTTGCCCTCCCAGATCCCCGGCGCCAGGTAGCCGATGCGCAGGTTCGCATCGGCGTTGTCGGCGACCTCGGTCCAGGTGATGCCGGAGACTTCCGCCCAGGCGGCCAGCGCCTCGCGCACCAGCCCGTGCAGCTCCGGCGGCAGCGGGCTGTGCAGATTCAGTTCCCCTTCCCTGCCCGGATCCCGGCCGGTATCTCCCTGGTAGAACGACCAGGTGAGATCGGTGTCGTACCGCTGCCCTCCCCGGCCCTCCGGCTCGAACAGCACGTAGCCGCTCGCTCGCTCGCCGCCGGCGCCGTACTGGAGACCCGGTGCGATCGAGGAGGCGGTCACGAGTCATCCTCCCCGGTGCGGGCGGGCCCTGCGGCGCCCCAGGTGCGCGCCGCCCAGGCCAGTGCGAGGCGCACGGCGTCCGGGCGCCTCAGCGGTACGCCGTGCCGCGCCCGGTACTGCTCTCGCAGGCTTTCGAGATGGGCCGCGTCCTCAGGCCTCAGGAGGACCTGCATGCGGGTCGGAGACGGTTTCGCCTGCGAGTTCGCGGCCATGGCGGCCTTCCTTGTCGTGTCTATTGTGACTTTTGTACTCTTTCTATCTCCTAAAGTCACCATTCATACCAACTGATGCCGTCCTGATGAGCGGGCCCCAGGGCGTCGCGGGTCGCGATGTGCTAGCCTTTCCGCATCCGCATGGACAGCATCGGCGACCGGGGACTGAACCAAACCATGCCGCCGCCTGCCAGGAAACCCTGCGCCTGTGGCCGCAGGCCCGGGCCGCGGTGCTGTTCGGCTCCCGGGCGCGCGGCACGGCACACCCGGACAGCGACTGGGACGTCGCCTTCGTGCTCGCGGGCGGCGAACTGCGCCGGCCGCGCCCGGCGCGATCTGTGTTTCCGCGACCGGACCTGCCGGCCCCCTCACCGTTCGACTGAACGGGGTGTTAGTCTCGCTGTCTCAAGGGGTGCATGATTTCAGAAAGATCATGGAGATGGCCAAGAGGACGATGATCGCGTGCAACCATGACCAAAGGCGATGCGCAGGAATTTTGGTAATAATAGTTGATTTTCCATAATGTTCACGGTGCGCGACTTCTCCCTGATTGTTCAAGTTGGTGTGTCCTAGAGAACTGTGGTCAGAAATGACGGTTCTGTATCGGCTGGACACTTCGTGATGTAGGCGGCTTATTTCATAATGTTTCTTGCTTATGATGATCCCATACCCGTTCATCAGAGCCAAAAACACAGCAAGAAAATACTGGACCTCTGATGTGACGACGCCCGAAGACAACAAACCAAGTACGCCGGCCGACAATATGACAACGACGTTGGTCGAATGAGTTCGTAGTGTTTCGTGATGTCGAATATGACGAATTTGCTCTTCGTACATTCGCAACCAAATCTCTACATTCTTATCGCTCATATCGATTTCAATATACTCTGTTGGGATAGAGCCGCGTCACGACGGCAGGAGTGCGCGCCTGACCGCTTCGGGCTCCTTCTGGATCACCCGTAGCAGTGTCGCAGCGGGACCGCTGACTCGCCGGACTCCCTGCTCCCACTTGCGGTAGCCGGACAGGCTCATGCCCATCAAGGGGGCCATCTGCGCTTGAGTGAGTTTCGCCTGCTTGCGGACCTCGCGCGGGGTCATGGGTTCATGAATGACAGCAGGGCCTTCGCCCTTGGCATGGGCCAGCGCCTCTTTGAGAGACTGGATCAGGTCTTCTCCGAATGTGCTCATGGCTTCTCCTTTCGGGCTCTCTTGATCGCCTGGACGATCGCGGCCACCGCGCGCCGCTCCACCGGGTTCAAGTCCGACTTGGCGGACTTCGCATAGGCGAGGAGCGCATAGACGGGAATGTCCTGCCCTCCGTAGAAGTAGATCACCCGCGCGCCGCCCCTCTTTCCACGGGCCAAGGCAGCGAAGCGCAGCTTTCGGATGCCGCCGGTTCCCGGAACTTCATCGCCTGCCGTAGGATGATCGGCCAGATAGTCGATCAGCTCCTTCCGCTCCTCCTCGCTGAACAACCTGTCCGCTTGACGGGTGAAGGTCGGAGTCTCGGCGACGGTTTGCATGCGCCATTTTATGACCCATTGGGGCATTTCAATCAAGGGCCCTGAATGGGCTGCAGCAGCCACGAAGGATGGAGCTGGTCCTGCATCCGACGGTGCCGGCAGCGATGAACGCCACCCCCAGCGTCGCGGGGATCTCCGCGATGTGCTAGCCTTTCCGCATGGAAAGTGTCGCCGACATCTCGTCCTGGCTCACCCCCGCGATCATCATCGGCCTGTTCCTGTGGCTGCGGGCGGATATCCGAGCTCTGGAGGGCCGGATCGACAAGCGCTTTGACGGCATCGACAAGCGCCTCGATGGCATGGACGAGCGCCTGCGCGCGGTGGAGACCGGTCAGGCGGAAATCAGGGGACAACTCACCTTGATGCGCGACTACATCCTCGGCCGGAACCTGCGGCAGCAGGAGGACGCGGCCGAGCCGGCGCCCGGGGACTGAACCAAACCATGCCACCCGTCATCACCGAACGGGACCTGGCCGCCGCCTGCCAGGAAACCCTGCGCCTGTGGCCGCAGGCCCGGGCCACGGTGTTGTTCGGCTCGCGGGCGCGCGGCACGGCGCACCCGGACAGCGACTGGGACGTCGCCTTCGTGCTCGCGGGCGGCGAACTGCGCCGGCCGCGCCCGGCGCGGTCAGTGTTTCCGCGACCGGACCTGCCGGCCGCTCTGCCGCAGGTCGATGTCTGGGCCCTGTCGGAGGAGAACCTGCGCCGTAACGCCCGTGCACTGGGCACCCTGCCCTACGTCGTCTGCCGCGACGGCAGGGTGCTTGCGGGCGAGTGGACCAGGCCGGATCTGGCCCAGACGAAGCAGGAGGCCGCCGTGAAGCCGGAAGACTGGGCACGAAGGATGGACCTGATCCTGACAAAGGTGCACGCCGCGCTGACTTCAATCGAGACCCTGTCCCTGAGCAGAACCTGGGCCGCCGGAGCATCCGACTGCATCAACCTCCTGCAGAACTCCGCCGATGCCGCGGAGCTCCTGGTCAAGGCGGCGATGGAGCGCCGCGGTGTGCCGGCGGACCGTAGCCATGACCTTGCCAGTCTGGCCGACGCGCTCGCGGCGCAACGGCCAGACGAGAGCATTGTGGCGAAGCAGTTGGCGGCCCTGAACGGTGACAGCCGTGCGCACCATACGGCGATGGACGAGTTTCGGCCGCCCGAAGCCCCGGATGTGACGACCGCCGTCAGGCGCCTTGCCGCCTCGATCGACCTGTGGGCCTCCGAAATCGAGACGGCCGGCGATGCCATGACCGCACAGATGGAAGGGCTCGCCCGCACTGCCGCCGATCGCGCGGAACCCTGGCCCCGCCTCGTGGGAGCATCGCTGACACCCAGAACAGACGACGATCGGGCAGCACAAGCCGCGGCCGCTCTCGCATCGCGTCCGGAGCTCGCCGCAGCGATCGCGTCGTTCCGGGATCGCATGCGCCGGGTGCTGGAAGAGCGGGCGCCCGGCGAGGACCTGCCGGCCCCCTCACTGTTCGACTGAGCGGCAAGGGAGTCCCATCCAGTATCCAGTATCTACACGGCAAAAACAAAATCGTGTTCTTCGAGACGGGACGGTCCCGAGCCCCTGAATGCGTTTGCCTGCGTCTTGGCGGTGCGCAAGCTCACGCCTTCGTCCAGGGCGCTGGCGTGCCTGTCCAGCCCGGCCTGGAGCGTGGTCACAAGTCCGTCTCGCAAGGCTTCCTTGTCCAGCTTGCGTCCTCCGATCCGCACGACCACCCGGGCCTGTTCCGCAAGCAAGGGTGCAAGACCGCGCCATGAGTCCTCAAGAAACGTCCAGTACAGAGATGGGCTGTAGTGACGATCATCGCCACGACCACGAGGTACAGCAGGCTCACCGCCAAGGAACCACAAACGCAGCCACTGATCTTCCCGAAAATTGGTCGTGTCGAGATAGGGTGGCGACGTGATCACGTCGGTAACCGTCCCTTTCAGGTCGGGAGCGGCCTCCGCGATCCGGCGGGCATCGGATTCTACCACTCGCCCTGTACGCATCGGCGGGCGTGACCGAAAGCGGAACTCGAGCGCACGCTCGAGAATGTCGAACACATTTCGCCGGGGCGCCTCCCAGCCATTGCGGCGCCACCATCGAACCGAATACTCGGGCTTGGTGCTGATGGTGCGTGACATGCGATTGCTGAAATAATTGGGAGAACGATGCGACTCCCCATGCAGCGCACCCAGACACAGCGCCGACAGAAACCTGTCGTCCTTGCGCTGCCGCCAGGCAAGCACAGATCTCAGATAGAGAACCTGTGACAGGGTGTCGGGGTGAAAGCAGAGTCGGAAGAAGTCCCCCTCAACCTTGCCGCTTCCGTAATCGTCATTCTCCGAAAACTCGTTTCTGAGCTGTGTGAGGCGGGCCGCAACCGTTGTCCGGTCCGGCGGATCGCACTTTGCGCCCGAAATACAGACGGCAACCGGATTGATGTCACATCCTGCGGCGAGCCGGTCACGCAGCAGTGCCTGAAACACCGCTGTGCCTCGACCGCAGAACGGATCGAACACCATTCCGGCGTGCCGCGTTGCCGCGAGGTGCTTGTCGACAAACGCTTCGGGAAACATGGCAAAGTACGGACAAATCGCGTGGAATCGGTGTCTCATCTGACCGTTCTCGCTCGAGCCTGATACTCCTGAGCCCACTGCACGAGCCCTTGCAAGCACGCATATCCCTCGATGGTCCGGCCATCGCGGACGAGAGCGCATGCTTCAGTGACCAGTCGCGGAACACGCAATCGATGCAACGTGTTTCCCATAGTTCGAACGAAGTCCAGCGCTTCCTCGTCTCTCATTGCGAACGGCACAATCATGTACACGAGACACGATGTAACCGGTTGCGTGACAAACCATCGGCTCCAGAACGCGTCAAGATGGCCCCGGAGACTCTTGTTATTCGCGTTCGCGCCGGTTGCGACCTGCGCCGCCGCGAACAGGAACCCCGGGTGACGATCCGGATGGGTGCGCGCAGCGAACACATCGACCTGATCGTCTTGTGGCCGGGTTGGCGCCCCGGGCTGGCGCCCCACACTGCCGTCGCCCAGGACGTTCCAGATCTGACGCAGCTTTAGCAGAAACCCGGAGTGACCGGGGCGCGGAGCGCCGAACGACCAGGCATGCCCTCCCAATTCGGCAGCCAGTGCTGCTGTCGCACAGTATTGGAAAAGCTCCCGGAGCCGCCTCGTTTCCTGTTCGTCCGGGTGCATTCCGGACGTGGTGAGCACGGTCGAAAGCGCTCGCAGGTTCGACAGCACGAGACAGAGAACATACGCCGCATGGCCAATCGAGTCGGCCGTGAGCCCGCAGCTCAGGCTGTCGCCCCGTTCATCGAGCCGGAACGGATACGCCGTTGGCCGCAGCGTGCGGCATCGTCGCTCGATACAGTTCACCGTGCCGCTCACCAGGTCGTCCTGGCCGCTGGTCAGTTCCTCATGCAGATCCGTCTGACCCGGTCCCACGGCAATTCGGATCTGATTGGCAAAATCGGAGACCAGAGCGACCCCGTCGGATGCGCAGAACGCGCGGAGTTCCAGGTAATCCGCCGCTTGTTCCACGTTGATCCGCTGGCCGGTTAACTCGTCCAGCGGCAATTGGAGGTCGACAGCCATGATCAAACCCGATCGCGACCTGCGTCTTTTCGCTTCTGTTTCATGCGGCCATGCACAATGTCGGATGTTTCCCGTATGTCGGCGGCGATGTCGAGAAGGGACTGGTCCTTCCCGTCATACCCCCTCAACGACCGTACCGCGTCGTTCAGGTGCTCCCGCGCCTTGATCAGCGATGTCGTCAGGCGGCGATCGACCGGCTCGAGACTGGCGTGCGCCGCATCAAGATCCCGTTTGGTCTCCAGAACATGGAGAGCCTGGGCATTGGCCAGCACCTCGCCGAGCCTCTTGATATCGGGATTCTGCGACCGGATTACCGGCTCAGTCTCGTCGATTTTCGACCCATATATCCAGACCAGCACGTTTCGCAACGCTTCGAGACGTTCCCTTGGCACCTGGTCGTCATGCGGGTCATGGGTCGCCCACGCCGGTTCAAGGCCGAGATAGTCCATGAACTGTGAACGCGACAACGCCGTATACAGGTGCGAAAAATTGAGCCGTCGCCCGAACCGATCTTCGATATCGAACAGGTTTTCGTTTTTCGCCTGCTCCAGCACGTAGATGGCAGACACCATTCGCTTGATCGTGTCGTGCTTGTCACCGATCGCTCGCGCGATGGTCTGCAGATCGACGTCGTCGTTTCGCCCGGTGCTGTACCAGTGCGCGGCAAACCGTGCCTTGGCGTAGGCATCCCAGCGGGCCGGACCGTTGATGTGCTTGAAACCGATGAAGGAGCGTGCATCGGCCCGGTCAGCAACGGCATATACCGAGACGTGGTCCAGTGTACTCAGCTTGCCGTTCGCGACTTCCGGGATCCGGATCGCCATGCGCGTCGCTTTTTCGACCCGGGCGACCAGTTCCTGATCCCGCAGGAGGCGGAGCGCGGCCAGGCGTCTGTTCCCTTCGAGAACAGTGAGGTGTCTGCTGCGGTCCCCCGGATCGCCCAGTACGACAAGTGGCTCGATATCCATGTATCCGTTGGCTGAAATCGATTGCAGCAACTCTTCGAGATCTGACGAAACATAGAGCCGGGCAATGATCGCCTCGTCCGTTGCGTCCTGATTCGTTTCAACCAGTCGAGGGTTTTGCCGGTCAAGCCGGAGGCGATCCACCTCAACGGTCGTACGGGCCTGAAATGCCATCGGTCTGTCTCCAGTTCTTGGGGCCCGTTATAGCGCAAAGCTGGCACCAGAGGATCCTGCGATCCACGCGACGGGTCACTGAAGCGCTGGGTGCCACGGACTCTCCCCTCTGCCCGCGGGCAAATCGGACAATCTGCTGAGCCGTCCACAGGTCCCCTTTTTAAGGGCACGACGCGCACGGCTGATCGATGCTGAGGCGATCATCGAACCGACTGAGCGGCAAGCGGCGTGCGGCGTCAGTCGGCCGGAGTGTCGTCGGTCAGGTCAAGGCGCCGCTCGATGCGGTCGAGCCGCGTCTGCATGGCCGCAATCGTGCCGTCCTGGCGGAGTTCCGACGCCATAAACGCCAGAACGTGGCCATGCAGGCTCCGAATGGCCGCGGCAGTGTCGGTCTGGCTCTGCTCGAGCCGGTCGATCTGGGCCGACAGAGTCCGCAGATGACGCAGGATCAGGTTTTCCGGTTCTTTCATGAGTGCGCTCCACGAGTGAGAAGTATAGTAACTGCGAGCGCGGTGTTCCACTGCGGCCTGTGCTCAGGCGCAGGAAGCGGCCCTGCCGGGGAGGCCGGCTGTCACCGTGTCCTTTCGTTTGGGATCCCGGGGCCAGGGTCTCGTCGGCATCGAGGGCCCGATTCACCGTCGCGGCGCCGCCGACTACGGGCACGACGCGCACGGCTGATCGATACTGAGGCGATCATCGAATTGCGCACTGCCGGCGGCGACGGTCGCCGCACGAAGCACCCCGAGCGAGGCCTCACCGTCCACGATCAGCGCAGCGCCGACACGGAGTCCGGATCCCGAGATCAGGGTCTCGTCGGCACTGAGCGCCCGATCCACCGTCGCGGCGCCGCCGACGAGCAGGGCGCCACCGACCCTGGCGGCGGCGCCCGCGGTGATGGTGTCGGCCATCAGGGTGTCACCGACCACGAGCGAGCCTGTGAGTCCGATGGCGCCGAGTACCGTGAGAGCGCCGGCAGCGCGGATGTCGTGGCCATCCATATCGAGATCGCGCGCCATCACGTTCACGTCAGGGCAGATGTCGGCGGGCGTCGGGATCCGGTGCACGGCGTCTCCGCACCAGGCTGCGTGCCGGAACTCATGGTAGGCGATGATTGCCCCCGAGCTGATGCGGGTCGGCCAGACGGCGGCGAAATCGGCCAGCGAAACCGCAAGGGACGGCCCTGTCAGGCACGGCGATGTGATCCCGGGCGGGCACGCGGTCCCCTCGGCGACGATGCCGAGCACACGCTTTCCGCCGCCATGGATCAGGGCTTCGGCGGGCCAGATCGCATCGCCGCCGTGATCGACCTGGCCCGCCGCCATCCGCAGGCCGTCAGGCAGCGTGCCGCTGCCCGGTATCGGCAGGATGAAGACTGTCAGGGCGCGCTTGAGCGAATCGCGCGCCTCGAACGAGGCGGGAAGCAGATCCTCTGCCTGCAGGTCGGTAACGGTCACCTCCTGACCGGACCCGACACTCGCGACCAGCGCGGGATAGTCGGCCTGGAGATAGTGCCGGCCGGCATCTGCCAGCACCGAGACCGCGTGTCCGGCCTCGATGCGGCGCTGCTCCTGTTCGCGCTGCGCGACCCAGGTCTCGGCGCCGGCCAGGAGCAGGCCGAACAGCAGCAGGAACAGCGTCATCTCGAGGCCGAGGCCGCGCAGCCGGGTGGTGCGCCGCAGACGTCGTCCCGGACCGGCCCTCTGACGTCCGCGGGGTGCGTCCCTCAGCACGTGGAGGATCCCATTGTCACCTGATCCACGTCACCGCCGCCCCGGGTGGTCAGCGTGCCGCCCTGCGCGCAGCCCGCGACGACTGCAGCGGCGTCGATGCCGAGCGTGCCGTCACCGGACCCGGGGCTGCCGATCTGCATTGAGCCGAGCACGCGGGCGTCACCGGTTGCGATGGACGCCGCCACGTCGACGTCGCCGGCGATGGCGGCGCCATCTGCGATGACGAGGTCAGCGGCGACGGTCATGTCCTGCGTCACCGTCAGGGCCGCGGTCAGGGCGAGGGTCTCGTCGGCCTCCAGGCTGACGGCGCCGAGAGCATCCGCCGTCAGGTCGAATCCGCTCATGTGCAGGGCGGTCTGCATCCTGTGCGAGTCAGGACAGGGCGCCGCGGCTGCCGGGAGGCGCTTGATCATGTCGCGGCACCAGTCCTCGTGCCGAATGGTGGTCAGTGCCATCAGTGCCCCGGCGCGAAACTGCCTGCCCGGAAACGCGCCGGCGAAGCCGGCAAGCGAGGTCCGGATCATCGGGCCGATCAGGCAGGGGGGCACGATGCCGCCCGGGCACGCCGTCTCGACCATGCCCATCAGCGGACGCCCGCGGCCCATGACCAGGCCGGCGGACGGCCTAGCCACGGCGTCTGCCGGCAGGTCGATATGGCCGGCGAGCGCCTGCAGACCGCCGCCGCCGGGGGCCGGCATGACCAGGATCGCAAGGTCGCGCTTGGTAATGCCGTCGACTGGCTGGAACCCGTCCGGAAGCAACCCGGCCGCGCGGAGCGTGCCGGGAAGGATATCGGAGCCGCCGCCGATTCCGGCCGTGACTGCCGGCCAGGCGCTCATCAGGTAGTCGTCGGCAGCTGCCGCCAGCATCGCGACAGTGCGGCCGGACTCCCTCGCCCGGTCCTGGTCCTCGCGGTCCTGCAGCCACAGGGTGAGGCCGACGCCCAGGATCGCAGCGAGCCCGACGCCCAGGATGAACTCGAAGAGAGCCGCTCCGCCACGATGCTGGCGCCGGCGCCATCCGGTCCTGAAGCCATTCAGCACGCCGCCCATCAGAACGCCTCGCATCCCTCGCAGTCTCCGTAGGAGAGCGTGCCTGTGCGCAACGTGACCGCGATGACCTCCCCATCGTCCTCCCGGTCACCCGCTCCCGGGCCCTCGACGCCTGTCACCTCGATCCCGGCGCTCACGGCCAGACTGGCGCTGTCCAGTGTCGTCGCCTCGACGCACGACCGGTTGGCGTTCAGCGTGATGTCGCACCTGATCAGGTCGATCCTGCCTGCGGTCAGGCGGGCCTGGACCACCAGGCTGCCAACGACGTGGTTGGCGGCGGTCCCGGTCAGGTCGAGTGCGGTGCTCTCGCCACGGCCCAGCGTCGCGTTCGCTGCGACAGTGCCGCTGGCCGCCGTGCCGGACACGGCCTCGACGCCGCCGGCGTTGACGATGTCCGCCCCGTCGATGATGAGGGCGGTTTCCATGGTGTTCAGTCCCGGGCGCCCGGGCTGCGGGGTGCGGTACAGGAACTGCCGCGCCACGGGTACCGAGAGGCTCGAGACCGCGTAGAAGTCACCCGCCTGGAGCGGGAGAACCGCGGTGACGGCGGCGCAGAGGTCGGCGAGACCGCTGCCGGCCACAACCGTGCTGCAGGGAGGCGTGCCGGGGACAGTGCTGCCCGCGATCCGCGCGACGGCCCCGAGACCGACATCGATGGCGCCGGACACGATGGCGCCGGCCGCCACGCCCGGATCTGGCCGGAACCGGGAGACGGCCGCCCTGAGCGTCGCCGGTGGCAACGCGACGGTGTCCTCGACCTCGATGACCGCGAAATCCATGTCGCCGAGACGGCTCTCCGTCGCCAGGCCGGCTGGCTGAAGCCGGGCGCGGGCAGGCAGGCCCGCCGAGAAGGTCTCGATGTCGGCCGCATCCACGGGCGTGTTTGCCGCGAGGGTGGCGGCCGGCACCCGCGCCGCGGCGCGGGCGGCAGCGATGGTCCACAGCGCCCAGTGGCGACCCGCCTGCCGGTGCTCGGCGTAGCGGGCGGCGAACAGGTCGCCGGCCTGGACGAGGCCCATGACGACGGCGGCAATGAGCGACATCAGCCCGACAGCGAGCAGGGTCGCCATGCCGCGCGGGCCGCGGCAGCCGGAGGCGGGCAGTTTCATTGACGGCTCCCGACGATGTCCGCCACATCGTGATTGCGCCAGGTCAGCAGGCGGTGGCACAGGCCCGGAAGATCGTCGCAGCCAGCGCCCGCGTGCCAGCGCCGCAGCGGACTGTCGGGGCCGGCGCAGCCGTTGCGACAGGCCGCGAGCAGTGACGACGCGGTGACTGTCCCGCACGCAGATGCCACACACACCTCCCTGCCGGCGCCTGCGGCAAGGCCCAGCCTGTGGATGGTAGCCCACACGGCGCGCTCCCGGGCGATCCACGCCCGCACCTGGACACGCGGCTCGCTCAACACCCGTGTGGGCCGCACCCCGGTCAGGGCCGCAGGGGCCAGCCCCCATGCGCCGATCTGCCCCCAGGCATTCACCGAGCTCCAGTCCCCGGTCGCGGAGGCCTGCGCCCACGGGACCAGGGCCGGAGGGACACCGGCGCGGCGCAGCGACACCTCGTCAGGCGCGCCCAGGGCCGGCGCCGCGGAGCCGGCCACCAGCACCAGCAGCGCTGCGCGCAGGATGACGACGCACCGGGCCGTCAAGTCCGCGGCTCCGGCGTCAGGACGATGATCCGGCCGCAGGCGCGCAGGCGCATCGCATCGCCGCCGGGGCGGCCGAGCCCGAGCACGTGAGGACCCGCCACACAGGCCCTGCCGGTGGCGCGCCCGTCGAACCGAAGGCGAACGCCGTCGTCCGCCCCGGCGGCGATGGTCGCGCGCACGGGACACTCGAGGTGACCACAGCCGGCAGGGAGCCAGGAGAGCAGCACCCGCCCCTCGGGGAGCGGCACGACACCGCGCCAGATCCGGACATCGCCCGGCACCGAGGCGATCTCGGCGGGGCTCCACAGGCTGTCCGGATCCTCGCCGGCATCGCGCCGCGCGCGCAGTACCACCGGATGCCACCCGGCGGGCATGTCAGGCTGCTCCCAGTGCCACAGCCAGGCCGGCGCGGTGAGCGGAAACTGTACCCGTGTCAGGATGCCGCCGGTCGCGCTGTCGGCGATGCGCAGCTCGCCAAGCCGCGAGGTCGCGACGACGGGCTCCCCCCGGGTCTGGCCGGCCTTCAGGATCTCGCCGGCGTGGATGACCGCCCAGTCGGCCCGGGATCCTCCGGCCCGGTCCCACGCGATCACGGGGGAGCGGCCGGCGACCTCGACAGCCGCAGTCTGGAACTGCCGAATCGGGCCGAACTGCTCGTCAAGCAGGGTGCGCAGCGCCCCCTCGTCCGGCTCGCGCCATGCCAGCGGCAGTGCGACCAGGCGCATGTGGCCGGCCTGCGAGCCGGTCCACCTGAAGCCGTCCAGGTCGAGACCGACGACGCGGCCATCGAGCAGCAGCGAGCGCGAGCGCCAGCCGCTTTCGCGCAGCACTTCCGTCCAGGCACCGCCCACGCGGTCCACCACCGTGAAGGGGCAGATGCCGATGACGCTCACCGGGGCCTCGGCCACGAGAGCGCAGTTCGCGAGGTGGCGTACAAGATATTCCGGATGGCCGTCGGCATCGTAGTCCTGGACAGCGACGTCGATCGGCAGGGATCCGTAGATGCCGCGCAGCACCCTGGCATCCCGTGCTGCAAGTGCGGCTCCCGGACCAGCCTCGACGTAGTCGATCCACCCGAGGCTCCAGCGATCGGCCGCACCTGCCGCTGCGGCGGCCGACAGGAAGGCCGCCAGTGCTGCCGCTGCACAAGACGCCCCCCCTTTCAGGCTCACCGGTCTATCCTCGGTGCATGATCCCTGCATCGCGCATCCGGCCCGTCGTCATCGTCGAGGCCCACGGCAAGGTCCAGACGGTCCGAAAATGCCTGGCCACACTCGGCATCTCCGCAACGGTGCTCGCAACCGGCGGCTACCTGGCGGGCTGGCCCGCCAGGCTCCAGCCTCTCGGGCTGACCCTGGCGCCCGGGCGCCTGGTCGAACGCCTGCGATCCCCCCTGCCCGGCGCAGCCGCGCTCCGGGCATCCATAGCCTCGGCAGTCGGCGCGACTGACGCCGTGCCGGTCATCATCGCCACCGACAACGACATCGAGGGCGACGTGATCGCGCTGGATGCGGCCGAAATCGCGCTCGACGCGGCTCCGGGCGCCACCCTGCTGCGCTGTTTTCCCGGAGCGATGACACCGGACGGCTGGGCCGTTGCGCTGGAGGCATGCGTGAAGGCAGGTCCGGCCAGCCTTGCCGGCGGACCGGACAGCCTTCAGGCCCGGGCCGTCGAGGGGCGGTTTCGCGCGGCAGTCGACCGGTGGATGGGGGCGACCTTCAGCGCTGTCGCGGGAGCCGCATGCGGGCGGGTACGGGCGGGTCTGCTCGCCCTCGTGCAGCGGTGGGCGCACCCGCCGGACGTATCGCGCCTGCCCGAGATCGGCGAGATGCTGTTCGCCACCCGGCTCGCCGGGCACCCGGGCATGACCGCCACTGCGCGGGTGCCGCTGCACGGCGAGCCGGATTCCGTGCTCCGCGCCATCGCCGAGAGGTTCGCCGGCAGACGTGTGCCAGGCCATGCGGTGCCCGGCCGAAGTGCCGGAGCGGCGATCGCTCCGCGTTTCAGTTCGTCCGCCTCCGCCTGGAACACCGCCGATCTTCTGGTGCATGCCGGCCGCCAGTGCGGACTGACGGTGGACCGGACCAGTGCCGGCGCGCAAACCGCCTATATGGCCGGGGCCATCAGCTATCCGCGCACCGACGGGCGCGAGGTGCCCGGCGAACTTGCCGGCAGGCTGCATGCCCTTGCCCGCGCCTGCGGCGTGCCGGCCACCGCGCTCGGCGCCGTCGAGCGCGGTGGCGAGCGCGGTGGCCCGGTCCACCCGGTGCGCGACGCGCACCCGGCGCTGTTGCCCATGGCGCCCACGCCGCATTCGGTGGCCCGGGCCCGCGATCTGCCGCAGGACGATCCGGGCCTCGTTCACGGTCTGGTCGCGCGCTGCGCGACCGAAATCTGCCTCCTGCCCGGTGCTGTGCCTGCCGCCTGGCAGGAGGCGGGCTCCGGGGAACTGTCCGCCCGCGAGGCCGCGGCGCTCGATGCCCTCGAGTGGACGGCCGACACCGGGGCACAGGTGCCCTGGGGCCGCATGACGTCGACCGGGATCCGGTCCTGGCCGGTCGACACAATCCTGGTCGAGGGTCTGGTGATCGAGGAGATCGCGCGGCCCTCGACCTGGGCCAGGACCGCGGCGCGCGCCGTGAACGACGGGCTGGTGCATCAGCCGCACCCCTGGACGCTGCCGGAGCTGACGCCGCGCGGAGCGGCGATCCACCGCCGGGTATCCAGGCTGCTCTCGCGCCCGGAAGAGGCCCGCGCCATTGCCCGGCTCCTGGAGTATCCGGCCGAGGGTCCGGGAAGCGACATGGAAGAGGCGCTGCGCGCGCGGCTCGACGCGCTCTGCGACATCCTGCCCGCGCCACTGCTGGACGGCATGGCCCGAACCCTGGGTTTGCCGCTCGCACCTGCCGTCCCGGTGCTGCCCCCACAGGCGGCCAGGCCGGCGGAGCCCGGCTCAGACATGCCACAGCAACCGGTCGATCCTCCGCCTCCGGTCGGGGCAGAGGATGTCGTGCAGGAGCACGACGCGGGCCAGTTCGGCGACCGGCGCGATGGCGCCGGCCTGCACGGCGGCGTCGACAGCGTCGATCAGAGCCGCGTAACGCCGCGCGTCGCGCCAGCTCAGATCGACCAGGATTTCGAGCCGTGACCGGGGGGGCAGCCTGAAGAGTGCGAGCAGCGCCCGCTCGCAGACCTCGGGGCGCTCCAGTTCGGCAGGCGCGAGGGCCAGGATGTACCGCAGCAGCGAGGCTGCCGCGGTGGCCTCGCCGTCCCCGATAGCGGGTGGGGTCGGCTTCGGCGGGGCATCGTGCTCAAGCGGTTCCGAGGTGGTGGCATCCACGGCGCTCTCCGGCAGGCATCCACAGGCACTGAGTCTGCGGGCGGCGCCGCTGTCCGGCAACCGGGGCCGGCGTGAAATATGTCGACAGGCTCCGGTTGTCGCCGTGTGCACGTGTTCAAGCTCGCACACATGCACGCGTTCATGCCTGAACACAAGCAACAAAGTACACCTGCACGGGCGAACGCGTGCGCCGGTGCGCCTGTTCCCCCCGGCAGTCCACAGAAAAACGGCATTCGTGCCCGGACAGTCCACAGAAAACCGACAATCGGCGGTCCCGGAGCGCTTGCCCACCTCGCATGATGACATCTCCCGAACGCACACAGGAGATGGTCGTGGCCAGCACCGCCCCCGGACAGCAGTCGTCGGCACGCGTGTTCGCCGCCCTGGTCGCCGCCCTTGCGTGTCTCGCGCTCGCGGGCTGCGGCGACCGCATCGCGGACCGCATCGCGGCCGGGTTCGAGCAGGCCGACGAGGCCCTCGAGAGACACCGGGTCCGACCGCCCACGGGCCCGGACTCGGACCGCCCCTGGCAGGTGCTCCGGGACGAATCCCGCCCCTACCTCGGCCTGGCGCCGATACGCACCGAGGCAGCCCGGCTGCCGCCGGAGCTCGACGCCGAGATCCTCATCCCCCGCAGCGCGTTCCCGCCCGGCCACACTGCGGTGCGTGACGCCTTCGCGGCCTCGACCGGCCTGCAGGTCAGGCTGGCAGGGGAACCGGTCCGGATTGTCACTTCCCTCACGGCGCCCGACATCGCACCGGAAGACGGCGTGGGGTTCCTCGCATTCGTCAACCCCGACGTGGAACCGCTGCCATGGGTCGGCAGCGCATCGGCGTTCCTCGACGCCTGGACCGGGGAAGCGGGCTACACCTGGTCATGGGACGGCGAGCGGGTCACCGTGCACCGCCGCATCAGCAAGGTCTGGACCGTCAATGCCCTCGCGGGCCCCCAGCAGTGGTCTCTGGCGGTGTCTTCATCCGCGTCGGGCGGCGGCGGCGGGGTCTCCGGCGGCAACGAGCAGAGCGTCGCGGCCGAATACGTCGACGATCCGTTCGAGGAGGTGCGTCAGAGCCTGCATGTCGCCGGTGAGGGGAAGGTTATCCTCGACATCTCGCCGTCGACCGGACGGGTCCGGGCGATCGGCCCCCCGGGTGCGGTCGCGCAGGTCGAGTCTGCGCTGCACGAGCTCAACCGGACGACCCTGCGACCGCTCGCGCTGACCTTCTCCATGTACCGCATCACCCACCGCAACCGGCGCACCTTCGAGCTGGGCATTGCCGGCATCCTGCGCGACGTCGGCAACGGGTTTGCCGACATCGACGTGGAGATCGGCGGCGATACCGGCCTGGTCATCGGCACCCCGGCTGCCGGAAGCACCGAGGACGACGTCTTCGGCGCCGTGCTGAAGGCACTCCGCGACGTCGGCAGCGTGCGCCGCCTGCTGTCGGTCGACGTCCCGTCACTGAACGGCCGGCCGGCCCAGTTCTACGACCTCCGCGACCGGGTCTATCTCTCCGAGGTCTCGGTCACCAGCCAGGACGACTCCGGGAATACCGAGACCAGCCTGCAGACCGCCACGGTGAGCGAAGGCATCCTGATTTCGTACCGAGCGCAGATCATCGCCCACGACGAGATGCTGGCGCGCATTGCGATCAACCTGCTCGACCCGGCGGAGATCAGGAACTTTGCCGTCCAGGACCTGACGATCCAGCAGCCGGAGCAGGCGCGGCGCGCCATCGTCTCCTCGCAGTCGATCCGCACCGGCGAGATCCTGGTGCTGACCGGGTTTTCCGATCACCTGCAGGCCGGCGAGGACAGGGTCGGGGCCGGGCTGCTGGGCGAGTCGCGGTGGGATGCGGACCGGCGCATGACCGAGCAGATCATGCTGGTCACCGCCCGGATCGGCCGCCCGCTCGGCATCGTCGAGGAATCGCCCGGCATCGCTCCGATGGCGGATGCGTCCCGGTGAGCGTTGTCCTGGTGGCCGGGGCGCGGTACGCCGCAGGCGCCCTCTGGCTCGACGATGCCAACCCCCGGGTGATCGAGCGTGCCGCCCGGCGATCGGATCTGCCGTTCCGCGCCCCCTGTGGCACGCAGGTCGGACTGACAGGACCGGGGGAGGATGACCACGACGGCGTTCCGCCGCTCGCGGCCAGCCTCGGCGCCATGGTCGATCAGGGCACGTGGGTGGCGCTCGTCGCCGTTGACGAGACCGGTCAGGCCTGCGTCGTGCAGGCGGTGGACGGCCGGATCGTGTCCGATACCGTGCACGGGACGCTTGGGCAGGCCGAAGATGCGGTTCGCCGCCTGCACGACGCAGGCTGCGTGTTCTGGGCCACGCCGGGGCATCTCGATGACCTGCGTCCTCAGCCGATCGATCCGGCGGCTCTGGCGGTGGCCGCCGCTCAGACGCAGGTCATGGAGCGGTCTGCGGCGGGCCGGGGTGCGCTGCTTCCGCGGGTCGCGCTCGCCTCGACACTGGCAGCGGCGGCCCTCGGCGGCAGCTGGTTCGTCTGGGACACCTGGTTGCGGGCGCCGGAGCCGCCGCCGCTGGCGCCCGCCACCATGGTCTCGACCGCACATGACCCGCTCAGGATGCTCGCGGGCTGCGAGCGCGCCCGCCGTGCCGCGCTGCTCCACATCGCCGGATGGACGCGCACCCGCGTCTCCTGCGCCGCGGAAATGGGGCGCGACGACCTGACCGGCGCCAGCGGCGGGCTCACCCTGATCCAGCGCGAGATCGTGCGCCTGCGCCCTGCACTCGACGGAGCTCCGGTCCTGCTGGCCGAGTGGGAGCTTCTGCCGGGACTCGAGGGCGCTGCATGGCGGCGCATCGCCGAGCGGGAACTGCGCGATTCCGGGGTCTGGGAAGTTTTCCAGGTTGCGAAGGACCGCGCCTGGGCCGCCCGGCAGCTGCCCTCGACGCTGGTCAGGTCCGACAGCACTCCCGACTACGTGGTATTCCGGGCGGCCCTCGAGCAGGCCATGGCCCTGCGGGGCGGGACCATCGAGCACGGAGCCCCGCCTTCCTGGCCGGCCGGGCCGGCGGAGGTGACGCTCACCGTCCCCTTCGACCTCGCCACGCTCTACGCCATCGTGCGGACCATCGACGGCGTAGAGATCAGGGCCATCGTTTCGGCCCCGCAAAGCCGATCGACCATCGGCTGGCGGGTGCACGCGCGCAAGCGCCAGCCGACGTCGATCACCGAAGACGACTTCGTGGCGCGCACGTCCGGGCCATGACGCCCCTTCCCGGCTTCAGCGCCTGGCAGGCCCGCGCCGGAACCCTCGGGCTGAAACGCAGCGGGCGCGAGCTGGTCGGCCCGTGCCCGGTCTGCGGCGGGCGCGACCGGTTTCGGGTGACGCGCACGGGCGGGGCGTTCTGCCGGCACTGCTGCCCGGACGGACGCGACACGGCCGCGCTCCGCCGGCTGATCGAAGCGGCGGGGTTCGCCTGGCCTGCCCCTGAGAACGCCGGAGAGCGCCGGAAAGGCGCGCACGGCACCGCCGCCACCACACGACGGCAGGCCGCCAACGGCCCTCAGGGACGCCCTGGGGGCGTCTCGGGCGGTGGTGGCCGCCTGCCGCCGGACGCGCGGCGGGCGAAAATCGCCCGGGCACACCGGGTGTGGGGCGAGGTGGTGCCAGACCCGGGGCCCGTGTGCGCCTACCTGGCCGCGCGCGGGTGCTGGCCACCGGACGTCCCCCTGCCGGACTCCGTCCGGTGGCTCCCGCGTTCCGGGCTCGATGCTCAGCGATGGCGCGAGGGACCGCCGGGCGATGCCGCCGGAGCGATGGCCTGCTGCTACACGGCGGACGGCATCGTCACCGCCGTCTCCCTGGAGGCGCTGCGCACAGACGGGACCCGATGCGTGCCGCGCTGGCAGCGCACCGTGGGCGAGCGCAGCGGGGCGGCCTTTCGCGTGCCCGGCCCCGTTGCGCCGGAGAATGCCCTGGCGCTGGCCGAGGGCGAGGCCGATGCGCTGTCGATCCGCACCTGGACCGGATGCGAGGCGTGGTGCGGCGGTGGCACCGCAGGCCTGGCGTCGCTGGCCCCGGCCCTGGTCGCGGACGGGCGCCCCGTGACCGTGTACAGCGACGGCGATGGCGCCGGGCGAACCGCCGCGGCCGCCCTGCAGGACCACGCGCTCGCGCTCCTGCGAGACGTGCCGGTTCGCGTCGTGTTCAGCCCGGCCGGATTCGATCCGGGTGCCACGTTGACCGAAACCTGGGCCGAACGGGTGGCGATCCTGGAGGCCGAGGGTGGCCTGGCGCGAGCTGAAGCCGAGCACGCCGCGTGGGCTCATCTGAAAGCGGACCTGTTCTGCGCTCCCCCTGCCGTGATCCCGAAGCCTGCAAGGGAGGCTTGAGGCCATGACGACTCGACCTGTCGCCGAGAGGCCTGGACGCCAGCTCCTGACCGAGCATATCGGCGCCCGCGAGGCCGGCGATGATGCCGCCATCCGATCCAGTATCCACAACATGGCCAAAGCCGTCCGGGCGGATCAGTTTGCCCTCGCCCGTGCCGCCCTGAGCCGTGCGGCAGCCCGCCTGCCGCCCGATGCGGACGATGCGGCGATCATGGCGGCACTGGCCGACGCATGGACCGGGCTGCCGCCCGAAGCGCGGAGCGCGGCGTTGCTCGGCGAGCTTCCCGACCAGGCGCCGGAGCTGTACATCCACGACGACTGGGCGGAGCCGGGCAAACAGCCCGAATGGCTGATTGAGAACTGGTTGCCGGCCGGGCGAATCTGCCTGTTCGCCGGCGAGGGCGGGCGCGGCAAGTCAAGGCTGGCGCTCATGCTGGCGGCCGGCATGGCAAGTGTGGCTCGTGACCGCGACTGGCTGCCCGGCGGCCCGGAACTGTCGAGGCACGGAACCGTGGTGTTCGCGACGTGGGAGGAAACGCGCGACAGCATTCGGCGCCGCCTGTGCGACTGGCCGCCGGCACGCACCGGCGATTTTCGCGAGACCCTGCCGGCGCTCCTCGAAAACCGTCTGGCCGTGATCGACTGCGTGCGCGCGGGATCCGCCTGGGGCCCGCGCGAAGACGGGTCACGGCGCGGACCGACCCTGGGGGAACTGACGCCGACGGGCCGGGCGCTGCGCGCCGAGGCCGAGCGACGCGAGGCGTCGCTTCTGATCATCGACCCGCTTGCCGCCGCCTTCGCGCTCAACGAGAACGACCGGGGGGCCGTTCGGGGCTTCATGTCCGACTGGGACGCCTGGGCGCGGAGCACCCAGTGCACGGTGCTGCTGATCTCCCATCCGCCGAAGTCGCGCGACGCCTACAGCGGATCGACCGACTGGTACGGGGCCTCGCGCGCCGTGTGGACCATGGGACTCAAGGAGCTGCCGGACAAGAGCGGCCAGGCCGTCCGTCTCGAGTGCATCAAGGTCAACGAGGGCAGGAAGCCGGAACCGCTGTTGCTCGAGGACTGGCACTGGTGGACCGCCAGTCCGTGGTCAGGACCTTCACCGGCCGCCGCGCGGCGGCCGGACGGCAATGGTGCGGCTCGCCATGGCGGTCCGTCTGACCTGGCGCCGTCAGGAAGATCGTCCTATGTCTGACAAGCCCGCCATTCTGACCGCCCGCGACGCCCCCGCCATCATCGAGGCGGTGGTGCGGGAGATGGAGCTCGACTGCCCGGACGACGCCATGCCGTCCGAGGCGACACTGGCCGCCTGGCTGATGGAGTTCCCGGAGGAAGGCGAAGGCGCGGCGAGCAGCCGCCTCGCCGCGCTGTACGGCGGATCCGGGTGGAGCTGGGTCGCGCTCGACGACGGGGAGGGGAATTCGCCGGTCCTGGTGGCGATCAGCCGGACCACGAGCAATGCGCTGAAATTGAGAGGCCCGTCGCTCGCCACCATTCACGCCGACTGGTGCGAGAAGCCGGATGCCGACCGGCCTCGGCACCCGCTCGCACCGCTCATCGGGTCCTGGTATGGGCGCCCGCCCGAAACCGAGGCGGACACGCAGGACACGGCGATCATGGGGCAGTCCCTGTTCGCGTGGACGGCAGGCAGGGCGCCCGCCGTCCTGCAGGGCCCGCTGCATGACAACGAGCTGCCGATCCGTCCGGGCCTCGTCGACGCCGAGCGGGGCGAGATGCTGCTGGCCGGCGTGATGCCGCAGCAAAAGGACAGCGCCGTCGTGCCGGCGCCCGCCCTGGTGGTCGCCGAGGAAATCGGGTTCGGCGACGTGTCTCCCGGCCGCGGCGCGAGAATCGACAAGCGCCTGCTCGCCCACGCGCTGCTCTCCCTGCCGCAGTCCGAACGCCGGCCCGGCGGGCGTTACACGCTGCGCGTGCCGTTGCGCAGGATCGCCCACGAGTGGATCTGGCCCGCGCCGGCCGAGACCGGGACGGGACGAGGCACGCGCGGTGAGTGGAAGCCCAGCCGCCACGCCCGCCTGCTTGCGCGTTCCATGAACGCCGTGACCCTGGCCGGTGTCATCCTGCCGGACGGGCGGGAGTGGCGGCCGGTGATGTTCCGCACGCGACCGAGGTTCGACGACCTCGATTCAGAGGCCGTGATCGAGATCGCGCTGCCCGCTGCCGCGGAGCACGGCCCGATGATCCGGCGCGATGCGCTGATCGCTGCCGGCGTCGTGTCCGATCCGGCCTTCGACGGCGCGCTGACCCTGGCGACACTGTGGGACCGGGCGAAGGCCGCGAATGGCGGCTTTCGCATCTACGCCACGCGCCCGATGGCCCTGCGCAACGGGCAGGGCCATCTGACCCGTGCGGACGGCACCGTGATCCTGGGGCACGGCCGCAATCCGCTCAGGGGGCACGACCTGCGGCTGCGGTGGCTGCCCGGCGATGTGCCGCAGCGGGACTGGCGGCATCCGGAAGCCGTGCTCGTCGGGCACGAGCGGCATCCGCAGGCGGACCGGGTGCCGCTGCTTGACCGGGATGATCGGCGGCGGTTGTTCTATGGGCGCCGCAGTGACGGGCAAGAACGCAGGGTGCGCTCGAAGGCGGCCAACCGCGCCGACGCCAGGCTGCGCCAGCTGGAAGCCGAGGGGCGCGTGGTGATCGAGGACTGCGGCGCCGACGGGTGGCGCGTCCTGGAGCCCTGGCCTGGCACGACCGAGACATAGCGCCGGGTTTGCCCGGGCCGGCTCCCCTCCCCTTCCCTCCCCTCCGCACCAGAACCTCGCCGCCGACCCGGATGGGTGGTCGTGCGGCCGCGGGAGCGGGCCTGTTGCAGGCGTTCCATGACCGATTTGCAGGAGAAGTGGGTGCGCGCCGGGCGGTTGTCGTTTTAGGGTATAACGTGAATACATCGGGGTATAACAGGAACGCCAATTCTGATGGTGTAAAGGGGGCGACACCCCCCCAAAAAACACACGTTGAATCAACCGTTTGCGAATCCAGAATAGAAGAGCGGGCGTCATGGTGTAAGGAGGGCGACACCGCCGGAAAACACACGACTGACCAAATGGTTGAGCACAGACGACTCAGCCAGGTTCTGCCTGAATGAACGCGAGTCACCGGCTGGGCCACCACCGATGGTGTAAGGGGGGCGACATCATGGTGTAAGGAGGGCGACACCGCCGGAAAACAGTCAGGTTATCAACTGGTTGAACACCTGACGCGCCCTGAAATCCGTTAGGGGTATATCGTGAATCTGTCTCGTCGGGGCGAGTTGCACGCGTGAACAAACATAGACTCATGGTGTAAGGGGGGCGACATCATGGTGTAAAGAGGGCGACACCATGGTGTAAGGAGGGCGACACCCCCCCAAAAAAACGACGTTGAATCAACCACTTGTGAATTCAGAACATATAGAACAGAAGCTACAGGTTGCTGTTCTGGGCGCGCACTGTTGTGCGCTGCTGTGCCTGACGGCACAGCGCACAGAACGCGCCACCACCAGTGGGACGGACGCGCGAGGTTGCACACGTACACTCTTGAACACGTACTGTCGTACCATCCTGTACACGCAAATCCCCACACCGGACCGGGGTGGACGCGTCGGGCAGTCGGCTGGCCCGTGCTTGCCGCCGGGCTGGCTCCCCTCCCCTCCGCTGGTGTAAGGGCGGCAACATCCACGCACTCGTGACTGTCACGGCGACCCCGGTCAGGGAGGCCCGCCGGATCGTGGCCGTGCGCATCACATGGGCCCGGAAGGCGCCGATGGTACGGCGGCCGAGCTGGACCGCCGTACCATCGCGCAGGGCCGGGTCCAGAGCTCGGCCGATGCGCCGCCCCTACTCACAGTCCGGGCCGGGACGTGGCAGACGATCCGGGATCACATCGTCGAAGGGCACGGTCGTGAGGCCCGGTCCTGGCTGCAGGACATCGATGTCACGGTCACGGATGACAGCGTCGTCCTGCAGGCGCCCTCGCCCGCAGCGGCCGACTACGTCGACCGGACCTACGGCGCACTCATCAGCAGCGATGGTGTAAGGGCGGCGACATCATGGTGTAAGGGCGTGTACCACCGCAGAGGAATCCCGATTGCCCAAGGGGTTGAACGCGGCCGGGTCTTGCTGCCCGTGACGGGATATATCGTGAACATGGCTCGTCGGGCTCGTCGGGGGGCGTGAACAAACATGCTCTCATGGTGTAAAGGCGTGTACCTCATGGTGTAAGGGCGTGTACTAGGCTCCGAAAAACGACGTGAAATCAGCAGCTTGCAAACTCAGAACATATAGAACAGAAGCTACAGGTTGCTGTTCTGGGCGCGCACTGTTGTGCGCTGCTGTGCCTGACGGCACAGCGCACAGAACGCGCCACCACCAGTGGGACGGACGCGCGAGGTTGTACACGTGCACGCTTGCACGCGTGCAAGCGTACCGTCCTGTACACGCAAATCCCCACACCAGACCCGGGGCGGGCGCGTCGGGCTGCCGGATGGCCCGTGCTTGCCGCCGGACCAGCTCCCCTCCCCTCCCCACCAGAACCTCGCCGCCGACCCGGATGGCGGGCGCGTCGGACGGTCGGCTGGCCCGTGCGGTCGGCGAAGTCGCCGGCGACCATCCCGACCTGCGCCGGGCGATCACGGACTCACGGCCAAGAGCGGCCCGAGGCGCCAGATGCGCCGCCAGACGCCGCCAGGAGGCCGCCAGAGCCCCTCTCGCACCTGTTCTGTGTACAAGCCAGAAACGTTTACCGGCCTGTACGGGCGTCCCAGCGCCTCTGAGGGGCATGTCCGGGCTCCGCGACGCCCGCCGGCGCGGGCGGATCGTGTGCTGCACTGCGACCACAGCTGCCCGTCGCAGGCCCATGCCCGACTTGCAGTTGTGCCCGGCAAAGCCGATCCTCCATCAATGGGGCATCGGTCTCCATGATGCTGGCGAATGCGCGGCAGCCGCGCTGTGCGCAGATATCGAACACTGAAGCGACGGGGTTGAGCTTCGCGATCGCAAGGGCCTTCGGCATCCGGGGATCCGCCCGGGGGATACCTCGGATGCCTGGCTCCTCACATCAGGGAGAAGAGCAACAGCAAGGCGAGCGCCGCTCCCAGAACGGTCTCGACAACGGCGGCAGTCTTGCGAAGCCCCCTGGCTCCCCCAGTGCAGACGATGCCCATCAACATGCCGACCATCGAACACCCCAGAGCCACCAGGGTAATGGTGAAGGTGTCGCGGATCGGCTGCGGGGCCAGGGACAGGAATTCGGCAACCCTTGTTGCGTGGTTGAGATCCTTGCGCTGGAAGATGGCGATCCATGCGACAAAAAACCATGTCGGCACTGCGAGTGCTACCGCGCCGACGAGCAGCATGAACGTCGTGAACGATCGCGTTTGTGTCATTCGGGGAATCCAGGCACGGCGACTGATCGTGCCAGGCATTCCCTCCGCGGCGCCTTGAGGATTGGGGTTCCCGCGACGGCGCTTTCACCCCGAGGATTATTGCCGGCCATGTTCGACCGAAATTCCCCATATGGAACCCTCCCAGCCCATTGAGTGTGACTCGAAACCGCTCGACGTGCAATTCGCCTTCGAATGCCGACCATCTTCGCGCCGACCCCGCCTTCGACGGCGCGCTGACCCTGGCGACACTGTGGGACCGGGCGAAGGCCGCGAATGGCGGCTTCCGGATCTACGCCACGCGCCCGAGGGCCCTGCGCAACGGGCAGGGCCATCTGACCCGCGCGGACGGCTCCGTGATCCTGGGGCACGGCCGCGACGGCGCGACAAGCGCATCCTCATGACCGTCGAGCATCGCGACGCTCCCGGCCTCGAAGACCTCGAGATCGAACTCGCCGATGACGGCCACGGACCAGCCCTGCGGCTGCGACCGGCCAAGCCCGACCGG
>Ga0209543_1000732_pt1 | contig 37859 bp, 39 predicted proteins | sample MesohylFT_FD_187296 | JGI IMG/M metagenome (GOLD analysis project Ga0209543, IMG submission 187296) | Host-associated microbial community of the marine sponge Aplysina aerophoba from Gulf of Piran - sponge mesohyl, lysed by freeze-thaw... | ecosystem: Host-associated > Porifera > Sponge >...
ATACGATTACATCATCATCGGCAGCGGGATCGCCGGGCTGAACACCGCGCTGCTGGCGGCAGAGCACGGCAGCGTGCTGGTGGTGACCAAGGGACGCATTGACGACTGCAACAGCCGTTACGCCCAGGGCGGCATCGCGGCGGCAATCGGGCCGGGCGATTCGGCGACGCTGCACGAGCGGGACACGCTGGACGCCGGCGCCGGCCTGTGCGATCCCGAGGCCGTAGGCGTGCTCACCGGGCAGGGTCCGGACAGCATCGCCGGCCTGATCCAGTGGGGGGTGCCCTTCGACACCATTCACGGGCAGATCGCGCTGGGGCGGGAGGGAGCGCACAGCATGCCGCGCATCCTGCACGCCGGCGGCGACGCCACCGGCATGCACATCGAGGACACGCTGGCCAACCGGGTGCGCGCCTCCGAGCAAATCACCGTGCTCGAGTACACCCACGCCATCCGCGTCTGCGCGGAGGAAGGGGCGGTGTCGGGCGTGGAGGTGATGGGCGATGGCGGCGAGATTGCCACGGCGCACGCGCATCGCCATGACAGTGGCCGGAACGGAGACCGGCGGGTGATCCCTGGCAGCGTGGTGGTGGTGAGCACCGGTGGGGCGGGGCAGCTGTATCGCTACACGACGAACCCCGAGGTGGCGACCGGTGACGGTGTGGCGCTGGCGTACCTGGCCGGCGCTGACGTGATGGACATGGAGTTCTACCAGTTCCATCCCACGGCTTTGTGTCTGGAAGACGCGCCCACGTTCCTGCTGTCGGAGGCCATGCGCGGCGAGGGTGCGATCCTGCGGAACGCGGGCGGGGAGCCGTTCATGTCCGGCTACCATCCCATGGCGGACCTGGCGCCCCGGGACGTGGTGTCGCGGGCCATCGCCGCCGAGATGGAGCGGGCCGGCGGCCGACCGGCGATGCTGGACATATCGCACCTGCCGCCGGCCACGGTGTCCAGCCGATTCCCGACCATCTACGCCGAGTGCCGGCGGTACGGGCTGGACATCACCCGCGAGCCCATACCGGTCGCGCCGGCGGCCCACTACATGATGGGCGGCGTGCGCATCGACACCTGGGGCCGCACCAACATCGCCGGTCTGTACGCCTGCGGCGAGGCGGCGTGCGCGGCGGTGCACGGCGCCAACCGGCTGGCCAGCAACTCGCTGCTAGACACCCTGGTGTTCTCCCGCCGGTTGGTGGAGGCGACGCTGGGCAACGCGCCGGAATACGAGGCGCCGGACGATGAAGACGGCAACCTGCGGGTCGGGCTGTCGAACCGCGCCATGGTGTGCGCCACCGTGCCGGAACGCGGCAAGGAAAACCTGCAGGACCTGATGTGGCGCAACGTGGGCATCGCCCGCAACGGCACGCGGCTGCTGCTGTCGGCGCGGATCTTGAACCTGTGGCAGCGGACGATGCCCCTACCGGAGACTGCCGCGGACTTCGAACTGCGGAACATGCTGGTGGTGGCGCGCCTCATCGTCGAGGCTGCCCTGCAACGGCGGGAAAGCCGGGGCGCACACTACCGGGAGGACTTTGCGGAGACGTCGGAGGAATGGCGGCGGCACATTGTGCTGAGAGGGTAGAGCGAGGAGCCGGCCCAACCAAACACGGATACATCGACCAGCAGTTTCATCTCGGTTTTGGACACCAAGTACCTGTCAACCTATACTGATATGATGGTGCTGTTGGGTATGAAAGCATTCACCCTAACCAACAGGAGTTCACCAACAGGAGTTCCCGGAAATCAGGAGCCATGGTATGGGATCTTTCGATAACGGCCAAACCGTGGAGGTGATGGGGCAGGTTCGCGGGGTGCAGATGAACCCGCCGGGCAACGGTGGGGGCGGTACCTTCCAGTTGTTGCTGGAAAACGGGGACGTGATAGTAAGCCCGTATCCGGAGGAATGGCACCTCGAGGTCGGAGCAGCGTTTCAGGCCAACGACGTTCGCCGCGCCGTGGTCTCCGGCATCGGCGAGTACTCGCCTGATGGCAAACTCCAACGCATAAGAGAGATAGAATCTTTCAGCGTGGCTTGGGCGGACGACTGGCAGCCGGCTTTCCAGCGTCGGGCCAAGCTGCGATCGGATACATGAGCGACTATTTCGGCGACGCCAGCTATTGGCTGGCTTTGGTCGACGAAAACGACCAGTATCACGACATTGCCACCCAGTATTCTGCGATCCTGGACTTGGAAAACGCTCGCATCGTAACCACCCAACTGGTGCTCAACGAGGTCCTCGCGCCCCGGAGTGGGACAACGCCCGAGCGACGCCAGGACACGGTCCACCTAGTCGACCGGATACTGCGCGACCCGGACGTCCACGTTGTCCCACAGTTGCCGGAGCAGTTTGGGGATGCTTTACGACTGCTCCGCGCTAGGGCCCTGGACAAGGAATGGAGCATCACTGATTGCGCCAGCTTCCTGGTGATGGAGCGGTTCGGCATCTGGGAAGCGTTGACCAGCGATCACCACTTCGAACAGGCCGGTTTCGCTGCGATGCTGCATTGATCCAGGTGACCACCAAGTGAGCAGCGCCTCCCGGACCCGGTCGCGCTACGCACCCAGGCCTACCACAACTCCCGCGTAGCCAGGCGCGCTCCCTCCGCCATGGAGGCCAGCTTGGCCCAGGCGATGCTGGCCTCGACCTTGCGCCCCCACGCGGACGTGCCGAACCCGCAGTCGCTGCCGGCGATGACGTTCTCCCGGCCCACCGCGTTGGCGTAGTTCAGGATGCGCTGGGCGATGAGCTCGGGGTGCTCGATGAAGTTGGTGGTGGTGTCCAGGACGCCGGGGATCAGCGTTTTGCCCTCGGGGAGGGTGACCTCCTGCCAGACCTTCCACTCATGGCCGTGGCGGGGGTTGGCGCCCTCGATGGAGAGGCCGAGGGGGCGGGCCCGCAGGACGATTTCGACGATCTCCCGCAGCGGCACGTCATGGTGGTGGGGCCCCTCGGTGTTGCCCCAGCAGACGTGCAGCCGCATGCGCTCGGGGTCGATGTCCTGCAACGCGTAGTTGATGACCTCGACGTGCAGCTCGACGATCTTCTTGAACTCATCCACGGAGAGATGAGAAAACTGGGAGACCCGCGTCATGGCCAGGTCGGGACAATCGAGCTGCAGAATCAGGCCGGAGGCGGCGATGGCGTTGTACTCGTCCTTCATCACCTCGGCCAGCGCGTAGAGGTACTCCTCCTCGGTGGCGTAGTACTCGTTGGGCAGGAAGTTGGCGATCACGCCCGGCGAGGCCGCGGTCATGAAGACCTCCTCCACGTCCCGGCCGGCGGCGGTCTCCCGCAGGTTGGCGATGTCGCGCTCCACGGCCGGCCAGTCCTTCCAGGCGATGGGGCCGGTGCAGGCCGGCTGGGGCATGTTCCGCGAGGACATGTGGGTCTGCGTTGCGGCAAAGTCGGGGAAGTCGGCGTCGTCCAGGCGGGTGTGGGAACGAACCATGCGCTCGCCCTCGAAGCCGGTGAGCCGCTCCTTGACGTAGGTGGCGTACTGGGAACGACCCTGCTCGCCGTCGTTGACCACGTCGATGCCAGCGTTCTGCTGGCGGTCGAGGATGTCGCCCACGGCGTCGCGGATGCTGGACTGGAACGCGGCCTCGTCGAAGCTCTGCTGGTCCTCGCGCCGGCGGAGCAGGTCCTGGAGGTCGGGCGAACGGGGCAGGCTGCCGGTGTGGGTGGTGAGTATCCTCGTCTCGCTGCGTTTCATGGTCCCTCCGTAAACGCGGTGATGATGGGCGTGGCGGGCGCAATTGTAATGCACGGGGCGGGAGGGGCATTGCCGCCGCGGCGTGGGTCAGCGCCGGTCGAACATTGATTGTGCCACCAGAAGCCTTCGCTCCTCCTGGGTCAGCTGCGCGAAGTTCCTGATGGCGGTTTCGGCCTGGGCAATGATGTTGACAGCATCTGAATAGGAGATCGAGAAGTTGGGGTCATAGTCGGCTTCCTGGCGAAGGTCCTGCAATTCGATGAAAGTACTGGCGAAGAATTCTCCGCTTGGGGATAGCAGGTTGAGGACGGCGCGCAGGTTGTTCCGGGCCCTGCCGTGGTCGAGGCGGCGGTAGACCCGTTCCCACGCATAACCAGACATGCTGGATTGCGGTTGACCGGCGATCAGTTCGGCATTGGACGCCGCCAGGGTGTGGAATACGGCGTAGTAGGCGGTGCTGATTGCGCGGCGTAGATCAGCCTGGGAGGGTGGTGATGTTGCCGCCTGCGGCACGAGTTTGTGGCAGGTGTCGATGAGCTCCTGTGGGTCGATCATGACGCAGGCGATGGCGGAGTTGGCGACTTGCGGTATTGTGGCCAAGTGGGGTCGTTGATATCGGTGTAGGTGACCAGGGCGCGCGCGGTGATGCCGGCGGCACGTATAGGCTCGTCGGTAACCCGGAACAAAGTCCCCATCAGATAGCCGTCGAGCACGGGGTTTGGGGCAGTGTACAGGAGTCGCACGTGAAAGAATTCTTCGTCGTCAGCGTCCAGATGGACGGTCACGTTGGTGTCGTGGAATTGGACGGAAGGCGGGAAGTGGGTTTTCGCTCCGTCGAGAATTATTCTCCTGATGGTGTCTATTTCCTGTTGGGTGATGGGCATTTTGGGGCCTCGCGACGTGATGGTCTTGGTTTTGATGCTATGGGGCAAAATCTGGATAGTCAATGCCGGGGAAAACCGCACGACTGTCGAGGGTTGCACCGTCATGCCTCCCCTCACGCGTACCCATTTTGTCATCGCGAGGAGCGAAGCGACGTGGCGATCTCGTTCCCCCAGCAGCGCTCCTTGCCCCAACGAGATTGCCACGCTTCGCTCGCAATGACGGTTCCGGTGAAACTGGGTACGCAAGAGCATGCCTCCCCGACAGACGCGGCGGCCCGCCGACCGCGCGTGCTATCCTGCCCGGCAGGATGTGTGCCATGACGCCCATGATGCCGAGCATATCGCCGCAGGAGTTTGTTGATCGCTGGCGGGATGCCGGCTTCGGCGAGCGGCAGGGGGCGCAGTCCTTCTTCAACGACCTGTGCGGGCTGGTGGGCCACGCGACGCCGGCGGCCTACGGCGATCCGGAGGCGTTCACCTTCGAGAAGGCCGTGCCGGGCGGGTCCGCCGACGCCTATTTCGAGGAGCATTTCGGCTGGGAGTTCAAGGGCCAGGACGCCCAACTGGACGGAGCCTTCGTCCAGCTGCTGCGCTACCAGGTTCACCTGAAGACGCCGCCGCTGCTGATCGTGTCGTCGTTCGACACGATACGGATCCAGACCAACTTCCCGGGGATGGAGACGGCGCGCTACGACGTCGACATCGGCGAGTTCACGCGGCCGGAACGGCTGGAGCTGCTGCGGGACGTGTTCTTCGCGCCGCACCGGTTCCGCGAGCGGCTGCGCTCCGTGGACGCGGTGACGCGGGAGACGGCGGCGGTGTTCCAGGCCATCGTGGTGGACATGGAACGGGCCAGTGGCGACAACGTCATCCCGCACGCCGATGCGTGGCCCGAGCGGCTGGCGCGCTACCTGAACCAGCTGGTGTTCTGCCTGTACTCGGAGGACGCGGGCCTGCTGCCGGAGGGGCTGTTCACGCGCATCGTGGCGCAGCACTACCGGAATCCGGCGACCTTTGACCGGGCGGTGCGCAGCCTGTTCGCGCAGATGGCCACCGGCGGGTTCTCGGGAGCTGACGAGATCGCCCACTTCAACGGCGACCTGTTCAAGTCGATTGATGGGGGGCCTGTCGACACGGTGGAGCTGAGCGCCGCGGCGTTGCAGCGGCTGGGCGAGGCGTGCGAGCGCAACTGGCGGGACATCGAGCCGTCGATATTCGGGACGCTGTTCGAGCGGGCGCTGGACGCATCGAAGCGCGCGCAGACGGGGGCGCATTACACCGGCGCGGACGACATCGAGCTGGTGGTGGAGCCGGTGGTGATGACCCCGCTGCGCAGGGAGTGGGAGGAGGCGCGGCGTGAAATTGAAGAGTTGTTGGACGAGGACGATCACTACGTCGCCCACAATGACATTCCCCCTTCTGTCATTGCGAGGAACGATAGCGACGTGGCAATCCCGTCAGCACAGCAGCGGTCCTTGCCTCAACGAGATTGCCACGCTGCGCTCGCAATGACGGGCGAAGGTGGCGCCCCAATGACGGGCCAAGGTGGCTCGGATGTGGCCAACGCGGCGCGTGCCCGCCTGGAGGCGTTCCGGGAGCGGCTGGCGTCGGTGAAGGTTCTGGACCCGGCATGCGGCAGCGGCAACTTCCTGTACATCGCGCTGCGGTCGCTGCTGGACTTGGAGAAGGAGGTCATCGACTACGCGGCGGCGCAGGGGTGGCTGGGGCTGACGCCGCAGGTGCAGCCGGACCAGATGCTGGGGCTGGAGATCAACCACTACGCGGCGGAACTGGCGCGGACGGCGCTGTGGATCGGCTACATCCAGTGGCACCAGGCCAACGGGTTTGCGTACACGCAGCGGCCCATCCTCACGCCGCTGAACACCATCCGCCAGACCGACGCGATACTGGATCTGAGCGACCCCGACAACCCGGCGGAACCGGAGTGGCCGGCGGCGGAGTTCATCGTGGGCAACCCGCCGTTTTTGGGTGGGAAACTGCTCCGTACCGGCCTCAGCGACGAGTACGTGGATGCGTTGTTCAAACAGTACGATGGCAAGGTGCCCGCCGAAGCGGATTTGGTGTGCTACTGGTTTGACAAGGGGCAGCGGGCGGTTGAAGCCGGGAACACAAAACGTGCTGGCCTGCTGGCAACGCAGGGGATACGAGGCGGCGCGAACCGCAAGGTGTTGCAGCGCATCCAAGAGACCGGCGACATTTTCATGGCGTGGTCGGATCACCCGTGGGTGCTGGAAGGCGCGGCCGTGCATATCTCCATTGTCGGGTTTGACGACGGTTCAGAGGTGGCACGGGAGTTAGACGGTCAGCCGGTTACGGCGATAAACGCTAGCCTGGCTGTGGGTGTCGACCTGACGACGGCCAAGCGTCTGGAAGGGAATCTCGGCATAGCGTTTATGGGCGACACGAAGGGTGGGCCTTTCGATATCCCGAGCGAACTGGCGGACGCAATGCTAACTAGCCCGAACCCGCACGGTCAAAGTAACGTTGAAGTACTGAGGCCTTGGGTTAACGGACGCGATATTACCAGTCGTTCCAGGGGAATGTGGATAATCGACTTCGGTAATATGACCGTCGAGCAGGCGGCCCTGTTTGAAGCTCCGTTCGAATACGCTAACTCTCATGTGAAGCCGATGCGTGCAGGCAATAGACGCGCTTTATACGCTGACAAATGGTGGTGGCACATGGAGCCGCGACCAGGTATGCGGGAAGCCCTCCAAGGATTCGACCGGTACATAGCTACGCCTACAGTCTCCAAACACCGCTTATTCGTATGGTTGCCTAAAGATATCTTGTCTGACCACAACCTAATTGTGTTCTCCAGAGATGACGATTACACGTTCGGCGTGTTGCACTCACGTTTCCACGAGCTTTGGGCACTGGCGATGGGTACTCAGTTGGAGACACGACCGCGCTACACGCCCACGACGTGCTTTGAAACCTTCCCGTTTCCGCGTCCCACGGAGGAGCAGCGGGAGGCCATCGGCGCAATCGCGGCGGAGTTGGACCGGCTGCGCGAGGGCTGGCTGAATCCGGAGGGGGTCAGCGCGGCGGAGTTGAAGAGGCGGACGCTGACGAACCTGTACAACCAGCGGCCGACGTGGCTGGACAACATCCACGCCCGTCTCGACGCGGCGGTGGCCGACGCCTACGGGTGGCCGGCGGACCTGGCGGACGGGGAGATCCTCGAGCGTCTGCTGGCGCTGAACCTGGAGCGCGCGGGGGAGTTGACATAGCCGGTGTGAAAACGTAACATTAACGGCACATCGCCCCTTGAGAGTATGTCAAGCTCCTCGTTATCTTGAGCTGGCAGAAATCTTGGGGCATATTTCGTGGCTGAGCGGTTGTAATGGCAAAAGTGGCGATACTCATTGACGGCGGCTTTTTCCTCAGACGGCTGCCTAGTCTCATCGACCGGAGTATCCTGTCAGACCCGGAGCGGGCTGATGCGGCTGTGGGCAGGCTCATCAACGGTCATCTCCTGCACGTCAATCATACCGTTTGCTCCGCGAACCACTATTCGCTGCTATATCGCTGCTTTTTCTACGATGCTCTTCCATACACCAGGCAGGGGCACCTCCCAGTGAGCAGACGGGCAGTCAATTATGCCAAATCGGACCAAGCGAATTTCCGGTTAGAGCTGTTCGAGCGATTGCGCCACCGCCCTAACGTTGCCCTACGACTAGGTGAAGTTCGCCGTGACCGTGAATGGATTATCACCGAGTCAGCACAAAAAGACCTACTCGCCGGTCGTCGTCTAGTCGCAGACTTAACAGATGCAGATTTTGTGCCGGGATTCCGCCAGAAAGCAGTAGATATGCGCATTGGGCTTGACATTGCTTCCATTACCTTGAAAAAGCAAGCTGACACCATCGTCTTGGTTACAGGGGATAGCGATTTCGTGCCTGCTGCCAAATTGGCCCGGCGCGAAGGTACGCGTGTTATCCTCGATCCCCTTTGGCAGCAAGTGAGCTCTGACCTGTTTGAACATATTGACCAGCTGCATTGCCCATTGCCACGACCCACGAGCAAAACAGTAATTATTAGTCCCGGGAGCTGACCAACTGATTTGGCCAACGCCGAGATACTCGAAAGGCTGTTGGCTCTAAAATTAGAGCCGGCTGGGCCTGTCCTCGGAGGAACGGCTGTTGACGAGGAAGGCCGCACCCGCAATCTGGGAAGCACCCTCGCGGTTTACGGTTCGTCTGGGCAACTGGTAGCCGTCGCAGAGGATACGAAAAACGCAGAAGCGCGGTTATGTCCGGCGCCTGTCCCTTAGGCAGGACGGCGTGCTCCGGCCACTCCGCGCTTACTCAGTAATGCTAACGTGTCAACCCGGCAGATGTCAACGAGTCAACCCCCTCACCCGTACCCAGTTTCACTCGAACTGTCATTGCGAGCGAAGCGTGGCAATCTCGTGATGGCGGTCGGGGTCTGTTTCAGCAACGAGATCGCCACATCGCTACGCTCCTCGCGATGACAAACCAGGTACGCGTGAGATCAACCATTCGCGGCACACGGAGATTGACCGGAGATTTTGCTGACACCATCCCGTTGACCGCGCACGCAACGGGCCGTTAGCGCATAGCAAATCAAGCGAGACGAGAGCCTCACTCATACCCAGATTGTCATCGCGAGGAGCGTAGCGACGCGGCGATCTCGATACTGCAGCAGCGTCCGTTCCCCTGACGAGATTGCCGCGCTGCGCTCGCAATGACGGTTCGAGTGACTGGGTACGCGTGAGAGACCAGAGCCGGTGGACTGACCTGATGGCGGGTCGGGTCCGCCGGCTTTTTGCGTGGGTCGGTGGCGGGTTGGCCCGTGCATCAGGCGCGCCGGCGGGGAGGTCTGGATGACGATGGCGCGGACGACTATGGATGCCGGGGCGTGGCGGGATGGGCGGGCGCGGCGGGCACAGCGGCGCGGTGGATTCCTGCATACCAGGCTGAACCCTGGGGCAAAACCTGGCATTTTGGTCGTTTTATCAAAATTGGCGTGCGCCGGTAGCAGCGTACCGCAAGGGTCCGATGATACGGTTTCCAAGTTTCCAGGGTCCCAAGAGCCAGCAGAAGCCACCAGGAAGGTCCGCGACGATGCCTGCACCTACGCTTGACAAGTTCGTTCCGGCAATCCGGAGTGCGGTGCGCGGCCTTTGGCCGGCCCGTCGCCGGCTTCCATGGTTGGCGACGCTGCTGATGGCAGGGATCGCGCTGGCCAGCCTGGCATTCATATTGACCCGGCCTGATGACGCCGGCGCGGACGGGCCGCCGACACCCATCGTTGTGGAGGATGTGGGACTCAACCACGCCATCCGCCTCACCTGGATATTGGACTACGACGAGGACCTCACCGCCGACAACTACAACGTGCGGTGGCGGGCGCGGAACGAGGACTACCGGGAAAACCGCCAGGGAGACCAGGCATCTTGTGCAGCAACCGACGGCTGGCTGGGGAGCGGGACAACCACGCGAACCACATACATCATCACCGGCCTGACCAACGGCAAGCAATACGTGGCGACGGTGCGTGCCAACACCGGGGGCCAATCATCGGACTGGGCTTGCGTCGCGGCCATGCCCGATAGCGCCGGGGGCGACCCTGACCCGGGCGGATCAGGTTCCGGACCGCAACGACAGTCGGAGCCGACACCTGCGCCCACGCCGGAACCCACGGCAACTTCCACGCCTACGCCCTCACCCACAGCCACGGCGACGCCGGAACCGGCGGCAACTCCCGAGCCGTCTGCCGTACCCAACTCCGACCCATCGCCTACCGCCACCTCCGCGCCGAAACCCACGCCCACGGCTACGCCGGAACCGGCGGCGACTTCCACACCGACGCCGGTCCCCACAACCGGGATCCAGGGAAGGTCAACAAGCGTCCCGCCCCCAACGCCGACGGCGACGCCAATTCCGACGTTTACACCCACACTGGAGCCGACAGCGACTCCCACGCCTACATCCACTCCCGTCCCGACGTTTACACCGACGCCGGAGCCCACGGCGACTCCCACTCCTACTCCCACCCCCGTGCCTACCGCCACGCTCACGCCGGAGCCGACGGCGACTTCCACACCGACGCCGGTTCCCGCAGCCGCGAGTATGGCAAGGTCAGCAGTCATCCCGACCCCAGCGCCGACAGCAACCCCCGCTACGGCGTTTACGCCCACACCGAATCCTACCGCCACGCCCGCGCCTGAACCAGTGGAAACTGGAGGCGAACCCGGAGGTCCGGATGGCATCACCGGCATACTCATGATCGACAGCGCAATCTCTCAAGTCCGCGACGGCCTGGCGACCGTGGTCGGCGCGGTGAGCCAGCTGAATCCGCTGATCATCCCCCTGGCAATCGCGGCCGTGCTGGTCATCTTCGTACTCGTTTTCCTCATCCGGCGATTGCGCAGTCGTTCCGATTGGTGACATCATGGCGTTGACGGTGAGGGCGATGGGCCGTTAGCCTGTAGTAAATCAAGCGAGACGAGAGCCGGTGGACTGACCTGATGGCGGGTCGGGTCCACCGGCTTTTTGCGTGAGTCGGTGGCGGGCTGGCCCGTGCATCGGGCATCGCCGGCGGGGAGGTCTGGATGACGATGATGAGGCGGACCATGATGGAGGCGGGGGCGCGGCGGTCGGGTCGCCCGGCCGGCTGGCGCACGTCGCGGGGTCTGCCCGACGGACGGGCGGCGCTGCTGGCTGCCCTGGCAGATTACCGGCGCGGCGCGGCCGAGGCCCCGGTGGTGTGCAAGCGGGGGCGGGTCCTTCGACGGGCTCAGGATGAGCGGACAGAGGGGATGCCTGGGGCAACGGGATTGCGATCCCCGTACTGGGTACGGGCTCGCGATGACACCGGGCGGGTCCTTCGACAGGCTCAGGATGAGCGGACAGAGGGGATGCCTGGGGCAGCGGGTTTGCCATCCCCGTACTGGGTACGGGCTCGCAATGACACCGGGCGGATCCTTCGACAGGCTCAGGATGAGCGGTTTTGGAACGATGCGCGGTTTCGGAACGCGGATGGCAGCGACAAGGCCGTGGGCGGCCCGCTGGTTTTCGTGGCGTCCACCGGGGAGGTGGACCGGCACGGCGACACGGTCGCGCCGGAAGGATGGCGGCTGGACGCCTACCGGGACAACCCGGTGGTGCTGTGGGCCCACGACTACGGCGAGCCGGCCATCGGGCGGGCGGAGGCGGTGTGGAGCGACGGACGGGCGCTGCGGGCGCGGCTGGAGTTCGCGCCCACGGAGTTTGCCGGCCAGGTGGAACGGCTCTACCGCCAGGGCTACCAGAAGGGCGTGTCCGTCGGCTTCCGGCCCCTGCGCTTCGAGGAGCGGCGGGACCCGGTGAACGGCGCGTTCCTGGGCATCCGGTTCCTGGAGCAGGAGCTGCTGGAGATCAGCGCGGTGCCGGTGCCCGCCAACGGCGGGGCGCTGCTGGCGGAGGACGCCCCGGGTTCCGCCTCGGCGCCGGCGGAGACGGGACGCGCGCTGGACGAGGTGGTGGGACTGCTGCGGGGACTGCGGGGGTGACGTCCGACGCCTACCCATTTTGTCATCGCGAGGAGCGTAGCGACGTGGCGATCTCGTTCCAACAACAGCCTGCGCCCCACCGACGAGATTGCCACGCTGCGCTCGCAATGACAATGAATCATCTCGCAATGACAATGAATCATCAGGACAAGGAGTTTGCAAAGGTATGACGCTTTCAACATGGGAACTGGAAACAATCAAGAACGAGGTCGCGGAGGTGCGCGAGTTCTACCGGCAGCGGATGGACGCGGACCTGCCGCCGCTCCGCGAGGAAATGGAGCGGCTCAGCCGGGCCGTGGGCGAGCTGACCGAGAAGCAGCGGTCGGGCGAGAAGCAGGCCATGCTGGCCCGCTATGCCGGCGGAGCAGCGGTCGGCGACCGTCCGCGCGTCCCCTTCGGCAAGTACCAGGGGATGGACGCGCTGGACCTGGCCTGCGTGCGCAGCGTGCTGGCGGCCCAGCAGCGCGAGCCGGGCGATGTGAACCCGCGGGCGCTGGAGGACTGGCAGGCCAACTTGAAGGCGGCCATGGACAGCACCACCGCCGGCACGGGCGATGAGCTCGTCGCCACCGGCGAGGCGGCGGCCCTGTGGGCGGGCATCAACGTGGACACCCACGTGGCCGGCCTGTTCACCCGCGTGGACATGCCGACCAACCCCTTCGAAATCCCGCTGCAGCTGGGCAACGTGTCCTGGTATCCCGGCACGGAGAACACCGCCACCACCGAGACCGCGCTCACCACCGGCCGGCAGACGCTCACGGCCCACGAGCTGGTTGCCGAGGTTCCGTGGTCGCTGACGCTGGAGGAGGACGCGGTGATCGCCATGGCGGCGGAGGTGCGCAGCACGCTGGTGCGCAACGCCGTGGAGGTCATCGACGACGTGCTGCTGAACGCGGACACGACCCTGCAGAACAACATCAACGCCGACGGCGCGACCCTTGCCGCGTCCACGGCAGGCAAGGCGCACTGGCTGGTCGGATTCGACGGGCTCCTGCACCTGCCGCTGGTCGACAACACGACGCAGGGCAACAACCACTCCGCGGCGCCCAGCGCCGACATGTTCAACGAGGCGCGGGGTCTCCTCGGCAAGTACGGCGTCCGCCCATCGGAACTGGCCTACATCGCCGACGTGGGCACCTACATCAAGTCGCTGGCCATCGGCGAGTTCCGCACGCTGGACAAGCTGGGCCCGCAGGCGACGCTGCTCAACGGGCAACTGGCCCAGGTGGACGGCATCCCCGTGATCGTGTCGGAGCAGATGGCGCAGTCGGACGCCGACGGCAAGGTGAGCGACGGAGGCGCCAGCAACACCAAGGGGCGACTGCTGGCGGTGAACCGGACGCAGTGGCGGCTCGGGTTCCGCCGCGAGCTGATGATCGAGACGACGCGGGACATCCAGAAGCGGCAGAACATCATGGTGGTGAGCATGCGCCTGGCCTTCATGGAACGCACCGGCGCGCGATCGACGGCGACGCATACGGCGCTGCAGTACAACATCACGGTGTAATGACCGTCGGCGTCTTGCGATGGCCGCGCTGTCATCGCGAGGAGTGCAGCGACGTGGCGATCTCGTTGCCAGAAGACGCGCCGTTGCCCCAACGAGATTGCCACGCTTCGCTCGCAATGACTTTTTCACCGGACATCCAGAAGCGGCAGAACATCATGGTGGTGAGTATCTCTAAAAGACACTTATTTTTTTCGCGGCCTTTTTTTTCGAAGCTAACTCCCTGAACGTCAGATACGGCGGCCGCCGAATCGCTGGGCAACGGGACGGTGTAGTAGATGGTGCCCCGCCACTCATTGTCAATGGTCACTTTTTGGATGAATGACTGGAGGAGATTTCGAACCGTCTGCCGGTCGTCCGATTCCAGGTAGGTCCTGATGTCGAGAGCATTGGATATGATGCGCTCAGGCTGGTTCAGGAAGTCCAGGTGGTCGCCCATGACGGAATCTATTTCCTGCATCTCTGCGTTCAGTTGATCCAATTGGGCACGGTATTCTCGCCTGTCGGCGTAGTATTGTTCATCTGGGCCGTCATCCGCGATGGCATTCGTCAAGTTTTTGATCCGCCGCTCCAAGCGCGTCGTATTCTTCTTGATTTCTGCCCGTTTCGTCTGCTGCTCCATCAGCAGCAACTGGTTCGCTTGCGCGACCGCCTTGATCTGCTGTTCAAGGGTTTCCTCGGTGATGATCGTGTCGAGCAACCTTCTGATTATGGTTGACATCACAAGGTCCAGCGGGACGTTCTTGGAAGGGCAAGTGTGAGCGCCCATGTCCTTCTTTTTCCGGCATCGGAGCTTTGGCCCTTGGGGTGAAGTTTGAACAATCATTGGGGAACCGCAGTGCGCGCACATGATTCGCTTGCTGAGCAAGTTGGGACTTGAATAACTACGCGGTCCCTTTCTTGGGGACCTCCTCTCGGCTATGTATTTCAGTACCTGGTCGTGCTGCTCCGGGGTGACCATGCCTTCGTGCGCGTTGTCGCACCAGACTATGTCGTCGTTGTTTGGGATTACCCTACTATGCTGCCGGAGGCCGCGGTATGTTTTCCCGGCGTTGGTCGGGTTGCGGAGAAATGCCAAGACCGAACTGCGAGTCCATCGTTTGCCCCGGTTGGTGAGAACGCCCATGCTATCCATGTATTGTGCTATCACCATGGGAGTGGTCTTGTTCAGTGCCATCTCATAGATCTTGACGCCGTGGTGCCATTGGTCAAGATTCGGTTTGAGTTTGGTGCGCTCCCTTCTCCCTACGGTAACCTTGTACTTTTCGTAGCCGAAGGGGGCGTGGCCGCTGAGGTAATAACCCTCCCGGGTGGCGCCGTACTGCATATCACGGGTTCTGCGGGCGACGTCGCGGGAAAATCTTGCGTCCATCAGCGCCGTCATGCCCCAGTTCATTCTGGAGTATTCGTCTTCTCCGTAAAGACCGAATCGCGCGGAGCCGAGCTGGACGCCGCTGTCGGTCAGGACTTTGGCGTAATGGAAAAAGTCCGTCTCGTTCCTCACGAATCTGGATTGGTCGTAGAACCATATTGCCTTAATGCCACTGCCTGGAGCTATGGCCTCGACGATCATGGCTTGGAACTGCGACCTGTCGTCATTGGTGGCGGTCCCAGTCTCTCGGAACCACTTGACGATGTAGAAGCCATACCTTGCTGCGGCTTCCTCGGCTCGCCTCAGTTGAGTGTCTATGGTCAAGACCTCGTCTTGGTGATCTTCGTCGGAGACCCGTCCGTAGGCGAAGGCCGGCAGCAGTTCGCTGGCCGGAAGCGCGTCGCCCGGAAGCGTGCTCATCGGAAGTGCGCCGTTCGGAATCATTGTGTTGGTTCTTGCCGGTGGCATTGTTCAACTGCCTCCTACGCCAGTAGCCGCAATCCAGTGAAATGCTCATATAGTTGCACGACGAATCGTTGTGTTTCGATTGGCACGTCTTCTGAGGGTTTCGGGTAACCGTTCAGGCTGGGATCTTGCATCACGAACTGGAAGCTGCGTCTGATGTCCGCGTTCGAGAAGTGGAGGTCGGCGTCAGCGCTTTTGTCGATTCCCGCCATGTCGAGCAGTTCGCCTCGAGGCATATTGTGGTAGTCGGCGAGCTTCGTCAGCACTTTCTCGCCGGGGAGTTTGTTTCCGCGTTCGATGTTCGAAAGGTACGTGTAGGTGATGCCTGTGTCTTCCTGTACCTGTCGGAGCGACCGTTCTCCCCGTAACCAGCGCAGCAGATCGCCTACTGAAGTGAACTCGTGCCCGTGGTCACGGGCGTCGCGGTGCTGTTTCGCACCTTCGGTCCCCGTTTGGACGTTTTCCCAACGATTTAGTGACATGTTCCCCATCCCGACGATTTGGGCAGTATGTTACAATTCAAAGTGCGTATTTATAACGGGCATTTAGCCGTGAGGCTGTCCGATGCGCGGTCCGAGATAGAGGTAAGAATTCATGGCCGTGAACACGGCCTTGCGTATCTATGGTAACACGAAGCAATGAGTGACCCAAAATCCGACGCGCGCGTTTTTTATAACGAAGACGGCGACGAAAATAACAGACGAGACCGCCTCACGCAGGAAGGCCTGCGCATGATCACGCGGCTTGTGTCCCAGCGCGGGTTCAAGCAGCTGGCAGATCTCCAGGAGAAGATGAAGCTGCCGGAGTTTGACGTGGAAATTGTCAGGGATTTTGAGGATATGCCCGACGTGGCCAAGGGCTATCAGTCAGAGGTAGCCGGAGACCGCGTCAGTGTTGCTCACTCCGAAACCATGGACGTAAAGGTGACTGACGGGAGTGCTGATCCGGCGCTGTCCTTTGAGGACAGGGATGGTGACCGTGCGGATGTTGATCCCGACGGCATTCCTTTCTGGTAGCCGAAGCTGACGGGCAGCGGTTTCTCGTGAACACATGAGGCTCCAGCAGGGCGGTGTGGAGCTTTCGCGGGTGTTCAGTGCAATGGCAGCTCGTCGGCTGGGTTCACGTTCAATTGAGGCGGGCGCGGGGTCTGGGCTGTGTAGTGGATGACGATGCTGTCGTTACCGACTTCCACGCTCTTGACGAACAGGTTCAGCAGGTCTCGGGTGTCGTCCGGCGACGCTCCGTCGAGGTAGGTTGCCGGGTCAACGGCATTGGTTCTGATGCGAACCTCGTCCGTGACGAAGTCGTAGGCGTCGATTTCCTTGCGGAACAGGCGGGCCTCGTAAGACAGGCCGACGGTTTGCTGGTCGATGTCCTCCACTCGGTCGATTACTTCCGAGTAGGTGTCGTCGCCTAGCCGCGCTGGATGTGCCACCTGTTCTCTGAGTTCGTAGAGTTCCATGATGGCGGCTTCGGTGCGGTCAAGGTTGTCCTTGGCGCGACGCGACTTCTCCCCGTACTCGCTCTGGATGGCATCCACCAGCTGGGTCGTGGTCTGTTCGTTGATGACCCGGTTTATGAGCTGCCCCACCACAAGGTGTAGCAGCTTCTCCGCGTTGATGTGCTGCGTGTCGCAGGTGTTCGTAAGGCTGTATGGGAAGTTGGGACAGCAGTAGTTGGTGCCGATTTTGAGCAAAGGTGTTCCGCACTGGGAGCAGCGGGCGATGCCGTAGAGGGCCCGCGCATGGTCTCGGGTGCCTGTTGGTTCAAGCATGATGATCCTTGGGGTTGCCTGTTGTTAATGTTGTGCCAATTTGGTAGGTTCGTCAAGCGACGGGCCTGCCTGGGTAGGTGGACTTTCAGGTCCGTCGGTTCGCTGGATTGTAACGTTCCTAAACCCGAATCCACCGAGGGGATGCGGCCGGCTGGTTGGACCCAGGATGAGAGGCGTGGAAATGAGACCGCGGGGCGCTGGTGCCGATAGATTGGGACGGGTGCCGAGTGTGTCAGCGACGCGAAGGGGGTTCTGACGGTCCGCAGTCCCGGCGAGGGGCGAGATCAGCGGGCGGGTTGCAGCAGGAGACACGCAGGGACCGGCCTGACGCGGGACAGCCAAGCCTGTTGATAGTCTGGCGGACGGGTCAGACGCCGCGGTTGGGGTCAGGAAGGGAGTGGCAGAGCGCGCAGTTTGGCGAGGGCGGAGTTGAACTGGTTCTGCCAGGGCCAGCCCTGGGGAAGATGAAGGGTGAGGCGGCGTGCCTTGCGGGTGATGCGTCCGGCCAGGGAGAAGAAGCGCCGCCGCAGGGTCTTGGTGGTTGCCACCGGTTCGCCCAGTCCCAGATGATGGGCCAAAGTGATTGGCAGGATCAGCCCAGCATTGGCCACCAGGCGGTGATCGTCGAAGGCGATTTGGATGCGATCAGGGTCGTTCGTGGTAGCATCCGTTGGGTGCTCCTTGTTTCAGGGTGGTTTTCTGTTTCAAAAACCATTATCCCCGAAGCCGGGAGCACTTTCTTACCCCTTCAGCACCCCGCGACAATTACGTCTTCGGTGGATTGGGGCTAAACGGGGGACCTGTCTTCAGTCGTTTTGACGGCCGTTGTTCCCGCTAGTTCGGCGTACCGCAGTGCCAGCCGGCGCATGGCTTCAGCCTGGTCTGGTGTCAGCTTTCGTTCTGGGTCTGGTTCGAAGGATTCTTCCAGCGCGAGGAATACCGGTGCGGCGGGTCGGATGATAGACAGGTCTTCCGGCCACCTCGGTCCGTTGCTGTACTCGACCGTAGTGAAGGTGGCGGTGGTGTACCCGACGGCGTTGACCCGGCCGCGCAGCCTCCCGATGGCGAGTTGCTCGGGGGAGTAGCGCCAGATGGTGATTGGCGTGTCGAGTGTGAGGTTGAGGGAATCTTCGGGGTTAGTCAGGATGAAGGTGGCACCGGTCTCGGTGGGCCGTTCGACGAAGCCGAGGGGCATGATATAGGACGTTGCCATTAGTACTCCTGCTTGTTGGTGGTGCAAAAACGAACAGGAACAGGTACACGCCTGTCCCTGTGTGGGGGCACTGATTGCGCGGCTGGATGACCGCGTTACGTGTCGACTACCGTTGCTCATTCACCCGGTCGGGCGAGCCGTCTGGGCCGTCGGGTATGCGGGCGGAGTTACGCGGCGGAGAGACTCGGCCTTCTCCGCCGGCTGTTGTGGGAAAGAGCGTTCGATACTCTCTGAAATCGGAGAAGATGGGCAAACGTTACGTTGATATGGCCTGCAACGTCGAACGTCGGTGCAGCCTTGAGGCGAACTTCACCAGCGGGTTCAGGTCACCGTCGTCGGCCGCTTCAAGAGCATCGATATAGTCGTTGCGGTCGTCGCGGGTGACGACGATGGGCAGGTAGTCGTGCTGCACCAGGTGCCGGGTGACCATGGCCCGAGTGGCCCTAGCGTTGCCGTCGGCGAAGGGGTGGATGATCGACGTTGAGTGCTGTTTTCTTTACGCGCGGAGTCTGGAAAGGTAAAATTGTGTCCTGACCGGGTCATCGCTCGACGGAGTGCCCGGCAATGCCCGTCCGGTAGGCTCCGTGGCATCGGAGCCGATTATTGCCCCTCGGAGAGAAACTGAGGGGCGGAGTGCTGACGCATTGATTACGACGTGCACTCGAAAGGAGAAACATGGGTTGCCGGCCGCTTGCGATGACCGCCGGTTTCCGTCCGGCCCGCTGCGTGAACGAGAGCGGGGGTCGGTTGAAGTTCCGTGTCGAGAACTTCCGATGGCGGCGTTGGTTATTTCTGAACATTCTGGCTGATGCCAATCCGTCGTTGCATGCGTGAAGCATGGAAAGGTGCCTGTGGCCCGATGATGCGAATCAGGCGAACGGTTCATGTAATCAGGCGCAAGGCCAAGTAAGCGGAAGCCATTTTGCGTCGTCCGAATCAGATCAGAATTCCGGCGCGTACGTCGGCCGAATTGGCTGATTTAGCCGAGCGTGCGGTGTATGTCGGTAGCGATGAGCACAAGCTGGTGAGGTGGTGGGGCGGGTTGCCGATGGGGCGTCAGTTGTCCGGCGGTCGTGTGGGGCGGCCTGGGAAGGAAACTACGACCATTTGTCCGTTGACCAAAAGGTCGGACCAGGTGAGGGCGACCGAATGGGTGAAAGCCGCGATTCGAGCTGACCAATGTCGTTTCTACGAGTCTGATCAGAGTTTTCCCAAGAAGGTTTGGTATGAAGCTGATGGACAGTTCTGGATGGGTCTCGTGGTCAACCCGCGTCTCGGAGAGTACAAGGGTTGGCCAATCAGCAAGGAGTACAGAGATGAAGTTTTTGGTCGAATGGATTGACGGCTTGCCCAACGCTTCTGCTGAAGAGCGTGCCTCCATGTGCGATCTGCGGATTGTCGTCGGGGATTCAAATGCTTGCTCGCACTGGGATGATGCGTCCCATGAGTCTTATGAGTCCGTGGTTGTGCCAGCGGTACATTTGGCCGAGGGCATAGCGACGGATTGGTGGTCCATCTTTGGAGGTAGAGACTGCAAGCGCTCGATCTGGGCTTATGGGACCGGTTTCGTCCTTCCTTGTCTGAGCTTTGGTTGCGATGGCTCGGTGTTTGAGGTATCTGGCGAGCAGATGAGCTGTGAGAACCCCGGGGTGCGTTTCTGGCGGGTCGAAACTGAAACCATTTCACGCGAAGAGGCGGAGTTCCATTTATCGGGATTCATCGGGGATGTGGTTGATCGTTTGTCGGGCGAGGGCATCGAACGGAGCGAAGTTCAGCTGCGGTGGAAACGGGTAAGTGAATCACGCCAAGATCCCGAGCAGGCATCGTTTTGCGAAGCTGCTGGTGCTTTGGGATTGGATCCCTACGCCATGGACAACGCCGATGCGGATTTCATTTTTCAGGCCGGAGGAGTGCTGACTGGCACTCCGCTCACAGAATTTCTGGCTGGCGTTACCCCGGCGCGTCCAGAAGGTCGCCACAAGGTACTCGCTTCAGTGGAGGAAGCTGCCGGAAAGGTGGAGCCCCGTTGGAGGTTGCCTGAGTTACGGGCCGCTACCGAGGCAGTTGACTCCGTACTTCGTGAACGCCGTGCCGGTGAAGGCGTTTGGGGTTCAGCGTACCGCCTGGCTCGGGCTATTCGTCGGAGCATCGGGGTCGGCGAAGGGTACGAGTTCGATTCGGTGTGTAACATAGCCGGGAAGCTGGGCAACTCGTCATTCGAGTGGTCGAAGGGATTATCTGGGGTTGACGGCGTGGTGTCACGTGGAACAGAGGTGCACATCCATTTACGGAAGCCGAAGTACGGCCCGCCATGGTTCGAGAATTTCAACCTGGCGCGGGCGATTGGGGATGCAGTCTGTTTTCCGGAGGAAGGGGCGTCCGTGGTCAATCGGTTGCATGGCGCGGAGCGGCAAGCGGCCGGCCGTGCATTCGCGGCGGAGTTTTTGGCACCCGTGGAAGCGGTTCGGGCGATGGTACAGGAAGGCTACGACATCGGGGAGATCGCCGGTAGGTTTGTAGTGGATCCAAGGGTGGTGCAACTCCAGATTGAGAATCGGAATCGCGTCGAGCAGGCTTGTTTTGGGATCATGTAAATAGGATGGTCCGAAACGGTCCTACAGTGGTTAACAACCGCTAGCGCTAAGTTCCCTGTCGCCGCCCAGGCCTTTAGGTGTGCTGGCTAGTAATTTCACCGAAATATCATTCGCCGTGGGTTGGTACCCGCGTGCAAGGCGTATTGGCCGCCATACGGTGGATCAGGGCGCAGGGCGTGAGACTTCGACCCTGGGTTGCCGACGGCAGTGTGGCCTGCAGTACCGCTCTCCGTTGCAGCCTTGCCGTGAATTTCACCAGTGGTTCGAGGTCGCCATCGTCGGCCGCTTCAAGAGCATCGATATAGTCGTTGCGTTCGTCGCGGGTGACGACGATGGGCAAATAGTCGTGCTGTACAGGTGCTAGGCTACGAGGGCCCGCGTGACGCGTCCGTTGCCGTCCTGGAAGGGATGGATCTGCACGAACTGGTGGTGGAGCCAGGCGGCCACCAGCAGGGGGTGGTGAAGCGATTTCGCTATTCGGTAGCGGGCCAGGCAGACGGCGAAAGTGTTCAAATGTATGGCGAACGCCATCTTCACGTTTCGGATGTCTCAGATGGAGCACATCCAGCCTGCCGGCGCGCCCCTGGTCATGCTACCCTTCACTTCCAGCCGTGGCAGATCTACCTGTGCCTCCACGGCCTTCGTTCTTCGGCTCCCGCACCGCCCGCAATAGCGAATATCAAAACTATGAGCACTTCAGTTGCCGCCCTTCTCTTCCTGACGACAACGGTGCTGGCTTGTGCATCGACTCCCCACCACGAGTGGCCGTACAGCAGACTGCACCCCGACCTCGCCCACAAGGTAATGCACGCCAAGGAGACCGCAAACCCGGGGCAATCACCAGCGACGTCCGAGCGAGTCAAGGTCACCATCCGAGCTGAATCGGGGCAAGAGGGTGAAGAAATCACCCAGTGGTTGAACGACAACGGGTTGCAATTCACGTATGGGTATGTCTTCGGATGGCCTGCGCCCGGGTTCCGAGGGTGGTTCCAGTTTGGTTCGGATGGGGAAAACACCTTCCACGCCTCGGTGCCGGTCCTGCTGCTTCCCGAAATAAGTTGGGTTCTGGGCGTTGACTTCATTGAGCTAGAGCGGCCCCAAAACGATGATCAACGACGTTGACACCATCCTCCCTTGCTACGCCCCGACTGACACCAAAGCTTAGTTGAACGCCGACGGCCTACCCGCGAAAAGGTGCCAAACCTTTTGATCCCACGTTAAGCGAAGTGTCTCGTCTGCTACGAACCTCAGACGCCAGACCATGCAGTGTGGAGTAGCGAAATCACCTCGGTGGTGGTCACCTGGCTGGGCGATGTAATCGCCGTCCCACGTGAGCAGGTTGTCGAGTTCCGAGTCGACGCGTTCTGCCGGCAGTGCTGGTGGATTACCCCGTCGGGCCGTGTCGGGTTGTTGGGCAGCGTCTTGAAGGTGCCGGCGTGTAGCGTGGCGTCGAACCTCTGTCCGAACTGGTTCATGGCCTGGTAGGTGGGATGGTGGGCGACCATGACCTGATGCAACTGCCGGATGGCCGAGCGGCTGATGGAAGGGCCGCTGCGTACCTCGCCGTAGATGGCGTCGAGTGCCGTCATGTGGTCCATCAGGTTCTCGGGGTCTTGGCCGGTGCCGGACGTCAGGACCGTCGCGGGCTTGAAGCCCTGCTCGATGAGGGTTTCGGTCTGGTTTTCGCCCAGCCGGTAGGATGCCCTCGATGATGCCGGTCTCGATGGCCTAGCTGCGGTGCAGCGCCGTCGTGCCCGCGTTCTCGGCGTGCAGTTGGTCATTGAGCCACTGCTGGAGCCGGTTGTCTTCCTGCGAGAAGTCGCGCGTCGGTTGCGGTGCCAGGGATGTGATAGGTCGCCAGTGTCGTGTCGTCATGCTTTCGCGTTTTCCCATTTGGATGTCGGCGATGCGGCGGCTGTCCTTCAGAAGTCGGCGGTTACTCCCGCTTCGGTCTCGGATGATTCGTCCACCTGTGCTGGGCAATCAGCGGCGCCAATGTCGCAGTACCTGCATTCTTGGCGGCTGGGCATCCGCCTTGCGGGTTCGTCGGCTGACAGCCGGCGGATTAGCGCGCCGAAGTTCTGCACGAACCGGTCGTCGACGGCCTCCGCTGGAATGCGGACCGTGTGGTCGCGGTACGTGGCCTGACCGCGTAGCTTGGCGTTTTTGTAGCGTTCCAGCGCTCTGGGGACGGCGTAGAGGTAGATCATGACCTGCAGGCGTGGCTGGGGCTTTCGTGTCCGGTCTTGGCGTCGACGATGGCAACGTCGTCTTCGCGGTGGGCGATGATGTCCGTCCTGCCGGCCAGCGTCGCGGTCCTGCCGCGGAGCTCAAACCTGTCTTGGGCTTCAACTTCGTAGCCGGCGACTTCCCAGTTACTGATCCGCTCGTTGACGAGGGCCGTGTGGTCGAGCAGCTACTGGGCTTGGTCGATGTCAGATGGTTGGTGGTCCCAGTCTTGGTACGGTTCGAGTGTAGCTACTCGCGATTTCACGGCGGCGACAACAATCTTGGCTTTCGCGGGCGCATCATTTTCAGAACCTTCTCAACCGCTTGGTTCACAGTCTCGTCGCTCAGGGTGGCGACGAAACGACCCAGGCGATGACGGGCTGATGATGGCTTGACTATCCCATGCAGCAAGTTTTGTCCGTGGAGTGGGCGGTAGTCATCTAGGGAAACCAGATCGGTTCCGGGCATTGCGTTTCCGTCGCCGATGGCCATCGTGAGGGCGACCCCGTTGTGTGGATTGTAGCGCAGGATGGCGCAGTATCTGGGCTGCCCGTTTGTTCTGGGCTGGAGCTCTTGGTGCACCGAACCACGATGGAAGCCTTGCGGTGTCCAGGTCTCGTCCCAGTCCAGATAGTTCCGGATGGTGTACAACACTTGGTCCATGTCTCCTGGACCCGCCGTGTCAACGTAGCCGGTGAGGTTGGCCGTTGCAACCGTTCTCAGGCCGGTGACCAACGCACATGTGTTGGTGTCGCGATGATCGGTCAGGTTGACCTCCCACCAATTTTCGTGTTCGCTGGCAGGCGTCATGACGGGAACTGCCAGCGTCATGGAACTCTGGTTGAAGGGCTGATGCCCAACCACCAAAACGGGATGCTGGCTATCGTATTCGCGGCCTTTGGTGGTCCAAGCGGCTGGTTTAACCCGTCTGATCTCTCCCCACATCACGCGAGCCAGGATGAGATGTCGTCATCCTGCATCGTGGTGTCAGAGTTTGGAGAGACGCCGATTTCAGGATTTGGGGAGGAGGCGCTGTCCCATTGGATCGACGGCATAGCCTCGGTGTGCCCCACCGCTGAAAGCACCGCTCGCAAGGCGTGGCTCATTGCGTAGTAGTGGGCAAGCGGTCTGATTTCGTCGAAATCCGCCGTCAGTGCGTTCAGACGCCCCAGACGTTCCCGGTCCAGCCATTTCCGGAATAGTTCCGCGGGTCGAAAATCCTCCTCGTCTGATCCGGGAGTGCGCGCTAGCGACAGCAGTTCTCTCCTGTCCGAACCGCTAAGCCAGTCATCAACCAGTTGGGAAAGCCGGTCCATGAAGGATTGGGTCCAACCTTGTCCTTGGGACAGAGCGCGCCAACCTGACTGGTCCATCAGGGTTAGGTCAACGGGGTCAAGCGGTGCGCCATCTGTGTGGACGTACACCTTGCCAAGGCTGGGGTAGGCAAGCGGATCATGGAGGATCAGGTGCCCAAATTCCTGTTCAAGTTCTGTTGTCATGGCTTTCTACCTCTCAGTTCAATCCTGAGGGCGCTTCAGGGCGTCACTATAGCAAAGTCGGGGCGATGCCACAAAGCAAGAAGCGCGTTTCGCATTCTGTTCGCCACAGGGCCTCTACAGCGATGGAGGTTGCCCAGCCATGCCATATGGCCAATGTCGAGATTGCGGGGGTCCGTACACCGCAGCGTGGGCATTTCCGAACTTGCCGAGTTCGGCAAACCTTGTCTACGTTTGGCTCCCGAGGTCCAGAGTGGCGTGGAACCACTGGTGGGGCAGAGCGTCGTCTTGGGGGAAGTCGTGGCCAGTGGTCAGCTCGCAATGGTTGAGGATGTCGCGACCGACTATGGCAATCCAGTAATGCTGGTTCCTGGTGAGCGTCAAGGATGTGACTGGTTTCGGGACGGTGAGCCCGAGTCCCGGAACCGTGAAATCGACGTCGAAGGTGGGGCGTTGCTCTGAGCCAACTGCTCCGATGGCTTGTGCCATCCTTGGGTAACAGCCCCAAGTCGCGGAGCAGGTCTTCGTCGATGTATGAGTGTCTGGCCCCGGTGTTCAGCGGCGCAATGTGCGACATGTTCCCGATCTGGATCGGGACGTGGGGGCCGTTGACGAGCAAGCCTCGGTCGGGCAGGCCTCGGTAGCGCATGGCCCGATGCGCTAGTCACCGTATGAAAGGATGATGGGCGGATTCGCGTTGAGTTTCTGAAAAAGACAGTGCACCAGGTACAGGTTCTGGTCGCGGGCTCCCTCCCGCGCTGCATCGTAGGTTTCGTAGTGGCCAACGAATTTTTGGTCGTGGAAGACGACCCAACTGTTGGGATGCTGTGACTCCAGCTGGTCTCGCATCGTGTTGAACGCAATGTGGTTATTGAGACCTTCGTTTACTGTAGGCTGCATTGCGGTAACCATAACTGCCTCCCGTGCGCGTCTGGAACCGTAACACTAACTGACGTCACGGCAGATTAGCGGTTCACCTATGAAGTGCGCACATCATCTCGTCAAAATTTCGTTGTCTGTGTCAAATTGGCCGACCCGGAGGATTAAGTCCACTGGGCAGGAGTTTCGCGACTGGCATCTGCGTTGTTGCGCTCCAAAAACCGACCCGGCGGGGTGACTCTTGTAGTTGCTTTGGTCGTCGCCCCGGAGGCTCTGGAGCGGGATACGGGGCATCTGGCGCCAGTAGCGAAACCGGCCGCCCCGTCGTCGGGGATGGCCGGCGTCGCCGTTGGTCAGCGACGCTTACATTGTGCCAGTGGCGGGCGAGTCACAGCCACTGGTTGATGTCACCAATTCACGACCGTGCCCGTCTCGCTTCTGCCGCAGAACTAACCACATGGTACAGTTCGACGGCGTGCCCGGGACGTTGGGAATTCGGGAAGGGTGACCATTATGGTGTGGAAAGATTGGACGACCTATTCTGCTTTTGCGTTTGGAGCGACAGCGATGCTTCGAATACCCGAATGGACGGAACTAACTACCCTTCAAGTTTGTGAAATCTCAGTCTTGATGCTGGCTGTTTTCTCGGTGGGCACCCTCATTTTCGCCCTGTCAGCAGCCATGGCAGCAACAAGATTGCAGCGGCTGCGCCGGCAATGCCCGCAATACCAAACAATAGAAGCGAAAACCAGCCGGGATTCGGAGTATGCGTAAATCCGAACCCTGCCACCCCAAATGTGACGGCGGCGGCACTGCACCAACCGGCGAGGGAAAAGAGCCAATGCGTGTTCATCAGGTGTCCGGCGGTCTGCTGAGCAGTCCTGGGTGTGACCAGCGTCGCCTCAGTCTTGCTTGTTGATACGGCGGCTTTCGCGGTCAGCGTGACTCTAGCGAAACAGCTTGAAGGCAGCACTCCGCCAAATGGGCGTCTTGGAGGCACCGTGGCCATCGTTAGCTGGTTAGGAAGCGTTTTTGCTCCACCCCTGAGCCGAGCTGAGTTCGAGCAGGCCATGGCGAAGCAGACCGAGGCAATAGCGGCTCTAACCGAGGCCGTGAATTCGAACAACGAGGCTGTGATTGTTCAGCTGTCCGAGCTCAACCAACAAGTGTCAACCCTGCCTGAAAGAATCGCCGCTTTGATAAATGAGCGCGATGCGCGCGTGGCTACTCACGTTCAACCGGACGATGTCGAGGATTAATCCCCGGTGGTTGACGGTCATCGTTGCTTTGCCAACCGTGCGTAGGGTGCCCCAGTTTCGGTCAGAAGCGGCCCCGGGTGCGTTTGCGGGGCCTTCGGTGCACAGACCACGCGAAAACGGCGCCCTGCGGCGCAGCTGGGGTGAAAGCGGTTAGGTACAACGAGACTGGGCGCCTTGATCAACGGTGCGGCCGGCGTAACCTCCGGCACGCTGGGGGAGGTTACGGCGATTACGCCAGTGGCCCGGTCTGCGGGGAAACCGTCGGTGGGGCGGAGCGTCGTTGCCCGCTATTGTGGGTGCCGCGCACGCTGGAGCATCTGGATTTCCTGGCGTGTCTCGGTGCGATTTGCAGCCAGCGCAACGGGCATCACCACGTTTGCCTGTGCTGCAAGGAGCCTGCTCCGCAACGGCGCGACTGCGTGGCCGTCGGGTGTGTGCCCTGTTGCCGCTTCGTCGATGACCCGTGCAGGTACTGCGCCAGGCGGTATTATCGGCAGGTCAGTATTCCGTCGCGGCGTCCATCGCTGCGGGACTGGGAGGTCCGGGTAGCCGGAGCGCGTTGACAGAGGTTGCACGGAGGTTCAATCATGGTCATCAATATGCTCGAGAAGCGCCATCTGCTGTCGGGCGGCGTCCTGTGCCTGGCGGCGGGACCCATCTTGATGGCGCTCCATTATTCGCGTGGGTCCGTCCCGCTGGGAGTGGGGTGCACTGTCCTCGGGTTGGGCATGGTGCTCTGCGCTCTGGCTGTCCTGTGGGGCCGCGGCAAGGATGAGGCCGATGTCGGCGAGGAAACCGGAACGGGAGGTTCCCGATGACTATCGCAGAAGGGTGGTCGAGGCCACCAGGTAGGACGCCAACGAGGTGCAGACGCTATGACCAGTCCGAACGCAACCGAGCGCCGTCGGTACAACCTGCTGAAGGCATTGCAAGATACCGCCCCGGAGTGCCAGATTCTCAAGGATGAGATCGCGCCCATGGAGGAAGCACACAGTTGGGAATGGACAGGTCCGCTACTGCCGGGGCTGATAATAGGCGAAGCCACGGTTGTTAGCGGTGATCCCTTCACACCGGATTCCCTGAAGGAGACAGCGGCAGAGCAACTTGTCAAGTGGCTCACGGAGAGTAACCGCCTAGCACAACCCGAGGAGCTCATCCCCGGCTTGTGGAGCGTTCAGGAGACGACGCGCCGAGACCCCCAATGGGGGGACGGAATAGCCCGAGAATTGGCCCGGCAGCGACAGTGGTCGGAACCCGTATGGAAAGACATCATATCGGGATGGCGTGTCGCCGACCTGCAAGAGGAGCAACACCGGAAAGTGCTGGAATGGTTTTCCAGACCAGACGTCTATACGCACCACGCGGGGGACATAGCGGAAAGCCTTCACGCCTTGACAAGAAACGGCGGCAAAAATTACGCCGTCAATCTCATTGACGAAGCAGAGCGGGTGGCACTGCCGCTCTGGGAGCAAATCAGATGCGATGCCAAGATGCCAGACGAAGGATGGCACGAAGCGGCGTTCAAATACCAAACTGGACACTTGGCCATGTTCTGGCTAGAGGCGACATCGGTCAGGGCACGCACATCTCGGAGAGAAAGATTCAGTCCCACCTGCATGAGAGGTCTTACCCAGATCATTGCTGATGACTCCCCCAAAGCAGATCTTGGCGTGGCAATGCTCGCGGGGCAGGCCGGGTTTCTGTGGCACGTTGACCAGCAGTGGGCCGAAGAAACCATCCAACCGATGTTCACTTGCGGCGGGAACAGAGAGAGTGCCGTATGGGGCGGCTTAGTCGAAGCACAGAACTTCACTCCCCAACTAGCCCAAGTGCTAGGGCCTACTTTCCAGGACAAGTTCAGCGAACTCGTCGAGCAACCCAGTAACGAGCCTCGCGCCAAACGCCTCTACGCCGACGCGTACATGAAAATGCTCTGCCATTACGCTGCGGAGCCAAGAGAATGGCTCAAGGAAACCGTGAAAAATAGCAACGAAGAAACAAGTATACTGATCGCCGAGGCCATGAAAAACAGGCTCAGGGAAACCGACACCGAACAGCAGAAATATTGGTGGCAACGCTGGGTCAGGGAATACTGGAAAGACCGCAACATGGGTTCACCCAAGCCAATCAGCCCATCAGAGGGTTACCACATGGTTGGATGGGTTCCTCACCTCACAGAGCAATTCGCCGAAGCAGTAGCATTGGCAAAAGCGACCCCGTGGGAAGGACTGGAAATTCCACTTTTCGTAGAACTCAACCGGTCAAGCGTGGTATCAGAGTACCCTGATATAGCCGCTGACCTGCTACTGGACTGGAGCGAGAAATCAGTGGTCTCGACAACCTGGGGAGCGGCCATAGAGGTCCTTGACAAGATTGAAGAAGCAACTCCCAGTGAACAGACGGCCAAGCGGATGCTAGACCTCAAAACCCAGATAGCCGCCGTGATCAAGAGCTTCCAGTAAACCAAGAGAAAATGACGAAAACGACGCGGCTCTTTCCCGTTCATCCTTTGTGTTTATGCCGACCAAGTCCGCTAAAGTAGTGTCTGCGTTCGGAGGCAATTGATGTCCGGATTCTTTTTTCAAGGCGTGCGTAAAGCTCCCGACGGCGATCTCGTGCCGTCGTTTCCAATTTCGGAGGACGCACACGGACGCATACGAGAGCGTTGGAGTACTCTCCAACTGACTGGGCTCGGCGGAGAACCGATAATGGGTCAACAAAGTAGGGTTGTTCAAGTAGGGGAAATCGGGAGCCATCGCTGACGGATTCCGTAGTCCCCCAATGCGAGCAGTCTTATCAGCCTCAGCCGGTATATCCGGCTACGTCGCCGTCAGGCGAGCAATAGCACACGGTGATTCTCCGGGCGTTCTTTCATGGTCTGAGGGAAAGTACAGGTAGTGGGTAGGTGCTATACAAAGCTGACTACTCGGTTGGCGTGTCTGTCTTGGTGGAGAGCCCACTGCCGACGTCAGTCCACATACGGTCGAAGGGGATACCTTCAATGGCACAGTAGTCTCGCACGTCCTGGTCTTGGCTTCTGAGGGAGAAGTTGTCGGCCTGGCTACGGCCGGACACGCGGATGTACTCCTCGGCTTTTCGTGTATTGGTTGGTGTTGGCGTCATGGTCGCTTCGCCTGCCTTTACAGGAGCTTCCTGCCGGTGTAGTGCTGGTAGATCTGGACGACGAACTTCTGCATGTCCAACGGCAGGGTGTCGGCCGGGTGGTGAAAATGGGCCACGTTTGGGTCGGTGACGACGAATTCGAAGGCTCGTTGGATGTCCATGATGGAATCCTCGCCCGCTGGTAGAGGAATATCTCCTTCCAGTCCGGCGACATGGATGAGGTGGTCAATGGGTACGGAGTAGTAGCGGCTGAGCTTGGTCAGTGTCCGGATGCCCGGCTTCTTGAGGCCGCTTTCGAGGTTGCTGAGATAGGCATTGGTGATACCGGTGTCGGCTTCCACCTGTCGGAGCGTCTTGGTTCCGCGGAGGGTCTTGAGCAGTTGCCCGATGGGCGGACGCTGTTTGGTGGTTTCGGTAGTCAGATCTTCTGGGCTGTCGGCGTGGGTGGCGGGTTGGCGTTCTTTGGTGACCATTTTCCTACCTTGCTGTTGTTGCTGGCTCCGGCTACGGTTTCGGCCCGAAGTAGGCCAGCAGGGTGCCCTTCCCGGGCAGGTAGCCGATCATGAAAATCGCGTTCCCGTCGTTCCACGACAGGGTGGCGTCGGCAACCACCGCGTCAGTGTCGTCCGTGAACTGCCGGGCATCGCCCTGTTCCGCCATCGCGTCGTCGCTTTCGCGGGGGGTGTAGGTCCAGTCCGGGGCGCCTTCGAAGTACTTATGATGGTCGCCGGTCTTGTCGCACAGTGTTCTGGCCAGCGCGAGCTTTTCGAGGCCGTCCAGTGCTCTGATGATGGCCTCGGGTGGCGGTGTGTCTTCGGTGGATCTGCCGGCGGATTCCAGCAGGGAGTCCATGATCATGATGTTGGGCCACCGTTCGACGTTGTCGAGGACGGGGTCCAGACCGGGCAGGAATGTGTCTCTTCGTCCGCGGAGGAGGGGAGGTCGTCGTTGCTCTCGCAGTGGTCGTGTTCCATGATTTGCTCCTGATCCGTCATGTTTGCGGGTGTGGTGTTCTCGCCATGTCGTTCGTCCCTTCCTTGGGGCGACTTCTTGCAGTTCGTCAATTAGGAAGCAATCGGCGTCGTAGAGGCGCGGGCTGTTCACCACGGGAATGGGCACAGCCGTTTCGTCGTCTGCCTCGTCGCAGATCCCGCATTCTCCGGTGCAATCGGCGGAGTCGTCATCGGGTTGGGGCGGGGGGCAGGATTGGCAGAGTGGCACGTAGATGGCGCCGTGGTGTCGCCAACCGTCGGGGTCTTCAAGAGCGCCTTGCACCGGTGTGAGTGTTCGGGCCGGCTCCTTTTCGCATACGTCGCAGGCGACGGGGGAGTTACGGGCGATGAGCAAGATGTCGCCCTCCAGGCGGAGGCGCAGGCTGCGGTGGCTGGTGATGTCCAGCGTGGTGGTGGAGCCGAAGTCGTACTCGTGGATGCCGGTCATGCCGGGCGGCATGGCCCTGATGGCGGGCGTGTTCCAGTCGATGAGCAGTTCGCCGTCATCGTCGATTTCGTCGTCCTCATCGAAGGCGTCGTCATCGAAGGCGAGGAAACCAGGTTTCCGGCTGCCTGGTGAGCTGGCCGTGAGGCCGTGGAAGTCGAAGCGGGACAGGTGTCCGCAGCATTCCAGCCAGGCGGTGCGCAGGAAGGCGTCCAGCTGGCCGAGTGTGGTTTCGTGGGGCACCAGCAGGTGCATCCAGAAGTGCTTGGCGCGCTGGTGTTGGATCTCGATGTGGAGGAAGCTGTTGATGTCGATGGGTTCCTGGCGCCATTGTTCGGCGCGCTGGACGGCCTTCAGTTCCTGGGCGATGTGGTTGCCCATCTGGGTGGCGCTCTTCTCGTCGCCGCACAGGTTGCACCGCGCTTTGCCGGCGCGTCTTGCGATGTTGGTCATGTCGAATCCTTGCAATGGTGATGATGCTCGTTTCGTCTGCCGCGCCGCGCGTTGAGACAGCCTGTATTGAGGGTTGGGGCCTTCGGGTGGCCCGAATGTGGGCTTGCCGCGTTCCCGGCGCAATGAGAGCGTCTGAGGGCGTCATCGGGTGTTCCTGATGCGGCTGCGGGCGTGAGAAATGGACGGCTCGGAATCAGCTGTTCCCACGCGTGCGTTGCCACGCTGGCGACGTAGCGGCGTTTAGCCGCGGAGGCTTATAGGACTACGCTCGTCGAGGATGACGGAATCTGTCAGACACGGCCTTTGGTCTCTCCTATTTGAACAATCCGACTTCGGTTAGCGTGAGCGATGCGGCTGCGGCGTTCTTACGCTTCGTTGGATTCGCTTACCGGCAGGAGGCCGTTTTGCCATCCCCAGTCGAGCCAGCGCAGTTCCATCTGACGGATGTGGCCGCGTTCGTCGTCGCGCACCAGCGATTCTCCAGTGATCTGCTGCAGGGCACTGAACCAGTGGCCACGCTGTTCCTGCATTCTTTCCAGCATGGGGCGTACGACGGGAGAGCCCAAGTCCAGGATTTCTTGGTAGGCCGGATGCTGGTGTGCCTGGTGCGTGGAAGACATGAACGCGGTTTCTTCCTGCCACTGGTCGGCGAGTTCATTGAACCGCCGGCGCAGGTCTGGCCCTGGCTCCCGGTACCTTTCGCTGGGTGCTCTGTTGATGGGGCGCTTGGTTATCTCGATTTCAGCTTCCGCGAGGCGGGCGTAGGCGTCGGCGACGCGCTGGCTGAGCTGGGCCATGCCCAGGGGGCCGGCTTTCCCTTCCTGCTGGCGTGTGCGGCGGCGGTCTTCGGCGATGCGGTAGATGCAGGTGGGGCAGGTGATGCGGCTCAGGGGTGTGCGGTTGTCGCAGTCGTCGTGGATGAGGCCGTCGGCGGCGGGCAGCATGAGCTGTATCTGCCAGCGTTGGCCGCCGTCGTTGGCGTGTTGCAGCTGGCTGTAGGCGTTGCGCATCCACGTCGGTACTGCGTCAATGAGGTTGGACAGGTGCTCGGGTAGGTGGAAGCGGATGAACTCGCCACTGTGGGGCAGTACAGCGGTTTCGGCGAGGCTCAGCAGGCGTAGTGTGCTCTTCTCGTCCTTGGGTTCTTGAAACCAGGTAACGTTCCAGATGCGGGGGTCGCTCTCCAGCACGTCCAGTCCGGCGTCGGGCTTGGGCTGCTGCGGCGTGAAGCGTAGGGGGATGTAACGTATCTTCGGCATGGGGATGTTTCCGCGGTTGGACGTTGGCGCTGTTTCGTTGCTTGCAGTGTTCATGGCGATGCTTGCTCTCCCGGTACGCCTTGGGCCTGCCTCCCTACTGAGTAGGATTGTTCAAGTAGGGACTTCGGTGACGGGATCCGTCGCGTGGGGCTCATCTGGTGGATTTATCCGGTAGCTGCCTCTGCGTGGGTCTGCTGTGATGGTGCTGCGCTGCGGATTACCCATTTGGGGTTGCGAGATCTGGACGATGACGTTCGGCTACGCATTTTTGGGTAGTTCAGCCAGCAGACGCAGCATCCGGTCCATGGCCGTTTGGGGAATTTCCGCCTGCATGGGTAGGATTGTTCAAGTAGGCGACATCAGTACGAAATCCGTAATCTGTGGTGCACCGAATTCGGGGCTGGCTGGGCTGTTGTCTTGGCTTGCGCATCGGTCTTCTGCCCGACTGGCTCAGGACGCTTCAGCGACTGGGAACGTAGTGCCACAGGCAGCGCATTACAGCGTTGGGGTTGCTTCGGGGAATGGCGTCGGGTCTTTGAGCGGCTGGCCCGCCGGCGGGTCCGCTTCGTGATCCGTGCGGCAGTCGAAGATGGCTGACCGGTCCCAGAGTACTCGGTCCGAAGCCGTTTCCCGGCTCAAGTACCCCCGACTCAGTGTTTCCTGGTACTGCTCGGCTTCTCGTTGTGCCTGTTGGTAAAACCGGCGGGCATCAGGCCGTTCTTTTTCCGCCAGCCGTTTCAGTTGCCCCAGCGGGATGTGCGAGCCGATGAGGGCCGGCAGCACGGATGCGTTGTACCGACGTTGGAGCTCGTCGTCTGGCGCCGGCTTTGGCGGCGTTGTCGCGTCCGGTCGGAGCAGGCATCGGAGTAGCGAAATCGCATCGACCTTGGCGATGTTCAAGTGCGAGTAGCGCAATCTTCTCATGACATCGATTTTCTCAGTGTGTTCAGCAGGCATTCTGCGTTCCGTTCCGCGTCAAATGTTCCGCCTGCTAGCTGGACCTCGACGAGGGCAGGCGCGATTGGAAACCCTTCGCCATCCTGGCTTGGGTCAATAGGTTCTCCGCCTCGTGGCGGGCGTAGGACAGGTTGATTAGTTTGCTGAGGTCGTGGACCATGAGTTCGCCTGCATTGGCGATCTGCTGGCGGTACTCGGCCAGGTGCAGACGCTGATTGCTTTTGCGGATGTTGTGCTCCATGCAGAGCGGCGCGCGGTTCGTGATCTGGTGACTGCTGCCCTCGCGGGACACCGGGTCCATGTGGTCCAGGTGGAAGTTCCTGGTTGTCTTGATGATGGTTCCGTCTGGCATACGGTTAGCGAAGCCGCAGCACCATGCTTGGTAGCCGGACAATTCCAGCAGGTGGCGGAGCATTTCGTCGCGCGGGATGTCGCTGGCCGGTTCCTTCCAGATTGGTGGTTTCGGCGGCGGCAACGGGTTTGGCGTGGTGACGGTGCGTATCGTATCCTGTGGCAGTTGGTTCGGTCCGTGGACGGTGACGATGTTGCCGAGCAGGTTCATTTGCTGGTTATTGACTGCCATGGGCTCCAAGCATTGAAGCAAGATCAGCTGGGACTTGTTGAACTGCCGTTTGAAGACCGTCCACGAACGTGCGTTGATGTCGCAGGCTACCCAGTCGCGGCCTAGGCGCTCCGCCGCAACGGCCACGTAGGCGCAGCCGGCGAAGCAATCGAGTACGACGCCACCCTCGGGGCAGGAAGCCTTGATGATGCGCTCGGCGAGGGCCACTGGCTTCTGGGTGGGGTAGCCGGTTTTTTCTACGGAACTGGCTTCGAGGCGTTTGATGTCCGTGAATATGTCGTCGAGGGCCACACCTTTGGTGGACTCGAGATAACGTTTGAGGCAGGGTATCTTGCCTTTTGGTGGCCAGTAAATGAGACCGGCTTTGTCGAGGGCGTCGAGGCGTTCGTGGACAGTTGGGTAGCCTTCTGGCCATCCAGGGATGAGTTGTTTCTCAATGATGAAATCATTCATCCCTCCAGCTGTGGGTGTACGCCAGTGGTTGGAGTTTGCTCCTGGGTCGACTCCTCTCCAGGGTTCGCCTGATTGGCCGGTTCTGGTTCCTGCGGCGGTGAGTTGGTCGGCCCTCCATCTTCCGATGGAGTCAACGTTACGGTAAGCTCTCTCGACGTATTCTGGGTCGTGCGGGATGTACGGTGTTTCCCAGTGGAATCTCGGGGACTTGGAGTAGAACAGGATTGTGTCGTGGACCCGTCCGTATCGGGTTGCGTCGGATCTGCCCGAAGTTCTTTTCCAGGCGATGTTGTTCTGAAAATTGTCTCTCCCGAAAATCCCGTCCAGCAGTTGCCGGAGGTATGCGCCCGCCGTGTGGTCGCAATGCAGGTACAGGCTGCCCGTGTCCTTCAGTACCCGACGGATCTCGAACAAGCGCACCGCCATGTAGCACAGGTAAGCCGCTGTGCTCTCGCCGTGCACCATTCGGGTGGCTTCGATCAACGCATGTACGGCTGGGTAGTCGGCTTCGATGTCGCTGAGCCAAGACTCGTGCACATCGGTTTCCCAAGACCAGAAGTCCTTGTAGCGTGTCTCCGGCCAGTCGATGCCTGCTTTGTTTGCTTCGTCGGGGTTGTTGATTCCCCAGCGTCCCAGCAACGCCAACTCGGTAGCCCGTTCCTCCGGCGTGAGCTCCGGCTTCAGCGGGTCTGGTGCTTGGTCGTTCTTGCGGCCAAAAGTCTCGTTCTTGGCGAACGGCGGGTCGATACAGACGAGGTCAATGCAACTGTCGTTCAGGTTCTTGAGGAACGGCAGGTTGTCGCTGATGTAGACGCCGCGGTTGGCGGCGTTCAGGGGGTTGTCGGTCATCGTTGGAGTTCCTGTCTTTGAGTTGGCATCGTCCGTCGTCTGGCGGCGATACCGTTGGTCTTTTTCCGGCGTGCGGGGTTATACCGGCGGTTGTCGAAAAGAAGCCCGGGACGCTTGGCGTTCCGGGTAACGCGTGGCGGGGTTGCCGGCTCAGTGAGCGGCTCGCGTTGCCGCTCGGCAGAACCGGGGTGGTGAGAACGAAAAAGAGGGCCGGCTCATTGAGCCGGCCCTCTTGAGGACGCGCTTGATCTATGTTGGTCAGCTAAACGCGGTTGCTGTTCGCACGGCGACGTTGGTGGTCGCGGTGGTCCAGTTCAGACGATGCGGAGAAGGCCGACGGTGGGGGTTCCAGACCGGGGATGGGCATTCGCAAGGGTGCCGAGTGGCGGTTGTTCTTTCTCGCCATCGTTGACCTCTTCTACGTTCGCGAACACGTGGTGCGACGGCGGGCATACCCCCACGGTTTCGACGGTTGCGTTGGCAAAGGGTTATCCCTCGCCTTGGCTGGGTACCTTTCGTTGCTTCGGTTTCGGCGCCCTGGGTCGATTTCAGGGCCTGAACGGTCCCTGGACCTATTCAGACGCCTGCGGGCCCGCAAACCGCGTCTCCGTGACTCCTGTGCAGAAATTCGGCTACTCTGTGCACGTTTCCAACCTGACAATTGCGTGTTCCGGCGACGGTCTCGGCCGGAACTGTGCCGTCAGGTCGCGCAGACGTTGCAGCATCGGGGCTAGTCCCTGGCGTCGCTCAGAGACATTACAGCCAGCGGTCGACGCGGGATACAGGCTTGGTCGTAGCGACGGCAACCGCAGTTGTTGCTGCGCTGGGCGCGCGTGGCATGGCGGAATACCTCGCAACCATTGCCATCGAAAACGCCGCCGAGGCTTCGGACGTGGTCCGCCATGTGATTTCTCCGGTGTGTGGTTATCGTTTCGCGTCGAAGGTCCGGCACGGAGCAACCGGCGCCATCTGGGAGTTGGGTTGGAGATTGACCCTCTGGCGTCGGGGTCCTGCCGCCAGTCGGTCCAGCAGCGATGTGAACCGGTACGTGATCATGGCGTTATGGTCATCGGCGTCGATGCGCTCGACGATGATGTTCATGAGTTCGGACGCGGTTTCGGCGTCGCCGTCGAGATAGGTCTCGGGGTCGGTGGCGTACCGGATGATGCACTCCGCGCTGACGGCGGGCGGCTTGACGCCAGGCATCTCCTGCCGGACATGCTCCGCCAGTTGGCTTTCCACGGGTCCCTGGAGTTCCGCCGCGGCCTCATGCGACACGGCGTCTTGCATGATCTGCCGGATCAGTATGCGGTTGGCGCTCGCGGCGTCGATGTAGGTGTCGCACCCGTTGGAGCAGCGGTAGCTGCGGTTTGGCGGCGGTGATGTCCGCATGCTTTCGCCGCATCTGGCGCAGTGCATCAGGCCGTCCAGCGGAAGCGGTTGTGTCTGCATTTTTGTTTTCATCCTGCCGGTGTTCGGGTGAGGTACTGAAATGGGTCGCCGTGGCCATCAGCAGGGCTACCCGGACGCGGTGGTCCGGTGCCGACCCCTGTTGCCGGTCGTATTGGTCGGTCCCCGTTTCTTCCGCGGCTGAGAGCATTCTGAACTCCTGATGATGAAGGGGCGATGCAGCCTTCCGGCTGCATCGCCCCTTTTGCGTCATGGCCAGCAATCAGCCGTTCCGGAGCCCGTCGGGCAAGCCGGAACCGATGCCGTTATTTCACGACAGTTGGATGCAATTCCTGAACTCCAAGTTGGGTGGGATGCAGCAAGAGGTCTGCATCCCACCTTTTTTGAATATGGCATCAAGACGCCGACT
>Ga0209543_1000733_pt1 | contig 37856 bp, 35 predicted proteins | sample MesohylFT_FD_187296 | JGI IMG/M metagenome (GOLD analysis project Ga0209543, IMG submission 187296) | Host-associated microbial community of the marine sponge Aplysina aerophoba from Gulf of Piran - sponge mesohyl, lysed by freeze-thaw... | ecosystem: Host-associated > Porifera > Sponge >...
GTGCCCCCGATGCTGCCCGGGCGACACTCTTCTCCACCGTCACCTTGTCGTTCCGCAGAAACCGACCGATCCGAACCTCGCCCGCACGGCTGCCGCCCAGACGGCGGACCGAAAGGCTCCGGGGGCCGTGCCTGACAAGACGGTCATGCAAGAACCGCCCCGACCGGTCCACTCGACGATCCCCAAAATCCGCCACAGCCCTGACCATGCCCCAACCCTCCTCGCAACGACCCTAACGCTCCAAAACGCTATGAATCGGAAAACACCCCAAAGGCAAACCCATAACCGGCACAAACAACCAAACGAGATGTGTGCATGCGGTAGCCCCCCGGGGGGTCGGGAGCGTGGTATCAGTGGGTGCACCGGGCACCCCGGAACTGCCCCGGGTTGCCAGGGCAAGGATCCCGTCGGTGGCGAGCCGGTTTTCCGGATCGGGCTTCCGCACCCGCGAGACCATGGATGCAATCCGCATCGCCTCGAGCATGTTGAGGGTGTCGGAACAGGTGCAGGCATCAGTGCCGATACCGACGCTGACCCCGGCGTCGAGCAGCGCCCGGAATGTGGCGAGGTCGTTGCCAGGACGCGCGTTCGAGCCCGGGCTGTGGGCAACGGCGATCCGGCGCATGTCGTCGCGGTCGAGCCACACCGCGTGTGCGGCCACGAAGTCCGGCCGGCTTACCGGTCGCAATGCGGCACGCCGACACGACAGCTGACTCCACGCCGAGAAGGGACGAAAAAAGGCGCCGGCCCAGGGGCCGGCGCCAGTGATAGGCGTATGTAGGGTCGGGATCAGCGATAGCGATGTGCCTGAGACCAGACAGACGCGTAATCCTGCTGCGCCGCCCAGACCTTGGTGAACCACTCGTTTTCCGTGCCCTGCTCGGTAACCCATTCCTCGGTCGCCTTGCGTGCCGCGTCCTTGAATTCCTGCGGCAGGTCGATGACCTCGTTCTTCTCGCTGGTGGCGTACTTCATCCAGTTCGGTGCGTCGGAGTGTCCGAGATGCAGGTACAGGTCCCAGGTGATGAGCTGACCGGCAGCCTTCATCTGGCTCTTCTGCAGGTCGGTCATGCCGTCCCAGACTTCCTTGTTGAACTCGCACTCGTGCATGGCGACCGGCTGATGGACGCCGGGAACGATGATGTACTTGGCGACCTTTTCGAAACCGGCCGCGATGTTGTGGGTCGGTGTGCCCCACTCGATCCCGTCGACGACCTTGCGTTCGAGAGCCGGATAGACCTCGGCGCCGGCCAGGATGACCGTGGAGGCACCGAGCTTCTGAGCGATCTCGGCCCAGGCACCGGCGGTGCGAACCTTCATGCCGACATAGTCCTCGAGGCTGCGGACTGCCTTGTGGCTGTGCAGGAACAGCTCACGCGGCGCGGAACCGCACGGGACCGCGGCGACGTTGAACTTCTCCATGCGCCAGTCCATCATCATTTCCTGGCCGCCGCCCTTGAAGATCCAGTGCATCATCTTGTCCCAGGCCATCGTGCCTGCAAAACCTCCGAACAGGATCGAGGTCTTGTCGACACCCCAGTCGTAGCCGGGCCAGTTGTGGCTGGTCTGGGCAACGCCCTTCGAGACCGCGTCCGTCACCTTTAGCGCCTTGCCGAGCGTGCCGGCGGGATAGACCTCGATGTCGATGGTGTTGTTCGAGGTCATTTCCATGTTTGCCGCCGCGCCACGCGCGGCATATTCGAGCATGACGCCACCGGCCCACGGTGTGGCCATGTCCAGCTTCATCTGTGCGCCGGCCACGCCGGACATTCCGAATCCGACGAGACCGGCAAGTCCCGCCACGAGAAGTGTACGCTTCATCACGTTGCCTCCTGAATAGTGCTGCCCTGTCCGCGGGTGTTGTCGACGCTCCGGTCCGGATTGTCGTCGTGCCGGGATGCACGGGCCGTTGCCTGCCATTCCGGCGCGGCAACCCCATGATCGGGTCGACGTTCCCGAAATGTCAATGTTCGCGCGTCGCAGGCCACATCCGCAGGGCTCGGGAGCGCGGTATCAGTGGGTGCACCGGGCGTGCCGTTCGACGTGGTAGTCACGCCGGGCGAGTTCGACCGAGAACCGGCGCACGGGTTCCTGCAGGCGTTCGGCGGCGGCCCGGGCGTCGGCATTGACTGCGGCAAGACGTTCGGCCGCGACTTCGGCGTCACGGGCGAGTTTCGCTTCGTTCACCGTGACCATCCGCCCGTTCTCGAGCACCATGCGCCCGCCGATCATCACGGACTCGACCCCGGTACCGTCCTCCCCGTGCACGACCTGGTTGACCGCGTCGTTGAGCGGGACGTAGTTGATCCGGTCGAGGTCGAGGAAGACGATGTCGGCCTTCCGACCCGGAGCAATGCTGCCGATCTCCTCGCCGAATCCGAGTACGTCGGCACTGCCCCGGGTCGCCAGCGCAAGGATCTCGTCGGTGGCGAGCCAGCGTTCCGGATCGAGTTCCTGCACCCGCGAGACCATGGATGCGACCCGCATCGCCTCGAACATGTTCAGGTTGTCGGAGCAGGTACAGGCATCGGTGCCGATTCCGACCCTGACCCCGGCGTCGAGCAACGCCCGGGATGCGGCGAGGCCGTTGCCAAGCCGGGCGTTCGAGCCGGGATTGTGGGCGACGGCGCCGCCGGCATCGGCGATTCGGCGCATGTCGTCGCGGTCGAGCCACACCGCGTGCGCGGCCACGAAATCCGGCCCGAGGATGCCGAGGTGATCGAGCCACGCGGTCTGGGTCATCCCGTAAAGCTGCATGCCCGCATGGGCCTGCACCTTCGACTCCGCCAGATGGGTGTGAAACCCGACCCCATTTTCCTCGGCGACCGCCCGTGCCGCACGCAGGAACTCGGTGCTGCAGTGATGCGGGATGGTTGGGGCCAGCGCCAACCGGACCCGGTCGCGACTGAACGACCAGGCGGCGAGCGCGCGCTTCCACGCGGCAAGGCTGGTTGCAAACGGTTCGATCGCCACCGCCTCGGCATCGCGACGAACCGGGTCCGGAAGCGCATCCAGCAGGCCGGGAACCGCCTGGTAGAAGGTTCGGTCGGCCATCATCGGTGCGATGACGGCGCGCATCCCGACATCGCTGTATGCACGGCCGACCGCGTCGAGTCCGTCCGGGGTGGGCACAGGGAACTCGAAGGTGAGGTCGTAGGCAGCGGTGCATCCCTTGCGCACCATCTCCACGGCGCCGATCAGCGTCGAGAGGTACTTGTCCTCGAGCGTGCGGCCTCCCGTGATCCAGGGCGCGGCATTAAGCAGCAGTTCGAGGTTCCAGCGGTCTCCCAGGCTCTTGGCAAGATTGTTGTGGCCGTGGGTATGCGCGTTGACCAGACCCGGCATCATCATCCGGCCGCGTGCGTCGCGCACCACGGCTTCGGCAGGTGCCGGCATGCCCGGCGGACCGATCGAGTAAACGACGTCGCCATCGACGAGAATGTCCGCGGGATCGGCGCGGTGGCGGTCGATATCGAGCAGGCGCGCGTTGCGAATGACGGTGTACATGGGCCTTCACTCCTGCTGTTCACTCCCCGGCCCGCGGTTTCGTGTCGACGGAGCTCAGATGGCGAGATAACCCCCGTCGACCGGCAGTTCCGCACCGGTGATGTAGGAAGCCTCGTCGGAAGCCAGGAACGCGACCGCCATTGCCACCTCGATGACCTCGCCGGCCCGGCGCATCGGGACGTGCCGCTCGAGGATCTTCCGGCGCTGCTCGGGATCCGCGGTGACGCCGGAGGTGCGCATCGGCGGCATGATGCCGGGGTGAACCGAGTTGACCCGAATGCCGTGGCGCGCCAGACGGTCGGCCGACTGCTTGGTCATGGCGCGCAACGCTCCCTTCGACGCATTGTAGCCGGGATGGATGTACCATTGGCCCACGATGCCCGAGATCGAGGAGATGTTGACGATCGCCCCACCGCCGCTCCTGATCATTTCGGCCGAGGCGTACTGGGTGCCGAGATAGGGACCGGTCGCGTTGACGCGCATCAGCGTGTCCCAGGCATCCACATCGCCCTGGTCATCGTAGGCGCTGCCGCTGATGCCGGCGTTGTTGACCAGGATGTCGAGCCGGCCGAAGGCATCGGTGATGGCGCTCATCGCCGACTTCCAGCCGGCCTCGCTGGTAACGTCAAGGTGGATGAACAGCGCGTCTCCGCCTGCGGCCCGGATATCCGACGCGACACCCTGCCCTTCGGCTTCAAGCAGGTCCCCGATCGCCACCCTTGCGCCCTGCTCGGCCATGAGCCGCGCTGTTGCGGCTCCCATCCCGAAGGCTCCGCCCGTGATCAGTGCGACCTTGCCATCAAACCGTCGTGTCATGACTGTGATCTCCCGCCCATGTGCTGCCGGTAAACCATAGGTGCTGCGAGCGTGGTCGGAAACCACGATGATGCGCTCGGCTGTCCGAAGGGTGCTCTCGCAACCCGGGTTCGCGTATAGTCGGGCAGTTCCGTACCAGGGGAGACCGGCACATGTCTTACAGCGCCATCCTGTTCGAGGTCGAAGCAGGGATTGCGACCATCACGCTCAACCGGCCCGAAGCGCGCAACGCGCTTTCTGCCGCGATGCGGGTCGAGCTGGACAGGGCAATGGCGGAGATCCGGGAGCGCGCATCCGACGATATCAGTGCCGTCATCCTGACCGGCGCCGGCGGTGCGTTCTGTGCCGGGGGAGACGTGAAGTCGATGGGGTCCAGGCTTGGCTCGGCGCGGCTGACACGCGACAGTCTTCGCCGCAGCCACGACACCATGTTCAGCCTGATGAATCTGGAATTGCCGGTCATCAGTCTGGTCGACGGAGCCGCGGCGGGCGCCGGGGCGAACATTGCGCTGGCGGCAGATTTCGTGCTCGCCACACCGCGGGCGTTCTTCCTGCAGGCCTTCGTGCGCATTGGCCTTGTTCCCGACTGGGGAGGCATGTTCATCCTGCCCCGGCTGGTGGGGCTGCAGCGCGCCAAGGAACTGGTGTTTACCGGGCGCAGGGTCCACGCGCAGGAAGCACGCGAGATCGGCCTCGTCCACCAGGTCGTCGGACAGGACACCGCGATGGCGGAGGCGCGCGAACTCGCGGCACGGTTCGTCGACGCGCCGACCAGTGCGATCGGTCTTGCCAAGAACATCCTGAACCAGTCGTTCAACCTCGATCACCGCACCATGCTCGAACTCGAGGCGATGGCGCAGTCGATCGCCCGGGACGGGCAGTTCCACAAAGAGGCGATTCGCCGTTTCGCGGCCAAGGAACCGCCGCTTTACGACTGGGATGCCGCAGCCCGCCAGGCGGCGGAGTGACGCGGCCTCAGTTGAAGAAGCGTTCCAGGCGGAACGGTGCGCGATCGATCGATGTCGCTGCGCCGCTGACCATTTCGGCCGCGAGCCGGCCCGCTGCGGGACCGATACCGAACCCGTGGCCGCTGAATCCGGTTGCCAGGTGAAACCCCGGCAGTGCGTCGACCGGTGCGATGACCGGAACGGCGTCGGGGGTCACGTCAATCAGGCCGGCCCAGCTCTCGACCACCGGAACCGGGGCCAGGGCCGGGAACAGCCTCGCGAGGTTGCGTGCCGCCTCGCCCAGGATGCGCTGGCTCGGTGCCGGATCATTGACCCGTGTCGCCTCGAACGGTGAGGGACCATCGAGACGCCAGCGACGCGGCGTGCGCAGCTCGGTCAGGAACCGGCTGTCCAGACGCAGCCGCAGCCGCGAGCGTTCGTCGCGGTACGACGGCATGAATGAACGGGCCCAACGCAGCGTATCCGGGACGATCGGCACTTCGGTTGCCGAACCGTGCGCCACGGTGTAGCCGCCGTCCTGGCGACGGCGGAACGCAACATCCTGGCTCCAGATGGCAGTTTCGCTGACCAGGGGTGCCGGGGCGGTGCGGAACACCGAGGAACGCACCTTGAGCTGTGGCAGCACGATGCCATGCCGGGCGCAGAACAGCGAGGACCATGCCCCGCCAGCACACAGGACGGCAGAGGTGGCGATGCGGCCATGCTCGGTCACCACTCCTGACACCCGACCTGCCTGGATGTCGAGACCGCGCACGGCACACTGTTCGACGATGATGGCGCCCTGCCGGCGCGCTGCCCGGGCCAGTGCCGGGGTGGCGAGGGCAGGTTCGGCCCGCCCGTCACTCGGCGTGTGCAGCCCCCCGATCCACTCACCGCTGGACCCGGGCAGGGCCTTGCGGACCTCTTCACGCGACAGCAACCGGGTATCCAGCTGGTACTGCCGGGCATGCTCGAGCCAGGCCTCGTAGCGCGAAAGCTGGCGCTCGGTGCTGGCGAGGTAGAGCGAGCCGGCACGCGCGAAACCGACGTCTTCACCGATCTCCCCGGCAAGACCGTTCCACAGGCGAAGACTCTCGATGATGGTCGGGATCTCGGCCGGATCGCGTCCCTGCTGGCGCACAAATCCCCAGTTGCGTGATGACTGTTCCCCGGCCACCCTGCCCTTTTCGCACAGGGTGACGTCGATGCCGCCGCGGGCCAAGTAGTAGGCAGCTGCGGTCCCGATGATCCCGCCACCGACGATGACGACGTCACTTGTGTCCGGGACCCTGGTCACGCCCCGTCCCTCGCGGTCAGAACCGGTCCTTCACCTTCAGGACCTGGCGGCCGCGATACACCCCGGTCTTCAGGTCGATGTGATGTGGGCGGCGCATTTCCCCGGTGTCGGCGTCCTCGACGTAGGTCGGCTCCGCGAGCGCGTGGTGGGACCTGCGCATGCCGCGCTTGGACGGTGTGGTCTTCCGCTTCGGAACGGCCATGATGCGGTTTCTCCAGTCTGGCAGGGGGCCTGCGAAACAGCGGTCAATACTCGCTCGCGGCAAGGCGGGCAAGGGCAAAGACGTCAGGCAAACTCGAGGATCGCCTCGTCGACGGCAAGGCTCGAGCCAGGACTGGCCAGCACCTTCGCAACCACCGCGTCGCGTTCCGCCCGCAGCACGTTCTCCATCTTCATCGCCTCGACCACTGCCAGTTCCTGGCCTGACTTCACCTGTTCTCCCGGTTCGACTGCTACCGACACCAGCAGTCCCGGCATCGGCGAAAGCAGGAAACGGGACATGTCCGGCGCTTCCTTGACCGGCATCATGTCGAGGTAGTGCCATATCCGTTCCGCAACGACCCGCAGCGTGCGGATCGCTCCGGCGTGCTGCAGCAGATGGCCGTCTTGGCCAAAGCCGGTTCGGGCCACGATCCGGGTGCCGTCAACGGTTCCTGTGAAGAGTTCGCGTTCCGGTTCGCAATCTCCCCGGACCGCCACGGTTCCCCGTCCCTCCAGCTCGACGTCGAAACCGCCCTCGACCGCGGTGACCGTCGCGCCGATCCTGGTCCCGCCATCGATCACCAGCAACCGTTCAGGCCCGGTGACCGACGTGCGGGGGACCAGGTCGGTCTGACCGCTGATTCGTCGTTCCCGACGGGACCGGGCATGCTGACGTGCCACGGCAATGGCATGCAGCGCCGCCACCCGGTCATCGTCGAGCCCGGCGCCAGCAAATCCGTCGGGAAAGGCCTCGTCGATGAACCCGGTCGTCATTTGCCCGGCCATGAACTCCGGGTGGGTGACCAGGGCGGCGAGAAACGGCACGTTGTGGGAGACGCCGCGGATGTCGATGCGCTCGAGCGCATCCGCCATGCGCCGGGCGGCCTCGGACCGGTCGCTGCCGCTCGTGATCAGCTTCGCGATCATCGGATCGTAGAACATCGAGATCTCGGCCCCCTCGGCGACCCCGGTGTCGATGCGGACCCCGGTGCCGGCCTCGGGTGGCCGGAATCGGGCAAGGCGTCCGGTCGACGGCAGGAACCCTCGGAAGGGATCCTCGGCGTAGATCCGGGCCTCGATTGCCCACCCTTCCAACCGCACGTCAGCCTGGGAGAAAGGCAGCGGCTCGTCACAGGCGATGCGGATCATCAGTTCAACAAGGTCGAGGCCAGTGACGAGTTCGGTAACCGGATGCTCAACCTGCAGGCGGGTGTTCATCTCGAGGAAGTAGAAGTTGCGGTCGCGGTCGACGACGAATTCCACGGTGCCCGCCGAGCGGTAGTCAACGGCCCGGGCAAGCGCGACCGCCTGGGCTCCCATCCGGGCACGGGTATCCTCGTCGAGAAACGGGCTCGGGGCCTCCTCGAGGACCTTCTGGTGACGGCGCTGGATCGAGCACTCCCGCTCGCCCAGATACAGGATGGTTCCGTGATGATCGGCAATGATCTGGATCTCGATGTGGCGCGGATCCTCAATGTAGCGTTCGACAAAGACCCGGTCGTCACCGAAACTGGACCGGGCCTCGCTTGTCGCCGAGCGGAACCCTTCGCGGACCTCGTCGCGCGTCCGGGCGATGCGCATTCCCTTGCCGCCGCCTCCGGCCGATGCCTTGAGCATGACCGGGTAGCCGACCTCGTCAGCAACCTGTACCGCTTCATCCTCGTCGGCGAGAGTCTGGACGTGACCCGGGATGGTGGCGACCCCGGCATCGATGGCGATCCGCTTGGATTCGATCTTGTCGCCCATCTTCGAGATCGCATCCGTTCCCGGGCCGATGAAGGCGACGTCCATGGTCTCGAGTCCGCGGGCGAGCTCGGGGTTTTCCGACAGGAAACCGTAGCCGGGGTGCACGGCACCGGCACCGGTCCGGCGAACCGCGTCGAGGATACGGTCGACCCTTAGGTAGCTGTCGGTCGAAGCCGCCGCACCGATGTGAACCGCCTCGTCGGCGCTCTGGACATGCAGGGCGCCGGCATCCGCGTCCGAATAGACGGCAACGGTGGAAATTCCCATCCGGCGCGCGGTCCGGATCACCCGGCATGCGATCTCGCCGCGGTTGGCAATGAGGATCTTCTCGAACATGTCCCGTTATCCCGAACTTGCCGATGGCGCTCCCGGTTCAGGCGTCTCCAAGCACCGTGGCCAGTGCGTTCATTGCGCGGTCCAGTTTCTCCGGCGTCGAGGCATAGCACAACCGCAGGAAACCCTGGCCGCCGGGTCCGAAGGCGCTGCCCGGTGCGAGGCCGACGTTGCACCGGTCGACCAACTCCTTGCTCAGCGCGAGCGAGTCCGTGACCCCGTCGACGCTGAAGAAGGCATAGAACGCGCCCTGCGGCCGGGCAAAGCGGACGCGCGGCCACTTCTCCAGCCGGTCGCAGACCAGGTCGCGGCCGGCCAGGCAGCGGGCGCGCAGGTCCTCGATCACCTCGTCGCCGCCGGTCAGCGCCGCGATCCCGGCACGCTGGACGAAGACCGGGACCCCCGAAGTCTGGATCTGGATCACCTTGGCGAGGGTTGGCGCCAGTGCCGGTGGATGGACGATCCAACCGAGCCGCCAGCCGGTCATCAGCCATGACTTCGAAAAGGAATTCACGACGAGCACCTTGTCATCGGGTTCGGCGTGCCGCAGCAGCGACGGACTGACGTCGCGGCCGAAGGTCAGGGAGTGATAGACCTCGTCGGCGATGACCCAGATGTCGCGCTCGCGGGCCCATTCCAGCAATCGGGCCTGGTCTTCCTCCGGCATGATCCAACCGGTCGGATTGCTGGGGGAGTTGACGAACACCGCCTTGGTCCTGTCGGTTGCCGCCGCAAACACCTCCTCGAGATCAAGCTGCCAGCCGTCCGGAGTGTGCCGGATGGTTGCGTGACGGGCCACGCCGTCATTGACTTTGATCGTCGAGTAGATGTTGGGCCAGACCGGACCGACGACGATCACCTCGTCCTGCGGATCGAGCAGCATGCCGATGACCAGCGACAGGGCCATCATGCCGGAATTGGTGATGGTGATCCGCTCGGGCGCGACAGCAACCTCGAAGGCGCGGCGATGGTAGTCGACCAGCGCCAGCCTCAGGTCCTCGATCCCGTTCTGGTCGGTGTAGAAGGTCTCGCCGCGGCGCATCGAGTCCGCCGCTGCCTCGCAGATGTGCGCGGGTGTCGGAACGTCCCCTTCCCCGAACCACAGCGGGATCAGGCCCTGCCTGCCCCAACCGTAGATCGCAATCTCGAGGATGTCCGTTTCCTCAAGCTCGTTGACGGTTCGGGCAAGGTCCGGGAACGTGTAGTCCTGCGCCATCGGCCTGCTCCTCGTTCCTGTCCGGCCCACGGTCTTGGTGGGGTGGGCCGACGGTGCTATGCAGGCGCTTTCGTCCACTTCCGGCGGCGCCATGTCAACTACGATCTATCTTGCGCGCCATGGCGAGACGACATGGAATCGCGCCGGGCGGCTGCAGGGACGGTCCGATTCCCCGCTGACCGTGCGCGGAGTCCGCCAGGCGCAGGCGATGGGCACGGCGCTCCGTGTTGTCCTGGGGTCAACCGACCATCAGGTCTGGGCCAGTCCCATCGGGCGAACTCGGCAGACGGTCGCGATCCTGTGCGATACCATCGGGTACCCGTACCACGCGGTGCGGTTCGACGACCGGCTCGTGGAGATCACCCTTGGCGATCGTGACGGCTATGCCGGCTGGCGGGAACTGGCGAGAGACTACCCGCAGGAAGCGGAGCAGCGTCGGCGCGATCCCTGGAACTTCAGGCATCCCAACGGCGAAAGCAGCCAGATGGTCCAGGACCGGGTCCGACCACTGCTCGAGAGCTGGTCCGCGGAAGGCGGACACCATGTGGTGGTGACCCACGGCGTGGTCAGCAAGATCCTCCGCGGGCTGCATCTCGGGCTCGACCGGATGCAGACCTACGCCCTCGACCGGCCGCAGGATGCGGTCCATCGCCTGCACCGCGACGGCATCGACATCATCCGCGTCGAGAGGTCGGGGCGATGACGATCTACCTGCTGCGTCACGGTGAGACCATCTGGAACCGTGACCGTCGTCTGCAGGGCCAGCGGGATACGCCACTGACCCTGCGCGGAACGCACCAGGCCGTAGCGATGGGACAAAGGCTTGCCCGCGTCCTCGGCGGACGCCGTCCCGGGGCAATGCTCTCGAGCCCGCTCGGCCGGGCGTACCAGACCGCCGCGCTGGTTGCCGACGAAATCGGTGTCGATCCGGATCGGATTGTGCTGGAGCACCTCGTGATCGAGACTTCGTTTGGAGCCTGGGACGGGCTCAACATGGAGGAAATCCTCGAGCAGTATCCGCACGAGTGGGCAGAGCGCCGGGCTGACCGCTGGCACCGGGCGCCGCCGGGTGGCGAAAGCCACGCCGAGGTTGCGGAACGGGCGGGCAGGTTTCTCGCCGCGATGCCGGATCAACGCCCGCTGGTCATCGTGGCGCACGGGTCGTTCAACCGGATCCTGCGTGGGTTGTGGCGTGGTCTCGACGGCCTGGCCAGCCTGGCGCTCGACGAACCGCAGGACGGGTTCTATCGACTGGATTCGGAGCGGCGCGAGTGCTTCATTCCGGCCGGTGCGGCGCCGCGGGAAGACGCCGGATCGAGCTGACCGCCAGGCCGGTGGCGTCGAGACGGGCGAGGAAATCCGCAAGCGGTTCCTCGCGCACCGCCATGTGGTGGGCATTCGCATGCAGCACCCGGTCGGCACCGGACACCAGGGCGACATGTCCGGTGGTAAACACCAGGTCCCCGGTCCCGGCCTCGACGACCGTCCCGCCCAGTGCGGCCTCCTGCTGGTCGGAGTCGCGTGGCGCCCGGATTCCGGTGCGGGCAAGCGCCAGCTGGACCAGCCCGGAACAGTCGACGCCGAGGCTGGATCGCCCGCCCCACAGGTAGGGCGCACCGAGGAACATGCGGGCGACGGCGACGTGATCGTCGGCAGGACTGCCCACGGGAACAAGGTGCCGGTCCGGGACCCAGCCACTGCCGGCGATGGCCGAGTACCCCCCTTCCCTCGCTCCAACCGCGACCGGGCTGTTCATGTGCAGCATGGCTACCGGCCGGCTGCGCAAGTCCGGACGCAAAAAGGCAACGGTGCGCAGCACGCCGATCGCGTGGGTCGGGTCGACGACCGTGGCAGTCAGGCCGTCGGCGGCGGTATAGCCGACGTACCCGTCGGCGGCGCACTGCCCCCAGGCCCAGCCGTCGGCCTCGTCGTAGACCGTGAACCGTTCCCCGAACAGGAGTTCGCTCACGCGTTGCGCCTCCCCGCCAGGGTGCTCGAACAGTCCTGCGAGCGGGACGCGAAGCTGCATGTCGCGGCCGCGGACATACCGATCGGCCCTGATGGCACCACGAAGGTGCTCGGCCGCGAGGTCCGCGCGCCACGCCACGACGCGCGGATCGCCCCGTGTCACGACTTCAGTTCCCGGATCGCATCCTCGAGTCCGCTGATCGTGAGCGGATACATCCGCTCCTCCATCAGTTCGCTCACCATCTCGATCGAGCGGGTGTAGCCCCAGTACTTCGGGTCGGTCGGGTTCAGCCACACGCAGCGGTGAAAGTGGCTGCGTATGCGCTGGATCCACTGTGCGCCGGGTTCCGGGTTCATGTGTTCGACGCTGCCGCCCGCTACCGTGATCTCGTAGGGACTCATCGAGGCGTCACCGACCATGATGCACTTGTAGTTCTCGGGGAAGGTGTGCAGCACTTCCCAGGTCGGGACGCGTTCGATGTGGCGGCGCCGGTTATCCTTCCACATGGTCTCGTAGGGGCAGTTGTGGAAGTAGAAGTACTCGAGATGCTTGAACTCGCTGCGGGCGGCGGAAAACAGTTCCTCGGTCACCCGGACGTAGGGGTCCATCGATCCGCCGACATCGAAGAAAATCAGCACGTTGATCGCGTTGCGTCGTTCCGGGACCATCCTGATATCGAGCAGGCCGCCGTTGCGGGCCGTCGAGGAGATGGTGCCGTCCAGGTCGAGCTCGGTCTCAACGCCCTCGCGGGCAAACCGGCGCAGCTTGCGCAGCGCGACCTTCATGTTGCGGATCCCGATCTCGACCGTGTCGTCGAGATTGCGGAAGTCGCGCCGGTCCCACACCTTCACCGCGCTGCGGTTGCGGCCCTCGTGCTGGCCCATCCGCACGCCTTCGGGGTTGTAACCGTAGGCGCCGAACGGCGACCGTCCGGCGGTACCGATCCACTTGTTGCCGCCCTGGTGGCGGCCCTTCTGTTCTTCCAGCCGCTTCTTCAGCGTCTCCATCAGCGCGTCCCAGCCGCCGAGCGCCTCGATCCTGGCCTTTTCCTCCTCGCTCAGGTTGAGCTCGGCCATTGCGCGGAGCCAGTCGTCGGGAATCTCGGCACCGAACAGGTCGTCAAGTGCTTCCAGCCCCTGGAAACAGTAGCCGAACACCTGGTCGAACCGGTCGATGTGGCGTTCGTCCTTCACCAGGGTGGCGCGGGAGAGGAAGTAAAAGTCGTCGATCGAGTAGTTGGCGACCCCCTGCTTCACCGCTTCCAGCAGGGTCAGATACTCCTTCATCGAGACCGGGATTTCGGCCTTCTTGAGCGAGGTGAAGAAGGTGGTGAACATCTTGTCTGTCTCCCTGCCCGCACCCCTGCGGGTTCAGCCTACGCCCGCCGACGCTCAAGACCGGAACGAACCTCGTCGAGCAGCTGCATGAGAGCAAGTGCGAGCTCCTGTCCGCCCTCGTCCGTGCAGTCGCGGGCAATCGGTTTCGCCTCGGCCCGGCCCTGCTCCATGGAGCGTGTGACGGCCCCGATGTCCTCGTCGGTCGCGCCGGCCTTGCGCACCATGCCTTCCACCATTTCGGCAAACCAGGCGACTTCGTCCTCGTTGCCGCCGCATGGCAGCACCGTCGCGGAGATGTAACCGGCGTGACGTCCGAATGCGTCCAGCGCCTTCTCGAGCGCCTTGTCGCTGGCGGCGAGCGGGGCCGTGGCGACCAGAAAGGCCAGCAGTCCGATGGCGGGACGTGCTGCCGCCACCGCTTCAGCTCCGGTTCTGGCGCCGCGCGAGAAAGGCCAGGCGCTCGAACAGGTGGACATCCTGTTCGTTCTTGAGCAGGGCGCCGTAGAGCGGGGGGATCAGGTCCTTCTTGTTCTTGATCCGCAGGGCTTCCGGCGGAATATCCTCGACCACCAGTAACTTGATCCAGTCGAGAAGCTCTGAAGTCGAGGGTTTCTTCTTCAGACCCGGAACCTCGCGGATCTCGAAGAAGGCCGACAATGCCTCGCGCAACAGCGACTTCTTCAGGTTCGGGTGATGCACCTCGACGATGCGTTCCATGGTTTCCGCATCGGGGAAGCGGATATAGTGGAAGAAGCAGCGGCGCAGGAAGGCGTCCGGCAGTTCCTTCTCGTTGTTCGACGTGATGATCACGACCGGCCGGTGCCGGGCCCGGACCTGTTTCCGGGTCTCGTAGACGAAGAATTCCATGCGATCGAGTTCCAGCAGCAGGTCGTTCGGGAACTCGATGTCCGCCTTGTCGATCTCGTCGATCAGCAGCACCACCTGCTCGTCCGAATCAAATGCGTCCCACAGCTTGCCGCGCTGGATGTAGTTGGCGACATCGCCAACCCTTTCGTCGCCGAGCTGGCTGTCGCGCAGCCGTGACACCGCGTCGTACTCGTACAGCCCCTGCTGTGCCCTGGTGGTCGACTTGATGTGCCACTCGATCAGCGGCTTGCCAAGCGCTTCGGCGACCTCGTGGGCAAGGATTGTCTTGCCGGTTCCCGGTTCCCCCTTCACCAGGAGCGGGCGTTCAAGGGTGACGGCCGCATTGACCGCGACCATGAGATCTTCTGTTGCGATGTATGTGTCGGTTCCCAGGAACCGCGCCTGCTCCAGCATTGCCGGACCCCCTGTGTTCTGGATCTGCGGGTTGTATCGCTCTTGTCAGGACCGTGTGGCGTCGGCCAGCGCTTGTCGAACCGCGGCGAGAGCCGCGGGGGTGGCGCCGGCATCGGGTCCGCCGGCCTGTGCGAGATCCGGCCGTCCCCCTCCCCCGCCGCCGCCCAGCGCGCCGGCCGCGGCTCGCGCCAGGACGACCGCATCAAGCCGATCGGTCAGGTCGTCGGTCACCGCGACCACGAGTGATGCCTTGCCGGCGTCGGTGGTGATGATGGTGATCACCCCGGAGCTGATCTCCGACCTGAGCCGGTCGGCCATGCTGCGCAGTTCGCGTGCCGGAACCCCTTCCAGGGTCCGGGTGATCAGCGGGATGTCGCCGACACGCGCGTGTTCCCCGTTCGAGCCGCCGCCGCTTGCAAGCCGAAGCCGCAGGTCACGCAGTTCGCGCTCCAACTGTCGGCGTTCCTCGACCAGGGCGCCGACGCGTTCCGGAAGCTGGTCGGGTGTCGCACGCAGCTGCGCCGCCGCGCGCTCCAGCAACTCGTCGCGCCCATCGAGGTAGGCGAGCACCGATGAGCCGGTGACCGCTTCGATCCGGCGGACACCGGAGGCGACCGCACCTTCCGACAGGATGCGGAACACTCCGATGTCTCCGGTACGCGTCACGTGGGTGCCGCCGCACAGTTCAACCGACCAGGCGTTCCTTGCGCCATCGGGATCCGCGCCGCCCATGCAGACCACCCGAACCTCCTCGCCGTACTTCTCGCCGAACAGAGCCATGGCGCCGGCGGCGATGGCGGTGTCCGGATCCATGAGTGTGGTGGTGACCTCGCTGTTTCCGCGGATCCGGGCGTTGACCTCGGATTCGATGGCGCGGAGAGCCGGAGGGGCTACTGCTTCCGGATGGGCGAAGTCGAAGCGCAGGCGGTCAGGTGCGACCAGTGATCCCTTCTGGGTCACATGATTGCCCAGTTGTCGGCGCAACGTCTCGTGCAGCAGGTGGGTTGCCGAGTGATTCGCGCGCAGACGGGACCGCCGTGGCGTGTCGACCACGAGCTCCACCGCATCTCCGACCTCGAGCGCGCCGGCCTCCAGCCGCGCCGAGTGCACGAACAGGTCGCTGACGCGCCGCTGGACATCCAGGATCGTGATCTCGGCGCCGCGCGGGGAACGCAGGGTACCGCGGTCGCCGACCTGGCCCCCGGCTTCGCCGTAGAACGGGGTCTGGTTGACGACGATCTGAACCTCGACCGGCGCGCCGTTTGCGCGGACCGATCCCTCCCGTTTGCCCGCGGCAACCAGCGCCTGGACCTCGGCCTCGGCGCGTTCGCTGCTGTAGCCGAGGAACTCGGTTGCTCCCAGGGACTCGCGCAGGTTGAACCAGTGCGTGTCTTCGGCGTCATCCCCGGTTCCGGACCAGGCGGCGCGGGCTGCCTCGCGCTGGCGTTCCATCGCGGCGTCGAACCCCGCACGATCTACCGTGCGGTTCTGGCCGCGCAGGATGTCCTCGGTGAGATCGAGGGGAAAGCCGTAGGTATCGTACAGCCTGAACGCTTCCTCGCCCGGCAGGTTCTCGTGCTCTCCGAGCCGCGCGGTTGCCAGTTCGAGGTGCCGCAGGCCGCGACCCAGGGTTTCCCGGAACCGCGATTCCTCCAGCCGCAGCGTTTCGGCAATCAGGTCGTGAGCCCGGTGGAGTTCCGGGAAGGCCTCGCCCATCTGGCGGGCGAGTGCCGGGACGAGTTTCCACATCAGCGGCTCGGTGCAGCCGATGATATGCGCGTGGCGCATGGCACGGCGCATGATCCGGCGCAGCACGTACCCACGACCTTCCCGCGCCGGCAGCACGCCGTCGGCGATCAGGAAGGCGGATGCGCGCAGGTGGTCGGCAATGACCCGGTGCGAGACCGCATGGGGCCCGTCAGGTTCAGTGTTCGACGCATCGGCCGATGCCTCGATCAGGGCCCGCATCAGGTCGATGTCGTAGTTGTCATGCCGTCCCTGCAGTACGGCGGTGACGCGTTCGAGTCCCATTCCGGTGTCGATACTCGGCCGTGGCAGGGGGACGCGCTCATCGGGCGAAAGCTGCTCGAACTGCATGAAGACCAGGTTCCAGATCTCGGTGAACCGGTCCCCGTCCTCGTCGGGGCTGCCCGGCGGACCACCCGGGATCGCGTCGCCGTGATCGTAGAAGATCTCCGAACAGGGACCGCAGGGACCGGTGTTGCCCATGGCCCAGAAATTGTCGGAGGTCGCGATGCGGATGATGCGGTCGTCCGGCAGGCCGGCAATCCGTTTCCACAGACCGGCCGCCTCCTCGTCATCGGCGTAGACGGTGACCAGCAGACGGTCGGGTGCAAGGCCGTACTCCCGGGTGACCAGGGACCAGGCATGGTCGATGGCGACATCCTTGAAGTAGTCGCCGAAGGAAAAGTTGCCGAGCATCTCGAAGAAGGTGTGGTGACGTGCGGTGTAGCCCACGTTCTCGAGATCGTTGTGCTTGCCTCCGGCGCGGACGCATTTCTGCGAGGTGACCGCACGCGGCGGATCGCGCGTCTCCACACCGGTGAACACGTTCTTGAACTGCACCATTCCGGAGTTGGTAAACAGCAGCGTCGGATCGTTGTGTGGCACCAGCGGGCTGGAGGTGACCACCGCGTGGTCGCGCCTTGCGAAAAACTCGAGGAAGGTCGCACGTATGTCGCTGGTCGTCTGCATCCTGTCCGCCCCTTCGCAGCGGTCCGGGCGGCCCGGTGACGTCCCGCCGGCTTCGACCGGGTTTTACGCAAGCGGCCGCAACAAGTCCACAGGTCCGCACCGATCCCGGGCTGGTACGTGAACAGGCCGGTTCCGGGGTCGGACGTGCAGGAACGGGCATCCGGTACGTCGAGAGAACCATGGAATTCCGCGTTTACGCGCACGCCGGATCGTCGGCCGGGCCTGCACATGCAGAGTTCGGGCCCCTTCCGGTCGGTCACCGGTGCCGGGTTCTCTCACGATCCGCCCGGGCAGGGCCGTGCGCACCGATGCGTCGCGTAGACGCGGTGCGACCCGCAGGATTCAAACCGGAACTCATCCCTGCCCGTGCTTCACGGACGGTGAACGATGGCATCCCGGCGATGGTGTCGGCGCGCGGCTGTCGACACGTGCCGACGCTGACCCGGTGTCAGCTTTTCTCTTTGGGGGCTTGGACGACAAGACCGGCATTCCGGCGGATCTGCGCCTCGATGGCCTCGCGGATCTCGGCATTGTCGCTGAGGAACGCCCGGGCGTTCTCCCTGCCCTGCCCGATCCTCTGTCCGCCATGACTGAACCACGAGCCCGATTTCTCAACGATGCCGGCATTGACACCAAGGTCCAGCAATTCACCGGTCTTCGAAATTCCCTCGCCGTACATGATGTCGAATTCGACACTGCGGAACGGCGGCGCCATCTTGTTCTTGACCACCTTGACCCGGGTCTGGTTGCCCAGCACCTCGTCGCGCACCTTGATGGCTCCGATGCGGCGGATGTCAAGCCGGACCGAGGCGTAGAACTTGAGCGCGTTGCCGCCGGTCGTGGTCTCGGGGCTGCCGAACATGACCCCGATCTTCAGCCGCATCTGGTTGATGAAGATGACCAGGCAGTTCGACCTGGAAATTGACGAGGTCAGCTTGCGCAGCGCCTGGCTCATCAGGCGGGCCTGAAGGCCGACGTGGCTGTCGCCCATCTCACCCTCGAGCTCAGCCCGCGGGACCAGTGCGGCAACCGAATCGATCACCAGGACGTCGATTGCGCCGGAGCGAACCAGGGTGTCGGCAATCTCGAGTGCCTGCTCACCGGTATCGGGCTGGGAAATCAGCATCTCGTCGACATCGACGCCGAGTTTGCCGGCATAGGTCGGGTCAAGGGCGTGCTCCGCATCGACAAAGGCACAGATCCCGCCCTTCTTCTGTGCTTCCGCAATGACGTGCAGTGCGAGCGTGGTCTTGCCGGAACTTTCCGGGCCATAGACCTCGACGATCCGGCCCCTGGGAAGGCCGCCAATGCCGAGCGCGATATCGAGACTTATCGATCCCGTGGACACCGCCTCGACCTCGACCGCGGTCTCGCGCTGGCCAAGGCGCATCACCGATCCCTTGCCGAACGCCTTGTCGATGTGCTCCAGGGCTGCCGCGAGGGCTTTCGACTTGTCCATGGTTTCCTGCTGGTTTGATCGGAAGGGGATCACCGACATGTGCCTGCTCCATATCTCACACCGTGCAGAGGTGTGGCAACGCATATCCGTGGTGCCGTGCAGTCCGTTCAGCCCTGTGCGGGGAGAACTGATCAGGTGTTCCGGCACGGTCCATCATAAATACGTGTTTTGTTCGCATATGTCAAAGAAATAATCATGATTTGTGCGCAACAAGACTGTGGAGTCGATCGCGGCTGATCCACCACCGGGTGTGAGTGTCCACCAGATGAGGTGTGCCGGCTCTCCGGCCTCCCATACTGGCCCGGAGGACGTCAGTCGTCGCGGTGGGTCCGTTCGAGACGTTCGTGGCGTTCCTGGGCCTCGAGACTCAGGGTGGCAATCGGCCTGGCCATCAGACGACGCAACGCGATCGGTTCGTCGGTTTCCTCGCAGTAGCCGTAGCTGCCGTTCTTGATCCTGTCGAGCGCCTCGTCGATCTTGCTGATCAGCTTGCGTTCACGGTCCCGAGTCCGAAGCTCGATCTGGTGATCGGTCTCGAGCGAGGCACGATCAGCGAGGTCGGGTTGCTGGAGATTGCCTTGGGTGAGATGGTTGAGCGTAGTTCCGGCTTCCCGCAGCAGGTCGGCCTTCCAATCGAGCAGGCGGCGGCGAAAAAATTCAAGCTGCCGCGGGCTCATGAATTCCTCGTGTTCGGTGGGTTCGTAGTCTGTCGCGAGCGGTACCCGCATATACACTCTCCAGCTGCGTCGGCCGCACCACGCACCGAAGTAGACTGAGTGCGGAAAATTGCACGGAATATATAGAGCGGGCTTGGCCGCCGCAACTGTCTGGAGTTCTCGAAACTACATTAACAAACGCATGTCAACTTACTGAAAAATAATGATAGTGGGAACCGCGTGATTCGAGCCTGTCGTCATCGCCGCAGGCAGCGCTCGGCAACCGGGCTTCTGGCTGCTAGGGGTGGGCAGACGATGGATCCGCACGCCCGGGCAGACCTTGCGCGCGGTATCGCACAGGTGCCCGTGGTGGCCGGGGCAGATCACCTGTTTTGTTTTGCCCATGTGGCCGGGCGGCCGAGCGCCTTTGCGACGTGAAGGTCGTCGACGGTCTCGAAACTGTCGTTGGCGACGCGAGGAACCGGCCCGCACCGGTCGACAAACCCGCGATACCCGGCAGGGCCGAAACCGTGTTCGCTGGACAACTGCGCCGCGCTCCGGGTTCGCTGCGGACCCTCGGCCGGCAATTCCCCTCACCGTTCGGCCGGCCAGGCGCCAGGTCCGGTTCGGGCGCCGCATGTTACCGGCCGGAAGGCTTCGGCAGCCCTTCGCGTCGTCGAACCGTGATGCTCCCGGCGCCACGCGCGGTGTCGGCGTTGCCGCTTCGTTGCCGGGCCAGTTCCGTAACCAGCCGGGCGCGCCTCCCCGCTCTTCGGCGGTATCGGGTACTGCCGCTTCCCGACGGGGCACCGCTGTCACACCGCTCACCCGCTGTCATCGGCGCATGACTCCGTTCGCCAGACAGGGTCGGAGGATGGTCTCGAGGGCCCGTGGGGTCACGGGTGGCGAACCGAGGTGAAGACCTGCCGTGTGAACAGAGAGGAATGGCATGGACCAGTGTCCGGGTTCGAACGAGAACATCATGGATACAGGCCCGCCACACTCCCGGGGCGGCTCTGGCCACGTGCTGGTGAATGCGACAGACTGCGCGGCCGGTGATGTCGGGCATCGGTGGAGGAAAGACGATGGCGGGTCGACCGATACTGGTTGCAGGCGGGGGGATCGGCGGGCTGGCCGCAGCGCTGGCGCTCGGACGCAAGGGGTATGCCGTCCGCCTGCTCGAACAGGCGGACGAGTTCGGCGAGGTCGGGGCCGGGCTGCAACTCGGCCCGAACGTGTTCCGGATGTTCCGGGAGCTGGGGCTGACCGAAGCGGTCAGCGATCTCGCATTCTTTCCGCGCGCACTGGTGATGCGCGACGGAGTTTCCGGCGACGAGATCATCCGGGTGCCGGTCAACACGCCTGAATTCAGCGAACGGTTCACCTATCCCTACGGCGTGATCTTCCGGCCGGACCTGCACCGGATCCTGGTCGATGCCTGCCGTGCGCTGCCCGGTGTCGAACTCCAACTCGGTCGCAACGTGGTCGCCCACGAGGACAACGGGGACTCGGTCACCGTCACCTGTGCCGACGGCACGCGCCATGAGGGATCGGGACTTCTCGGCGCTGACGGACTGTGGTCGGGGATCCGCAGTTCGGTGGTCGGCGACGGGGCCCCGCGTGTCGTCGGGCACGTTGCCTACCGGGCGGTGCTGCCGATCGAACAGGTCCCCCATCACCTGCAGTTCGACACGGTGGTGGCGTGGGTCGGGGCCCGCACGCATCTCGTCCAGTATCGGCTGCATCGCGGCGACATCATGAACCTCGTGGCGGTGTTTCACAGTGACCGTCACGACCAGGGGTGGGACGTGTTCGGAGATCCGGCGGAACTGCACGCCTCGTTTTCGGGCCAGTGCGCCGATGTGCAGGCCTTGCTCGAACGCATCGAGTCCTGGCGCATGTGGGTGCTGTGCGACCGCGAACCGGTGCGGAACTGGAGTCGTGGCAGGATTGGCCTGCTCGGAGATGCCGCACATCCGACGCTGCAGTACCTTGCCCAGGGAGCCTGCATGGCGATCGAGGACGCGGTGTGCCTGGCTGACCGGCTTGAGCGCTGCGGCGGCGATGTCGCCGCCGCGCTTGAACGCTACCAGTCCGACCGCTACCTGCGGACCGCCCGGGTTCAGCTCACGTCACGGTTCTACGGCGAGGTCTTTCATCTGTCGGGCGCAGCCGCCGACCTGCGAAATTACCTGCTGGGCGGCCGGAGCCTTGACGACACCTACAGAGGCATGTCCTGGCTCTATTCCGGTGTCGACGATGCCGGCGGACAGATCATGGACCCGAACCAGCCCGATCCTACCCGGCATCCAGCTTCGGAATGAAGAACACCTCGCGTGAACCGGTGACATCCTGCAGGTAGGCGTCATCGTAGATCATGCCGTCGATCGAAACCGCGGTCTCTTCCTCGAGATGGGCCCGGATTCCTGGAAAGCGCTCCTCGAGCGCACGCAAGACATCCCGGACCCGGGCCGCCTCGACCTCGAACTCGGTCTCGCCGCCGGTGTACTGGCGCGAGAGACTGTTCGCGAGAACGACCCGGACCGTGGGCTTGATCACCGCGCCGGCTCCCTCAGTCGGCTGCTTCCGGCAGCCGGGCGGCATCGAGTGCCGCCAGCAACCGGGGCGGCGACATCGGCAGGTTGTGCATCCGCACCCCGGTGGCATTCTCGATCGCGTTGGCAATCGCGGCCATCGGAGGACAGATGTTCACCTCGCCGACACCCTTGACACCGTAGCGGTGGTTCGGGTTCGGCTTCTCGACCATGACCGGTTCGACCATGGGCACATCGGACGCCACCGGCACGCGATAATCGAGGAACCCGGCGTTCTGGAGCCGGCCCCGGTCATCGTAGATGTATTCCTCGTTGAGCGCCCAGCCGATGCCCTGCACCACGCCGCCCTGGATCTGTCCCTCGACGTAGGAGGGATGGATCGCGCGGCCGACATCCTGGGACGCGGTGTAGCGCAGGACGGTGACCTTGCCGGTTTCCGGGTCGACCTCGACGTCGACGACGTGGGTCGCAAGTCCGGGCGAAACCCCGCCGGCGTTCACCTGCCCGGCCGCCCCGATCGGCCCGCCGGTCTGCGCGGCGCGTGCGGTCAGCTCGGCCAGTGGCATCGGGTCGAAATCGCCGACATTGGTGCTGGCCGGCTTGGCCATGCCGTTTTCCCAGATCACGCCGTCGACATCGACGTCCCAGATCAGTGCGGCCCGCTTGCGCAGTTCCTCGATGCAGGCCTCGGCCGCCTTGATCACCGCGGCACCGGTCGCAAGTGTCACCCTGCTGCCGCCGGTGACGTGGGTGTAGCCGACATTCGCGGTGTCGGTCACGATCGCCCTGACCTGGCTGTAGTCGATGCCGAGTGTCTCGGCCGCCATCAGCGCCATCGAGGCCCGCGAGCCGCCGATGTCGGGGCTCCCGGTGGCGACCACGGCGGTGCCGTCCGCGTTCAGGTGCAGGGTGGCGCTCGACTCGCCGCCGCCGTTGAACCAGTAGCCTGAAGCGACGCCGCGCCCCTGGTTGGGCCCGAGCGGCCGGGCGACATGCTCGTGTTCGAGCAGCACCTCGATAGTCTCCCGGTACCCGAAACTGGGATGACGCGTGCCCATGATGGTCGGGCTGCCCTCGACTGCCGCGTTCTTCAGCCGGAAGGCGAGCGGGTCCATGCCGATGCGCTTGGCGAGCACGTCGAGCACGCTCTCCACACCGAAGGCGGAAATCGGCGAGCCCGGCGCGCGGTAGGCTGCCGCCTTCGGCCGGTTGCTCACCACGTCGTAGCCGGTCGCCTTCTGGTTCGCGATCGCGTAGGGAGCAAAGGCGCACATGCAGCAGTTCATGACCGGTCCGCCCGGAAAGGCGCCGGCCTGGATGTGGAAGGTTCCCTCCGCGGCGGTAATCGTCCCGTCGCGGGTACAGCCGATCTTGACCGTCATTGAACCGCCCGACGTCGGGCCGGAGGCCTTGAACACCTCCTCGCGCGTCATGACCGCGCGCACCGCCTTGCCGGCCTTGCGCGACAGTGCCAGAGCCACTGGTTCGAGATAGACCACGGTCTTGCCGCCGAAGCCGCCACCGATCTCGGCTGGGTAGACCCGCAGGTCCGCTGCCTTGAGCCCGAGCAGCCGCGAGGTCAGAGCCCGGACCACGAAGTGACCCTGGGTCGAGGTCCAGATCTCGCCCTGTCCGTCCTCGTTGTAGCGCGCGGTGCAGGCATGCGGCTCGATGTAGCCCTGGTGGACCGGTGCGGTGTGGAAATCCATTTCCACCACCTCGTCCGCGGCGGCGAATCCGGCCTCCATGTCACCGAGTTCGAATGTCACCTTCTTCGAAACATTCGACGGTGTGGTCGGAGCCGGCTCGATACCGCGGGTGATCATGTCCTCGAACAGCAGTGGCGCGTCGGGACCGGCGGCCTCGCGCGCGTCGATGACATGCGGCAGCACCTCGTAGTCGACCTCGATCAGGCCGAGGGCGGCGTCGGCGATCTCGGAGCTTGTGGCAGCGACCGCGGCGACCGCGTGTCCCTCGTAGAGCGCCTTCTCGCGTGCCATCACGTTGCGGGTGACATGGTAGAAGTTCACCGCCACCCGTTCCGGTCCGACATAGGCGAAGGTCTGGTCGGGAAAATCGGCTGAGGTCACCACGGCCCTGACACCGGGCAGGGCCTCGGCCCTGGACACATCGATCGATCGAATGCGGGCATGGGCATGTGGACTGCGCAGCACCTTGCCAACCAGCATGCCTGGAAAGACGTAGTCGGCGCCGAACTTGGCCCGGCCGGTCACCTTGTCCACGCCGTCAGGACGGATGGGACGGGTGCCGATCCACCTGTAGTGCTTGCCACTCTGCTCCATGATCGATCCTTCTTTCTGGTCGAATTCCGGGGGATGCCGTCTTCTCCGGGCAGAACCGGACTCTGCGCATTCCGCCCTTGCTTGGCAAGGACGGATCCGTCTCTGCGGATGGGGGTCGACCGCTCAGAGCTGGTGGATGTCGACCGGCCCGTCGATGATGTCCTCGAGCAACGTGATCTTCTTGCGGCGGATCATCAGCCGGTCATTGCGTCGGACCAGCAGGTAGTCGTACCAGCCGCCGCGCCACGACGTGCCGCGGCGAGGTTCCAGTGACAGTACCGCCCACTTCGCCGACACCTCGATCCCGTCATCGCCGCGTCCGACGATCCGCACGTTGGTGACCGCATGCGAGGTCCAGACCGGTGGACGGGCGGCGTAGGTATCCTCGGAGCGCAACCGGTGCAGGCGAGCAAGGAGTGCCGCCTTGCCGACCAGGTACATCATGTTGACCGAGAATTCCGGCTCGCTCACCAGCGCTTCCTCGGTGTCCCAGGACGGGACCCATACCACGCAGTCGTCGGTATACAACGCTACCCAGTCGTCCCACTGCCGACGGTCCAGCAGGTCGGCCTCGAGATAGAGCAGCTCGGCGCAACAGGCGGTGTCCGGTCCGGCCGTGTCCATGGCGTGTCTCGTCAGGAGCCGAGCCGTTCGGCCCAGTGGCGGTAGAAGCCGTGGTAGGCGATCTCGCTGCCCCAGTCCGGGCTGGAAGTGACCGGGCGAACGCCGAGCGTCTCGAGGTCGCGGTCAGCCCCGGCAATGGTGTCGGCCGCACCCCGGTCCATGTCATTCCAGCGGGCCAGCCGTCCGTGGGCTCCCCGCTGCACGTCCTCGAGAGCGGCGAGGTCGTCCGGCGTCGCCATGCCGGTCACCATGAAGAAATCCTCGAACTTGCGCAGCCGGGCCGCCCGGGCGGCCGGACTCTCGCCACGGGGCGCAATGCAGTACACCCTGACCTCGGTGAGGTCGGCGGCATGCGGGATGACCACCCGAATCTGGGTCGACGACTGGTCCATCAGCAGCACGTTGGGGAACAGGAACAGGTTCCTGCCGCGCCTGAGCATCCAGTCCGTGACCTCCTCGCCATGGGTATGCCGGAGCCAGTCCTCGCGTTCGGCCAGCGGAGTTGCCTTCGGGTTGCCGCGGCGCGCCCACAGCATCATGTGCCCGCCACCGAGATCGCACAGTCCGCTCGCGACGGTGCCCGTGATGCGCGCTGCCTCCGTCTGGCGAAGCCCGCCGGTATCCCCGAGGGACTCCCGCATCGCCACCGCCCGGGCGAACACCCGGTGCACCGTCGAAACGTGGTATCCGTCGACGCCGTTCTCCGCCTGCAGCTTCCAGTTGCCCCTCACCATGTAGGACTGGCTGCCGGGAACGACCTCCATGCCGTCGGGCGACTGCTCCGCAATGAGGTCAACGCAGCGTCGAGCCTCGCCGAGGGCCTCGGTGAGCGGCGGCACGTGCGGAGAAAGCGACAGGAACACGAACCCGCGGTAGTTCTCGACCCGCGGAACCCTGGCCAGTGCAAACCTGTCTCGGGCGAGACCGTCCGGCCAACCCCGATCTTCCTCCTTGATTCTGGTGCACCGCCCGGCGGTATCGAAGCACCAGCCGTGAAACCGGCAGGTGACGGTCTTCATGGTGCCGCGGCGCGCCCGCGTCAGCAGGGCGCCGCGGTGCGGACAGGCGTCTATGAAGCCGTTGATCGCGCCGTCACCGTCGCGGATCAGGAACACTGGCTGACGCCCGGCGCGCAGCGCGTAGTAGTCACCGTGCCCGGCAATCTGGCTCTCGTGGCAGCCGTATATCCAGCCACCCTCGAAGATGCGCGCAAGCTCCGTCTCGAACAGGTCGGGATCGGTGTAGATGTCCCGGCCCACGCGGAAGGTGCCGTTTGTCTCTTCAACGAAGCCGCGATGGGCGACAGACTGCTGCATCGCCTCTCCTCCCCTGATGGCCCGGGCGCCAGCCTATCGCGCCCGCGCGCAGCATGACAGCGGATCGCGTGGGCGGTATCGTGTATCGAGACCTGCCGTGGCGGCGAGGGCGCGCGGCGGAGCCTGTACCCCCTTGTTGTGGAGTCTGTTTGACCATGAAGATCGGCCTGTTCCTGACGAACCAGCAATTCCGTGAAACCGACATGGTCGCCGCGCTCGACGAGCAGGTCGCCATGGTGCACCACATGCGCGATCACGGATGGGACTCCCTGATCTCCGGTCAGCATTACCTGAACGAGGGTGACAACCAGCAGCTCCAGATGGTGCCCTTCCTGTCCCGCCTCATTCCCGAGGCCGGTGACATGCAGGTCGGTCTCGGTATCCTGCTGCTCAACCTGCACAACCCGGTCTACACCGCAGAGACCGTGGCCAGCATGGACGTGCTCTGCGGCGGCCGGCTGATCTTCGGTGTCGGGCTCGGCTACCGCGATGTCGAGTTCAACGCGTTCGCGGTCCCGCGCGGGAAGCGGGTCGCCCGGTTCGAGGAATACCTCACCCTGATCGAGCGACTCTGGACCGAGGACAGTGTCAGTCACTGCAGCGACACGTGCATCCTCGACAATGTCCGGATGAACATCAGGCCGGTGCAGAAACCGCGACCGCCGATCTGGCTTGCCGCCAACAACGACCCGGCAATCGCACGGGCAGCGCGCGTGGCCGACTGCTGGTTCGTCAACCCGCATTCGACCATCGAGACCATCACCCGGCACATGGAGGTCTACCGCCAGGCGCTACGCGATGCCGGCAAGCCCGCTCCCGCCGAACTCCCGATCGTCAAGGAGGTCTACTGCGCGAAGGATCGCAGGACCGCCATGGAGGTGGCCGGTCCATACCTGTTCGGCAAGTACCAGAACTACGCCAGCTGGGGCCAGGACAAGGTGATGCCGGAGAACGAGTCCTTCGATCAGGAGTTCGAGGACCTGGTGCAAGGCCGGTTCATTCTTGGGTCGCCGGAGGAATGCTACGAACAGCTCAGACCGTACTGGGAACAGTTCGGCATGAACCATCTCGTGATCCGGACCCACTGGCTCGGCATGCCGGGTCAGCTGGCGCTCGACAGCATGCAGATGATCTCCGACGAACTTCTGCCGGAATTGCGCCGGGTCGAGAGCCAGCCGGCGGCGTGAGGACAGGGGCATGGTCGACCGAAGGGGCTGGAGGCTGAAGATCGGCGTCGTGGTGCCGTCGACCAACACCATCGTGCAACCCGATTTCGACGATCTGAAGCCGGACGGCGTGACCAACCACACCGCCCGCATCTCCATTCCGGACATGGCTATCAGGACCGATGACGACTTCGACCGTCTGGTCCGCCTCAGCGCGGCCGAACAGGATGCCGCCGTCGACCGGGTGATGACGGCGGCTCCCGGCTGCCTGGTGGTGGGCATGTCATCGCTGCTGGTGTGGGACGGTCTTGATGCGGCGCGCGAGCGTCGTCGCATTCTCTCCGACCGAACCGGTTGCCCGGTGACCGGCGGTTCCTTTGCGGTTGCCGACGCCCTCGAACGGCTCGGCCTGCGGCGGATCGCGATTCTCTCTCCCTACATGCCGATCGCAGATCGCCACATCAGCGCCTTCTTCGTTGAACAGGGCTTCAGGGTCGAGAACTTCATCGGCCTGAAGTGCCCGAGCCCGGTCGCGATTGCCGGGACCACTGCCGACACCCTGACCCGGGCGCTGGATGAGATCGACGGCCCAGGCGTCGAAGCCCTGGTCCAGTTCGGGACCAACCTGCACTTCATGCGCCAGGCCGGCGAGGAGGAACGCCGGCGTGGCAAGCCGGTGCTGGCGATCAATGCGGTCTCGTACTGGCACGCCCTGCGAACCTGCGGTCTCGACGACCGCGTTGAGGGATGCGGAGAGACACTTGCCGGGCTGTAGGCCGAACGGAGTATCCGGTTTCGCGAAACCGGGAGGGATGGCGCGGCGCCGGACATGCGCGCCGGTCCGGCGTGCCGATACGGAGACGGGCTGAATTGGCCGGGGCGATCGCAGGTGCCGAAGCGATCCTTGACTGTGCCAGGATCTACGTGGCCGCCGGGTGTGTTGTCGCCGCGCTGTTCCTGGTGTTCGGTGTCGGGCGGGTCTGCGATGAAGCCCGCGGCAGCTGGCTGTTCCGGCTGGTGATCCTGCCCGGGGTGGTCGGACTGTGGCCGGTGGTGCTGTACCGGTGGCTGCAGCTCGAACTGAAGGGAGGGCGGCCGTGAAGGCGGCTCATCGCCGTGCCCACCTGAGAGCCTGGATCGCCCTCGCGGTGCTGGTCGTCATCGGCATCGGCGCGGGTCTTGCGCTGCGCCAACCGGTTCCCGTCGAGCCCCGTCATGCGGAACTGCAGTCACTGAAACGGACCCTGCAATGACCGTCGCGTGGCGCCCCGTGCAGTGGAACCGGACCAAGCTGGTCTACGACGCCGCCCTTGTCGTCGGGATCACGCTCTACGTCATCGTGTTCCTGCGGGTCGCTCCGGCGTGGCTGGACGTGAAGACGGTCGGCGGGGCAGAGATGCGTATGCGCGCGCTCGGCTCCTGTGCCTACATCATGCTGCACTTCATCCTGTGCATCGGTCCGCTCGCGCGGCTCGACCGGCGCTTTCTGCCCCTGCTCTACAACCGCCGCCACTTCGGGGTGGCGCTGTTTTTCGTTGCCCTGGCGCACGCGTTGTACGTGATCGGTTGGTACCAGGCCTTCAGCCCGATCGACCGGTACACGGCGCTGCTCATCGGTAACCTGAACGTCACCTCCTTCATCGGCTTTCCGATCGAGTACCTCGGTATCGCCGGCCTGCTGATCCTGTTCGTGATGGCCGCGACCAGCCACGACTTCTGGCTGCATTTCCTGGGCCCGCCGCTGTGGAAGGCGATCCACATGCTGGTCTACGTCGCCTGGGGACTGCTGGTCATGCACGTGGTGCTCGGGCTCCTGCAGAGCGAGCACAGCCCCGTGCTCGCCGGACTGGTCATCGCCGGTGCCGGTGCCGTGATCGTGTTGCACCTGGCCGCGGGCATTGTCGAACTGCGGTCCGACCGGAAGGCTGCGACCGGGGCGGACCAGGTCGAACCGTGGATCGTCGCCTGCCGGATTGGCGAACTCGCGGACAGCCGGGGCATCGCGGTGTTGCTGCCCGACGGCGAGCGTGCGGCGGTCTTTCGACACGGCAACCGCGTCTCGGCGATTTCCAACGCCTGCGGACATCAGAACGGGCCGCTCGCCGAGGGCCGGATCATCGACGGGTGCGTCACCTGCCCGTGGCACGGGTTCCAGTACGACCCGGAAACCGGACGGGCGCCGGCCCCGTTCACGGATCGGGTCCCGACCTACCGGGTCTCGCGCTCGGGCGACACGATCCTGATCGACCCCAATGCGCTGCCCCCCGGGACCCCGACCGCGCCGGTGATCCTGGAGGCGGAAGGATGAGTCGGCCGCCGGCTACCGGGCGCGAGTCCCAGTTCTTCGTCGGTTACCTGCCGACACCGCGCCCGCTGGTGGCGTTCCTCGCTGTCGTGACCGTTGTCGCGCTCGGACTTGGCATCGGCGCGGGGATAGCGATCGTGCTTGCCCAGCAGGATCACGGCGCCGGCCGGTTCCTTCCCGGACAGCAGACGCTCCGGGGCATCGTCCAGACCGATCCCTATCCCGTGTTGCGCATGCCCGGTTCGACCGTGGTACTGGCCGGTCTGGGCAAGCGCGGAGTGCAGTCGAGGGCCGCACGGCTTGCCGGCAAGCCGGTACAGCTGGGCGGACGGTTCCTGGGCCGGGATGCGGGGGCGGCGAACCTGCTGCAGGTCGGCGGGCGGGTGAAGTTCCGCGAGCTCGAGGACCCTGGCGATCTCGCACAGTGGACGCCGGCGCCGGACAGGGTGCTCGGCACATTCAGATTGAAAGGAGAAATCGTCGATTCGAAGTGCTACCTCGGAGCGATGCGGCCAGGGCGGGGCAAGGTTCACCTCGCCTGCGCCAGCCTGTGCATCATGGGCGGGATCCCGCCCATGTTCGTGGTCCACGGCGAGCAGCAGCCGCCCGAACTGCTGCTGCTCGCCGGACCCGACGGCGGGCCCGTTCCACGCGAGGTCCTGGCGCAGGTCGCACTTTACGTCGAACTTGAGGGCGAGCTGCTGGCACGCGACGACCTGCTGATCTTCCGGGTCGATCCGGCAAGCCTGCGCGTGCCGTAGCCCACGCCATGACGGTCGCGACGCACCATGGTTCGAGGACATCGGTGGGCGGAGCCCGGCGTCGGGGATGCGCCGGCCGATGAACCGGCAGACCCACAGTATGCTCGCGGCCCTGTGGGCGTGTGGTGTCGGTGTCGGCCTGCTGCTGCTCTGGCCGTTGCTGCGGGCCGAACTCCGGGGAACCGTGTTCAACGAACTGTGGGTGCCCCTGATCCCGGTCTATGTCGTACTTGGGCTCTGGATTGCGGAAGGCATCTGGGCCAAGATCCCGTCCCCGCGGGATGCGGCGCCGGAAGACGAGTGACGGCGTCACACCCCCGCGTGCACAGGAGACGAGGAGGAGACCGGAGTGGCCACCATCAGCACCCAGGTGCAGCTTGCTGCCCGACCGGTGGGAGATCCGAAACCCGAAGACTTTGCCATCGTGAAGGTTGAACTGCCCGATCCCGGGGATGGCGAGATGCTGTGCCGGGTGATCTACCAGTCGCTTGACCCCTACATGCGCGGACGCATGGACGATGCGAAGTCCTACGCGAAGCCGGTACCGGTGGGCGGGGTCATGGAAGCGGGTACAGTTGCCGAGGTGGTTCGCTCGCGGCACCCGGACTTCCGGCAAGGCGATATCGTGGTCTCGCGGTTCGGCTGGCAGACCCATGCCGTCAGCGACGGCAGGGGAGTGCAGCGCGTCGACCCGGCGCTGGCGCCGATATCGACTGCGCTGGGCGTGCTGGGCATGCCAGGCATGACCGCCTATGTCGGCCTGCTCGACATCGGTCAGCCGAAGGCGGGCGAGACCGTGGTGGTGGCGGCGGCGTCCGGCGCGGTTGGTGCGGTGGTCGGCCAGATCGCCCGCATCAAGGGCTGCAGGGTGATCGGCATCGCGGGATCGGCGGAGAAGTGCGACTACGTGACCGGCGAACTCGGTTTCGATGCCTGTCTCAACCACCGCGACCCCGGGCTTGGCGACGCGCTTGCCGCCGCCTGTCCGGACGGGATCGACGTCTATTTCGAAAATGTCGGCGGCGCGGTGTTCGACGCCGTGCTGCCGCTGCTCAATGCCTTTGCCCGCATTCCCGTCTGCGGCCTGATCTCGCGCTACAGCCATGTCGGCGGGTTTCCCGGGCCCGACCAGCTGCCGCGACTGATGCGCGCGGTTCTGACCAGCCGGCTCGCCATCCAGGGCTTCATCATCACCGATCGCTGGAACCGGTTTCCGGACTTCCTTTCCGACATGTCGGGCTGGATCTCTTCGGGCGAACTCCGGTACCGGGAGGATTTCGTGGACGGGATCGAGAACGCGCCCGACGCTTTCATGGGGCTGCTCAAGGGCCGGAACTTCGGCAAGTTGATCGTACGGGTATCGGAGGATCCGACCAGATGACGCAACAGACAACACGACGGCGCTTCGAGAGTTTCGAGGCGCTGCAGGCCGAGGTCGGCAGCGAGATCGGGATCAGCGACTGGATGACCGTCGACCAGGAGCGGATCAACCGGTTCGCCGAGGCGACCGGCGATCACCAGTGGATCCATGTCGACGTCGAGCGCTCGAAGCGGGAATCACCCTACGGGGCCCCGATCGCGCACGGCCATCTCACGCTGTCCCTGGTTCCGAGGCTGATTGCCGCGACACTCGAGTACCTCCCGCGCACCGCGGGCATCAACTACGGCCTCGACAAGGCGCGGTTCATGTCTCCGGTCAGGGCCGGCGACCGCATTCGCGGCCGGGTGCGGCTTGCCGCTGCCGAGCGGACGAACGAGAAGACGGTGAAGGTGACCTACAGCACCACGGTCGAGATCGAGGGCGAGAGCAAGCCGGCCTGCGTGGCCGAGACCATCGCGCTGTATCTGAACTGAGCCCTGCCCGTGTTCGGGGTTGCGCGTCGCAGCGGGGGCCGGTAGGGATACCGCCCGCCGGGGCCCGGTGGCAGAGTGGTGATGCAGAGGACTGCAAATCCTTGTACGTCGGTTCGATTCCGGCCCGGGCCTCCACCATGCCGGCAACCCGATTGCGCCCGTGTGGTGGTGTTGCTATAGAGGGCAACCCTGATCCCCGGTAGCTCAGCGGTAGAGCAAGCGGCTGTTAACCGCTTGGCCGGCGGTTCGAATCCGTCCCGGGGAGCCAATTTCCGGCCAGGACATTCCGTCCTCGCCAGGTAGCGTCACAAAGCCCTGCTTCGGCAGGGCTTTGTGACCGTGCGCTTTCCCGTGTGTTCGAAGGTCCCGGGCGGGCAATCCCGGCGCGGGTGGCGAAGATCCTGTCCTGTCCGAGAGGCGAAGTACCGCGCGGCGCCGGGACTCTCGTCGGCCGGTCGATCCATCCGGGCGGGTCTCCTTTCGTCTCGAGGACGGCCGGACGATCGATCTGGGCGGTTCCGATTCCCAGCTTCGTCATCTCGACCACGCCGGGGCCGCGACCGCGCACGCGTTCCAGGACCATGCGGCCATCGAAGACGCTTGTGTTGTGCACGGTCTTACCGTACACATACAGGTATGATCGTCCGTTCGTTTCGCCACCGGGGCCTGCGCCAGCTCTTCGAGACCGACTCGTCCCGGCTGCTGAAACAGGACCTGGTGGAGCGCGTGCGCAGCATCCTGGCCGCGCTCGCCATGGCGGAGATCATGGAGGGTTTCATCCGCGAAGCGGCGCCCGGATGGCGGATCCACCGACTGTCTGGCGCGCGCCGCAACGAGTGGAGCGTCTCGGTGTCGGGCAACTGGCGAATCACCTTCGAGGAAGGGGACGGCGGGAACGAGCGCGTGAACCTGGAGGACTACCGCTGATGAGTGACGTCGGCATCAAGATGGGGATGACTCCCCCGCATCCCGGAACATTCATCCGGGTCGAAGCCCTTGAGGAGCTGGGGTTGAGCGTTGCGGCGGCGGCGCGGATTCTCGGCGTGCGCCGCGCGACGCTATCGGACCTGGTGAACGGCAACGCCTCGCTGTCGCCCGAAATGGCGATGCGGGTCGAGAAGGCCTTCGGCCTCAGTATGGACCTGCTGTTGCGGATGCAGGCATGCCACGACGCGGCGCAGATGCGCGCGCGCACCGACGAGATCGACGTTCGTCGCTATCAACCCGCGTGATGGCCTTGCAGTGATTTCTTTTCAATCACACGCCAGACACCGCATGTCCCCTCTTGCGCCCCCCGAGCTGCTCAAGTGTATGATTCCATGAAGGATATCCCCTACCTGTCCCGTTTGACATGGCAGAATCGCGGGGCCAAATCGACTCCCGGGAGCGTATTGTTGCGGAAGTTGCTGAGAGATGCCGGAGAGCGAGGATCGTGGAATTTCCGTCATGAGCGGCGTGGCGGCGAACGACAATGGGGGAACAGAGGCGCGAATCGATGCAGCCGTGGTGACGCTGGCCCGGCTGATCGGCCGGCGCATCGCGCGCCAAGACCAGATCTGCACCACTTGTTCGGACTTTTCTGTAGCCACGAACACCATCAGGTGCGTCCGCGCCAATACGCCATCGCGGCGGCCGCCAACCGTTGCAAGTCGTCGAATTCGGCGAACGGAACTTGGACGACGAAGAACTCCTGTCCGGGGGGGGTGGCCTGGTTGGCAAGGACGCATGCGAGGTGGCCCTTCCCAAGCAACTTCTCCGCACCACGCCTGTCGAGAACCATGCGCGAGCCGGTCGAATTCTGCACCTTCAGGCAAAGTCGGTTGCCCATGTTGTCTCGCAGTCGTGTAGGAACCGCGTCCGCGTCCGCACGCTGCGTGATAAGGACAAGGTGGATGCCTGCCGCTCGAGCCTTCATTCCAAGCGCCGCGACAGAAGTAAGCACCGCCTCCTGATACTCCTTCTCCTGGGCCATCCACGCGCCGAGTTCGTCGTGGACGAGGAAGATGCGCGACAGACGCTGTTCCGGCGAAACTTTTCTGTTATAGGCTCCAATGTGTGGAACACCGTGGTCGACGAGGAGTCGGTAACGAGCATCCATCACAGCGACGAGGCTCGCGAAAACACTCGCAGCCGTATCAACCTCGGTCACGATCGGCTGCTTCAGGTGCGGAACCCCGTTCAACCATCCGAAGTCCACGCCCTTCTTGGGATCGACGAGGATGAGCTCCGCAGTGCCAGGATCGTTGAAAGCGATCATCTGCAACAGGAGTCCTTGGACGAGGACTCCCTTCCCGCTCCCGGTCTCACCCGCGATGAGCGTGTGGGGGCCATGCTCCTCGTAGTCGGCAAAGCCGCCGGCGAGGTTCAGGTAAAGGAGCTTGTCGTCGTCTTCACGGGCTCCGAGGATGAAGCTCATCATTTCCCCCGGATCCCGGTCAGGCCAGTCGGCACCAAGCCATGTCGAGGCGAGCGGAACCTTGGCGCGTTTCTCACGCTTGACGAAGAGGGAGATCTGACCGCGACCAGGCCTCACGTCCACGACCTCGATACCGTGGGTGGTCAACAGCTGGAGCTGACGTTTCTCGATCCTGTCAACGGTGAGCGACGGATGGCCCCTGAACGTGAGCAGTGCCCCGTTTGGGGTGAGCCGGTACTTCGGTTCAGCGAAGTGCGCTTGCATGTCGAAATGGCTCAGGGCTCGCTGGGTGTCGCTGCAAATTTTCTCGACCCACTCGATTGAGGCCGGATCGTCGATCGCGCCCTGCTCCTGTGAAGCCATCCCGGTGAGGATGTCGTGGACGGGTGTGGGGATGAAGCGCGATGCGGAGGCATCGGGAACAGCGGGAGTGTCGCGAGTGCACGTGGCCCGATCTTTGGCCGGATCCAGCCTTGTTCCGGGCGGCTCGTCAACTGCCGGTGGCCAAGGTTCGATCGAAGAACCGACTACTACGACTTGCTCCAAAGATTTGGCACCTTCGGGCTCGTCCCCATCCGCATCAGTTGGGACGGGTGTGACCTCGTCTTCCCGGGAGGCTGCAAACGGGTCACCGTGACCGTGTTCAGGTGGGTCCGTGTCCGACGTTGGTCCCTCCGGGTACCAACGTACATCAGTCAGGCCATCGATTTCGGAAAGGTCGCCTTCCTCATTGGAGTGCAGTGTTTTCCGGATAAGAGGCGTCGGAATGACCAGGTACCTGAGATGGGGTAAGTCTACGTCCCGCTCCATCTTCGCCGAGGTCGCGTGAAAGTCGTGCAGGCACACGACAGCCTCTCCGCTCATCCGAAAGCGGACATCTCCAGCAACCATCTGCTCGAGGAAAGCGGCACGACGGAGCGGGTCGGGGATCCGCTCGGAGAGCCCTTCGCGATCGACCAGAAGATTCGCGAGCCTAGTGCACCACGCCGCGCGCGAAATCTCATCCTCATTGTCGATGAAGATCCGGGCGAGACGGTCCATGGTGGCGCGCACCTGCGTCAGAGCCTCTTTCGTCTCAGCAAGCTCGCTTTGCATGCCGACGAACTTCGCTTCCCCGACTTGCAGGAGAAGCTCGAAATCCTCCCCGGTGTCGAGGATCGTCACTGCGATTGCATCCGCCACTTTCCCCTTTCCCGAAGAGAACCAGCCCCGGTAATCGTCGAGCGAGATCCAGATCGGCCCAGCGGAATTGCACAGATGAGAAGACATCGCGCCGATGAGATAGGCCCGCATCACGCTAAGCCCGATCATCTCACGCGTCGAATTGGCGTAGCGAGCCGCGGAGAGGACCTTCTGACCAGTAATCTGAAGGACATGCTGGAGCACCACCTCGGCAAGGCTGGTGGCGGTGTCGAGGTCGACACCGCATGACTCGAGGAACTCGTCCCGCAACTTGGACTTCAAGCACTCGTCCACCGTTCCAGCGGAGATGATCACCCGGCCGTCGGAGCACGGTGTTGAAATGTCCCGGATGATCTGCACCTTGCACATCTCGAGGAGCTGGCGGCAAGAAACCTTGTCATAGGTGACCACCCACTCGCCAAGTTCATGGGCGCGGCGGATGAGCTCTCCGACATGTGAGTCATCAAACTGGACTTGTCGGATGAGGACGCCGTGATGATCCGGGGGAAGAATACCGCCTGTACCCATCTCGTAGAGAAGGTCCTGATACTGTGCGACGGCACGCGGGGGGCGTGTGAGAGACAGGTAGACACCGACGCCTGGCGCATCCACCTCGGCAAGCCGTCGGCGTGGCTTGCGCAGAGCAGCGAGGTTGAACAGGGAATCGAGCTCTTCTGCGGAGCCTCGCTCCAGGACCCAGAGGGGTTTTGCATGATGGCTGATCGCATCGTGGAGGAAGACAAGGTCCATGTCCCGGATCGCGTCGCACTCCCCAGGCGCAGTCTGACTCGGCTTCACGTCAACGCGTAGCCGCGAGAGAAAACCCTTCGCAGTCTCGCTAATGTTTTCGGTACCGAGCCGAAGATTCTGACTCCGATAGATTGAGCGCAACCTCTCCTGATCGTGGTGCGTGATCACGAGGTCACAGCGAAGATCTCGATCGCGGTGAATGCGTTGCGCCATCCGGCGCGCGATTTCCTGTGGGAGAGTCTGGCTCTCGGAGTTATAGATCACAGCGGCGAGGTTCGTCGTCTCGTGAGGGTGAACCGCGAGGTACTGCCCGACCCCTTCCATGAACTTCTCGGAGGCCAATGGAGCCGAGGCCTCAAGCGCTTCCTGGCTGCGCGCGACGCAATCTGCAGGAACGAGCAGACTGTACCCTGCCACATCCTCGACGGTGACCAAGGGATCGTCGTCGAGAATCGCCACCTCGGGGAAAGCCCAGCGGCTCATCAGGGCCCGCCGCTCCTCGAAAGCGATCGTCAAATCGGCGTTTCGAGCGGTGGGGGAGCCGAGCACCCCGTCCACGAAGTTCGCGAGATCGCGGATTTTGGCACGTCGCTCTGCAAGCCGAAGGGGGTGCCAAGCCGTGATGATCGCCATCGGGTCTGGGCCCTCGGAAGGCAGGATGCAGGATCCCAATCTGAGCGACGAGGGGGCGGATCTCCATTTTGGCCCGATCGCTCGTGGCGTGAATTCGACAGGCTTGGCACAAGGCACCGAAGGCTTCGGCCTGTGCAACGACAGCTTCGCTCGCGAACCCTACTCCAGGATCATCTGCAATCGCCTCGATCGCCCGACCGAACTGGCTTCCGAAGACATCGGCACACTTGCGCAACACCTCGGCCGAGGCCGGATCCACACTCCGAGATGCGCCGAGAGCTGCAACTTTCTGTCGCAGCTCGGCGAGGATGTCATCCCGCGGACCCACCGTGACATCGAACGTGCGGCCAGCCTGCCCGAGCGCAACGTCGTTGAACGAATTCGGTAACTGCTCACCCCTTTCCGAGTTCGGTTTGTGTGTCATGCAGGTTGATCATTTTGGCGGCATTTCCGGCGAGGGCGATCTGGATGGCGACGAGAGGGTTGTATCCGAGAGCGGCCATTGAGCTCA